>Ga0210383_10002111_pt1 | contig 17993 bp, 15 predicted proteins | sample IncBWC14OmetaG_FD_160072 | JGI IMG/M metagenome (GOLD analysis project Ga0210383, IMG submission 160072) | Forest soil microbial communities from Barre Woods Harvard Forest LTER site, Petersham, Massachusetts, United States - Inc-BW-C-14-O ...
TCGGGCTCGACAGCGAGTACAACTACGATCCGGTGTGGGCGAAATGCGTCGAGCTGGGAATCTCGCCGACGTTTCATTCGGGATCGCGCGGCGTTGGACTGCGCAACTCGCCGACAAATTTTGTCTACAACCATATCGGGCATTTCGCCGCCGCGAGCGAAGCGGTGTGCAAGGCGATTTTTCTCGGCGGCGTGACGCGCCGGTTTCCGCAACTCAAGATGGGATTCCTCGAAGGCGGTGTGGGATGGGCGTGCGGTCTTTACTGCGACTTGATCGGTCATTGGAAGAAGCGCAACCGCGAGGCGCTCGAAGAAACGAATCCGGCCAACCTGAATCGCGAGATGCTCACGCAGCTCATCGGCGAGTACGGCGGTAAGTGGGTCGAGGGCAAGATCGAGCAGAAGGCCGGCGACGGCAACGTCGCGACGATTCTCGAGCGCGATCAAAGTGGCGCCACTGGCGGGATTCGCGAACTCGACGATTATGCCGCGTGCAAGATCAAGCGAGCGGAAGATATCCGCGATCTGTTCGTCGACAACTTTTATTTCGGATGTGAGGCCGACGACCCGCTCAACGCATACGCATTCAACCGCAAGGCCAATCCCTACGGCGCGAAGCTGAACGTGCTGTTCGGTTCGGACATCGGGCATTTCGACGTGCCCGACATGAAGGACGTCGTGCCGGAGGCGCACGAGTTGGTCGAGGACGGGCTGATCACGGACGACGACTTCCGCGATTTCATGTTCGTCAACCCGGTACGCTTTTGGGGCGAAGCGAATCCGAATTTTTTCAAGGGCACGCGCGTCGAGAAGGAAGCGGCGGCGCTGCTGTCGAAGCGGCGGGGGAACTAGGACTTTACATTTTGCGCGAGTGCGCGCTTGGCAGCGGCGACGAAGGCGCGCACTCGCGCCGGATCTTTTTTCCCGCGATGGCCGGGAACGTCGGTGTGCGTGAACGAATCGACGCCCCACGGCCGAACAGTCGCGATCGCGTCGGCGACATTTTCTGCAGACAGTCCGCCCGCAAGGATTACCGGGATGCGCGAGCGCTCGACCACCGTGCGACTTACTGACCAATCGTGAGTCTCGCCGGTCGCGCCGGCAAACGGCCGGCCCTTGGCGCCCGAGTCGAGCATCAGGTAGTCGCAGCAGTCCTGATGCGCGTCGGCTTCGGTGAGAGTTTCGCCGGCGCGCACGGCAATCGCGCGCAGGAGCATCACGGGCGCGATGCGTTTGCGAATCCAAGCGCAGTCTTCGGGCTCGATCTCGCGCGCGACGATGTGCAGGACGTCGGGGCGCACCGTGTCGACCGTTGCGCAAATTTCGTCGCGATCGTCGGACAGCGAGAGTGCGACGCCGCGCGATTGCGGACGGATCGCAGAGAGGATTTCACGCGCCAACTCGGGACCGATTGCTTCGTCGACGACACCGGGTTCGGCGACGACTAGCCCAATGAGATCTGCGCCGGCCTCGGCAGTCGCGACGGCGTCGGCTACCGAGGTCATGCTGTAAATCTGCACCGCCATCGGCGCTGTTATCCGCGGCCGCCGCGCAGCAATTTGCCTGGTGTCACGCCGGTGCATCGGCCTTCGTCCCAGGTCATCTCGCCGTTGACGATGATCGCGCGATAGCCGCGCGCATGCTGCACGCGCCGCCATTCGCCGCCGGGAAAATCGTGGGCGACATCGCCGATCCAATCCGGCTCGACGCCGAGCCGATCGAGATCGTAGACGACGACGTCTGCCGCGAGGCCCTCGCGCAACGTCCCGCGGTCGCGGAAGCCGGCCGCGTGCGCAGGCAGCGCCGACAGGCGGTAGTGCGCCTCTTCGAGCGTGACGAGCTTTTCATCGCGAACCAGCCAGCCCAGGAAATCGGTGGTGTACGCGCCGCCGGTGAAGAACTTGGTATGCGCGCCGCCGTCCGAGACGCCGGGGATCGTGTAGGGCGAGTCGTTGATCATCTCGGCGTAGTACTCGGGGTTGAAGCCGCGATTGGGACCGAGGAACTCGACCTTGAGATCGCCGGCGATCGAGAGATCGAGCATCACGTCGATCTCGTGCTTCTTTTCTTCGGCCGCAATGTGGCCGAGCGCTCTGCCGACGTACTTTTCGAGATCGGGCTTGTCGCCCGCCCACGTGACGATCAGGTGACGAATCGGTCCGCCGACGCCGGCCTGAATTGCTTCGAGCTTGCGATTTGCCTCGTCGTGCTCGCGCTTGATCGCCTCGCGCAGTGCGGGATCTTTCATCTTCGAGATTTTTTCCGCGTTGGTGCCGGTCGTCACGCTGCGCCATGCGGGACTCGCGTCGTAGAGATTCCAGTGCTCGAGCGTGAACGCGAAGCCGGTGCGGAGAGTGAACGCCTGGCCGAAGATCGGCAGACCCTTCTCGCGGCATCGCTTCAGCCAAGCCATGCTTTTCTGATGAACCGTGGGATCGCGGCGGGCGGGCGCGATCACGTTGTGCAGAATCGGGCGATTGGCCTCGGCGGCGAGGCGTTCGAGAAACGCGAGGTCGTCCTTGATGTGGCCGGTAGCCTGCGTGATCTCGATGAAGCCCTCGTCGCGATCGCGCAGCACGCGCGCGAGATTCAGGATGTCCTCGTCGCACATCGTGTCGGTGACCATCGGCGAGCCGTCGAAGTCGGCCTGCGTCGAATCGGGACCGAGCCGCTGCACGGAGAAACCGCCGAGGCCGGCCTCCATGCCTTCGGCGAAGATGCGGCGCATCTCGGCGCGTTCGTCGTCGGTCGCGGGGCGAGTCTTGGCGGCGTCGAGGCCCATCACGTACGTCATTATCGACGAGGTCGGCAGATACTGGATGACGTTGACGCCCTTGGGCGTGCGATCGAGCGAGTCGAGGTACTGCGGAATCGTTTCCCAGTCCCACTTCATCCCGGCCTTCATCGACTCGTAGGGGATCGCCTCGGTGCGCGTCATCGTGAGCATCGAGCGCTCGCGAAATTCGGGTTTGACCGGCGCGAAGCCGAAGCCGCAATTGCCGAGCACCAGCGAAGTGACGCCGTGCCATCCCGAGATCGTGCAGTAGGGGTCCCAGCGAATTTGCGCGTCGTAGTGAGTGTGCAAATCGACGAAGCCGGGGGCGACGATCATGCCGTCGGCGTCGATGGTCTTTTTTGCGAAGCCGGGGGAGCGGCCGCCGACCTGCGCGATCTTGCCGTCCTTGAGCCAGACGTCGGCGCGGTAACGCGGCACGCGCGTGCCGTCAACAACGGTTCCACCTTTGATGTGAAGATCTAAATCGGCCATCGAAAGATCCCTCCTTCGAAGACAGGGGTTGGCGAGCGATCGCGCTACTGGTTTCGTCTTACAGCATCGCGGGGCAGTTGGGCAACCGAAGCGATCGGCGCTGCTAGTGTGCGGGCGGGATCGGATGGGACTGAACGTCTAGGTTCGGCAGCTTCGCGACCGACACCTTGACGGTTGATGGATTTATGCCGTCGGGGACGATCGCGCCGATCGTGTAACCCTTCGCGACATTGTCTGCGACGGCCAAGATTGCGGTCTCGAAGCTGTTGCCGGCAGCCTCGCCCCTGCTGGGCACGATGAAGCCTCGACCACCCGCACTCGCGGAAAGATTTTCGATAGCTTTGGCGTCAACTCGATCCGTGGCTGGCCAGGCAGGTTGCACCCCAGGAACGTAAGCTGTGTGCTCGCCTATCCCGGGCGGGCCGGCCACTATAGCTTCGCCGGCGGGTATATAAGATTGGCCCACTATGTGAACTGGGCCGATTGTTATGCCAGTTTTTTCCGGTGCATTCGGATCGCCGATACCGATCGCGTAAATCGGGATGCCGTCTTTCGTTGCCCGGGCTGCTACTGCCTGCTCGTTAACGGTGCTGGAGTTATCGATACCGTCCGAAATCAGAATGAGCTTTCGGTTGGGGTAGTCCGTCCGCTCGAGGCGCTGCAGTGCGGCGTTCGTCGCGTCGTAAAGCGCGCTCTTACCGGATGCATTGAGGAGTTTGATTCTCTCAGCAGCCGTTTGATGATCAGTGGAGAATGGTTGTAGCAGGTACACCTGGCTGTCGAACACAAACAAGCCGGCTTCGTCGCAAGGACTCAGGTTCTTCAAAAACTCGCCGAGCGACGGCTTAACTGTCGGCAACTTCGACCCCATGCTGATTGACGAATCCACCACCAGGGCAATAGCGACTGGATCGTCATTCTTGTGCTCTCGAAAATAGGCGAGGGGAAGGGTTTGCGATCCTGCATTCAAGACGAAATCATGCTGCGCGAGTCCCGGGACGGGCCATCCGATGGAATTGGTCACGGAAACATCGAACTGTTGGTAACCCGGTTTGTTGGTGACGTCGGCGGGCGGCGCATCCGGCGACTTGCACGATCCCTCAACCGGGAGAGCTGACGAGGTTGGACTCGCTTGCGCGCTTGGCTGCTCGGGCGATTCCTTGAGGGCGCATCCGGTAACCGTCAGCGCCACCGCGACAGCGATGAGCGCGACTACGATCGATCGCATCGATACCCCTTTCATCCGTCCACTGCTGGTCAGCGCAATATACGGAAGCCGCGCTTTGGATCCTAGGCGGGAAATTCAGCTCAGAAGTTGCGGCGGTAGGTGACGTAGTTCGCGCAGACTAATGTTGCTGGGCGATCGAATCGACGCGATAGAGCCGCCATTCCTCAGGTACGCCGCGCAAGCGATGAGATCCCGTATCAGTCAGAATCATACCGGAGCCGGAAACCAGATCGCGCACCGTGCTCGACACCAGCACTTCGCCGGGCGCCGCGGTGGTGGCGATGCGCGCGCCGATGTGAAGTGCGATCCCCGCCGCCTGATCGCCGATCCACTCGCATTCGCCGCAATGCAGCCCGGCTCTTACCTGCATTCCGAGGTTCGACACCGCGGAGCGAATGTCGAAGGCAGCGGCTACGGCGGCGGCCGGCGCGTCGAACACGGCGACAAACGCGTCGCCCGGGTTGCTTATCTCGCGCCCGCGGAAAGCGGTGAGGCTCTTTCTTACGATCGAATAAAACTTTCCCAGTTCACCACTCCATTTACGGTCGCCGAGGCGCGAGGCATGTCCGGTAGAGCCGACGATGTCGATAAACAACACCGTCACCAGCGTGCGAATCGCGTCGCCCGTGCGACGTACCGATGGCGCAGCACTCGCGCCATGCGCAGTCTTCAGCGCCCGCGCACTTTGCTGCAGCGTTCTCATCCCGAGCAAATCGGCAGCGGCGAGCGCTTGATCGTTGAGCGCGTTCGCGCGAGCGCGATCCTGATCGCGGCCCCGCTTTAGCAACATCGCCGCGTACTCGTGCTGAGTGTGCGCGAGCCATCCGCGTGCGCCGAGCCTCGCGTTTACCGCGATGGCTGCTTCGTAATGACGTTGCGCGTCATCGTCGCGGCCCATCAGAGCCGCGAGATTGCCCAGATAACGCGAGACCGAGCCGTAACAAACCTCGGTCCATCCGACCATCGCGATGCGGTCAGCATAGGGCAGCATGAGATCGTAGATGCGCACCGCGCGATCGCGGTCGTGGATGAATACGCAGAGCGTCGACAGGATCGACATCGTCGCGAGCCAGTTCCAGTCGCGGCGCAATGCGGCGAAATCATCGCGCGCGAGATACTCGAATTGGACGCGCGCCTCGGCTTCGCGGCCGGCCTCGACGCAGGCGAGGGCCAATCCGGATCGCGCCACATCGAGCACGGGATATTGTTCGACGTATGCGCGCAGGATCGGTTCGAGTTCGCTCATGCGATGCTGCTCGAAGCGAATCAAACCCACCTGTGCCGCGTACGACAACAATGCGCGAGGCTCCTGACGCCGCTGCCCGACTGTCATCGCGTGTTCGGCCAGCCGCTCGCCTTCCTCGAGTTCGCCGTGCAACAGCGCGCGCATCGCATGCGTCAACTCGACCACCGAGTTGTCACTGCCGGTTTCCCCGGAAAGATCCTGGTAGGCCTTGAGATCGGCATCAGCTTCGTGGATAGCGCCGGTTTCGAGCAAATCCGCCAGATGCATCTCCACTGCTCTGAGAGCCCATTGCCGATCTTTGATTCGGTCGGCCAGCGAGACCATCTCCTGCGAGGTCTTCAACCGCGCGTCGAGGTTATCCGGTCCCCACAAGGCGTAGTGCCACATACCCAGCGCGTAGATCAGCGCGAGCGGGTCGCCGAGGCGGCGGGCCATATCGACCGCACTTTGCGACAGATCGACAGACCGCGCGTGCTGGTCCGACCAATAGAGCCCGGCCGCGAGTCGTGCCAGCAGCATCGCCTTTTGCGAGCTGTCGTCATCGCCCGATAAGCGCAGCGCCTCTTCCAGCAACTCGACCAGTGTTCGGTCGACAGTTCCGGCCGTGCTCGATTGAATGCCGAAGCCAAGTGCAGCTTTTGCCAAAGCATCGCTATCGTTCGATTTGCGGGCGAGCGCGGCCGCGTCCATGAAAGCCTCGCGCGCGCGAGCGACGTGCCCCGCCCTCGTCAGAGCTTCGCCGAGTTCGATCGTCAGTCCGCAGGTCGCGGCCAGTTCGGCGGCCGGCGCGGTGGCGAGGCCGTCGAGCGCCATCTGGAAGAGGCGCGCCCCTTCCTCATAGGCCAGTTGGCGCATCGCACGGCGCGCGCCGCGTCCCGCAAACTCGACTGCTTTGTCGCGCGGTCCGGCCGGCAGCGAGCGAGCGTAGTGATCCGCCAACTGAGGCAGGTAGTCGATCAGATCGTCCGGATGAAGCCGCTCGAGCGATTGCGCGATCTGCTGATGAAGCTGCATCAGCCGAAGCCGCGGAATATCCGCAGCCACCGTCTCCGGAATCATCGCATGAGTGAATCGGAAGCGGCCGGCCGCGTCGCCGAGGTCCTTCACGATTCCATGAGACACCGCTTCGTGGAGCCGCGCGACGCAGACCTCAGGCGCGAGGCCGGACACCTGCGAGAGCAAAGGAGCGTCGAACTCGCGGCCAATGACTGCGGCGACCTCGGTGGTCGCGCGGGCGTCGTCAGAGAGCGGCGAGATTTTTTTCCGGATGGCCTCGCGCACACTGTCGGGGATCGCCAGCCCGGCCGCGATCCGGTCGGGCAAGCCGGCGCTCGGATCGGCACGCAGCAAGCGCAGCGTCTCATCGAGAAAGAAGGGATTGCCTTCGGTCACGTCGCACAAAGTCGAAACCAGGCGATCGTCGGGTTTGAGGGCGGCGTTGCTGGCGGCGAACGCGGCGACTTCCTTTTTGCTCAGTCCGGCCAGGCGGATCGTGCGGCCTTCGCGCCCGATCGAGCTCAGAAGGTTGGCGTGCTCTGCCGACAGACGCGCCTCGGTTTCGCGATAGGTGGCGAGAATCAAAATCCTGCTTTGCAGCAGGTCACGCGCGACGAATCGCAGCAGATGCAGCGAATCGGCGTCGGCGGCGTGGAGATCGTCGAGCACCAGAACCAGCGGCGCATCGCTCGAGAGCTTTTTCAACAGCGCCGTGAGCGAATCGAACATTCGAAAGCGCGCGGGATCGAAAGACGAGCCGCCGCTGGACGGCAAGCCGGAGAGCATCGTCGCGCGAGACCAGAGGTCCGGCACCGCGGCCTCGGCGGCAGACTCCTTCATGAGTCCCAACATTTGCTGGGCGTCCGTGGGCAGCATCGTATTGATCGCATACGGATCGATCGCCGACGCGCAATGACGAAGCGCCTGCGTCCACGGCCAGAAAGCCGGCGCGCCACCTCCCTCCCAGCATCGCCCCCACGCAACCTTTGCCCCGGCGCGCTCCGCATCCGACGCGATTTCTTCTGCGAGACGCGTCTTGCCGATTCCAGGTTCACCGACAAGGCAGAAGAGCTGACCGCGTCCACCCGCCACGCTGGCGAGACTCGCGCGCAGTTCAGTTAGCTCGCGATCGCGCCCGACAAAAGTCCCACCCACCTGGCCGGTGTGATCGACAACTGACGCCTTGGGAAAATCTGAGCCGCCGGCCGCCATGCTCCCTCAACGACGACTCAACTCACTTGCTGAGTGTGCGCGGAACATTGGGGTGGTACTTCTGGAGGTAGGTCCAGATATCGTCGACTATGTCGCGAGTATCCTTCGCCAACTTGCAGATAGCGTCGTCGTCATAGTTGCCGGGCTTGGGCTGCGGGCCAGGCTTCGCGGAAGGATTGAGCAGGAGAAGGACATCGCGGCATTCGGAATTAATATTTATGAAGAGTTGCACGACGCGTCCATCGTGGGTGTTGTAGTCGGGTGGGGTTGCCGGAGTTTTAGGGTTGTATCCGTGGATATTATACTGATGGATTATCCCGGCTATGGCGTACAAAATATCTTCGATGTTTGCGTCGTGAGTTTTTTGATCGTTACTTCCGTTGTCGAACTCCTCGATCAAGGCGTCAATCCGATCGTCGTTTCCTATGGTAGGCGCTTCATTTGGATCATTGTCGTTGAGCCATGCAGCGATGTATCCGACGTCCTTCGCCATGGCGTCGACATAAGCGCGGATCCGACCCTCATAACCATTAGGACTGGACGCCTTGCTCGCTTTCTTTCCTTTGCCTGCCATAGTAGTTCCCCTTTTGCCCCTTTCGTTGGTTGTAGTCGGGCTCGCAAATTCGAGGCATCTCGCTCAGCACTGCGTAATGCCAGAGAGTGAAAAATCGCTAGCCGCGGGACTGGGTCGATGGTGGCGAATTAAGCACTGTTCCTCGCTTAACGGAAGAACGTCCTGTATGGGACTGCGGGTCTAGAAGGTGCGGCGGTAGGTGACGTAGTTCGCGCAGACCTTGGCGCCGAGTTTTTCGGCGGTGCGGCGCGAGGGCCAGTTGTCGTCGAGCACCAGCGTGTAGCTGAGAAACTTCGAGCCAGCGCGAATCAGCTGCAAGTACGAATATGACGCCATCGCGAGATTCACGCCGCGCCCGCGCGCTTCTTCGAGCACGCCGATACCGAGGAAGTTCAGCTTCTCGTGATCGCCGAGTTTGCGGCCGGGCTTCAGAATCGCCCCTTCACCATTCGGCGGCGTGACCATCAGCGCGCCGACGGGCCGGCCGTCGCGGTACGCGAGCACCGACGTGTCGAGCGCACCGGACATCGCGAAGAAGTCGAAAAGAAATGTGAGCTCGTCGGTGGTGAAAGGCGTCGCACCCCAATGACGCGCGAACGCGGTGTTCCAGGTGTGCTCGAAATCGGGGATGCGGCGCGACGCTGGCACATCCCGCAGCGCGAGAATTTCAAATCCACCGCGACGGCACGCTTCGAGTGCGCTTTCGTAGCGCGCGACCAGTTCGGGCGTCACCTCGATTTTGTAGTCAACCCATCCGCGCTCGGTCTCGAAGCCGGCGTCCTTGAGCAGCGCGTGATAGTGCGCGGGATTCTGGCGCGAGATGTCGGGCGGCAGCGTTTCGTAGTCGTCGATCACGAAGGGAAATTCGAGCAGGCCGTAGCCCGCGCGCGCGGCGGTCGCGCCGTTCGCTTTCAGCCATTCACACGCCGCGTCCATCACCTGATTGACGCTGTCGCGCGCACCGGGCATCGCCTCGAACATCACGATATGCCCGAGCGGTTCGTTCCAGTGATGTTGATAGTGGGTGTCGATTATCGCGACGACGCGCGCCACGATGGTGCCGTCGACGCGCGCGGTGAACGGCCGAATCTTGCGGCCCGCTGCGAACGGTCCTTCGCCCATCAGGATCGGCAACTGCACGGCAACCATCGCGGCCCATCGCGCACTGCGGTATTCGTAAACCCGATGCTGAAAAAGTACGAACTCGGTGAGGGCTTGCTCGCCCGACGGCGACTCGATTTTGACTGACAACTACGGACTCTCCCGGATCACTGACCAATCACGCGCTTGTATTCAGGCTGGCGCAGAGCAAGTTGCGCGATGTCACCTTGTTTCGCCTCTCGCCGTGCGCTAACCACTGTGCAAGGGCGATCGTAGCGCCGCGCGAGCGGGAGCGTCAAACAATCGCGCGCGCATCGCGCCCACAGGAGCGGCTGAGCGTCATGGTTGAAAAAACGATCGACCTCACGGGCATCTCGGCCAACTCGGTCGAAGACGCCGTGCAATTGGCAATCTCGCGCGCCGGCGTCACGATCAAAGGCATCCACACCGCTCACGTCGAAAGCATCGACGCATTGGTCGAAGCCAACAAAGTCGTGCGGTGGAAAGTAAGAATCAAAGTGACCTTCCAGGTGAAGGACGAGCTGCACGAGTGATCGGTTGAGTCACGCGCACGAAGCAAGCGGCGGAGCGCAAGGACTTCCAAGTCATGCGAAACCAGCCACTGAGAGTAATCGATGGCGAAAATAGTTGAGGTCCATCCGGGTATCTACGAGATTTTTCTGCCGCTGCCGATGCGGCCGACGATCATCAACGTCTATCTGATCGACTGTCACGGCGCGTGGACGCTGGTCGACACCGGGATGAACTCGCCCGAGAGCATCGCGGCACTCGAGGAAGCGTTCGCGGAAGTTGGAATCAAGGTCGAGGATCTCGACGCGATCGTCGCGACCCATCACCACATCGATCACTTCGGCGCGTCTGGTGAGATTCGCCGCCGCAGTCATGCGACGACACATATTCATCGCCTCGAAGCCGAACGCGCCGGCCGCATGATCGAGTTCGGGAAAATGGCGCCGCACGATCGTCCCGAGTCGCGCGCATTTTTCGCCAAGCACGGATTTCCGATCGAACAATTCTCGCCCACCGGGATGCGCCCGGCGTGGATGGGGACGTCGATGTACACGCCGGTCACGAAACCCGACAAGTACATCGACGATCACGACGTAGTCAAAATCGGCGACCGCGAACTCGAAGTGATCTGGACGCCGGGGCATTCGCCGGGTCACAACGTTATTTATTTGCGAAAAGAAAAGGTGATGATCGTCGGCGATCACCTATTGCCCAAAATTACGCCACACGTGGGAATTTATCCCGATGCGGACGGCAGCAATCCGCTCGGCGATTTCATCGCGTCGCAGCTCAAGGTGCAAAATTTCGACGTCGAGCTGGTATTGCCGGCGCACGGCGGCATCTATCACGACCATCGACATCGCGCGAATCAGCTGATCGAGCATCATCGGTATCGCGAGGCGGAAATGCTTGATTTGACGCGCAAAGCGCCTCAGACTGCGTTCGAAATTGCGCAGCAGGTATTCGGTGGCGAAGAACGGCCGATCTTTCACGTGATGGCCGCGACTTTCGAAACGCTCGCACACCTGGAACTTGCCTGTTTCGAAGGCCGGGCCCGGCGGTCGCAGCGGGGTGAACGGACGGTGTTCCAGGCGTTATGATCGCGTTACAGGGGGGTTTGCTAATTTTTCCGAACGGTGTATTTTGGCCCTGCTTAAACGAACGGCGGGTCGCCATGTTAGCTCGGTTAGTGGAGGGGTCCCTAGATTGAAGGAGGATGCCATGAAACGGAAGATCGGATTGGCGCTAGCGGCTGGGCTGGCATTGTTGGTCGCCGGTTGCTCGAGTCAGAGTGGCGGCAGCAGCGGTGGTGGCGGCGGCTCTTCGGCGCCAGCGCCCACCGAGGCGGCCGCGTCAACTGCGAGAAATTTCAACCTGGCCGTGAAGTGTCCCGGAGTGCATTGGGAGAAGACGCACGGTTGGTCCAACGAGCAAATCATGCAGCAGGAATCGCTCGAAGCCGACGACATTCCCGCTTGCGAGCAGTGGGTTCAGGCGCAGCCCAAGGGCTACGTGCCTCCTCCGGCTGGCGGAACGGTAGCAGCCAAGGCTCCTGCGGCTGGCGGCTCACCTGCTGCAACCCCGCAATAGCAGCCTGAAAGCGTAGGGCAGGGCGGCCTCGAAGCCGCTCTGAACTTGCGAGCAGTATACAAAAATCAGGCGGCGCGGAATCTCGATTGAGATACCGCGCCGCCTTTGTATTATGCGGGATTTCGCTTCAGCGCGAGCCGCGCCGAAGAATCAATTCTTAGCGAGCGTTCGCCGTCGCCGCGCGTTTTGCATCGCGCCGTGCCGGAGCGCTGATTCGACCGCTGCGCACCACCGGTGAGCGTCGCGCGAGCCGACGCGTCGATACGCCAGCAAGCTGCTGATTCCGCCAGTCACGCAGACCCCGGCGCAGGAATTGCGGCTCGATTCCGAGCGTTTCGCACACCGTCTCGAACGAGAACGGGCCTTCCCCGCCTTCGCCGATCAGCCACTGCTCGGCTTCGCTGAAGAGCCGCTTGCGCGGACCGCCCTTCGCGTCGGCATTATTCTGGAAGCACCGCAGCGCGTCTTCCAGGATAGCCATCATGAGCTTCTTGACGGGGCGGATCGTGCTGTCGTCACGCCGGCTGTCATAGAACTGCTCAGGCGTAAGAACGTCTGGCACAAAGAGATTTCCGAGAGCGCTATTTTCCCATTCCATGGTACTTTGTCCTCTCCCGATCGTGCTCGGGCCGGATAAAGCCGGTTGAAGCAATCGATGTCGGGATTCCGACTTTTCGTCGTTCGATTCCAAGGTACGCAATGATCATGCCGCATTTTGTTGCAACTGCCCTAATACGATTTAGGCAGCATGTTAAGCGGTCATGAAGGCCAACACAGGCCGCGAACCCTCGATAAATTCCCCAAAATGACTACTTTTTCGCAAATCATTCCGCAATTTGCGAATTGTGATCACTTGTGCGCGAGCTGACTCATTTGCGACACGCGTTACTAATCGGCCACATAACCGACCTTCAAGTGTCGCTCCGGCGCAATGGTCGGGCTGCGCTTCATGCCGGAAGCCTGAGGCGCTGAACTGAGAACCGAGCTCGGGAAAACGCGCGCCTACTGGACGGTGTCGGGACCACCGCTGGTGCCGGCCGGCCCGTGCTTGCGCTCCTCGAGCTTGAAGGTCAGCACGTCGAGCAGGCAATCGACCCGGTCCGCCAGCGCCTCGAGCAGCGTCTGCTTTTCCAGCGGCGTGATGTCGAGATGGAAGCATAGGAAGTTGATGAGCGCGGCGCCGCGCAGCCCGCGCTGCTCGACGATCGTGCGCCAAGCCTCGTGCGCAGCTTCGCCCAGGTAGCTGAAGAGCATCTCGCGCAGCGCGTCCATCGTCTCGGCGTCGCACTCAAGCGCGTCAGGGCGCACCGGACACCACGTCACCTGCGCCTGCCGATAGGTGCGTTCTCGAATCTCGCGATCGATGCGGAACTCGCCGACGCCCTCGAGCACCAGGTTGTAGCGTCCGTCGGCCAGCTTGATCAGGCCGCCGATTTTGCCGGCGCATCCTACCTCGAAGATGTCGGGGAATGCGTGGTAGTCGGCTTGCCAGTCGCCCTTGAGCAACGCCATCCCGATCATCGCGTGCGAGTCGGCGACGTCGGCGATCATCTCACGATAGCGCGGCTCGAAAATATGCAACGGCACGCTCAACCCGGGGAACAACACGAGGTTGGGCAGCGGAAAGATCGGAATGATGGTCGGTAATGCAGCCACGATTACAGCCGGTGCCTGTTCGCAGGTTAGGAGTGTTGCGATCAGCCGTCAAGGTAGATGGCGTGGAGGTACCACTGGCGCGCGGTTTTGCTATGTTTCAGCCAATCCGCGAGACTTCTGACCAGCGAAATGAAAATGAAACTCTGCATCGCCGGAGAGGATCACGATGGGTAAGGTCGTCGCGACCGTGTTTACCACGCACGTACCGCGCCTGATGATCACCGATCCGATCGCGCGGCGCGCCTACATGGGCCGCAACGTGACGACATTTTACGACGCGATGCCGAAGCTCGAGCGCGAGCGCCTGCGTCATCTTGACTTCGATACCTTCTTACTAATCGATACTCACTGGTTCTCAACGTTGGAGTACGTACTCAACGCTCACGAGCGGCTGTCGGGTGTGTATACGTCGGAAGAGCTGCCTGCGATGCTCCACGATCTCGAATACGATTACCAGGGTGACGCGGAGCTTGCGCGCAGTGTTGAGATAGAGGCTCGCGAGCGCGGCATCCGCGCGGTCGCGTCGGCGCATACAAACTTGCCGATTCACTATCCGACGCTCAACGTGATGCATTATTTCAATCACGAGGCGCGGCGCCGTGTGCTCTCGGTGAGCGTGTGCCAGACGGCGTCGGTGAAAAATGATTTGGCCTACGGCGCGGCGATCGGGCAGGCCATCTGGAAATCAAACCGGCGCGTTGTGATCGTCGCGTCGGGCGGCATGTCGCACAAGTTCTGGGATTACGATCACATTCTCGACCGCGCATCGGCGTCGCCCGAGGACATCGCGTCCACGGCAAACCGCCTCTACGACGAGCGCATCATGGAATGGTTCAAGCAGGGACGGCATGACAGTGTGCTGGCCTGCGCCGACGAGTACCGCGCGCATTGCTCGCCCGAGGGCCGCTTCTCGCACTACCTGACGATGGCGGGCGCGATGGGCGGCGACTCGTGGACCTGGCGCGGCGAGCAATTCGGAAAATACGAAGCGGCAATCGGAACCGGCCAGGCGATCTTTTTCTTTCAACCGTCGTTCGTCGGAGCCGAGCGCGAGGCTGCATAGCGCGGAGGTGCGCGATTGAAACTTGCACACGGAATTTTGGCGATGCTGGTGACGCCGTTCACCGATGACTATTGGCTCAACGAAGATGCGTTGCGGCGCGAAGTTCAGTGGGCGATTGCAGCGGGCGCCGATGGCGTCGTCGCCGCGCCGAGTATCGGCGAGTTTCTGCACATGGACGAAGCCGAGCGCACGCGCGTGTTCGAAATTGTGATCGAGGAGACGCGCAAGCGACCGAATCTGTCGGCCGTCGCGATGACTTCGGGAGCGACGACGCTCGAAACACTGCGCTATGCGAAAATCGCAGCGCGCCTCGGTTACGATGCTCAGCAGGTGATCCCGCCGTATTACTGGCGATGCGGCGAGGCCGAGGTCGAGCGCCACTATGGCATGATCGCCGAGGCGGGCGACCTGCCCGTCGTCATCTACCACAATCCTGCACTCAGCAAGTTCAACATCTCGCCGAAGTTCGCTGGCAAGCTCGCGACGATTCCCGGCGTGGTTGCGTTCAAGGAGGTGCTGACCGATTTGCAGCATCTCGAGGCGCTGTACGATGAGGTCGACGGCCGCGCGGATATCTACAATACGTTTCGCGCGATGCTCGCCGGGCTGATGCTCGGCGCGGCCGGCGGCTTCATCAACATTTTCGCGGTGCCCGCCGCCGTCGCGCTGCTCAAGTCGTACAAGGCCGGCGACCTCACGCGCGCAGAGGAAATTCAGCGCCGGCTCAATCGATGCTTCCCGCGTGGCGGCGAGGAAACGCTCGGTCATCTCGGGACTACGAAAGTCAACGCGTCGGTCGCGACCGGCATCGAGATGGGCCCCGCGCGCCCGCCCTACATGGCGCCGGCTGACGCCGCCGAACGAATCCGCAAACGCCTGCCTCTGCTCAACGAGGTCATCTGAGATGGGCGCGCGCTCGGGCAACAACTACCTGTCGTCGCTGAAAAAGCTCGGCGCGGAAGTCTGGATTGGCGGCGCGCGCGCAGGCGACGTCACTGCGCATCCGGCGTTTGCGAATTGCGCGCGATCGGTCGCGTCGCTCTACGACATGCAGATGGAGCATCCGGAGACGATGACCTACCGCACCGACGACGGCGGTCGCGCGGGCATGTCGTTCATCATCCCGAAAACCGCCGACGACCTGTGCAAGCGCTCGCGCATGATGAAGACGTGGGCCGACTTCGGCTGCGGGATGCTCGGGCGCACGCCCGACTATCTGAACGTGAGTCTCGCCGCGATGGCTGCCGCGCGCGAATTTTTCGCCGAGAGCGATCCGCGGCACGGCGACAATATCTGGAACTACTACATTCAAGCGCGTCACAACGATTGGTGCGCGACGCATACGCTGGTGAATCCGCGGGCGAGCCGCGCCGCGGGATGGGCGGGACATACTGACGCCGAACTCGCGCTGAAGCTGGTCGAGAAGACGAATGAGGGCATCGTCGTGAGCGGCTGCCGGATGCTCGCGACGTTGGCTCCACTGTCTGAGGAGCTGCTTGTCTTTCCTTCGACTGTATTGAAGGCCGAGCCGGCGGCGGAACCGTTCGCGCTTTCGTTTGCGATCAATTGCAACGCCAAGGGTCTCAAGTTCCTCTGCCGCGACACTTACGACTTGGGGAAGCCGCGCTTCGACAACCCGCTCGCATCGCGCTTCGACGAGATGGACGCGGTGGTCGTGTTCGACAACGTGCTGGTGCCGTGGGAGCGCGTGTTCCTGTGCGGCGACGTCGCGCGATGCAACGCGCTCTACGCAGGCACCGGCGCCGTCGTCCACATGATGCATCAGGTGGCGGTGAAGAACGTCGCGAAGAGCGAATTCGTTTTGGGACTGGCGGCGCGAATCGCAGAGGCCAGCGACGCGATGAGCCTGCCGCATGTGCGCGAGCGCCTAGCCGAAATGATCACGACCACCGAGACGATGCGCTCATGCCTGCGCGCAGCGGAGGCTGACGCCGCGATCGACAAGTGGGGCGTGTTCATGCCGGCGCGAGCGCCGCTCGACACTGCGCGCAATCTTTTCCCGCGCCTGTATCCGCGCCTCGTCGAAATTATCCAGCTGAACAGCTCGAGCTCCCTGATGGCGACGCCGGCGGCGGCCGACTTCGCAAATCCCGCCGAACTGGCCGACATCGAGCGGTACTTCGCCGCCGCCGACGCCCCCGCAAAGGAACGCGTCGCGCTCTATCGACTGGCGTGGGAGGTCGCATGCAGCGCATTCGGCGGCCGCCAGGTCCTCTACGAGCGCTTCTTCTTCGGCGATCCCGTCAGAATGGCAAGCGCGTTGGTCGACAACACCGACCTGAAGCCGCTGGTCGATCGTGTCCGCGCATTTCTGAAGCGCCCCGACTAGCGGTGTCCTCTTCGAAGCTGGTCCCATCGCTTTTTGTGTCATCCTGACGTAGCGAGCGACAGGAAGGATCTCGCACAGCAGCGCGTAAGCGCTGCCGGTTCCGGGTTTGCGTTGCTGCCTTCAAGGGAGGAGCGCTTCGCGATTTCAGAGACCGGTACCGGCTTCGCGTGCGCGAAGCTGTCCGAGGTCCTTCCTCCCGTCGCTAGCGCTCCCGTCGTCAGGATGACAAAACGCTCGCGTGCTCGCTCCGGCAGGATTCCAGAGAGGAAGCGGCGCCGATGGCGGAGCAGGGCGCCGCCCGCTATCGTCATCTTCATTCATGGCGAGACTTCGAAAAGCTGCGCGCATCTGGGGGAATCCCAAGGCGCGCGAAGTTGGCGAGCGCGTCCTCTTCGCGCCCGACGCCAACCTCTTCGCGATCGATCCGCCCGCGATGTTCGGCCGCGTCGCGCCGGTCGAAATCGAGATCGGCGCGGGCAAGGGTGAGTTCATCATCGAACGTGCCGCCGAATTTCCCGATCGCAACTTTATCGCCGTCGAACTGTCGTCGACGATCACGCACGTGCTCGCCGTGCGATGCGGCCGCGCGGGACTCGACAATCTCCGCGTCGTGCGGATGGACGCGCGCACGCTGGTGAACCTGATGCTCGCCGACGCGAGCGTGAGCGCGTTCCACATCTACTATCCCGACCCGTGGCCGAAAGAGCGGCACGTCAAGCATCGGCTGTTCACGCCGACGCTCGCCGCGAGCCTGTTTCGCAGCGTCGAGCCGGGCGCGATCGCCTACGTAGCGACAGACGTGCGCGAGTACTCAGCCGAGATTTTCCCGATGATGCTCGCCGCGGGGTTCATCCGCGCAGTCGAAGCGGTACCCGGCGCCGAGCGGACCGGGTTCGCGCGCAAATACGTCGCCGCCGGCAAGCCTGTTTATTCGGCCTCGTTCCGCCGGCCTACAATTCGCTAGCGACGTTGGCCTGAAGCTGAACTCACGATGGGATTGAAGCTAGCCGGAAGGGACTACCGGGAGGCGCGGCATCGACAATCGCGTGACCAAGGTCGCGGTCGCCCACGAAGTAGAGCGGGATCCACCACGAAAAACCTCCTCCGCGCTTTACATGGAAGTACGGAAGACCAAGTATCTTCCGATATCGGACACCGCTCACATCAGCCGGGTGGATC
>Ga0210383_10002112_pt1 | contig 17983 bp, 13 predicted proteins | sample IncBWC14OmetaG_FD_160072 | JGI IMG/M metagenome (GOLD analysis project Ga0210383, IMG submission 160072) | Forest soil microbial communities from Barre Woods Harvard Forest LTER site, Petersham, Massachusetts, United States - Inc-BW-C-14-O ...
TAGTTCTCGAGGAAATCTCGTTCGAAGCTCCCGAGATGAAAAAGAAGACGGTGAAAATTGACGCCGCTTACGTGCAGAAACAGCTTGCGAACATCGTGAAGGATCAGGATCTGAGCCGCTACATTCTATAGAAAGTAAAAATGGACCACGAAAAAGGGGAACTGGCTCCTAGCCCCGCCTCCGAAACTCGCCCGCTCTCCGTTTTCCGCTTAGCACTTTCATTTTGCCTCCTTAGTTCTTTAATTTGGCTCGTCAGTTGCGCTGCTCCCGGCGAACCGATCGAGCGCAAACCCCAAGTTCCCACCGCGATAACAGATCTGGCAGCGCAGCAGCAAGGGAACGATGTGATCCTCACGTTCACGCTGCCAAAAGATACCGTGGAACATCACCCTCTGAAAAAAAAACCAGCAATTGAGATTTATCGCGGTTTCGACCCCGCCGCCACGGCGCCATCCGTCACCCATGAACCCTTATTTTTAGTGCTCACGATTCCACCAGCTTTGGTTACCAATTATTCCGAGAAAGATCATATTCGCGTCGTGAGTCCTCTGAGCTCCAATGATCTGGCACCGCATGTGGGCTGGTTTGCTTCCTACTCCGTGCGCACGCGAGCATCGGTAAAAAAAGAATCGGCAGACTCGAATCGTGCCGGCTTGCAAATTTATCCCGCGTCCGACTCTATTACCGATCTCAAAACAGAAGTCACGCACACTGGCATCGTCCTCACTTGGGGCCCGCCACAAAAAATCATAGTGGGCTCGGCGCCGCCAATCATCTCCTATCGCATTTATCGCGCGACAGCCGCGCCGGACCTACAACCCGCGGCACCGGCAACGGCATCTGGATCTGCTGGTGGAGCTACCAAGTTGGAAAGCCCTCTTGCACGAATTGGCGAATCGAACGAGCCCAAATTTCAAGACATGCAAGTTGAATTTGGCAAGACCTACATTTATTCCGTGCGCGGCGTGGCACAATATTCCGATGTAGCGCTCGAATCGGCCGATTCGAATCTCGCCGTTGTAACTCCCCGCGACGTTTTTCCGCCGGCCGCGCCGCAGAACGTCACCGTCGTCCTTGTGCCGGCCCAAAATGAAAATTCCGCGTACCTCGACCTCTCTTGGGCTATCAGCCCTGAAACCGACATAGCGGGTTACAACGTCTATCGAAGTGAACAAGATGGCGTTCCAGGAAGACGTTTGAATTCAGAGTTGTTGCTTACGCCCGCATTTAGAGATATGAATGCGGTCCCTGGCCGCCAATATGTCTATACTGCAACCGCGGTGGACCGTGCCGGAAATGAAAGCCTTGCCAGCGCGCCCGCTTCCGGCAGCATTCCGGTAGAAGGGCAGCCAAAGCCATGACTGAAAATTCACCGATCGATCAAATCATCGGTGCGAAAAACGATAAGCCGCCTCGCCCTGCTTTGGCCACTGGACTCTACACCGGTGCGCTGCTCGTGATCGTGATGTTTGGAGCTTTGGTGGCCGCGAACCGAATGGCCTGGCTCGATAACCACGCGCTGGAACGAAACGCCGCCTTTTGCGGACTGTTCGTGATTTTCATGCTGATTCCGATCGTGCGTTTTTACAGCCGCCCGATACAAATGTTTTCCTCGGCGATGATCGCTTGGGGCATGTTCGTGGTGGCCTATTACATCGCCGGCATGTTCTTCCACAATCTATTCGAGGTGTTGCGCACGCCGTTTCAAGCGTTGATCGAAGGCGCGGTTGTCTACGGAGTTTTCGCGGTAGCTTCCTGGGTCGTCGCGATGGCGCTCCACGCCCGGCATCACGCTATCGAATCGCGACGCCGCCAGCCCTATCCGACTCCGCATCACCGATGAAACTCTGCCGCTTTCAAACGCCCAGCTTCTCTGCCGACGAAGTGCATCGCTCTGCGCATCAAATTCATCCTGAAATTCGCAATGGAATCATTGAAGGCAACGAGGTTAGCGAGATCCGCGGTGAATTTTGGGGCGATCGCGAACTAGCGGGGCGATCCTGGCCGCTGAATTCGGTGAAACTTCTTCCTCCTTGCACGCCGAGCAAAATCGTTTGCATTGGCCGAAATTATCCGGAGCATGCCAAGGAGTTGGGCAACGATGTTCCTAGAGAGCCTCTGATTTTTTTCAAACCGCCGTCGTCACTGATTGGACCCGATGAGCCGATCGTCCTTCCGCGTATTTCGGAGCGTGTGGATTATGAAGGCGAACTCGCTGCGATTATCGGCCGCCGATTTAGGCATCTCTCGCACGACGAAAATGTTTCCGCTTACATTCTTGGGTACACGTGTCTTAACGATGTCACCGCTCGCGATCTGCAAAGACGTGATGGCCAGTTCACGCGCGGCAAGGGCTTCGACACCTTCTGTCCGCTCGGGCCGGTCATCGAAACATCCCTCGATTTAGCTGCCGCCGGCCTAGAGACCTTTGTTAATGGAACCAGGAAACAGTTTGGACATACCTCGGAAATGATATTTTCGCTTGATGTTATAATCCGCTTCATCACGCAGGTGATGACGCTCGAACCTGGAGACGTAATCGCCACCGGCACACCTTCCGGCGTGGGTTCATTGGTTGCGGGCGACGTGGTGGAAGTCAGCGTGAGCGGCGTCGGCACGTTGCGAAATTTTGTTATCGGGCCGGATGACGATCGGGAAAATTGAGCCGGATCTGCTCTTGAAAGTGCTGCTGCGCGCGCAAGGCGAGTCTTGAAAGAACTTCTGAGAGATTGGCACAACTGGCTTCCTCTGGCGGCTCTCGCAGCACTAGCGCTCATAGGAATTATTTTCTGGATGCGCCGCAAGCCGGAAGATCCTGGCGAAATCGAGCGCCAGCGCCGCGCGTTTCTGAATCGCGTAGGACGCATCGTGGAAGGCCAAGTTCTGGAGGTTGTCGACCACGTCCGCAATCCTCATCCGGAACGGCCGGCAGTCATTGACGCTAAAACCAAGCCGCCATCCGTAGGCGTCGGGGCGAACGGCACTCAGAAGCTTCTTTACTACACGTATTCCATCTCCGGCGTCACTTACGAAACGGCCCAGGATGTAACCGGTCTCGAAGAGCGCTTGCTTCTTACGCGCGTCGCTGTGGGCCAAACGGCTAGCGTGAAGTATGATCCGTCAAATCCCAGCAACTCCATCCTGCTCGCAGATGATTGGTCCGGCTTGCACTGAGAAGCCTTGAACCGAACGGCCTGCACTATCGACAACTCATCGCGCGTGATTAATTGTGTGGGCGCGCAGTGATACACTCTTCGTTCGCCTGGAGGACAATTTGAGACGCGTCCAACGCTATCTTGCTGCTGCTTTCGTCATTTTCGCCGCCATGGGCATGTCCCTGCGAGCCCAACAGCAATCTTCATCGACAGTCGATCCGAGCCTCTACTCCGCGATGCGCTGGCGTTTGATCGGACCCTACCGCGCGGGTCGCGTCTCTGCTGTCGCCGGAATCCCTGGAGATCCCGCGGTCTATTACATGGGCACCCCCGGCGGCGGTGTTTGGAAAACCATCAGTGCTGGCCGCGTTTGGAAGCCGATCTTTGACGATCAGCACGTAGCTTCGATTGGCGCGGTAGCAATCGCGCCATCAAATCCGAATATTGTGTATGTCGGAACGGGCGAGCAAACCGATGGCAACGGGATGTATAAATCCATCGATGCCGGCGCAACATGGACGAACATCGGCTTGTCCGACGTGCATTACATCAATTCGATCATCGTCGATCCACGCGATCCCAACATTTTGGTGGTAGGCGCGCTGGGCCATCCTATTCTCGGCGTGGCGGCGGCCAGTCCCTGGCGGGGTATTTTCAAAAGCACCGATGGCGGGAAGAACTGGACGAAAACTCTGTATCGCGATGATTTCGCCGGCGCCGCTGACACAGTTGCCGATCCCAACAATCCGCGCATGCTTTTCACGGCACTTTGGAAGCCGTTCGATTTCTTCAGTGGCCCGCCTGACGTCCGGAAACTGGATTCGTGGATTTACAAATCGGAGGACGAAGGCAGCACTTGGACGGAGGTTCCCACCACCGGTCTCCCGGATGAACCACTGGGCCGCATCGGACTCGCAGTGGCACCCGGCACTCACGGCCAGCGCGTGTTCGCCATTGCTGATCCCGGGCTATTCCGCTCCGACGATGGTGGCCAAACCTGGCGCAAAATTACGACTGACTCGCGTGTGACAGGCAATCTTTATTTCAGTCGCGTTTTCGTGGATCCGAATAATGCAGACATCGTTTACGTGATGCAGACCACCGTCTATCGCTCCACGGACGGCGGCCAGAAATTCACCGCTTATAAAGGTGCGCCGGGCGGCGACGATTATCACGTCCTATGGATCGATCCGCAAAATTCCCGGCGCATGATCCTTGGCGTCGATCAAGGAGCCACCGTGAGCGTGGACGAGGGCAAAACGTGGAGCAGTTGGTTCAACCAGCCCACCGGTCAGTTTTACCACGTGATCACGGACAACCAGTTTCCCTACTACTCTTACGCGCCGCAGCAGGATAGTGGCACCGCGGTGGTTCCGAATCGCAGCGATTACGGCGAGATTAGCTTCCGCGATTGGTTTTCCAGCGGCGGCTTCGAATTTTGCTACATCGCGCCGGATCCGACTAATCCGAATATCATTTATTCCGGCGGATGGTACGGCAGCGTTGTGCGCTTCGACAAAACCACCGGTCAGATAACCCATGTTTTTGTGCGCAATGGAAAATTTCGGACTACGCAAATGCCTCCCCTGGTTTTTTCGCCGGAGGATCCGAAAACACTCTACTTGGGTACGCAGTTTGTCATGAAAACCACGGACGAAGGCAACAGTTGGCAAACGATCAGTCCCGACCTAACGGTTCGCCCGGATGCTCCGCCAAGTAGCGATAAATCGTCGGCTGGCGCTTCGGGTCATACACCCGAGACTGACCAGAATATTTCACTCAGGGCCGAGAAGGACGCCGAAGAGATGAATGCATTTGATGGCGACGAGTCCGATAAGGAATTCGAGCTTCAACGGCCCGGCCGCCGCGCCGCGATCATGTCGATGTCGCCTTCACCACTGCAAGCTGCCGTAATTTGGGTTGGTAGCAGCAACGGCCTAATTCAAGTCACGCGTGACGGCAGCGCGACATGGCAAAACGTCACGCCCGCGAGCTTGCCGGCCGAAAGCGCGATCATCGCCATGGAGCCCTCGCACTACGATGCGGAGACGGCCTACGTCGTGAGCCAGGCGGCTAAAGACAAACATCCTTACATCTATCGCACTCACGACGCCGGCAAATCCTGGCAACAAATTACCAAGGGCCTTGCGGAAACCTGGCTCGCTCGCGTTGTCCGCGAAGATCCCGTGCGCAAAGGATTGTTGTACGCCGGGACAGAGAACGCCCTGTACGTTTCTTTCGACGATGGCGATCACTGGCAATCCTTGCAGTTAAATTTCCCGGCGACCGACGTGCGCGATCTGGCCGTGCACGGCAACGATCTTGTCGCCGCCACCTACGGCCGCGCCCTCTGGATTCTCGACGACCTCTCGCCGCTGCGCCAAGCCAGTGCGGAAATAGCTGGAGCGAATGCATATCTCATGCGTCCATCCACGACCATTCGCGTTCGATGGGACAACGACCAAGAAACACCGCTGCCGCCGGAAACGCCTGCGGGAAAAAATCCTCCGGACGGCGCTATTTTCGATTACTACCTGAAATCGGTTCCCAGTGGAGTCCTCACTCTGGAAATTCACGATGCGCAGGGGAAATTAGTGCGCAGATTTACGAGTCTTACTCCTACTCCTGATTCAACTCCAAAGAACGTCCCTGAATACTGGTTTGGGCCGATGCCCGCGCTTTCGAAAAACGTGGGACACAACCGATTTGTCTGGGATCTGCACTACGATTTGCCTAAAACGCTGCCCTTTAGCTATTACGGGAACATTCTTGACTACATCGAGTACACCCTTTCCGATCACGCGATTCCCGAAGACACTCCGCGCGAGCAAACGCTTGGCCCTATAGCCGTTCCCGGGACATACGAAGCCGTGCTTATCGCCAATGGTGTACTGATGAAACAGCCGTTCACCATAACTCTCGATCCCCGCGTGCACGTTTCGCAAGCCGACCTGCAAAAGCAATTGGACGCCGGGAACAGAATAGACGCGGGCCTTGCCGCAAGTCGTGAGGCATATCTTGCCGTCGCGCCCGTAATCGAAGCAATCGCTGCTCGTCAAAAGAGTTTGGCTGATTTCATGAAGCAGCGTCCGCAGCCGGACAAGGCGCAAAATCCCCGCGCAAAAGACGTAGCCGCTGAACCGCAACAGAACGCGCAGGCGAAAGACGCGGCGGCCGCGCCAGCCCAAGTCCCGGAAGGACAAGACCTCGCCGACGCTCTGAAGGACCTGCAGAAGAAAGTCACCCTGATTCAGGAAGGCACGTTCAGCGCGCCTGGAATCGGCCCTGCACACCGCGATCTCGCCCGCATTTCTTTCATGATTCAAAGCGGCGATGCAGCTCCCTCGCAAACAGCCGAATCGGCTTTGGACGAAACGTGCTCCAACTTGAATAAGAGTATCGCTGCATGGCGGGAGCTGGCCGGTCAGGGCTTTGCTCCCGCAAACGCGCTTTTGGCTAAGTACCATCTCCCGGCATTACCAGCGCCGCAAAGCGTTGCGATCGCCGCGGACGCTTGCCTCGTGCAGTGAGTTTGCTCAGGGTTTCGGTGTAGAAGTGATTTCGCCGTGTTCGACGAAGCGTTTCCAGGCCGATAGGATCGAAGCGACACGACACGCGGAAATTGTAAGAGACTCGCCATGGCGCGCAGGCACCCGCGAGTTAGACCTACAGCAAAGGACAGGTCACGAAATCGGAACGCGCTTCACGCCCGCAAAAATTTTGTCGAGCATTTGCGTATGTCCGCTCTCGTCGAGCACTAGAACCAGTTTCAGATTCTCCACGTAAATCGCTTCGAGCGTATAGTTTCCTGGCCCCTGTCCGTGCCTTACCAAAACGGCACTGTGTCCCTGGTCGGGAGCCGCGGTTGGCGGAATAGGTTTAGATTCCACCACGACCTCGCTTCCTTCGCGCCGGAACATCACCAATTTCATGCCGTCTTCGAGTGTCTTGACCACCACCGTGTAATCGCCAGGCTGCAATTTGTGCATGTGGCACTGCACTTTATACGGCAATGAGAAATGTCCTTCGAACTCCGTCTTCGCGGATAGAGCCTCGATCCGCGCCATATTGTCGGCCTTGTATGCGTCCGGCGCGGTTTCTGCCTGTGCATGGGTGGCGATCGGGAAAAGAACTGCAAACGCCAGACCCAGGATCGTCCAGGTAATTTTCGTCACTCTCTTTTTCATCGGAATCTCCATTGCCGATTCGCTCGAGGGTCGATCCTACGTGTGCTGAGTCGGCGGTCTCGCTGCCGGGATTTTTCTTTTCCGCGGACCCTATAACTCTTGGCAGAAAATATTACTCCCGATCGCGGGAATTATCAACGAACGGAGGCTTCAGTTTGAAATGTCGGCTTCTCTTAGGTACACATTGCATTCCTGTTTTAGCTTGCACGATCGAATATCCAATTTGGCTGTTGTGCCTACCGTCCTAAACGTGTCCTATTCAAGGTCGGAAGAACAAAATCCTGAATCTGAACGGCTGTCTTCTAGATTGCGAACGGGAGAATCAAGTTGCCCATCAGTCGTCCGCCAACCTGGAAAATTCTTCTAGCCTTCGCCATCATTTATTTTGTATGGGGCTCGACATTCCTGGCCATTCGCGTAGGCGTGCGTGAGGTCCCACCATTCTTGCTGGCAGCCATGCGCTTCAGCGTGGCGGGATTGTTCTTGTACGGCTGGTTGCGGCTGAATGGCACTCCGTCACCGAGCCGCCGCGAATGGCTGGCGGCGAGCTTCCTCGGCACATTAATTTTTCTTCTGGATTACGGTTGCTTATTTTGGGCCGAGCAGCGCATTCCGTCAGGCATCGCCGCCGTGGTGCTTGCGACCATTCCTGTATTTATCAGCTTGCTGGAAGTCATCTTTCTGCGCACGCAACGGCTCACTGTTCGTCTCGCCGTTGCGCTTGGGGTCGGCCTTTGCGGTGTGGCTGTGCTGATGAATCATTCTTTCTCCCTAGGAGAAGCACCGGTCAACCGCGCCGCCGCTCTCGCTCTGTTGTTCGCGTCTTTTACCTGGTCTGTGGCGACGATTCTTACACGCCGGCTTCCGCTTCCAGCCTCAAAACCGATGAGCGCAGCCGCACAAATGTTGACGGGCGGAATTCAGCTATTCGCCCTCGCCGCTCTGACCCATGAATTTTCGGGATTTCATGCGCAAGCGGTCTCGTCGACTGCGTGGTGGTCGCTGATTTATCTAATCATCGCCGGGTCCATCGTTGGATTCACCGCTTACATCTGGCTGCTGCACTATGAATCTCCCACAAAAGTCGGGACGTACGCCTACGTCAATCCGGTAGTTGCCGTCGCCGTGGGATATTTCATCGGCAAAGAACCTATTGGTCCGCGCACGGTACTGGGAACGCTTCTAATTCTGGTGAGCGTAGTCACCATCACTACCGCGTCGAAGAAACAAGATTTTCCCGTCACGAAAAGGGACGGCTCGCCTGTGGGCCTCGCATCTGAGTCGCGCCATCACAGAGCCGGAGCCGAACAGCCGTCATAGTTCAACGATCTGATCGCCGCGCCGATTAATTTGCAGGTTCGTTTCATCCAGAAAGTTTCCCGCTCGGAAAATTTCTACGCAGTGTGTTAGCCTGACGCCGTAATTATGAGCACAAAAAACACGGACGGAAAAAATCGCGACCGGTTGGAAGAGCTGCGTAAGCTCAACGCTGAAGCCGAAGCCGGCGGCGGAGCAGAGCGACGCGAACGCGAGCACCAACAAGGCAAGCTGAGCGCGCGCGAACGCGTCGATTTATTGCTCGACGAAGGCTCGTTCGAAGAGCTCGACAAATTCGTTCGCCATCAATCTCATGATTTCGGCATGGAAACGCAGCGTCCACCGGGTGATGGTTTTATCACCGGCTACGGCCGTATCGACGGCCGCTTGGTGTACGTCTTCGCGCAGGACTTCACGATTTTCGGCGGTTCATTGTCCGAAGCCAACGCCTCAAAAATCATAAAAATTATGGATCTGGCGATGCGTGCCGGCGCGCCAGTAATTGGCTTGAACGATTCCGGCGGCGCGCGGATTCAAGAAGGCGTGAAGTCTCTGGCGGGATATGCCGAAATTTTCCTTCGCAATACGTTGGCCAGCGGTGTAATCCCGCAGATCAGCGCGATCATGGGACCGTGTGCGGGCGGTGCGGTCTATTCTCCAGCCATTACCGATTTTATTTTTATGACTCGCGACACTTCGTACATGTTCGTCACTGGTCCCGACGTCATCAAGACTGTAACGCACGAGGAAGTGACCAAGCAGGAGCTTGGCGGCGCGATGACGCACAACGAAAAAAGCGGCGTGGCGCATTTTGTTTCACGCGACGATGCCGAATGCCTCGCGATGATCCGCGAACTCTTCAGCTACCTGCCCTCGAATAATCTGGATGATCCTCCTCGCCGCGCGTCGAGCGATCCCTGGAACCGCGCGCATCCAGCGCTGAACGCGCTCGTTCCCGAAGATCCGCAGAAGCCCTACGACATCAAGGACGTTATTCACGCCATTGCCGACGATTCCGAATTTTTCGAGGTTCACGAACACTTCGCCAAAAATATTGTCGTCGGTTTCGCCCGGCTCGACGGAAATACCGTGGGCATCGTCGCAAATCAACCGGCATTTCTTGCCGGCGTACTCGATATCAGCGCATCGGTAAAAGCGGCGCGGTTCGTTCGATTCTGCGATGCCTTCAATATTCCGCTGATCACGTTCGAGGACGTCCCAGGATTTCTTCCGGGTACGCAGCAGGAATTCGGCGGGATTATCAAGCACGGAGCAAAATTGCTTTTCGCGTTTGCGGAAGCCACGGTGCCGAAGATCACCGTCATCACGCGCAAGGCCTATGGCGGCGCCTACTGCGTGATGGCTTCCAAACATATTCGCACGGACATTAACTATGCGTGGCCCACAGCGGAAATCGCCGTGATGGGTCCGGAAGGCGCGGTGAATATCGTTTACAAACGCGAAATCGACCGCGCTGCCGAAGCAGATCGCGAGAAAATTCGGCAGGAGAAAATCGACGACTTCCGCGACCGCTTTGCGAATCCTTATGTGGCCGCCGAGCGCGGCTACATCGACGCCATCATCGAGCCCGCGCAAACCCGCGCCAAGTTAATCACTGCGCTCCGCTCCCTAGCAAACAAACGCGACACCAATCCGCGTAAAAAACACGGCAACATCCCGCTTTGATCTTGTCTGGATCACGCCCCAGAGCGGCGGTGAGCGAACACACGAGTAACGATTCGGTTTTGCGGTGTCTTGATTTCCTTGCCTGGTTAACCGTTGGCAGCTCGTGCGGTCGAACGTTTCCTGCCACCGCCGGCGGCAGGTTGATAGCTTGGCTTACTAACTGCCCTTTGAATGTGGGTTCCGGGAGCATGTGCTCTGGCTTTCATGGCATATACAGCGACGTCCGCTGCGCCCATAAGCGTATCGATTCTTTCGCCATCTTTAGGATAAATAGCTACACCAATACTCACGGAAAGCTTTGGCTTTCTGCCATCATGCGCAAGGTTGGCGCAGATTCGTCCGGCAACCAATTTTGCCGGTACCTCGCCGGTCTCAGGCAGCACCAGCGCAAATTCGTCCCCGCCAAAGCGCGCTGCCGTATCCATATCCCGGCTGGAGTTGCACAATACATCGGCGAGCCGGCAGAGCGCCTGGCTGCCAACTAAGTGGCCGTGGGCGTCATTTATCTTCTTGAGTCCATCCAGGTCGAGGAATAAAAGTGCAAATTCACGTGCGGTGCGTTCGGACCGCTTGATCTCGGTGTCGATAACCTCCACCAGATGGCGATAGTTAGCAAGGCCGGTGAGTGGATCTTTGGTGGCTTGCTGCCGCAGGCTATCCTCCAGCTTGCGCTGTTGGGTAACGTCTTCAACGATGATCTCGTAACTGTCTTTCTCGCAGTCGGTGGTTACTCCGCGTCCGCTGAGCCGAACCTTCAGAGGCGTGCCATCCTTTCGTCTCCAGTCAACTTCAATAGAACCTCCACCATTTTCGTTCCCGGGCTGGCCTAGCAACTGTTCCCTTTTGTATGAGTCGCACAGAATGTCTCGGGCGTGGGTCGCCGCTAGGAGATCCTTTCGAGAAGAATAGCCGAGCATGGTGATCAGCGCTTGATTCACATCCAGAAATTTGCCTTTTTCGTCGCAGCGGCACATCCCGTAGGTTAGGTTTCCAACTAGAGCGCGATAACGCGCCTCCGAATGGCGCAGCTTTTTTTCGGATTGATCGCGCTCTTCGCGCAGATTGTTCTCGCTGAGCGCTCGGCGAATCGCTATAGGCAGATGGCCAAGGTGATCTGTATCAATACAATCGGCAGCGCCTTGCGTAATAAGCTTGGCTGCGGTCTCCGGTTTCATTGTGTCGACCAAAAAAATAACGGGAATATGCCTTTCCATCGGTTGCAAGACTTCCAATATCGGTGGACCATGTCCATTGCGCGCGGGGTACTTGGCTAGGACGACGTCGTAGCATTTCGAGTTCAGATGTTTAACGAACTGCTCCGAATTAAAAACAACATCTGCACTGACTTTGCAGTGTACCCTCCTGAGTTCCCGCACGCATGGCTCTACATCCGCGACGGCAACCTGAACGAATAAGATGCGCAGGATCCGCCTCCTGTTTGCCAGTCCGTGCAGGATCGGAGCAAGCACAAGCTCCTTGGTGTGATCTCGAGAGGTTACAGTCATCAAATGCCCGGCCAGATCGAATGGATCGTCCCACCGCTCCTGGCCCCCAAGAATTGAAGGTTCCCCAGCGAGTACGGTAGTAGAGCTGCTCCGGAGGAACTGTTCAAAACGGCACAGTTTTGACTTTTGATGTTTACTCTTAGCGCACAAATCAGCAGGAACCGTAAAAGTTATGCGTCCCATTTTGGGACTTATGCGACGGCACCAGACACGTAGCCCGAGCATCTGCGGGCGTACTAAAATCGGCGAGTATTAAGTGCTACTCGCAGAAACAAGGGAAATGCGCGCTCGGGGTTCGCGATAGCTGCGCCTGAACTCGCCACACTCAAACGTGGCTGAAGAGCAGCGGCGCGCCTAGCTTATGGGTGTACTTCGGTCTATATCGATCGGTGTTATAGAGCGAAGGCACATCAACCTTGCGCGACCCTGATGAAGAATCCGGCAGCGACGTGTGGGCATAACAGCCGTTTTGGATTCCGACCATCCGGCCAGTCACGCCGTCGCGAATCAAATCCAATGCGATGTTCGCAAACGTTATTGCCACGATCTTGTCGATGGCGTCGGGCTCTCCGCTGCGCAAGTCATACGTTAAATCGCTGGCCATGGTTTCTTCACCTGTTCGCCGCTGTAATTCTTCAGCCAGAGCGTGGCCGATGTCCGCCTTTTTGCGATGGCCGTAAGCGTCCGCCTCACCCAGCTCATCCACTTGGCCTTCTTTCCACACCGCGCCTTCGGATACGACAACCAGAGAATAGTTGCTCGGGTTATTTTTCTTATCTTCCATCAAAAGCGCGGTGACGCGGGCGAGATCAAATGGGTATTCAGGAATCAGACATCGAGCCGCCGTTACATAAGCCGTGTACAGAGCAGTAAAACCGGCGTCGCGCCCGAAGATGCGGAAAATCCCGATGCGCTCATGAGAACCCAAGGTCGTTCGCTGCCGCGTGATCGCTTCTTTCGCGCGCGTGATGGCAGTGGAGAATCCGATGCAATACTCGGTGCCGTGAACGTCGTTATCCATCGTCTTGGGAACGCCGATCACCGGAAATCCGGCGCGCGAAAGCATTGTCGCGAAGCCGAGCGTGTCGTCCCCTCCAATAGCGATCAAGCAGCCTATTCCCAGCCGCTCCAAATTCTCCACGACAATCGATGTGAAATCATAGTTCTTGCCGTCGAAAGGAAGCTTTTTCAATCGTTCGCTCGAAATATGTTTGGGAACCTTGGCGTTTGCGACGCGGCTCGGATTAGTGCGGGAAGTATGCAGGATTGTGCCGCCGGTGCGGTCGATAGTCCGCGTATTTTCACGCGTCAGGTGCCGGTGGTACAAAGTGTCGGCGTCAGCTTTCTCCGCAGGGTTCATGTGCGTCAAGCCTTGCCAACCTTTTCGCACGCCAATCACGTTTCGCCCTATTTCGCTCGCGCCGTACACCACGGACTTGATGACCGAATTCAGGCCTGGGACGTCGCCGCCTCCGGTCAAGATCCCTATATTCTTACTCGCAGTCATTGCTTCACTGCTCCTTTACGGGCTTAAAACTAGACACCAAGACTAACGCATTCGGACGGTCGCTTAGAATGTTTTCATCAAGTAAGAAAGGATAAACCTTTTGTTAATTGTGTGGCGAATTGGAGATGCCGGCCTGGATCGGTTGCGGCGCTCGCGGAACTGGCGTCGGCGAGGTGGAAGTGATCGGGGACGCGGGCTTTTGCGGCTTCGGCGGCGGAGCTGCGGCGCGCGTTTCGGTTAGGCCTTGCTCGGCGGCGTCGGCCGGCGGAGCGGTGTCGGCGACATCTACTTGGATTTGTTTGCCCGTAGCAAGCTTTTCCAGCGGCACAACGTTTGGAAATTCCTCGATCGGCGTTCCTTGCACGGCTTGCTGCATGAACTCCAGCCAGATGGGTAGAGCGGCGCGAGCGCCAGTTTCTTTCTTGCCGAGCGAAATGCGCTTGTCGTCATTGCCGACCCAAACTCCGGCGGTGAGTTGCGGAGTAAAACCGATGTACCAGGCGTCGGTGAAATCGTTTGTGGTCCCAGTTTTTCCCGCCGAGGGTCTGCCCAAATCTTTGGCGCGCACGCCGGTGCCAAACTGCACCACTTCTTCGAGCATAGCGACCATAGTGCGTGCGACCTCGGGTGGAATCACGTCAGTAACTTTCGGGCGCGGCTCTTCCAGAACGGCGCCGTCGTAAGAAGTGACGCGGCGAATGTAATGCGGCTCGATGTGAATGCCATCGTCGGGGAAAACGGTGAAGGCAGACGTGTGCTCCATCAGTGTGAGATCGGAAGCGCCGAGCGCGAGCGGAAGATAAGGCGGCAGTGGGCTGGTGATTCCGAATTTGCGCGCGAGCTCGATCACACTTTGCACGCCAATATGGTCGAGCAAGCGTACGGCCGGCACGTTGCGCGAATCGGCGAGTGCGCGCCGATACGTAATGCGGCCTTCGAATTTGTTGTCGTAATTGTGCGGAGAATAATTTTGGCCGCCGGAGCGGAAGGTGACGGGCTCGTCAACGACGGTGTCGAAGGGCGAGATGCCCTGCTCGAGCGCGTCGGCGTAAACATAGACTTTGAACGAGCTGCCGGTCTGTCGCAAAGCTTGCGTGGCGCGATTGAATTTCGACTCGTCGAAACTGTAGCCGCCAACCATGGCTTTGATTTCGCCAGTGGGATTGTCGATGGCAAGCAAGGCGCCTTGAGCAGCGGGCCGTTGTTCAAGCTGCACGCGTACGGTATTGCCTGAAACCTCTTTTACGGAAACGCAGACGAGATCGCCCGTCGTCAGCAATTGCCCGGGGGACTTGCGGCCGGTCCATGAAAAGTCAGCGGGTGTAAGCATGGAGTGATACTGGCCGATCTTTATGGTGGCAAAGGTCGGTTGAACGGCGGTGACTAAGCCGGTGACGTAATCTCCTTTCTGCAGCGAACCGCGCCACTCTTCGTTTTGATATTTGTCGAGTGAGCCCAGACTATTTTTCAAAATATTCGGCAAGTTTCCGCGCCAGCCGTGACGGCGATCGTAGGAATGCAGGCCGTCGCGTACGGCCTGGTCGGCGGCTTTCTGCATTGCGGCGTTAAGCGAAGTGTAAACGCGCAATCCTTGTTCGTGGACGGCTGCGGTGCCGTAGGTGTGTTCGAGATATTCGCGAACGTCTTCGACGAAGTAAGGGGCGAGGTCGTTGCGTCCCGTGAAAATGTGCAAGCCGAGCGGCTCTTTCGTGGCGGCCGTAGCTTGCGCCGTGGTGATTTTGTGGTCGCGAGCCATGAGCGAGAGAACAAGATTGCGTCGCGCGAGGGCGCGCTCAGGATGGTTGACCGGCGAGTAAATCGGCCCGCGGATGATTGCCGCGAGCGTGGCGGCTTCGGAAAGCGTTAGTTGTCCCACCGGGCGGTTGAAATAATATTCGGAGGCAGCTTCGAAACCATAATTGCCGCCTCCCAGATAAATCTGATTGGAATACATGCTGAAAATTTGATCTTTGGTGTAATGGCGCTCGATCTGGATAGCCAGAATGGTTTCCTGAATTTTCCGGCGCAAGCTGCGGTCGGAGCGGTTAAGAAAAAGGCCGCCGCCGAGCTGCATGGTCAGCGTGCTGGCGCCTTCAGCCATGCGGCGGCTGGAGATGTCGCGATAGGCCGCTTCCAGAACGCGCGGGATGTCCACGCCCCAGTGTTCGTCAAAATGCTGGTCTTCGGTTGTTAGGACCGCGTCTTTTAGGACTTTTGGAATTTGCGAGTAAGTGAGCAGAATGCGGCGCTGCAGGGCGAAGGTGCCGATGGACTGGCCGTCATCGGCATACAGTTCGGTAACGACGTTCGGGCGGTAGTCCTCCAGAGCGTGAATCTCGGGCAGGTCGCTGGTGTAAACGAAAAGCAGTCCTACGCCGGCACCCAGAGCAATCGAGCACAACAATAAAAACGTGAACGCGAGGCGGCCGAAGAGCGTTCCGCCGGTGATTCTCATGGTTGCGCGATAGAACCGTTCCATGTTTCTCCATTCTATCGCATCCGCGCGGACGCTGCGGTGAGGGGAGTCAACTGTATGTTCTCAATCTGCTGCGGGGCACAATGGGAGGCAAATATCCTAAAATTTCTCGTATTCGATGGATTGCGCGCGGAATTGTTGAGGTAGTATTGCGCTGTGGAAGCGAACCCAATACTTTTTCGCGATTTAACCTACATTTTTCTTGCAGCCGTCGTGGGCGGTTTGATCGCTTGGCGGCTGAAGCTGCCCTTGATTCTGGGTTTCGTGGTGGGTGGGATCATCATAAGTCCGTTTACGCCCGGGCCTCATCTTTCCGATCTGCACACATTTGAAGTATTCGCGGAAGTTGGCGTCGTGTTGCTGATGTTTTCGATTGGCGTGGAATTCTCGATTCCGGACCTGATGCGTGTGAAATGGATCGCCCTCGGAGGCGGAACGCTGGGCATCCTGCTATCCATCGGGCTGGCGCTGGGGACCGCGAAGCTGATGGGTTGGAGCGTGATTCAGGGCTTGGTCGTGGGCGCTACAATATCCGTGGCCAGCACCATGGTGTTGGCGAGAATGCTGGCCGACCACGATGCCATGGGGAAAACTTACGGCCAAGTAATGATTGGAATCACGCTGGTGGAAGATATAGCCGTGGTTTTTATGACCGTTATCATTCCGATTTTCAGCGGACCCGGTGAGGGGCGCGTTGCGCGAGCTGCCTGGACCCTGGGCAAAGCCACTCTGCTGCTGATCCCGCTGGTATTTCTGGCCATGACGGTAGTGCCGAGAATTCTTCGCGCAGCAGCGCGCACGAAGGACCATGAACTGTTTTTGCTATTCGCCATTGCGATTTGCCTGGTTTCCGCGGGAATCGCGCAGGCTTTGGGATTTTCAGTTGCGTTGGGGGCGTTCCTGGCGGGACTTTCCATCAGCGGCGCCAAAGATCTGCATGAAGCGCATACCGTATTGATTCCGTTGCGCGATGCGTTTGTGGCGTTATTTTTTGTTTCGCTGGGAACGCTGGTGGTGCCGCAGGTAATCGTTCACCACTTTCAACTGCTGGGCGTAATGCTTTTTCTGATCGTGTTCGGGAAATTTATTATTTGGACTGCGGTGATGCGCCTGTTCCGCTATTCGATTTGGACCTCGATAGCGGTGGCCGCGGGGTTGACGCAAATCGGCGAATTGTCATTCATTTTGGTGGAAGTGGCCAGGAAATCGGGGCTGGTAGGGGAAGAAGTGTTTACCGCAACTCTGGCCGCCTCACTGCTTTCGATATTCCTGAATGTGTTTATTGTGCGTGGAGTTATGAAGTGGGTGAATCCTAAACTCCCAGTGGAAAAGATGGCGACTGTATGAATTCTTGGCGGGTTTAGTGAAACATCTGCAGCGCGAATCCCTTGGCCGGGCGTCAAAGCTGTTCTTCTGCTTCTCCTACCGTGTCGAATGATTTGATCAGCTGCGAAACCTTGGTCATTTCAACCAGGGCCTTTACCTGCGTATTCATTCCCACCACAGCCATTCTTTGAGGTTTTTTCTGGGCGGCTACGTAGGCGCCGACCAAAGCACCCAGGCCTGCTGAGTCGATGAAGGGGACGCCGCTAAAATCGAGGATAACCATAGGAGAATTCTCCGCGCGCACGGCGGATTGAAATCCGAAGATGGTTTGAATGTTCAGCGAACCTTTCAGGCTCAGAATTTTCTGGCCTTCGCGGTTTCCCGGTGTTACGACGATTTGCAGGTTTTCGTTAGGCATGGCGTGTCATCTTAGCGAAACGTGTGCCCTGGATTGTTAATGCTGTGTTACAAAGCGCCTCGGGCCCTCGATTGACTCCCAATCAAGACTCGAGTTGTTCCCCTCCATGTTAGCCAGTAGCTTGTTAACATTACCCTTACGGGTCGAAGCGCGCCCGCAAGTTTGGCGGCACGATCGGGCACAGGTCGTCTTGCCGGCCAAATACGCGGTAGCGAATGCGCGCAACGAAATCATATGCAGCGTCACGCAGACCGCGAGGGATCAGTCCCAGAATGTTCGCCAAAATCTTCCAACCGCCTCTCAGCCTTCGCATAACGTAAACCGAGGCGTCAGAGCGCATCAGAAGGTCGCCGCCGTGAGTGAGTACAACGAACGAGTCTGGCAGGCCGAACCTTCGTTGCGCAGG
>Ga0210383_10002113_pt1 | contig 17981 bp, 10 predicted proteins | sample IncBWC14OmetaG_FD_160072 | JGI IMG/M metagenome (GOLD analysis project Ga0210383, IMG submission 160072) | Forest soil microbial communities from Barre Woods Harvard Forest LTER site, Petersham, Massachusetts, United States - Inc-BW-C-14-O ...
GGTGTAGGCTTTTTCGCCTACGCGCTCCAGCACGGTCTGAGCTTTTTTGAACTTCGCGGAGGGCACGACTAACAACATTCCCAGGCCCATGTTGAAGGTGCGGAGCATTTCGTCTTGCGGGACATTTCCCAGCGCCTGCAGATGCTCGAAAATGGGCTGCACGGGCCAGGAGCCGAGTTCGATCAGGGCTGCGGTTCCGCGCGGGAGCACGCGCGGGAGATTTTCGGTGATGCCGCCTCCGGTGATGTGCGCCAGCGCGGACACGCACTGAGCGTCCAGCATTTTCTTCAGCGAGGGCCAGTAGCTTTTGTGGGTGCGCATCAGCTCGTTGCCCACTTTGTTCTTGATTTCGTTGACGTAGGTTTCCGGAGAATAGCGGGCCACTTCGAACAGGAGCTTGCGGGCGAGGGAATATCCGTTGGTGTGCAGGCCGTTCGAGGGCAGGCCGAGGACGATGTCGCCGATTTGCACGTCTTTGCCGGTGATGATGCGCTCGCGCTCGACCACACCCACGATGAAGCCGGCCAGGTCATATTCGCCGTCGGGATAGAAGCCGGGCATTTCGGCGGTCTCGCCGCCGATCAGGGCGCATCCGTTGTGCTTGCAGGCGTCGGCGAGGCCTTCGACAACTTTTTCCGCAATCGCCGGGTCGAGGGTGCCTGTGGCCAGATAGTCCATGAAAAACAAGGGCGCGGCGCCCTGCACCAGGATGTCGTTGACGCAGTGGTTGACCAGGTCTCCGCCGATGGTGGAGTGCAGGCCCATCTCAAAAGCGACTTTCAGTTTGGTGCCCACGCCGTCCACGCTCGAGACCAGGACCGGGTCGAGGTACTTGATTTTATCGATCGCGAACAGGCCGCCGAAACCTCCGATTTCGCTGAGCACGCCGCGGGTGAAGGTCTTGTGGGCTAAGTACTTGATGCGCTGCTTGGTGCGGTTGGCGCGGCTGATGTCCACGCCGGCGTCGGCGTACGTAATGGGCGCAGGAGTGGACGTGGAGGGAGGTTTAGCCACGGTCTATTCTTTCGTCAATCTCGCAATCTTGCGTGTGGGGTTAGCGCCGGTGCCGAGTGAAGCAGCTGCGACTCCTAAGGTGGGTCATTGTAGCACGTTCAAAACGGCGGGCTGGGGGATGGCGGGAGTGTTTCGGAAATCCGGAAAGAAGGGGTGAATGTAGATGAGGCTATAATGACTGCGATTTTGAGGCCAAGAAGGAGATTCCTGCAAATGCGATTTCTGTTTCTACCCGCCTTGCTCATATCCCTGCTATGTTCCAGTGTTTTCGCGGCTTCGCCGCAAGGCGACCTCGACGCTCGCAGAAAAACGCTCAACGATCTGCTCGTCGAACGCTGGGAGTACACGCTTCGCACCAGCCCCATCTTCGCGTCCATTCTTGGGGACAAGCGCTGGAACGACAAGCTGGACGACTTCTCGCAGAAGGCGATTGACGACGACCTGGAGCAGAGCAGGAAATATCTCGCCCGCTTTGAAGCGATTGACATCGCGGGCTTCCCGGAGCAGGAGGTCCTGAACAAGACCCTCATGGTCCGTGATCTCCGCATGAGTCTCGAGGGAGCACGTTTCAAGTCGTGGGAAATGCCGGTCTCGCAGGTTGGCGGCGTGCAGATTGACCTTCCACAACTGGTTTCCATCCTCTCATTCCAGAGCGTCAAGGACTACGACGACTACATTTCGCGGCTGAAGCAGATTCCTCGCGCCTTCGACGAGAACGTGGTGCAGATGCGCAAAGGGATGGCGGAGGGACTGATGCCGCCGCGCATCTTACTCGAGAAAGTGGTCGAGCAGGCCAACGGGCTGGCAAGCAATACGCCGGAGGCCTCGCCGTTCGCGGAGCCATTTGCCAAGTTTCCCGATTCCATTCCGGCCGCGGACCAGAAACGGTTGCGTGAGCAGGGGCTGGCGGCAATTCGCGAGTCCGTGCTGCCGGCCTACGTTAAGTTCACAACTTTCGTGCGTGAAGAATATGTTCCGAAAGGGCGGGCCGAGCCGGGAGTGTGGTCTCTCCCGAATGGTCCCGAGTTTTATGCCTTCCGTGTGAAGGAGAGCACCACCACGAATCTCACGCCGGAAGAAATTCACCAGATCGGGCTGGCTCAGGTTAAAGAAATCGAAGCCCGCATGCTGCAAGTTGCCAATCAGTTTGGCTATAAAGATCTCAAGAGCTTCAACGACTCACTCCAGACCAATCCCAAGGTCCACGTGCATTCCCGCAAGGAAATTCTTGACCTTTATCAAGCATACCTAGATCAAATGTATTTGAAGCTGCCGGCGATGTTTGGCCGGCTGCCCAAGGCCAAGGTGCAGGTCATGTCGATCGAGGAGTTCCACGAGAAGGAAGCTTCCACACACTACGTGCAGGCGGCGCAGGATGGCTCGCGCCCGGCGCATATCATGGTGAATACGGGCAACTTTGAGAAGGGCACTACGATTGATTTCGAAACCACCGCGTATCACGAAGGCATTCCCGGCCATCATTTGCAGATCGCCATCGCGCAGGAACTACCACAGCTTCCGCCGTTCCGTCAGAATGAGTATTACACCGCCTACACCGAGGGTTGGGCTCTCTACTCGGAGCGATTGGGCAAGGAAGTTGGATTCTTTCAGGATCCCTACAGCTATTACGGCCACCTGGACGACGACATGCTGCGCGCCATCCGTCTGGTAGTCGACACCGGCTTCCATTACAAACACTGGACGCGGCAGCAGGTAGTGGATTTCTTCCACGACCACTCCGCGATTGACGAGGCCGATGTGCAGAGCGAAACCGACCGCTACATTGCATGGCCGGCCCAGGCGTTGGGCTACAAGGTGGGGCAGCTCGAAATCCTCAAGTTGCGGCAGTATGCCAAGGATCAGTTAGGCGTCAAGTTCAGCTTGAGTAATTTCCACGATGAAGTGCTGGGAGCAGGCGCGCTTCCGATGGATGTTCTGTCCGTCAGGATCCACGAGTGGGTGGCGGCGCAGAAGGCAAGCGCGTCAGTTCAGCCGCTACATGAAGAAGATCAGCCGCTCGGAGGTTCGAAGTAGGACAGAAAAACAACAGCCCGCGGTGGGAGCTGGTTACCCGAGTGACGCGACGACACTTCACCCGCATCCGCGGGCGCGCACGCTCGTTCGTGACTGCGGGCCGGACTAACGAGAGATGAAGTCCGAGAAGAAGTAAGCGATCACTCCGAACAGGGCCAGGCCGGAAATGCCGTAGGCGGTGAGAACCCAGGCGCCTCGGCCTTCATGCTGCTTGGTTGTAGGTTTGGCTAGTGAAGCTGAAACCGAAGAGACAACAGGGGCCCGATCTTCCATGCAACAAACCTCCAGCGGAAGAATCGTGGCGCAAGAACGTTATGCGTCACGCCTGCCTCGCATCGTGGCGAAGCAAGACTATCTGGGGGCGATTTTACTCCCGTTTTGGGACGGCCGCGTCGGAAAATGTGATCGGGCTCACACACGCTGGTGAGCCACAATTCTCACAATGAGACAACTTGGTGACCCCAGACTGCATCTATAATTAATACCCTCGAGGATTACCTGGAAGGTTACTCTCAGTCTGGAGCACAGTGCGCGGCGCGCCTTGTCCGTTCGCTCTTGTCCAATCGCTCCTGTCGATTCGATCTTCTGGGAGTTCCGCTTGCGCCGGGCGGCAGCATGGGATACAAACGGCGAAGGGCAAGTCGCCACTTATGCGTAATTCTCTTCGTTTAGCGGTTTCCATACTTGTATGCACGCTGGCCGTGACCGCCAGCTCCCAGCAGTCCATTTCGCGGCAGTCCGTTCCTCAGCAGGCCAGCCAGACTGCACCCAAACCCTCGGCCAAGCCTTCGATTCTGCCGGACAGCAACGTTCCCGTGAAACTGAGTGACTCGGACACGTCCACGGTCGTCGATACGAAAGTCGAGGCGAAGAAGGATTACTTGCAAGAGGCGTTCGTCATCGAGAAGCTGCAGAACCTTTACCGCTTCGAGGCGGACGGCACGGGGCGCAAGGAATCCATTGCGCGCATCCGGGTGCAGAGCGAGGCGGGCGTGCAGCAATGGGGACAGTTGCAGCTCGGCTACAACTCCGCCAACGAGAGCATGGAGATTGCCTACGTCCGCGTGATCAAGAAAGATGGGAGCGTAGTCAAGGCCGGAAGCGACGACATTCAGGATCTGAGCGCGCCGGTGGAACATGAGGCGCCCGTTTATACCGATTACCGGCAAAAGCATGTGACGGTTCCCGGATTGCGGCCAGGAGAAGTGCTGGAGTATGACCTGGTCACGACCGTACACACGGCGCTGGCTCCGGGGCAGTTCTGGACGGAGTATGAGTTCGACAAGAACGACATCGTTCTGGACGAAGACCTTGACCTGGATGTGCCGGCCGGCCGGCCGCTGGAGCTCAAGAGCAAGCCGGGGATGGATCCGAAGATTACCGACGCCAACGGGCGGCGCGTTTACCACTGGACCACCTCTCACCTAGTACGCGAAGACGATAAAGACAAAGAGAAGGATAAGGGCAAAGAGAAAGACAAGAAGAAGAAGCGAAAAAAGCCAGAGGACGAACATCCCGACATTCAGTTGACCACGTTCTCCACCTGGGAGCAGATCGGGCGCTGGTATGCGGACCTGGAGAAAGACCGGCGGGCTCCGTCTCCGGAAGTCCGTGCCAAGGCGGAAGAACTCACCAAAGGGCTCAGCAGCGATCTCGACAAGACGGAAGCTCTTTACGATTATGTGGCCAAGAATTTTCGTTACGTGAGCTTGTCGCTGGGGGTGGGCCGCTACCAGCCACACGCCGCCGGCGACGTGCTGCATAACCAGTATGGAGACTGCAAAGACAAGCACACGCTGCTGGCGTCGCTGCTCGAAGCTGAGGGCCTGCACGCGGATTCGGTGCTGATCAACTCCAGCCGCAAGCTGGATCCGGATGTGCCTTCGCCCTCGCAGTTCGATCACGTAATCACCATGGTGCCGGCGGGCGCGGAAAAAGGCGTGGACGGAGAAGTCTGGATGGATACGACCGCCGAAGTGGCTCCCTTCCGGCTGCTGTCGTTCTCGCTCCGCAACAAGCAGGCGCTGGTGATTCCGCCGGTGGACGCACACTCGGCGGTGGCGCCGCATCTGGAAGAAACTCCTGCTGATACTCCCATGCCCGACGTCGAGATTTCCGAGATCGACGGCAAGATTAACCAGATTGGCAAACTCGAAGCGCATGTGCACTACGTATTCCGTGGTGATGAAGAGTTAATGCTGCGCTCGGTGTTCCGCCGTGTCCCGGAGGCCAACTGGCAGCGGGTGGTGGAGAACGTGAATGCCGGTATTGGCGGCGATATCAGCAATCTGAAGGTCAGCGATCCGGCGGCGACGCGCGAGCCGTTTACGCTTTCCTACGACGTGTCGCGGGTGAATTATCTGGATTGGTCGAAAAAGAAAACGGAAATGATTCTTCCGCTTTCGAGTTTCGCTCTGCCGGATGTGGATGAGGACGATACGGATGCTGACGCGGAGCCGTTGAAGCTTGGTCCCAAGGCGGAATACACCTACAAGATTAAGCTGGAGCTACCGGAAAAATATTCCGCGCGCGCGCCGCTGCCGTTTTCGTTGAAGCGCGACTACGCGGAGTATCAGGCGACATACCAGCTCCAGGGTGACGTGTTTACGGCGGGAAGGAAGCTTACGCTGCGCCAGGGCGAACTTCCGGCGTCGCGCGCTCCGGACTATGCATCGTTCCGGCGGGCGGTGAATGCCGACCTGGGCCAACAGCTTTCGATCGAGAACACTGTTGCCGGGACGCCGACGCCTCCGGCTGACATGAAGGCTGACGACCTGGTGGAGAGTGGCCGCGCCGCGATGAACAGTGGTGACCTGGCGATGGCGATTGAAGTTTTGAAGCGCGCCACCGAGATTGACCCTAAAAACAAGATTGCGTGGAACCTTCTCGGCATGTCTTACATGGGCCTGCGTCAAGATGACGCCGCGGTCGCGGCCCTGCAGAAGCAGATTGAGATTAATCCTTACGACGAATACGCCTACAACAATCTGGGTCGAGTCTACTGGCAGGATCGTAAATACGAAGATGCGGTCACGGCGTTTCACAAGCAGCTGGAGATTAATCCGCTGGATAAGTTTGCGCATTCCAACCTGGGAGCCATGTATTCCGAGTGGCATAAGTATGACGAAGCGGTTCCGGAGTTGGAGAAGGCTGCCTCGCTAATTCCGGACAGCGATCCCGGAAGCGCCGAGCTGCAGGTAAGTTTGGGCGATGCGTATTTGAATCTTGGGCAGGATGATAAAGCGCTGGCGGCGTTCGACCACGCGGTGGAACTGGCGGCCACGCCGCTGGTGTGGAACAACATCGCTTACCAGCTTTCGCTGAAGAAGGCGCATCTGGATCGCGCGCAGCAGTATGCGGAGTCGGCGGTTTCAGCGACGGCGGCGGCGTTGCGCAATATCTCCCTGGATCGGGTTACGCAGCAGGAGTTGCCGCTGGTGACTTCCCTGATTGCTTACTGGGACACGCTGGGCTGGGTTCACTTTGCAGAAGGCGATCTCGACAAGGCCGAGAAATATGTTTCGGCGGCGTGGGGACTGGGACACCACGGCGAAGTGGGCGACCATCTGGGACAAATCTACGAAAAGAAGGGCAACAAGAATCGGGCGCTGGAGACTTACGCGCTTTCCATGAACGGATTGCGGCCCACGCCGGAAACGCGCGACCGGCTCTCTGCTCTGGCTGGCGGTGGCGCGAAGGCTGATACGGCGGTGGCGAACTACAAGGCGGAGCTGGAGCGTCTGCGCACGATTGACCTTGGCAAAGCGGCGAAGGTTACCGGCAACGCGGAATTTTTCGTGCTGTTGAGCGGCGGCGCGGGGTCGGCGGCTAAAGTGGAGAGCATCAAATTCCTGAGCGGGGAAGAAAAGCTGAAGCCGGTTGCCGAGGCGCTGCGGACGGCCGACTTCCACCTGACATTTCCGGACGACACGCCGGTGAAGGTTCTGCGGCGTGGCACTCTGTCGTGTTCGTCGACGACGGGTAAGTGCTCGTTTTTGCTGACGCTGCCGGATGATGTGAGGACTGTGGACTGAGAACACACACAGCGGAGGCTGCCCATGCCGCAAATGTCGCCAACTAGCGCTTTCGGGAAGCTCCGCCCGCCGCTGCTTGTGTTTCTCATTGCTCTCATCGCTTCCGCCAGCGCCTTCGCGGCGTCGGAAAAATCGATAAAGGGCGAGCAGATGTTGCAAGAGGCAATATTGAAGAATGATATTCGCGACTTGCCCTCTTTCGAGATGAAAGCCAGCGTGAGACTTGACAATCACGGGCATCCGGTTGACGGATCCTACTGGCTTCTTTGGAATGGCCCAGATCAGTGGCGCGAGGAGATCACATTCCCTGGCTACAGCGAGATTCAGCTCACTGGCAAGGACGCTGTCTCGGCCAAAGCGAACCACGGAGTACATGCCTTGCCAAATTGATCTACTGCACAACCTGCTCGGTTACGGTCAAGACCTGAGGTTCGGGGCAAACGAGAGGGTAAAGCAGATTCACAATCGGGAGATACGTGCAATAAAAGCCTCGTGCGTTGAAGTCGCTGGGAAATTTGTTCCCCGACAAGTGTGCATCGATCCCTCCAATGGAGCTCTCGTACGCGAATTGCCGCTTGTGGATGCAAACCTAACGACGGTCGGGCCCAAAGAGTTCCCATTCTCTCTCAGCTATGTCGATCATGGAAAGATTCTCGCCGCAGCAACGATCACGGAACTAAGAACCCCAGCACAATTCTCCGTATCGGTGTTTGATCCCCCTGCCGGGGGCGTTTCGAAGCCGAAATGCGATGGCGATAACATACGCTCCGGCAAGTTGGTTACGCGAGTGAATCCGGTATATCCCGCGGCGCAGCGCATGGCTCATTTACAGGGGACGGTCAAATTGTACGCCGTCATCGGGATCGACGGCATGCCGCACAATCTGGAGGTCATTTCCAGCATCGATCCGGCGTTGGACAATTTAGCGTTGCAGGCTGTCCAGCAGTGGCGTTACGAGCCGTACATGTGTAAAGACGTTCCTGTGGAGGTCCAGTCCACTGTGGAGGTAAATTACAGTCTCGGTCACTAGTTCATTCATCTCGCCTGTTCGTAGGCGTAAGCCATGCGCAGGAGCAGATCTTCCCGCCAGTGACGGCCTGCGATGTGCAGGCCGATCGGCAGGCCGCTCTTTGTAAATCCGCAGGGAACCGAGATTGCCGGCAATCCCCAGACGTTGAAGGGACGCGTGTTGCGCAGCAGTTTGAGTTCGGCGGGGCGCAGGTTGCCGGGAGTTGCTTTGAGGTCGACGATTAGCGGCGCGGACGCGGGCGTCGTAGGAGTGACCAACAGATCGATATTTGCGAAGGCGTCACTGATGCTGCGGCGGGCCTGCTCCAGCTCGCGGCGGCGGTGGATGTAGTCTGCGGCGGAGATATCCGCTCCCGCTAGAATGCGGCGTAGCGTTTCTGGCTGATAGAGTTTTGGCGTCTCGGTGGCGTTCTGTTTGTGGTAGGCGTAGGCCTCGGCCATTTGCAGAGTGCGGTCGTTGGGCACATCGAGTTTAACTTCTCTTACTTCCTCCACCCGCGTCTTGATTACGGCCAGCGCTTGTTCCACGGCCGCGGCGACCTCGGGGTCGAGGTCATCATAGAAATGGTTTCGGGGGAAGCCCACGCGCAGGGACTTCGCGCCTTCGCGCAGCGAAGAGACGTAATCCGCAACAGGAACGTCTGCAGTTGTGATGTCGGCGGCGTCGTAGCCTGCGATTGCCTGCAGGACGGTGGCAGCGTCGGCCACAGTGGAGGCAAACGGGCCGACGTGATCGAGCGACAAGGCGAGCGGAATCACTCCGCGGCTGGAAACGCGGCCGTAGGTGGGCTTGAGGCCAACGCAGCCGCACAGGGACGCGGGTTCGCGGATGGAGCCGGCGGTGTCAGTTCCGATGGCGGCGTAACAAAGTCCGGCGGCGACTGCAGCGGCTGATCCGCCGGAAGAGCCTCCGGCGATGCGCGAGGTGTCACGGGGATTGTGGACGTCGCCGAAATAGCTGACCAGGGAACTGCCACCGTAGGCGAATTCGTGCAGATTATTCTTGCCAACGATCACTGCGCCTGCCTGCTTCAGGCGGCGGACGACCTCGGCATCTTCGGCTGGAATGCGGTCTTTGTGGCGCTCCGACGCGGCGGTGGTGCGCACGCCGGCAGTGTCGATCAAGTCTTTTAGCGCAATCGGAATCCCGTGGAGTGGACCGCGCCAATCGCCTCGGGCGATTTCGGCTTCCGCTGCGCGGGCTGCGGCGAGAGCGGAATCGACGGTCACGGTGATAAAGGCATTCAGTGCCGGATTCTGTTTTTCGATGCGGTCCAGGCAGGCTTGGGTCAGTTCGACTGGAGAGATTTTCTTTTGGCGCAAGAGCGGTGCGAGTTCGAAAATAGTTCGAGGGATGGACATGTTTGCCGCGGTCCATTGTAGAGGAAGCGTTGTAGAGGAACGTGGCCAATGCGACTGCGCCGGTTGTGTCCGAGCGCTGGCGGTGACGAAGAAACCGTCGAGCTTCGCTCGACCGATTAGCCGAGCGCGGCTGTCCCCACACGAACATCTCCCACACTGAGACCCACTGGAAATCTTCGGTACGCGCGTTGGGCTTGCGGAAAGTCCTATAATCTCCGTGGGGTTTTAACATCATGGCTGAACTAACGATCGCGCCGGTTGCAACGCACGGCTTTTATTTGGACGGCAAGTGGGTTGAAGACGGCGACGTGGTCGAGGTGCGCGCGCCTTACGATGGCACCGTGATTGCGCGGGTGGTGCAGGGACGCCGCGAACATGCCGACGCTGCGATTGCTGCGGCGGTAAAAGCGTTTGGAACCACGCGGCGGCTGCCGGCGTTCGAGCGGCAGCGCGTGTTGCGGCAGATTTCCGCCGGAATTGCCGAACGCAGGGAAGAATTTTCACGCACGCTCGCGCTGGAAGCCGGCAAGCCCATCAAGGCCGCGCGGCAGGAAGTGGAACGCGCAATCTTCACTTTCAATGTTGGCGCCGAGGAGAGCACGCGCATTTACGGCGAATTCCTGCCGCTCGACTGGCAGGAATTTACCGCCGGACGTTGGGGCATTGTGCGCCGCTTTCCCCTGGGGCCGGTGGCCGGGATTACGCCGTTTAATTTTCCGCTGAACCTGGTGGCGCACAAAGTTGCGCCCGCGATCGCAGCGGGATGTTCCATGGTGCTGAAGCCGGCGCCGCAAACTCCGCTCTGCTCGCTGCTTTTGGCGGAGTGTGTGCAGCAGGCGGGATGGCCTGACGGCGGATTCAATGTGCTGCCGCTTTCGAATGACGACGCCAGTTTGCTGATAACCGACGATCGCATCAAGCTCATCAGTTTTACCGGAAGCGTGCCCGTGGGCTGGGATATCAAGCGCCGCGCCGGCAAGAAAAAAGTGGTTCTCGAATTGGGCGGCAACGCGGCGGTCATCGTACACAACGATGCGGATCTTGCTTATGCGGCCGATCGCTGCGTCGCCGGCGGATTTGGCTACGCCGGCCAGACCTGCATTTCCGTGCAGCGTATTCTGGTGGAGCACTCCGTCTACGGAAAATTCACTGACTTGCTCGTCGAAGGCGTGAAAAAACTGAAGTCCGGCGATCCGCTCGACGAGTCGACTGACGTGGGGCCGGTGATCCGTGAGTCGGACGCGGTCCGCACCACGGCGTGGATTGAAGAAGCTGTCCGTGCCGGAGCGCGCCTGTTATGCGGCGGCGGACGCAAGGGACTTGTGGTTGAGCCGACGGTTCTGACCGGGACTCGCCCCGACATGAAGGTGAATTGCCAGGAAATTTTCGGCCCGGTCGTGACCATCGAGCCCTACAAGACTTTCGACGATGCACTGCGCCAGGTGAATCATTCTTCCTTCGGCCTGCAGGCTGGCTTATTTACGCGCGACGCGAAGTTGCTGTTCCAGGCGTATGAAGAACTGGAAGTCGGAGGCTTGATTGCGGGAGACGTTCCCTCGTTCCGCATTGACCACATGCCCTACGGGGGCGTCAAAGACTCCGGCCTGGGCCGCGAAGGCCTGCGCTACGCGATTGAAGAAATGACGCAACCGAAGCTCCTGGTTATGAATCTTCACTAGTATGTCGTGTAGAGTGCATCGTTCGGGAATAATCCGCAAACTGCGCGACAAAATTCTGCGAAGTATTTATAATTCCGTGTTTCCCGTACTCATCTCCGGAACTCTGTGGGGTTCCGGATTCACTGGCTAACAAGCTTCACGCAACCGGGCGCGAAAACCAGGCAGGTCCGTCGGGGGTCTCGTCGGCTTATTTTTCATAGAACATGCCGCAGATTTTTCATCGCAGCACGAACACCATGTCCCGCGCCACCATCTTTGGCGCGGTGTTCGTGGTTGCGGCGCTGAGCTGGATGGCGATGGAGGTCCAGCGCTCTCCTTACATCACCTACGCGGGCGTGCGTAAGCCGCAACCGGTGCCCTTCAGCCATCAGCATCACGTCAGCGGACTGGGCATTGATTGCCGCTACTGCCATACTTCGGTGGAGACCTCGAGCTTTGCGGGCATTCCTCCGACCAAGACATGCATGAACTGCCATTCGCAGATTTGGACCAACGCCCAACTGCTGGAGCCGGTGCGCGCCAGCTTTAAGAGCGGCGAATCACTGCAGTGGACGCGGGTGAACCAGCTCCCTGATTTTGTTTTTTTCAATCACAGCATTCATGTCAACAAGGGAGTCGGCTGCAACACGTGCCACGGCCCGGTGGATAAAATGCCGCTGATGTACCAGCAGGAATCGTTGCAGATGGAGTGGTGCCTGAGCTGCCACCGCGCGCCGGAAAAGAATCTACGGCCGCGGGATCAGGTTTTCAATATGCGCTATTTGCCGCCGACCAGCGCGCATCCGGTTGCGGTGGATGGACAGAGTTATACCGATCAGGACGAACTCGGCGCGGCGCTGGTGAAGAAGTACAACGTACGCAGCGTGAAAGATATTACGAGTTGCAGCACGTGTCACCGGTAGGTATGTGGGGCGACGAAATACCCACTTCTCGCGCAAAGAACGCGCGAGAAATGGGCACCCGGGTTTGTTTCGTGCGAGTTGGCGATAGAAATGGACGAGCTTAATAATTCCGGAATGCGGGAGGGCGGGAAGCGCGAGGACGTTTGCCCGAGCAAGAAGGGCAAGCTGGATCTGGAATCCGTGCGCGAGCGGATTGAGGCGGCGACCGCGCACGATACTGCCGAGAAGACTGGTCCTGAATATTGGCGCAGTCTGGAAGAGCTTGCGGGCAGTGACGATTTCCAGGATGCTCTGCATCGCGAATTTCCCAAAGGCGCTTCCGAGTGGGTCGATTCCGTTTCCCGCCGCGGCTTCCTCAAGGTGATGGGCGCGTCGCTCGGACTGGCCGGTATGACTGGCTGCGTCCGCCTGCCGCTCGAACCGATTGTGCCCTACGTGCGGCAGCCCGAGAACGTTATTCCGGGCAGGCCCATGTTTTATGCCACGGCGTGCACGCTTGGCGGATACGCCAGTCCGCTGCTGGTCGAGAGCCATCTTGGCCGTCCCACGAAGGTGGAAGGGAATGACCAGCATCCCGCCTCGCTCGGCGGGACCGACATTTTTGCGCAGGCTTCCATCCTTGGCCTCTATGATCCCGACCGCTCGCAGACGGTGGTCTCCATGGGCGATCAGCGTTCGTGGGACGCATTCATGGGCGCGATTCGCGGGCCGCTGAACGCGCAGAAAGCGTTGCAGGGCGCGGGCATTCGCATTCTTACTCCGACCATTTCTTCGCCCACGCTGGCCGACCAGCTGCGCGGGTTCCTGAAAATTTATCCGCAGGCCAAGTGGCACGTGTATGAGCCGGTCAATCGCGACAACGTGCTGGAAGGCGCGAAGCTGGCCTTCGGCCAGCCGGTCGAGACGCGCTACGATTTGTCGAAGGCCGACGTCATCGTCTCGCTCGACGCCGATTTCCTCTACGCCGGATTCCCCGGGAACGTCCGCTACATCCGCGACTTTGCCAAACGCCGCAATCCGGATGACGGGAAGATGACCCGGCTGTATGTGATCGAGAGCACGCCGACGTCGACGGGAGCGAAGGCGGATCATCGGCTGCCGGTCCGAGCACACGAGATCGAACTATGTGCCTCGGTTCTATCCCGTCCCGCGGCTGTGGCACTAAGAGAAGCGGCGCAGGCTGTTGGCGAAGGGACAGAGAAGTTCTTCGATTTTCTGTCTCGCGATTTGGATAGTAGCGCCGGATCGAGTGTGGTTTTGGTGGGTGACCACCAACCTCCCGCTGTCCATGCATTCGCTCATGCGATCAATGCGAGGCTCGGCAATATCGGGAAAACCGTTTTCTATTCCGATCCGGTCGACGCGAACCCGATCAACCAAACCGAATCGCTGAAGGATCTCGTCGAGGACATGCGTGGTGGCAAGGTCGATCTGCTGGTCGTCCTTGGCGGCAATCCGGCGTACGATGCGCCCGCCGATCTGAACTTCGCTGACGCTTTGAAGAACGGCAGGATTCCGCTGCGCGTTCATCATGGCCTCTATCAGAATGAAACCGCGGAGCTTTGTCAGTGGCATGTCAACGCGACGCATGAACTCGAAGCCTGGGGCGATGCTTGCGCCTACGACGGCACCGTCAGCATCATTCAGCCGCTGATCGCGCCGCTCTACAACGGCAAGAGCGCGTTGGAGTTCGTCGCGCTCCTCTCCGGAAAGGCCGATGCCACTGGATACGACCTGACTCGCGCCTATTGGCAGAAGCAACACACCGGCGCCGACTTCGAGCACTTCTGGCGCAAGTCGCTCCATGATGGTTGGATCGAGAACACCGCGGCTGCTCCAAAGCTGGTAAAGGCTGCAAGCGCGCCCGTTGGGTCGGTCCCGTTTCCGCTCGACGCCATCGAGCTCAACATCCGCCGCGACCCCACCATCTACGATGGACAATTCGCCAACAACGGCTGGTTGCAGGAATTGCCCAAGCCGATGACCAAGCTCACCTGGGACAACGCCGTGCTGATCGGTCCCAAGATGGCGGAGCGTCTTGGCATCAAGACCGAAGACGTCGTCGAACTGGAACTGAGCCCCGCAGATGCGGGCGGCGCCGGGAATGCCAGGAAAGCCAAAGGCCCCGTCTGGATTCAAGCCGGACATCCCGACAATTCCGTATCGGTATTTCTCGGTTATGGTCGCAAACGCGCGGGGCGCGTGGGAACGGCGCAGGGCTTCGACGCTTACGCGCTGCGCACGACGGCGGCGCCGTGGATCGCCAACGGCGTTACGATTCGCAAGACGGGAGAGACTTACAAGCTCGCTTCCACGCAGGGCTACCAGTCGATGGACACGCCTGACGGAGCGCATCGCCCGCTGGTTCGTGAAACCACGCTCGAGGAATATCGCAAGGAGCCGGATTTCGCGAAGGAAGAAGAAACGCCAAAAGAACTCACGCTCTACGAGCCCTATCCTTACGACAAAGAAGATTACGCCTGGGGCATGTCGATCGACCTGAACTCCTGCGTGGGGTGCAACAACTGCATGCTGGCCTGCCAGTCTGAAAACAACATCGCCGTCGTCGGCAAGGAACAGGTCGTGATCGGCCGGCACATGCACTGGATTCGTGTCGACGCCTATTACCAGGGTGATCGCGATAATCCCCGAGCGTTTTTCCAGCCCGTGCCGTGCATGCAATGCGAGAACGCGCCTTGCGAAGTGGTCTGCCCGGTCGGCGCCACGAATCATACGCCCGAAGGCCTGAACGACATGGTCTACAACCGCTGCGTGGGGACGCGCTATTGTTCGAACAACTGTCCTTATAAAGTGCGGCGCTTTAATTTCCTGCTGTTCCAGGACTGGGAGACGCCGCAATACAAGATGATGCGCAATCCCGATGTCAGCGTGCGCAGCCGCGGCGTGATGGAGAAATGCACCTACTGCATCCAGCGCATCAACGAGCGCCGCATTGATGTGGAAACGGCTTCGGTGCGCGAAGAAAAGACCATCCGCATCGCTGACGAATTGCAAACCGCCTGCCAGCAGTCGTGTCCGGCGGGCGCGATCATCTTCGGCAACATCAACGACCCGAACAGCAAAGTTTCAAAGTTGAAGGCGCAGTCGCGTAATTACAGTTTGCTGGGTGAGTTGAATACTCGCCCTCGGACCACATACTTGGCAGAGGTGCGCAATCCGAATCCGGAACTGAAGGGGTGACGGAGGAAGGAACGTAGGGAGCAGCCGAAGTGAAGACTGAGATCCCTCGCTACGCTTGAAGAGCGGCTTCGCTCAGGATGACACCACGGATTTAATGACGCCGTGGATTCAAAGCATGGACGAGCAATACAACTAGAGCATGGACGAGCAATACAAAACGACGAACGCCGGCAGCGCCCCGGTCATCGAGCCGGGCTACACCTTCGGCACGGTCACGGAAAAAATCAGCGCCATTGTGCTGACTCGTCCCGCTTCGAACGGCTGGTTCATCGGCTTCGGCATCGCGTTTCTGCTGACCATGATGATGCTGTTCGCCATCGGCTACCTTTTCCTCAAAGGCGTCGGAATCTGGGGCGTGACCATCCCCATCGGCTGGGGCTTCGCGATCGTCAATTTCGTGTGGTGGATTGGCATCGGACATGCCGGCACACTGATCTCGGCGATTCTTCTTCTGCTGCGCCAGTCGTGGCGCAACTCCATCAACCGCTTCGCCGAGGCGATGACTTTATTTGCTGTGGCCAGCGCGGGAATTTTCCCGGCCATCCACGTTGGGCGTCCGTGGCTGGCTTACTGGCTGTTTCCGATTCCCAACACCATGGGCGTGTGGCCGCAATTCCGCAGCCCGCTCATTTGGGATGTATTTGCAGTCTCCACTTACGCAACGATTTCAGCGTTGTTCTGGTTCATCGGCCTGATCCCCGACCTGGCCACGCTGCGCGACCGCACCGACAATAAGGCGCTGAAAATTGTTTACGGCATGCTCTCCATGGGCTGGCGCGGATCGGCGCGGCACTGGCATCGTTACGAAACTGCCTACCTCTTACTCGCCGGTCTGGCCACGCCGCTGGTGCTCTCCGTGCATACCGTGGTGAGTTTTGATTTCGCCGTCGGCATTGTCCCTGGATGGCACACCACGATCTTCCCGCCCTATTTCGTCGCGGGTGCGATTTATTCCGGCTTTGCCATGGTGCTGATGCTGGCCATCCCCATCCGCAAGATTTATGGACTGGAAGATTTCATCACCGAACGCCATCTGCAGAATTCGGCGAAAGTCATGCTCGCCACCGGACTCATCGTCGCCTATGGTTACGGGATCGAGGCTTTCATGGGCTGGTACAGCGGCGATCGTTATGACGCGTTCACGCTGTGGAACCGCCTGCACGGGCCCTATGCCGTTCCTTACTACCTGCTGCTGATCTGCAATATCTTTATTCCGCAGGTGCTGTGGATTCGCAAGCTGCGCACCAGTCCAGCCGCGTTGTTCTGTATTTCAGGCGTGATTCTTGTCGGCATGTGGCTGGAGCGCTTCATCATTGTGGTGGTCAGCCTGCAGCGCGATTTCCTCACGTCCTCCTGGGGCATGTATTACCCCACGCGCTGGGACTGGATGACTTACATCGGCACCATCGGCATGTTCCTGGCCGCCATGTTCCTGTTCCTGCGAATCCTGCCGGCGATTTCGATTTTTGAAATGCGCACGCTGCTGCCGGAAGCGGAGGTCAAAGAATGATGTCGGGCGCGGTGTCGAGGTTCGCGGTGTCGAGGTTCATAATATGAAGCGCGATCCCATCTACGGCATCATGGCGGAATTCGATTCCGCGCAGGCGCTCATCGACGCCGCCAAGCACACCCACGAGGCTGGCTACCAGAAGATCGACGCCTATAGCCCGTTCCCCATCGAAGGGCTGGCTGAAGAAATCGGATTTCATCACGATGAGGTCCCGCTGGTTGTGCTCATCGGCGGCCTCGTCGGCGGCCTCTCCGGCTACCTGATGCAATATTGGATGTCCGCCGTCGACTACCCGCTCAACATCGGCGGTAAGCCATACCATTCGTGGCCTGCTTTCATCGTTATCACTTTTGAGATGACGATTCTTTTTGCCGGAATCTCGGCCGTGTTCGGCATGTTGGCATTGAACGGCCTGCCCATGCCCTATCACCCGGTATTCAACGTGCCGCGCTTTGCTTTGGCGTCAAAGGATCGTTTCTTTTTAATCGTGTTCTCGTCAGACAAAAAGTACGATGCGTCCGGCACACGCAAGTTTCTGGAGGGCCTAGCACCGCGCTCGGTTTCGGAGGTGCCCAGCTAACATGCGGCCTCTCCACAAACTCGTGAGGGCCACGAATTCAGGCAGTGGCAACGTCCATGTGGGGACGGGCGCTCTCGTCCGTCCGGTCGAGCGAAGCTCGACGGCGGTTTTGTTTGCAGCTGTGCTGGCTCTGCTGGCTTTCTGCTCCGCCTGTCGTCTCGACATGCAGGTGCAGCCGCGCGTGAATCCTCTGGCGAAGAGTGACTTCTTTCCCGACCAACGCTCGGCTCGCCCTCCCGTCGAAGGCACGGTGGCGCGCGGACAGTTGCACGAAGACACTTATTTCTATACCGGAAAAATTGGCAACACTCCCGGCGACTACATGCCTTTTCCTGTGACCCGGGAAGTTCTCGACCGCGGTCGCGAGCGCTACAACATTTTCTGCGCGCCCTGCCACTCGCGCATCGGAGACGGCAACGGCTTTGTCCCTTCGCGCGGGTTCGCTCGCAAGCCGCCGTCCTATCACATACCCCGGCTGCAGAAAGCTCCCGTGGGATATTTCTATGACGTGATTACCGAGGGCTTCGGCATCATGCCCGATTACTCCTCGCAGATTCCTCCCCGCGACCGCTGGAACATTGTGGCCTATGTCCGCGCTCTGCAGTTGAGCCAGAATGCGACTAGGGCTGACGTTCC
>Ga0210383_10002115_pt1 | contig 17975 bp, 14 predicted proteins | sample IncBWC14OmetaG_FD_160072 | JGI IMG/M metagenome (GOLD analysis project Ga0210383, IMG submission 160072) | Forest soil microbial communities from Barre Woods Harvard Forest LTER site, Petersham, Massachusetts, United States - Inc-BW-C-14-O ...
TATGAATCGAGACTGAGGAAGAGATAAGCCTCTCTCGTGTGGTGTGCGTTGCTGCGGCCACATAAGCTAGCCATAGGTCCGCTGCACAAAGAGGAAGTCGGCTACTTCGCGCGGAAATACATTCCCATCACAGTTGATCCGAAGCAGGCACCTGGAACGGCGGTTTCTGACTCTGATCCCCGTTTTCGGCGTCGGCTTGGTAGCGGCCCTTAGGCAGCGTGAAGACTACGATCACGATGCCCAACGCCAATACACCCACGACCAAGATGCTGCCTTCAGGGCCTGTAGTTCCGCCGCTAAGAATTGCCGGACCCTGAGGATGCGTGGCGAGGAGGCGATGCTGGTTCATCGTTCCGCTGTTAGCTACGCCAAAAAGGAAGGACTGACCCCAGTCCCAGGCGGCATGAATCCCAACCGCACACCAGAGCGAGCCGGTGCGCCAGATGCTCAGGCAGACAAACATTCCGATGAGGAAGACTGAGACCAGCCCGAACGGGGACTCGCCTGGGTTGCCGCTGTGGACAAAGGAGAAAACGAGACAAAGAATGGCGGCCGAAGTCCAGAACCCGAGGGTCGCACTGTACCGAGTCTGGAATACTCGCCGGTAGAACCTGGTGAGCCCGCGAGTCAGCGTGTACAAGAGAAAGCCGTGAGATATGGACTCCTCGAAAATACCGAGCAGGCAGAAGGCGAAAAACCAGAGTACTCCATAGCACAGAACATCCCAGCCGAAAATTAGCTGGCGCTCGATGATGAGCAGGCCGCTCTTCCATAGCAGCACGATGAGGAGCGAGATCAGGATCACTCCCCAGCCCAGGCCGGCGAGAAACTTTTGCAGGCGTCTGGTCTCTCCATACCCGTACCGGCGGCCGCGTCGCTCAATTTTCGACATGATCCACGTGCTCAGTAACGTCGCGAAGGCGAGCAAGGATTCGTTGATGTAAACAGACTGCAGAGACACTTCGGAGATAGCTACATTTCCTCCTCGCGGGGGTGGGGAGAGTTGTCGGAGGACCAAAACCATCGCGGCGAAGATCGCGGCGAAGATCGCGACAAAAATCAGAACGCTCCAGATGGCGCGTAGGCCATCTTTTCCGATGAAGACTCTGTGAACGGTCGATCGCGGCGAAAGCAAAGAAGTATCCTCAGCTTGTAATCTGTATTAATAGATAATATATTATCTATATGAAACTTCCTGTGTCAACTCCCGATCTAGTCGTCGGGCGACTGCGTAGTGACATCGTGAGCGGGCGGCTCGCGCCCGGTGAGCCCTTGCGTCAGGATGAGATCGCCCGATCATTCGGGGTGAGTCACGTTCCGGTTCGTGAAGCCTTTCTCAGGCTCCAGGCCGAACGGCTCGTCGAGATCCGGCCGCGCCGCGGCGCGATCGTCGCGGCGCTTTCGGCAGCAGAACTCGAAGAGCTTACCGAGATGCGCGCGGCCTTGGAATGTTGTGCGCTGCGCATCGCAATACCGAAGCTCACTGTTGGTGACCTGCAGAAGGCCGCCCAAGCGCTGGATCGCATCGATCACCAGCCGGAGCGATGGGCCGAGCTGAACATGGCGTTCCACACCCTCCTCTACGCGGCCGCAGAGCGTCCGCGGCAACTCGCAACGATCCTTTCGTTGCAGCGCAGCCTTGAGCGGTATGTCTATTACGTCTACTATCAACTCAAGATGACGAATGCCTTCGCCGACTCACAGCGCGAGCACCGCAAATTGCTCCAGCTCGTCGAGCGAAGAAAAACAGATGAAGCGTGTGCGCTCGTGAATGACCATATCCTGGAGCCGTGGGGCATCGTGGTTTCCAAGTTACGCGAATCGGGCCACGCTTAGGCGGTGTCGTGTGTGGTAGCGAGCGTAGATGCCTCCGTGATGAAGATACTCCGTAAGGAGAAGCTTCTGTCGTACGACCTAGGCGAGGGTTCGTAAGCACTTCAGCAACCCCGTTGGATGAGACGAGCGCTGGCGCCACGGGCAATGCCGGCTTTTGATTACCCCTTAGGGACTCTCTGAACAAGTACGTTTCTGATCCTTGAAATGTAGTACCTCAGGAAACAGCAGGTCGATGAAGCTCGGCTTTACCGCTCTACCTCAGGTTTCTTGCCTTCGCCTTCGTTCGCCGCAGGGCGAATCGGCGTCTTCCAGTTATGCGCTGGTCGCCAACAGCAGCTTCTTTCGGCTGAGAAATAAATTGACCAACCCACAAATGACAAACAGCTGATGCGCGTTCTTCTTCAGTCCTCGGTAACGCACCTTCACAAATCCGAACTTCAGCTTCATCACCTGAAACACATGCTCCACCTTCGAACGCACGCTCGATTTGGTCCGATTCTTTGCCCGCTCCTGTTGGTCAATCCCGTTCTTGTACCGGTAGCGACGATGGGTGTGGTCCTGCGCCAGGGGGGCGCACTCCTTAATTACAGGGCTTTGTCCCTTATAGGCCTGATCACCCCAAACCCGGGTTTCTTCCCCATGTAACAGATCGGGCAGCACCGTCGAGTCCGCAACATTGGCCGCCGTGGCCACCGCCGTGTGGATGATCTTGGTCTTGCTGTCCACTCCCACGTGGGCCTTCATCCCGAAGTACCACTGATTGCCTTTCTTGGTCTGGTGCATCTCCGGATCGCGCTGCTGCTCCCGGTTCTTAGTCGACGAAGGCGCGTGCAGGATGGTCGCGTCCACGATCGTGCCGGTGGTGATGCGCACTCCCCGAGCTTGCAAATGCAGATTCACCGCCCCCAGGATTTTTTCTCCAAGTTTGTGTTCTTCCAACAAGTGCCGAAACTTGCACACCGTGGTTTCGTCCGGCGCCGGCTCCTGCCCTAAATCGATCCCCACGAACTGCCTCATCACCGGCGAGTCATACAGGGCCTCTTCCACCGCCGGGTCCGACAAATTGAACCACTGCTGCAAGAAATACATACGCAGCATGCGTTCCACTCCCACCGGTGGCCGCCCGTTCCCAGGTTTCGGATAGTGTGGCTCAATCAGCGCGCACAGCTCGCGCCACGGGACAACCTGTTCCATCTCTTCCAGAAACACCTCTCGTCGTGTCTTTTTTGTGTACCGCTCAAAACCATTCATCGTCGCCAGAGTCCTTTGTTGTTTGTTTGTCGATCTCATCTGGCGGCAACTTACTCTATCTTCCTGTGGAAAGGGAGACCTTATTCAGAGTCTCCTTAGGGCTCGATTAACCCCGTGCTGGCATTTCCCGCGAGGTCGGGGTAGCGGGCCGACGCGTCAGGCGGCCGACGGTTGTTGGCGTTGCTGCGATTTCTTTTGTTCTTCCAGCATTGTCTTGACGTTCCAGGGCAGCAGCGTCTCCACCTGCTCGACGGTGCTGGCAGCGGGCAGATGCTCGAACAGATAGTTCAGGTACGCGTACGGCTCCACTTCATTCGCGCGGCAGGTCATGACTGTGCGCGCCGCGTTAGCGGGCGGAGCGAAGCGCAGAGCCTTGACGAACCTCCCGCGCTCCGTACAATCACGTGGGGAAAAATGGAAGTTACCGCTTTCTTGGTTGGGGCATGGCCGCTTTTAGAGGCTCTTTGTACTTCTCTAAAGTCTGCACAATTTCCGAAAGGGCCGTGACTGCTGACGACGGCGAAATATCTAGGTGCGGGAAACGACCTACCCGGCTTCCGGAACGCTGCAATTAGCTCCGCCCGAGTCCCAGGGCGTTCGCAGTACTCGGCCCGCATCCCCAGTCACGAGCCGATCACCCTTGTGGGAAGGCAAGACGTGTCCAATAGTGAACAGACTCGGCCGCGTCCGGACATTTCGGCGACGCTCTATTTCGCCGTAACGATTTTGAAACCATAGGGTTGGCCGTTCCCCTGGAACGGTTCACAACGTGCTCTGAGTCCTCTTCGATCGAAGAAGGAGGAGCGGAATGTTTACCGACTTCACGTTGGCTTTGCGGCAATTGCGGAGATCGCCCGGGTTCACGATGACAGCCGTACTAACGCTCGCTCTTGGCATCGGTGCGACGACCGCCATCTTTTCGCTCATTGAGCAGGTCATGCTGCGGTCGCTTCCGGTGGCGAAACCGCAGGAGTTATGGCGTATCGGCGACAAGATTCACTGCTGCGGTTATGGCGGCTACACGCAGGACGAGGAGTTCTCGATCTTCTCCTGGGATCTTTACCAGCAGTTCCGTGACAACACACCCGAGTTTTCCGATCTGGCGGCGATGCAGGCCGGCAGCGCCGCGCTGGCCGTGCGCCGCGACGGCAGCGGTCAGCAGGCCGAGACTCGTAACGGCGAGTACGTCTCCGGCAATTTCTTCCATACCTTCGGCGTGGGTCCATGGATCGGTCGTGTCCTTGAGCCGAATGACGATCGCGAAGGAGCCGCGCCCGTGGCCGTGATGAGCTACCACGTCTGGAAAGATAAATACAATAGTGAGCCGTCGGTCGTGGGCGCGACGTATCAGATCAACGGCTATCCGTTCACTATCGTCGGGGTCGCCGCACCCGGTTTTTACGGAGCGAAGCTGACCGGATGGGCCATGCCGGACATCTGGATACCGGTGACGACCGAACTGCTGCTCGACGGTCCGAGAGCGCAGCTAAAAATGCCCGACCAACACTGGCTGGACATCATTGGACGGGTGCGGCCAGGGACCGATCCGAAGAAGCTGGAGGCGCGGCTACGGGTCGAGCTGCACGCTTGGCAGGCAAGCCATCTGGCTGATATGGGTCCTCAGGATAAAGAAGTAGTGCAACAGCAGAAGCTGTATTTGACTCCAGGCGGCGCGGGCGTGGACGAGTTGCGCGAGAGCTACCGGGATGGCATGACGATTCTGCTGTCCGCGGGAAGCTGCGTGCTGCTGCTGGCTTGCGCCAATATCGCGAATCTGTTGCTTGCCCGCGGCCTCAAGAACCGACAGCAAACGTCGATCCGGGTCGCCCTCGGCGCGCCTCGCGCCCGCCTGGTGCGCAAGGCGCTGGTCGAGAGCGTCACGCTTTCAGTTATCGGCGGGGCGGTGGGTATCGGCGTCGCATACGCTGGCACACGACTCATAATCCAGATGGCTTTCAAGATTGGCAGCGCCGACAACTTCGTGCCCATTCAGTCGGCGCCGTCCTGGCAAGTGCTGTTATTCGCATTGGGGGTTTCAGTGCTGACGGGGGTCCTTTTTGGCATCGCTCCCGCGTGGATGAGCTCCCACGCTGAGCCGGTCGAGGCCTTACGCGGAGCGCGCGGCTCGACAAGCAGTAAAGCGCACTGGCCACAGAAGGCGCTGGTGATCGCCCAGGCGGCGATCTCCCTCGTGTTGCTGGCCGCCGCGGCGATGCTCGGCCAGAGCCTGCGCAACATGAGGAACCAGGACTTTGGCTTCGAAACCAGAGGCAGATACATTGCCTCGATCGATCCCAGCCTCGCGAACTACAAGGCCGAGCGGTTGAACCCACTTTATGACTTGATCGAGGAGCGCCTGCAGGCTATCCCCGGCGTGCGCCGCGTGAGCGCCGCGATGTATGCGCCCATGAGCGGCAATAACTGGAGCAAAGATATCCGTGTCGAAGGCAAGCCCGAACCAAGCGCAAAGGATGACTATGACGCAACTTGGGTGCGAGTGACGCCAGGGTTCTTTGAAACCATCGGCAACCGCATGGTGATGGGCCGGGCGATCACCGATCAGGACACCGCGACCACAAGGTCCGTGGCCGTCATCAATGAGGCATTCGGACGGAAATTCTTTAAAGGCGAGAACCCGATCGGCCGACATTTCGGTCCCGATCAACAGCAGTACGCCCGAATGTACGAAGTAGTTGGGGTAGCCGCAAATATGCGGTACCTTCCGTGGGAGTTGAGAGACCCGGACCGACCGATGTTCTTTGTGGCCGAAGCACAGACGGCTCGTTACAACGAGCCTCAGGGAGTAGCCGGAGAGCTTTCTTCGCACTTCCTCAACAATGTAATCATCTGGGGACCGGATAATCCCACCGGCCTTGAGACGCAGGTGCGGAAGATACTGGGGCAGATTGATCCCGCCCTGGTGCTTTACACTGTCGATTCATACGGACATGTCTTCGACAGTGATTTTGCGCAGCAGAATATGATTGCGAACCTGACCTTGCTGTTCGGCGCTCTCGGACTGATGCTCGCCGCCGTGGGCCTTTACGGCGTGACGGCCTATGTGGTCGAACAGCGCACCAGTGAGATCGGAGTGCGCATGGCGCTCGGGGCTGACCGCGGTCAGGTTATCGGCATGGTGCTGCGCGGAGCGCTCTTCCAAGCAGGCATCGGGCTTGCCATCGGCCTCCCGTTGGCCGTTGGTGTCGGCAAGCTCATCGCCAGTCAGTTATTCGGGATCAAACCTTGGGACCCGCTTATGCTCAGTGTGGCTACAATCCTCCTCGCGATAGCGGTTCTCACGGCGGCGATGATTCCCGCAAGGCGGGCGGCGGCGCTTAACCCGGTGGAAGCACTCCGGAGCGAATAGCAGGGTGCGGATGAATCGCGGAAGCAATCATCCGATTTTGTTCTTACGCTTCCTCCTGAATGACGGGCAACCCGGAAGTTTATGCCGGGCCACAAGTCTGTAATCGGACAAATGAAATCTCGCCGACTTCTGGCCCGGAACAACTGGCGGATTCATTCAGGCACAAATCCCGATCAAAACTGAACAATGACTCCTACGCCCGGAAGGAAGGATACCTAACTTTGTTGGGCAGAACGTCTGGCGATGATAGTTGCCTTCCGGACGAATCCAAAGATTTTCCCGTTGACGAAGATTTTCGTTGACTTGACGAAAGTCTTCGTCATAATGTCTTTATGGTCCGAGGAGCGACACGAAGAGCGGACAAACCTGATCTGCCGCGGCCCACCGACGCCGAGATGGCGATTCTGCGAATCCTCTGGCGCGACGGGGCGAGCACAGTTCGCCATATTCGTGCCGAACTCGAAACGGCGCGTGGCACCGCTGTCGGGCATACGACGGCGCTCAAATTGGTGCAGATTATGTGCGACAAGGGATTGATCGATCGCGATGAGGCAAGCAGGCCGCAGGTGCTTCGGCCCCGGTTGCCGGAGCATGAAACCCAGCGGCTGATGGTCCGCGATCTTCTCCACCGCGTCTTTGGCGGCTCGACGAGAAAGCTCATGTTGCAGTTGCTGGGTGTCAAACAGGCGTCGGCTGCGGAAATCCGCGAAGTTGAGAATCTGCTGGACCGCATCGAGAAGGATCGGACCAGAAAGGATCGGCGATGAGATTTCTGTTCCACGCGGTCGCCGATCAGTTCAACCCGCTGGGGTGGAGCTTCTATCACTTCATCTGGCAGGGAATGTTAGTGGCGGCGCTCTACAGCGCGGGTTGCCTCGTTTGCGGAGCCGATGCACGGCGGCGTCACGCGCTGGCATGTTTTTTCCTGGGAGTGTCGCTGGTTCTTCCGATATGGCAGATCTGGATGATCCTGGTGCGGCATCATGGGTTGGCCCTGGGAAACGGTCCGCCTGAGCGCTTGCTGGACTGGATGACATGGGCGGCGCTGCTCTGGATTGGCGTAGCAGGCGCGATATCGCTTCGCACGCTGGCAGGGGCAGTGATACTGAGGCGGCAATGGCTCGCTGACGCGACGGAAGACGCAGTTCTGAGCGAAACGGCGCGGAGTGTGGCGCTGCAGATCAGCTTGAAGCGACCCCCACGCGTGCTGCGCTCCCGGATTGTGGACGTGCCAGCCGTGCTTGGTTGGTGGCGGCCAGTCGTGATGATGCCGTCCGAGATGCCTGGTTGTCTGACCGATGCGCGACTTCGGGCGATACTCGCGCACGAATTAGCGCACGTAGAGCGGCGCGATCCATTGATTAATCTCGTGCAAAGTGTGCTGGAGCCGTTTGTTCTGTTTCATCCGGCGGCGGCTTGGCTGGCGGGCGAGGTACGAAAAGCGCGCGAGCACTGTTGTGACGACATCGCAGTTGACGTCAGCGGCGACGCTATCGGCTATGCCCGAGGGTTGACGTCTCTTGCCAAACTGCGCGGACTGGAAAACCGCGCGGCACTATCTGCCAGCGGTGGGGATCTCAAGGCGCGCGTCGTCCGCTTGGTTGCAAAACGAAGATTCGCATGGTGGATATGGTCGGATGCAGGACGGTTCCTGTGCTGGCTCGGATGTGCGGCGGTGCTGATGTGCGCCTCTGAGATTGTCTGCCGGATGATGTAAGCCCGCAAAAGATCGGAACAGATCGCGTGGGCGCACGCGCAATCCGCGTGCGTCGCGGGAGATGTGTGCTTCGCATTCGTATGAAGGAGAAAGAGGTATGCCCATGGGAATAAGACGCGCTGTGTTGATATGTGTGTTGCTGACGGCGGTGATTCCACAATACGCGGCCCCGCAGGCGCTCGCGCCGGTGGATTATTACCGTCTGAGCGCCGAGGCTCACCGTATGCTGTATGGCGGTCAACTGGCGGAGGCAGCGCAGCTATATGCGCGTCTGCTCAAGGATCAGCCGGGCAACGGCGACTTCTGGGAAAAGCTCGGGAGTTGCTACGAGAGGCTGCGCCAATTCTCGGACGCCGCGAACGCCTATGAGCACGCGCTCAATCTGGCCGTTGGAAACCGCGCGTACATCGAAAATCAAATAGCGAAAATGTGGGGAGATGCGGGTGAGCGATCCCATGCGTTGGACTGGCTGAAGAAGGCCAACACAGATGGCTTTGAGCACCGCTCGGAAATTCTGTCGGATGCGGCGTTTGCGAAGTGGAAAGACGATCCCGAATTCATCGCCGTGGCCGGTCAAACCAAGCCGGCCAATCTCAGTCGCAATCAGCAGTGGCAATTCGATCTGGATTTTCTGCTCGCTGAGATTCACCGCCTCCATTACCGCTACCGCTGGGACGAACTGCCCGCCGATCTCGCAGCGACCGCCGCGAATCTTCGCACCCAGATTCCGAATCTGACCGACGGACAGATCATTGTCCGAATGCAGCGGATTCTCGCGCAGCTTGGCGATGGACATAGCCTGGCCTACTTCTTCTTTGGCAACCGCGAACTCAAACGACTGCCGGTCAATCTCTACTTCTTTTCTGACGGCCTGTACGTCATGCACGCACCCGAGGCCCAGAAAGGCCTGATCGGGTGCCGCGTACTCAAAATCGGCAATCTCGACGCCGAGACGATCGTCCAGAGGCTGGTACCCTACATCACCCGCGATAACGACAATATGCTTCGCACCATGGGCACGTATTTTCTAACGACTCCGGAATTCCTTCGCGAAGTAGGCGCAATCAGCGACGTGGACCACATAGCGCTGACTCTTGAAACTACAGGCGGAGAGAATAAGACCGTCACGCTCGAGGCGACGCTCGGGGGAGACATGATCAGGTCGCTTTTCCCGCCGGAGTCGCCAACGCCAGCGCCACTTTACCTGACGCGTCTGGATGAGGCGTACTGGTTTGTCGAACTGCCCGAAGCCAAAGCCGTCTACTTTCAGTTTCATCACGTCATGGATGCGCCGGGCGAGAACCTGGAGGCCTTCTCGGCGCGGCTCAAGAACTTTCTTGACGAAAAGCATCCCGACAACCTCATCATCGACGTGCGTCATAACAACGGCGGCAACTTACAATTGCTCCCTCCACTGCTGCGTACGGTGGTGCAATTTGAAGGAAGCAAGCCCAACGCGCGCATTTACCTCATCAGCGGCCGGGCCACCTACTCCGCCTGCCAGGTCTTCATCGCGCAAGTGGAAATGCTAACCCACGCCATCTTCGCGGGAGAGCCCAGTTCTTCAAGTCCCAACTTCATTGGCGAGGATGTGCCGGTCACGCTCCCCTTCTCGCAAGTGATGGTGAGCATTTCGACAAGCTATCATCAGGGAAATGAAAGCGATCCATGGGTCTGGATTGCCCCGACCATCCCAGTATCCCTGTCGTCCAAAGGGTACTTCGCGAACCGCGATCCGATTCTGGAAGCGGTGATCAGCGTGATCAAGGATAAGTGATGCGGCACTTCCTGCTCACTTTCCACGATGCGATAATCGGCCAGCAAGGTGGACGCCTTAGAATAACTCCCGTTTGATGGCGAGGCTTCAGTACATCCTGGCGCCCTCTCACCGCTTCGTCCCGCGGTCCAGAAACGGGCTTCTGGGAAGCGTGCCAGATCGGTAACGATAAGTCGGCTTCTCGCCAGCGATCGGTCGGTTACCGCTAGCGCATTTGTAAGGACTAATGTTCAATGTCGGCCCAAGCCCTTGCTCGATGCATTATGAAAAAGCGCCCCGCTTCAGAAGGTCGAAGCCGGATGAGGCGCCGCCTCCGCTGCGCTGTGCTGTGCAGGGCTTCGCTCCGCTACGGCGGCGCTCGAGAGTAACAGCAGTAGGGTGCCTGGTAGGAAGGGACGACAAAAGAGCCTAGTCAAATTAGCTGGAGAATGGCATTTTACCTTGAGGGAAAGCCAAGCGTTGGCACGAATGAGCTTTCCCTCCAAGGAGGCAACTCAAATGAGTCACGAGGTCAAATATATCGGCTATATCGAGCTCGACATAGCCGATATCATGTAGCCTTCCGGACTATGTCGAGGAGGTGTGCAAACCGAGCCCAGATGACTTGGCCGAGTGGCGATTCGAGGAACCGGTCCGCTCACTACTCAACATAGTCCCGAAGGTTCAAGAAGGTTAAAGGCTCTTGAGAAATGACATGAGCTCATCATCAGGTTTGTAGCGGCAAAGCCTCTCATTGCGTGATGATCGAGACTTGGCCAGGATCTTCTCTTTCATGGAGAGGTCGGCGTGAAGGTAGACTTGCGTAGTTTCCACGGACTCATGTCCGAGCCAGAGTGCAATCACAGCACGGTCAACTCCGGCCTGAAGGAGTTCCATGGCCATTGTGTGGCGCAGCACGTGTGGCGTTACTTTTTTTCTGACCAGTGAAGGGCAGGTCTTCGAAGCCGTCGCGATGTGCTTTGAAAGAATGTACCGCACTCCGTCACTGCTGAGACGACCACCTTGGGCATTGGGAAACAAAACCCCAGTATTGGCCTTTTCGGGTTGATTCAACCAGTTTTTCAATACAGTCCTGGTTTGCTTGGTGAGCGGCGTACATCGCTCCTTCCGTCCCTTCCCCGTGCAGCGTACATGAGCTCCTGTACCCAACACGACATCCTGTCGTTTCAGCCCGTTGAGTTCGGATAAACGCAATCCCGTCTGCACCGCAACCATCAGCAGAGCCTGGTCTCGACGGCCAGACCAGGTCTCGGGTTCAGGAGCCGCGAGAAGTGCGTCCACCTCAGAGCGCGACAGGAAATGAATCAGAGCGCGGTTGAACCGTTTGCTAGGAATTGCTAGCACACGCTGGATCTGATGCGAGTGTGCTGGCGCTTCAAGGGCCGCATAGCGAAAGAAGGAGCGAATCGCAGTCAAGCGAAGATTACGAGTCCGCGGTGAAATAGATCGGTTCTTTTCGAGATCGTTAAGAAATGCCGCAATCAAAGGGGCGTCGATCTCTTTTAGCGTGAGACGAGATGGAGGTTTGTGCAGGCGTTTCTCGGTGAACCGGAGCAGATACCGAAAACTATCCCGATATGAGGCAATGGTGTGCGGGCTTGCTTGTTTTTGCTGCATCAAACGCTCGGAGAAGAAGCCCTCTAGCAGGCCGGGAAAGTTGGCTTTACTTTTCATCATCGGTTCCTCCAGCGCCTCTCCAAACGTTTGACCGCCTCTCCCATCAGTTCTGGACATGCTGTCAAATACCAGTACGTATCCTCGGGGTGGACGTGCCCCAGATAAGCGGACAGTGCCGGAAGCCGTTGCTCGACGTCCTTGCCTGAGCGATACCAGTGCACAAGAGCACGGATAGCGAGTCGGTGACGAAAGTCGTGCAGGCGTGGCCCGTGGCTATCGAACTCGCGGCGTAGCCCGATCTGCCGGGACAACGCATGGAATGTCGTGCGGACGTTGTTCTTTTCCAAGCGAGTTCCTCGTGTTGTGACGAAGAAAAAGTCTGAGGCCGATCGGCCTTTGAGGTACTGAGCCCGACGCGACTTGTACCGTAGTAGCACTCTGCGCGTCGAATTATGAATTGGGACCAAACGGGACTTACCAAACTTTGTGCCCCGAACTGTCAATACCGCATTTGCCAGGTCGACGTCACTCAAGCGCAGTGACAGAGCCTCACTCAGGCGCATACCGGTTACGGCCAGCAGACCCAACAAACCGTGATAGGTCCACTTCCGGAGTGCATCATGTGGCGACAAGCTCAGACACACGTTCAGCAGCAAGCGCACCTCATCGTCTGTATACAAGTATGGAGTCGCTCGTTTCGACCGCCATGGGAATACCCTTGACGGAGGAACCTCCGTTCGAGGATCAGTAGCACTGCGATATCGGGCGAAACCGCGAACCAATGCCAATCGATTGGCCCAGGTTGCTGGTTGAGCGCCCGCTTTCTGTGCCCATTTCAGCGCTATTGTGATGGTGATATAGGACGTTCGCTCGCGCTTCAAAAAGGAAACGAAATCTTCTAAAGCAGGGCCAGCGTTAAGGAGTTGGTATCCCAAAGCCCGGCGCATCGCCAAATAGTCTTGTACCGCTTGCGGCAACGTTTTCATCGGACACCTCCCGGCCATGGAAGTGCCAGCATTCGTAGGGAAGCGATATCAACCTTGGCGTAGATAGAGGTCGTTTGCGGGTGCCGATGCCGCAAGATCTCACCAATCTCGGCCAATGACGCACCCTGGCGCAGCATTCTCGTTGCTAGGGCATGTCGGAACTGATGCGCCCCTTTGTGACACGTATTGATTCCAGCCCGCGCCAGCGCCTTATTAACAATTAGGCCTATGGTCCCGCTGTTGAGTTTGGCGACCGGCGCACATGTCTTCAAAAACAAAGAGCGGTTTAGCGAGCGCTGTCGTCCATTTTTTAGATACGCAGCGATCGCCCTTCCGACATCTTTTGGCAGCGGGAGTTCGGCGCTGTAATTTCCTTTGCCTCGAACCGTGAAACTGCCAACTTCCCAATCAACATCCTGTAGCTGGAGCGAACAAACCTCGCCTGCGCGCAGACCAAGTCGTGCCAGTAACAACAGGATTGCGTGGTCCCGCCGCCCGATGGCACTCCTGCGATCGCAACACGCCAGCGCTCGTTTCACATCCACAATCGGTAACCCTTTTGGTATCGATGCGCCCGACCAGTCTGCTACGCAAGGTACACAAGCCGCGAGATCCGCTCGGATGAGGTCCTGATATCGCGCGTACCGTAGGAATGTCCGCAGTGCGCTCGTCATCACTTTTGCTCTTTTACGGCCAATGGGTAGTGCCAGGTGCCGGACCGATTCGACAACCTGGGCGACCGTCACCTTGGACATGTTGATGGGGCCTCTTCTAAAACGGTGTGCCAAGAATTTCTCGGTGTCTGATACGTAGTTGGCTATCGTTCCCGGCGCGAGCGCACGCTCTTGTTGAAGGTACAGCCTGAACTCGCCGAGTATCTTGGCAACCGGTGTCTTTCTCACGGTGCCAATCGGTGCAGCCATTACCCCATTCCGATACAGCAGCTCAAGAAAGGCCTTCAGGCAAGAAGCAGAGCCAGGGCCGACAGGCTGACGCAGTGCTCTCGATCTGAGAAATCGCTCTACGCTGGCGACTGTAAGATCCCTCACAGTCAAGTGGCGGCACCACAGCCAGTGACTGAATTCGGCCACCAGTCGAAGACGCCGTCGAGCGCATTCTCGGGTATAGCCCTGGTCGCTCAGCAGTTGTGCGAAACCGTCAATATATGCGCCTAGGGGGCCCTGACGTCTTTGGCGGATGGTTTGCGGGTTTCTAAAGAACCGTTCCATTTAGTCCTCCTTGTGCACTGCAGTCGCAGTGGGAGGACCGAGTTTATGTCGAGTCAAAGGTTCACTGGAAGGCCTGAATACGAGACCATGGAGCTGCTGCTCGACATAGTCCGGAAGGCCACATGGTATCGGAATGGACGTGCACAAGGAAGCCATTGTGATCGCCGTCCTGAATGAGAGCGGGAAACTGGTGATGGAGTCGATCATCGCAACCAAAGCCAGCAACATTCTGCAGTTTCTCCACGGTCTACGGGGCGAGCTGCATGTGACCTGGGAAGAAGGCACCTGGGCGGCCTGGCTGTATGATCTGCTGCAGCCGCATGTGCAGCACATTGTGGTATGCAATCCGCGGCGCAACGCCTTGTTAAAGGAGGGCAGCAAGAGCGACAAGGTGGATGCGCGCAAGCTGGCCGACTTGTTGCGCACCGGGATGCTACGACCGGTCTACCACGGGGAAAACGGACTACGGACGCTACGCGAGTTGGGACGCAGTTATCAGACCATCAGCAAAGATTTGACGCGCGTGATGAATCGATTGAAGGCACTGTATCGCGGCTGGGGCATTCCCTGTGCCGGCACCCAGGTTTATGCTGCGCGCACGCGAGAGGAATGGTTGAGCAAGCTTCCACAAGCCGGGGTGCGGCGCCGAGCGGAGCTGCTCTATCAACAGCTGGATGGATTGCAGGCCTTGCGGCGCGAGGTGCGACCCGAGTTTTTGGCGGAGAGCCGGAAACATAAAGCCGCGAAACTGCTGCGCCAGATTCCCTGCATCGGTCCGATTCGAGCGGCGAGATTGATCGCGCTGATGCAAACCCCGCACCGATTCCGCAGCAAGCGACAACTGTGGACCTACAGTGGGCTGGGCATTGAGACCCACGATAGTGCGCAATACCGTTTTGTGAGCGGACAAGTGCAACGCTCCAAGAAACCCCAGCAGGTTCGTGGGCTGAATCGAAATCACAACCATGAAATGAAAGAGATCTTTAAGAGTGCGGCCACCCGAGCCAGTTGTGGTAGGGGACCGCTCTACGATTTCTACGCGGCTTTGCTGGCCAAGGGCATGAAGCCGGAGATGGCGCGTCTGACCCTGGCACGCAAGATCGCGGCCATTACTTTGACACTTTGGAAAAAGGAGGAACGTTTCGACGCCAAACAACTGAAGACGCAAGCAGCTTGAGTATCGAATAGAACCCAGGTGATCTCCCAAGGTTTTCATGCCTCGGTAGTTGCCAATCGGTTCGTGCGATGCTCCGGTTCGAGGGAGAGTATCCAAGCACTCATTCAGGCACTCTGTGTGCTGTAGTCCAGCACCGAGTCTCCGGGTCGATCCTATGCCCCCTCGGATAACCGAAGAAAGCTATAGGCCTCGAGCCTCACATAGGATCATGGTTGGCAAATTAAGCCAACGTTTAGCTTGCGTAGCTTCGGAACCGAACGGCGTCGTGCGCTACTGACTTCATGAAACCGTCGAGTGGGGACAAGCAACTGGGATTGGCATCGCCGTGGGAAAGTGCGGCGAGCCAAAGCGACCAAACCAATAACCCCTCTAAGAATGAGGTGAGGAATGAGGTGGGGCTGGATGTCAGTCACCACGCCCGCATCTCTCAGAGGGGCGGGGAGAAGATTTTTTACTTGACATCCCTTTTCATAGGATGAGTGCATTGCCCTGAAGTAAAGAGTTAGCATTTCACGCTTGTGAAAGGTCTCTTGTCAGCTGTTCCCTTCCTGAGTCTGTTAAGCACGGCTTCAGCGCCACGCCCGAAGATTTTTTCTAAAACGGTCAGTTGCCAACATCGATCCCAAGTCCTTTCTGAAGGCGCATCCAATCCGAAAGTACGCAACTCAACAGCTCCGCGATATCCTCAAGGAATGAGAGCTTCGCCGAGCCGGGCAAGCTGAAAAGGAGAACCATGCCCGCGTATCTTATTTCATTGTGCAGACACGTTACTGACCGCAAGCGCCTTGAAGATTACTGGGCCAATGTTGCGCCAGCGTTTAAGGGATTCGATGCCAAGCCGCTCGTAGCCTACAAGCCGTTCGAGGTTCTTGAAGGCGATGGTGGTGTGCGGGGAGTGGTCCTATTTGAGTTTTCTTCGATGGAAGAGGCACGGCACTGGTACACCAGCGCAGCCTACCAGGAAGTGAAGAAACGCCGCGAAGGAGCAGCCAATTTCGATCTTATTCTCGTGGAAGGTGGCTTTGTGCCGGCAGCAGAGCGAATGCCGGAGTCGAAATCCTGACTTGACACAGAAGAACTCAGGCCGCGCGCGACAACCCAGGATTGCTCCCCCTGAAACGGGCTCTCGGTGCAGCACTTTGCTCTCGTGCTCGTGATGATTCACGGTTAGCGCGCAGCCGCCAATGGACTTACCAACTCATGCGTTGATACCGAGAAGTCGGCATGGAGTCATGGATCATGGGCTCATGAAGAGCCCGGTTCCAGGCCGATGCGATCGTTCACTGCATTGCGAAAACGTTGTTTGCATCCCAGGTAACGCTCTGTGGTTTGCACCGAAACGTGGCCAAGCAAGAATTGGATCTGCTCCAGTTCGCCTCCTGCTTCGTGGCACAGTTTCGCGCAGGTTCTCCGAAGATCATGAGGTGCTACTCGAGAGAGACCGCTGCTTGACGCCGCCTGTTTGACAATGGACCAGATCACTTTCGGTGTGAAGCCCGTACCCCACACACGGCCCGCCTTGTTGATCGATCGAAATAGCGTCCCCGAGATGATGGACGCCGGGATTGACCACTGATCAATTGCTGTCTTGACCCAATCAGGCACCGGAACGGTTCGAATGTGACCGCCCTTGCCGTTCAGGTCGGCGAGCACCCAATGCCCCTCGCGAAGCTGTAGATCTTCGATTTTCAATGCTGCTGCTTCCGCCCGACGCAGACCACAGCCTGCCAGCACTGCGAGCATTGCATAATTCCGACGCTCTCGCAGACTCGCGTTGCCAGCACCCGACAGCAGACGCCTGCCCTCGTCAGCCGTGAGCCAGTTACCGATCTTAACTCCGAGGCGGCGGACTCCTTTGACACGCCGGATTCCAGCCGCCAAGTCGGGGCTCAGTAGCCCGCTATCTGACGCTTCGTAGGCGAGTCGCCGGACCGCGGCCAATCTCAGATTAATGGTGGAAGGAGCGTAATGCTTCTGCTCCAGGGCGATGCGATACCGAGTCACGACCGTTTTGTTGAACGCTAGTCGTGGTTCAGAGCAATACCATTCGATGAACTCACGAATCGCATGATCGTAGGAACGCTGGGAGCTCGAAGAGACAAGGCTGCTCAGCACAGCAGATTTTGACTGTTCGAGATCAGGCAGCTTGAGAACAGTTCTCGGGACCTTCTTCCTTTTGGGATTCGAGGACTTAGCCATCGGCGCGGCCTCCTTTGCCGCGCCAAACAGGATCTTTCCGTTCGCTATTTTCTGGCCATCTGCCCGTTCATGAGGACTAATCCAGACTCGATACGCTTCGCTTTGCACCGGCGCTCAACGCATACGTCGGACCATCATCTTCATGATTGCGCTCCATCCGCGCGCACCTACAAGGTTGCGTATGGTGAGAAAGGGAAATGCAAGCGCGGGATAGCGAAGACGCGCTGATCCGTCGGTGGCGGCGCGATAGATCGCCTGCACCACTTTTTCTGGGCCAGGTAATTTGGCCGCTTGCTCCGCCCACATTTTGTCGAAACCGTCGATCAGAGCTTGATAGGCAGGATGTGGTGTTCGCACCATACTGGTGCTGCTATCAAAGTTAGTCTTTGACCCGCCCGGTTCTACCAGCTTTACGCGTATTCCATATCCCTCCAGCTCATACTGCAGGGACTCGGTCAGACCCTCCACCGCGTATTTCGTCGCGTGATACGCCGAGAAAAGCGGAAGAGTCATTCGTCCGCCGAGCGAAGACACGTTGACGATGACGCCGCTCCTGGCCTTGCGCATCAAGGGCAGGACGAGTTGAATCATTCCAATGACGCCCATGAGGTTCGTGTCCACCTCACGCCGTAAATCCTCAGGAGATGCGCCTTCGAGGGGCCCTAACAGGCCGAAGCCCGCGTTGTTGATCAGAACGTCGATGCCGCCAAACTTGGCGACGGTTTCATCAATGCCGGCTTGCATGGATGCACGATCCGTCACGTCCAGTCGCGGTGTGAACAGGCTGGCCGGGCCGGTCCACGATTTGGCTTTTTCAGG
>Ga0210383_10002116_pt1 | contig 17972 bp, 11 predicted proteins | sample IncBWC14OmetaG_FD_160072 | JGI IMG/M metagenome (GOLD analysis project Ga0210383, IMG submission 160072) | Forest soil microbial communities from Barre Woods Harvard Forest LTER site, Petersham, Massachusetts, United States - Inc-BW-C-14-O ...
GCTCTGGTCATGTACCCGATCGAGTGGCTAATCTTGCTGCCATTTCGACTATTAGGTATCGCGGTTGAAGGAGCGCTTGAACTTGTTCGCGCGATAATTTTTCTGCCGGTTCGAATTCTACGCGGACCTCGAACGGCCTAAACTTCGGTGAACTGCAGTCACTTGCACGCGCCTGTTGAACGAATTACTTAAGGTGTGGGACAGCCGACAATTCAGTAGGGCCTTGAAGGTTCTGTGGTCGATGGTTCTGGTAAAGCAGCACTTGAAATACGATTTCTAGCAAGCCTGCAGTGAATTCCTGGTTGGATCAACTCTTCAACTAACACTTCATAAAAATCAGGTAGGCATTTTCAGGAAAAAATAGATCGCCAGAAAACCGAAGATCGCATCGGGAGCCCACCCAGCCAACAGAGGTGGCAGCTGTCCAACCGCCCCCATGGCTTCGAACAACGCCGCTATGGCCCAATAAATAATTCCGATGCACACGGCGACAGCAAGCCCTCCGACTGCGCCTCTAGTCCCAACCAAAAATGCGAACGGCGCGCCCAGGAAGACGATAATTGCAGCAATAAGCGGAAAGGCAAACTTCTTTTGCCATTGAACTGCGAGCCGCGAGGTATCAAAACCCGCTTGGCGAAGGCTCGCGATGTACTGTCCGAGTTGCCGCCAATTCATCTGGGTGTACTGGCGAACATCGCGACGGAAGTAGCTTGGCGTTTCGGTGAGCTCGGGGAGCGAGTTCACCTTAAACGGAGTGTAACGCGTGACTTTGTTGCCTTCGAAATCGCGAATCCAGCCGCCCGTCAGTATCCAGGCGTTCTCGCTCGGCTCCCAGGTAGCGCGGGTGGCAAAAACGCGCCGGCGCATCTGGAACGTTTTTGGGTCGAGTTCGAAAATACTTAATCCGCCGAATAGCTGGCGTTCCCAATCGAAGAGCTCGTAGTTAAAAATTTTGTCATTCTCCCCGAAGATCCATTGGTGAGCGGGCTGAAAATATGTTTGCGCGGGGCGGCCTTTGATTTGATTGTGAAGAGCATCCTGCCGCTGATTGGCGTAGGGCAGGAATGTGTCATCCAGAAGAAACATGGCTCCCGCAATGATGCAACCCGCGAGCGTAAGAGGCAGAACGATGCGATAAAGACTTACCCCGCTGGCTTTGAACGCGATGACTTCGTTGTTTTTTGCGAGGACAGCGAGCGTCACGAGGGTGGCTACAAGAGAGGCCAGCGGAGAAAGTTGATAGACCATCAGCGGCACGAGATACCGGAAATAGCTGATGACCATAGACACCGGAATGTGGTTCTTTGAAATGTCGCCGAGCAGATCGAAAAGCGTGAACGCGTCAAAAATCAGGACGAAACCGGCTAGCAATACGACAAAGTAGTAAAAAAATTGTTGAAGCAGGTAGGTGTCCATCAGCATCGGAAAGCCCACGGAACTGCCCGCGCCCGTTTCCTGACGCACCTTAAGCAATGGTGAAACCAGCGCTGTGGAGCCGGCGGAAATAGGGCCGTTCGAGGCGGGAATCGGCGCAGCGTCTGATTCCAGGCGCTGCGATTTCTGTTGCCCGGAAAAAATGGATTCGAACGCGGCGCTGATGCGATTCGGTTTGCGAATATTCTCGATGCGGCGCAAAAAGAAAAATCCTATGACCGCGGCAACGATGTTTGCTCCCCAAATTCCGGCCCACGGCGCGATGGAACCTTGTTGAGCCATATGCGCGCCAGTGACAAAAAGAAAATAATATCCGCCGATAAGGACCAGCGTTAAGACCAGCCCGGCTGCCCTTCCGCCACGGCGCGGGCGAACCCCAACCGGGACGCCGAGGAGCGCAAAGATAAGGCAGGCCGCGGGGAAGGCTATACGCCGGTGGAATTCGACGCGCGCTTCGCGCCAGTTTGGGCCGTTATCAGAGAGAAGGCCGGAAATAGATTTTTCGGCATCAGAAAAAGCTACGCTCTTGGTCGCGCTCGCAGTCGCGGAAACGTCGATGGGAATATCGCTTTGACCGAACGTGGTGACGCTATAGTGATCCGGCTCGTGCGGATCGTAATCGTGGGTGCTGCCGGGACCTAAGTGAAGTTCAATCTCGTGGCGTTCGGCGCCGGCCACAACTTGCGCGTCCTGGGCTAGGGTCAGATTTGAAGTGGCGGTGGCCTGTGCGGAGGAGGCCAAGAAAACACCGCGCCAACGGGTCGCTGCCGCTTCAACATCTTGCACGTATAATACGAAATGCGGAAAGCGCTCGTCGAATACTCGGGGCTGAACCGCAAAAGGCGCCTGAGACGACAGTAGTTCTTGTTCGAGCTTGGCCAGTGTGCGCCAGGACAAAGGAATGAGCCAGAACGTAAGCGCGAGAGTGAGGACTGCGCAGCTTGCCGCGACGAATCCGATGGGAACGAGCAGGCGACGCATGCTGATGCCCGAAGCGTGAATCGCAACGATCTCGCTATCGGCGGAAAGACGTCCGAGGCCGATGAGAACTCCGACGAGTACAGCCATCGGGATGGTGAATGCGAGCACCGGTGCGAGTGAACAAAGGAACAGGAGCGCGACTGTTCCAATACCGCCTGAATGGCGAACGACCAAGTCCATCAAACGAACCAGTTGAGGCACGAAGAAAACGAAAGTGAAGACAGCGAGGCCAAGGATCGAATGCGAGGCTACTTCGCGGCCAATATATTTATCAAGCAGGCGCATATTTGCGCGCGGCCATTCTAGCATGGTAAGAGAATATGGCGCAGTCGCGGTGGATTGCCGTGAATCGCGCCACAAATTCGCTGAGGCATTGATGCAAACAGAAGGTCCGCACCGTTGAGCCGCGTTAATCTCGCCATACTCTGGCACATGCACCAACCGCAGTATCGCGAACCGTTCACGGGCCGCTACATGCTGCCGTGGACGCGTTTGCACGCGCTCAAAGACTACTGGGGTATGGTGAAAATCCTGGGAGAATTTCCGGGCGTGCACGCGACGTTCAATTTTGTGCCGCTTCTGGCAGCGCAAATTGAAGAATATGCCAGCGGCAATTTTGACGAGCCCTGGTTCCAATTGGCATTCGCGCTAGCGGATTCCCTGGAGCCACAGCAGAAGCGCGAAGTGATCGAGCGGGCGTTCCAGGTGAACGAAAATTTCGTGCTGCGCTGGCCCCGTTTTGCCGAACTGCAAGCACAAGTGAGATCTGCCGGGGTGGAATCATGCGTGGCGCGGTTCGACATGCGGGATTGGCGCGACTTGCAACTGCTGTCACAGCTCGCCTGGATGGACGAAGAATACATCTCGAACGATCCGGTGGTGAAAGAATTGTCGCGCAAAGGCGCCAACTACACCGAAAAAGACAAGGCCGCGCTGCGCGAAAAGCAGCTTGAATTGCTCGGCGCTGTCCTTCCGGAATATCGACTCGCGGCTGAGCGCGGTCAAATCGAAATCTCCACGACACCCTATTACCATCCGATTCTTCCGCTGCTTTGCGACACCGACATCGCACGAGTGTCAAATTCCCAGTCGCCGCTGCCGCATCCCGCATTTCGGCATCCGGAAGATGCGAGGGAACAATTACTGCGTTCGCGGCAATATCACGAGCGCGTCTTTGGGAAACCGCCGGTTGGTTTATGGCCATCGGAAGGATCGGTTTCGGATCAAGCGCTCGAAATTGCGATGGATCTTGGATTCAAATGGTTCGCGACGGATGAAGGCGTACTCGGGCGGACGCGGAACATCGGTTTTTGGCGCGACGCTTCAGGTTACCCTCAAAATGGCCCGGATCTTTATTCGCCATGGAAATTGCAACGCGGCGGAAAAAACATTACGGGATTTTTTCGCGATCACTACGTTTCCGATCTCGTTGGGTTCGTGTACAGCCGAATGGGAGCAGGAGCCGCAGCTGAAGATTTACATCGCAGAGTGAGGGCGATTGGTGACCGGCAGCCCGCGGGAAGCACGGCGACCGTCAGCATTATTCTAGACGGGGAAAATGCGTGGGAGTTTTACGCTGAGAATGGTCGAGATTTTCTGAGGCAATTTTATACGCGTGTGCAAGAGGATCCGGAGATTCACGCGTTAACGATGAGCGAAGCCGCGGAAGCACGGGCGGATGCGCCGAAACTTGAAGGAATTTTCCCGGCGTCCTGGATCAATGCGAATTTCGATGTGTGGATCGGGCATCCGGAGGACGTGCGCGCATGGGACTTGCTCCGAGATGCGCGTGATACGTACGAGAGAGTCGTCCAGCGGGCCACGTTGAGTGCCGCCGCATCGGGACCTTCGGCGCCATCGACTGATTCGGTCAAGCGCGCCTACGAGGCTTTGCTGGCTGCCGAGGGGAGCGACTGGTGTTGGTGGTACGGCCCGGAGCATGCCTCCGCAAACGACGCCGAATTCGACGAGCTATACCGCCAGCATTTGACGGAAGTTTACGCGGCGCTCGGTGAACACGTGCCGGACGCGCTGCTGCATCCGATCAAGCGCGCACCGGAACGCGCACGCCGCGAGGCTCCTCAAGCTTATTTGGACGTCAAAGTAGATGGTCGCGAAACCAATTACTTCGAATGGCTCGGGGCTGGATTTTATGCGACCGACCAGCGTAGCGGCAGCATGCACGGCCGCAGTTGCGTATTAGGCCAATTGAGCTACGGATTTGGCCGGGAACACTTTTACCTCCGCGTGGATCCCACGGAAGCGATTGCTGATATTCCGGATTTTCAATTCCGGCTGACTCTGTGGGATTCGCGCGAGACGCGCATCACGGTGAGGGTGAACAAGGGGAAGTTTGGAGGAAGCATTCTGGAACAAGGCGGGGCCTGTTTGTTGCGCCCGGAATTGCTGGTGTCCGCAGCCTACGAAAAAATCATCGAAGTGAGTCTTGCACGCGAGTTGTTTGACTTGAAAAATCGCAAATCCCTGCTGCTAAGCGTTGCGCTATGGGAGGGCGGCCTGCCGATCGATGTGCTGCCAATTGACGGGATGTTGGAGCTCAATTTGGGGGAAGAGAATTTTGCGTGGAGTCCAAGCTGAGAAGTTGAGTTGGATAGCTCCGTATTTGTACCTCTTCCGTGTAAGTATTTAACATCCTCATTTCCTCTGCGAAATTCAACTATTGAATTGACTTTGGATGTTTTCGAGAAGATAGTCCGCATAACCCTTTCAACAGCAATTGCACGGCAACCCAACACCAACTGGGCTCAGTAGCCTTGAGCCGTGAGTGCCGGGATTGATTCGTGTCCCAGCGGAGAGACTTATGCGCTTGAAAGGGTATCTTGTTTGGGTATTTTTGTGCGCCGCAGTTGCGTCATTTCTCTTGCTAGGTAATCAGCCAGGCTCACTTCGCAGCCGCGCCACTCGTTTGCACGGTCATTCGTCACCGAATTTTCTACGGGTGAGACCCACGCATTCCGTGGATCTGGGTGCACGTCCGCGAACTCAGTGCGTTGCCGATGCTGGCTGCGCTTCATTCCTTTCTCTTCCGATGGCGATGGAAGCAAACCTGGGCCAAGCCGCTCCGCGAGTTGAGTTCATCGGACGAGGAAAAAGTTCGACCTTGCTACTAACGCGAGAGGGGATTGAAGTGGTGCTCGAACCACAGTCGAGGGGAAAGGCGAGCCGTAGTGTGAAAATCCGCTTCGAAGACGGGACATTAAACGCTGGGCTGATTTCGGCGGCTGATCCGAACGAATTAGCGGCTCAAGATGCCAGCAAACGACCCACGAAATCGAGCACGCCCGAAGCTAAGCCTCGCGCCCGGCATCAGAGTGGGAGGAGTGGCGCTTCGGGTACCCATCGGCACCGACAACCGAGGAAAAGGTCAGTTCGGCCTCGAACGCGCCGCGGACGCGAGGCTGGCGACCGCGCTCCGAGAGAGAAGCAGGTTCCGCATCAAAAGCCTCCGGTAACTCCCACCACTCCGCGTGAAAATAATCCTCCGAGCGTCGATGTCGGAAACTTGCAATGGCGAGGGCAAGAGAAATTAGCCGGCGAGACCAACTATCTTATGGGAAATGATCCTGCGAAGTGGCGAACTCATGTGCCTCATTTTTCCCGGGCGGTGGCCCGAAGAGCGCTGCCCGGGGTGGACGTCGTTGCATATGGAAATGAGAACGCGCTCGAATACGACTTGCGCGTGTCGCCGGAAACGGATGCGCGAAGTTTACGCTTACGAATTTCGGGCGCTGATGCGATGACCGTCGATGCAAGCGGAAACCTTGTGATTCTCGCCGGGGGACAAAAACTTCTTATGCAGAAGCCCGCGATGTATGAAGAGATAGCGAAAGGAAAATCCGTAGCGCGGGATTCGTCAGACTTGATACGAGAACGCCGCGCGGTGGCCGGCGGGTACGCAATCGAGCCCGATGGCTCGGTGGGATTCCATATCGGGTCGCAGGATGCCAGCGCGCGATTTGACCTGGCAAGTTCCGCGAAACACAGCCTGAGCCGCTCGGCGACGGCAGGGACGTTGGTAATCGACCCTACGTTGAGCGTGCAGTATTCGACCTTTTTGGGGGGCGTTGGCGATGACATTGCGACAAGCGTCGCCGTGGATTCGACCGGGAAGGTGTACGTAAGCGGTACGACCACGTCGGCCACATCATTTTCCGAGCTTTCAGCAAAGCTTGGACTGGGCGGCGGAGATTCAGATTATTTTGTCGCGAAAATCGACCCTACCAAAAGCGGCGCGAATTCTCTGATCTACTTAACATTCATTGGCGGCAGTGGAGACGAAGAAGGAGCGCGGCTGGCGGTTGACGCAAACGGAAATGCAGCGATCGTGGGAACCACCACCTCCACTGACTTCCCAGTTACCGACGGCAGCACGCGAACCGCTGGCATTAACGACGCCACAGTTACGGAGATCAGCGCCACAGGCGCGCAGCTTGTCTTTTCCACACTTTTTGGCGGCAGCGGCGCAGAGGCTACGCAAGGGCCGGGCGGAATTGGCATCGACAGTAACGGAAATATTTTTTTGGCCATGGACACAAGTTCGACCGATCTGAAGACGACCTCGGGTGCGTTTCAAACCGCCTACGGCGGCGGAGTCAGCGACGGTTTTCTGGCAATTTTTCAGCCTACTATTACGCCAAGCCTTAAATATTGCACCTATCTCGGTATCGATGCACAAGCCACAATAGCAAGCGTTGCCGTCGATTCGTCGGGTGATGCGTTTCTCGCCGGATACACCACCAATCCTGGCACAAGCATGAATACAGCAAACGGTTTTCAAGCCACCTACGGAGGCGATCCCTCCGATGGTTTCGTGATGAAGTTAATGCCGGCAGGAAACGGCGCGGCGGATTTGTCATATGCGACTTTTCTCGGCGGTGGGGTGCCGACAAAGCGCTGTCGATTGCGGTGGGCAGGAATCTGCCGGCGACAGCCTACGTGACAGGTTCAACGCAATCGTCGAACTTTCCCACAAACGGATCGGTGGCAGCCTTTCAGACAAACCTCAAAGGTACCGCGAACTCCTTTCTATCGGTGATCGTCCAGAACGCCATGACGGGAGTTACTTCGCTGGCGTACTCAAGCTATCTCGGTGGCTCAGAAACAGACACGGGACAAAGTGTTTCATTCGTCGCTTTGAACCAAATCTACATTGCAGGCACCACAACGTCGTGGAATTTTCCTTGGCAGGATAATCTTCAACCGTTTAACGGCGACTCGGACGCGTTCGTGGCCCTGCTCGATCCCACTTCGCCGGCGGGAGCGTCACTCATTTATTCCACTCCGCTCGGCGGCACCGCACCGGTGGGATTAACGGCTGGGTCGCAGGGAAATGCAGTTGCCGTGGACGCGTCCGGCAATGCGTATGTTGCCGGGGCCACAACCACCGCAGACTTCCCACGAACCGCAACTCCTGCAAACGGATTTCAGCTTTTGTGCGCCAGTTGCCAATTATCCGCTCCGCAGAATGACGCATTCGTGGTGGGAATTGCCTCGAGCACACCGGTTAACCCCAGCGTCTCGTTCAACGCGGCGAACCTAAACTTTGGATCCCAGCCTGTAGGAATGCCCAACAATGCCCAATTGCCGGTGGCTGTCATAAATACTGGGGACGCGCCTCTATCCGTATCCTTTATCGGCATCACGGGTCCCAATAGCGTGGACTTTTCGGCCGTGAATACGTCGGCTTGCTTGACCGCGGCGATCAGCCCCGGGGCGTCCTGTAGCTTCGAAATGCAATTCGTTCCGAGCGTAGTCGGCCCTGAAGGCGCCGCGCTTAGCGTTACCGACGGCGCACCCGGGAGTCCGCAGATTCTCGCCCTATTTGGGACCGGTGCCGGGCCGCTCGCGGTGCCGTCGCCGGGGAGCGTTAACTTTGGAAATGTTCCGGCTGGAACGACTTCGCCCTCCCAGGAAGTTACCTTGATGAATACGGGCAATCAGCCATTGCAAATTACAGGATTCAATTTTTCGGGGAGCGTTGCACAGTTTTCGTTAGGGCAGAATACCTGCACCGCTCCAAACATGATCGCCGCGGGCGCGAGCTGTGTCATGCAAGTATCTTTCGTGCCATCTACCACGGGCGCGTTTAACGCCAGCCTGAACGTCACAGACAATTCAGGGAATGTAGCGGGCGCGGTGCAGTCGATTCCAATGAGTGGCGTCGGGGCGACTCCTGCGCCGCTCGTTGTTATATCTCCGACCGCGCTCGGATTTGCGGCGCAATCCGTCGGTACTACCAGCGCTTTACAATCCACCACGCTCACAAATCAGGGCAGCGCTGCTCTGAACATTTCGAGTATCGCGATTACCGGAGTGGACGCAGGGAGTTTTGGAATTGTTCAAGCGGGGAACAACCCCTGTCCCGCCAGCGGCGTACTCGCGGCCGGAGCGAACTGCACCGTATCGATCAACTTCTCCCCAACATCAGCCGGCGCCAAGAATGCGAGCTTGAATCTGAGCGATAACGCCACGGGAAGCCCGCAGATGGTTCCTCTGATGGGAACGGGCGTCGCACCATCAATTACTCTATCTGTTACGAGTCTTACCTTTGGCCCTCAGGGCGCAGGTACGAGCAGCGCTGCGCAAATCATAACTGTCTCAAATGCAGGGAATGTCGCGCTAGGAATAGCTGGGATCGCGCTGGCTGGAACAAATTCGGCGGATTTTATCCAGACGAACAACTGCCCGCCAAGCCTCGGTGCCAGCTCCTCGTGTCACATTATGGTGGAATTCGATCCTTCGGCTGCTGGCCCAGCGAGTCGCGCAGCTTCGCTAAGCATTTCGGACAACGCGCCGCAGAGTCCGCAAACGGTGGCTCTGTCGGGGACGGTGGTAATCGCGGGAGTTTCACTCTCACCTTCAAGCATAGCTTTCGGGAATCAACTAGTAGGAGTTCCGACTATGCCGGTTCCGATTACGCTAACCAATACTGGCCAAGGAGCGTTAACAGTAAGCGGCGCCAGCGTAAGCGACGCTGCAGACTACACCGCCAAGAACAATTGCACCGGTGTGGCTGCTGGCGGCACTTGCACGATACAGATTACGTTTAATCCTGCTGCGCCCGCCGCTGGAGCGCAATGCGGGTCCACTACAGGGGCAAAGAACGCCAATCTGATCTTGACGGACAATACAGCGAGCAGTCCACAGACTGTGGTCTTGAGTGGAACCGCAACGGACTTCTGTCCCGCGCCGCCAGCAGTAGGGGGTGGCAGTATTACTGTTCGTCCGGGAATGACGGCGACCTACCAACTCGACGTTACGTCCGTCGGAGGATTTTCGGGAGCTGTGGCTGTGGCGTGTGCCGGCGCGGTTCCGGGCGGAACATGTATGACGTCGGTTTCCACCGTGAACGTCGCTGCGAATGGACAGACTCCTTTTCAAGTGAGCGTCACGCCGGGAACGCGCGCAGGGAGTCCAAATGCGCAGCAATTCCGGTGGCCGCCATGGAATTGGTGCTTGATTGCGATTTCCCTGTTCGCAATGTTTGCGCTTGCAAACCTGAAGCGTCGCGCGAACCTGGATTCGTCTAGAGCCCTCTGGATCTCCCCGGCTTTTGTGTTGCTCGTGCTATTTTCCGTGGCGATGTCGGCGTGCGGCGGGACAGGAGCAGTCCAAACCGCCAATACTTATTCGCTGACGGTAACGGCTACAGCAGGAGGAGCGACGCGTACCCTCGGGTTGACTTTAATTGTTCAGTAGCGGGCTAAGCACTCCGGGTTTGTAAACCCCGGCGGTTTATCTAAAACACCTTGATCGCGACGTCTCGAGGTTTTCCGCCCACGGGAATCAAGGTGATTAGAGCCGAGGTCTTTGCGCGAATCACAGCCAGATCATTCGACGCAACGTCAACCACCAGAAGAATGTCGCCACCCGGTGTAAGCAAGCAAGTACGAGGATTTTGTCCCACTGGAATCGGGCGCCCGGCCTGCCGAATGTCGATGGCTATAGGAATGACGTGTCCCGACGCCGAATCGGAAACGTAAAGCCTCTGGTCGGGAATCGAGAAGGTGCCCGAAGCAGGTGACATCCCGAGCAGCAGGAAATCGTCTACCTCGTTTGTTAAAGTGTTCACGATCAGAAGACCGTGAGCGTCGGCTGAGGGAATGTAAAGCTCGCCTCCATCGGGTTTCATGATCAGGTCGCCCGCAGCGCCGCCCAGCGAGAGATTCGCCAGCAAGACGTTCTGTTTCAAATCTACGGCCGAGATTAGGTTCGCCGCCCCAGAGGTCACGAAGACCTTGGAGCTATCTGGCAATATTGCCAACTGCTCCGGCTGGCTTGCTACTGGCACTACAGCTAGGGAAGCTAGCGATGTGGCATCGAGAACAGAAATAGAGGAATCGTCGCGATTAGAAACCACCACGATCTTTCCGTTCGGCGCTACGCGGGCAATCCATGGTCGCCGTCCGGCGCTTCCTCGCGCGACTATCTGTCGCGTAGCGCAATCAATGGCGACAATCGTGTTGGAACCTGAAGCCGCAACGTAAGCGCGTCGGCCATCGCGTGAAAAGTCGAGCGCATAAGGTTCGGAACCGACCGGGATTTTCGCCACAATGCGATTCGTGTTTGTGTCGAGAACCCACGCGTACCCGCCCGCAGAGCTCAATCCCCATATTTCGTCACGAGTGGGATGTGCGCGCAGGCCGCTAGGCCCCGCCCCGACGGCAATCGTCGATACCGCCGACAACTTAACCAAATCGACTGCCGTGAGCGTTCCATCGGCTGTGTTGCCCACGTAAGCAAAAAGATGAAGGCCTGGCCTGAGGAAAGACGGCCGCAATTCCAGGGAGACTTCGCGAAAGGCGAGGCCGCCGAGTAGAAGCAGCAGGAAAATAAAGCGCGCATTAATGCGAACTTTTCTCAACGGCGAAAGTATATGTGGAGAGGCGCGAAAAGAGGGCAGGAAATCGCCAGCTACTCAGTTGATCGTGCGGCCCAAGACTTGCGCGATCTGGCGCACTTCATGGATCAATTGATTGAGCTCTTCCGGCAGGATGGATTGCGGACCATCGGACAGCGCGTGGTCAGGATCATGATGGACTTCAACCAGGATTCCGTTGGCCCCAGCAGCTACAGCTGCGCGCGAAAGCGGCAACACTTTGTTGCGCCGGCCCGTTCCGTGCGATGGGTCCACGACGATCGGCAAATGGCTGCGGCGTTGCACGGCAGGAACGATGCTCAGATCAAGCGTGTTTCGCGTGTAATCAGAGAACGTGCGCACGCCCCGCTCGCACAGGATCACGTTATAGTTGCCTTCGGACATCAGGTATTCGGCGGCCATCAGGAATTCGTCGAGCGTGGCGGACATCCCACGTTTCAGCAACACAGGCTTTTTCGAACGTCCGGCGCGCTTTAACAGCGAAAAATTCTGCATATTCCGCGCGCCAATCTGAATTACGTCCGCATATTTTTCCACCAGATCGAGCGATTCGTTATCGATCGCCTCGGTCACAATGCCAAGACCGAATTCTTCTCTCACTTCCGCCAGAATCTTCAGGCCGGGCTCGCCAAGGCCCTGAAAGCTGTAGGGCGATGTTCGAGGCTTGTAAGCCCCACCACGGAACAATCGAGCACCGGAAGCGCTCACGAGACCGGCGATTGTAAATGTTTGTTCGCGGGTTTCGATCGCGCAGGGGCCCGCGACGATGGCCACCTGAGTGCCGCCGAAAACTACGTCTCCCAAATGAGTGGGAATTCGCACGACGGTGTCTTCTTGTTTGACGTCGCGACTGACCAGCTTGTAGGGCTTGCTTACGGGAATGCATTCAACCACGCCCGCCATCGACTCGACCGAAGCTATATCCACCGTTCCGGTATTGCCGGTAATACCAATCGCTGTGCGGCCCGACCCGGGAATCGGGTGAGCTTTATATCCCAGCGACTCGATCCGATCGCAGACGGCACGGATTTGCTCGTCGGTCGCCTGCGCCTGCATCACCACCAACATGAAAGCCCCCTATGCTCAAACGAATCGAGAAGTTTACTGTATTGGGGAAGCGTGCTGCAAATGTGGCGGCGAGCGTGGAACTGGCTAAAATGGTCGAGCTTCGGAGGAAGCATTCGCAATGACAACGGTAAACAAGCACAGCGGCTCATCTAATCGCAAGATAACCGTGAAAAGCTCGAGGAGAACAGAACTGAAGGATGTGACCGAGGAAGTGAAGTCGGCCGTGCGCGACTCAGGCTGCAATGACGGTCTTTGCCACCTGTACGTTCCGCATACGACAGCGGGAGTTTTGATTAATGAAGGCTACGATCCGGCAGTTGCGAGGGAGGTTGAGGTGGCTTTCGACCGGCTCGTCCCCGTGGTCGTTAACTCCAAGCATGACGAAGGAAATTCCGACTCGCACATCAAGACAGCGCTAGTTGGATCATCGCAAACACTGTGGATTGAGGATGGGAAACTCTTGCTAGGCCGATGGCAGGCCATTTTCTTTGCTGAGTTCGATGGGCCGCGAACCCGAGAACTACGTATCAAAATTGTGCCCGACCGCGCTTGAATCCAGCTGAGGTACAATCACTTCCGAGCGATGACGTTAGGAATATACATCCAGGTGCCCTTCTGCCAGACCAAGTGCACGTATTGCAATTTTCACACGGGCGTTGTGTCGCGGGACCGCTATCTCCCGTACGCTGAGGCGATTTGCCGGGAGATCGTCGAATCAGTTTCGGCCAATCCGGAAAACGTGGATACAGTTTATTTCGGCGGTGGAACTCCAAGTTTGCTTGACCCGGCGCTCCTGCGAAAAATTCTCGGCACGCTCTCTTCTCGCTTTTCGTCATCGGCAACAGAAGTGACTCTCGAAGCTGATCCCGAGACAATTACGCCTGAGAAGGCTCGCGCGTGGATTGACGCTGGATTTAATCGTATTAGCCTAGGTGCGCAGTCGTTTAGCGACATAGAACTGCAGGCCGCGGGACGGATGCATCGACGCACGGATATATTCTCTGCAATCACTAAGCTGCGCGACGCTGGCTTCGCAAATATTAGTCTGGACCTGATTGCTGGTCTTCCGCACCAGACTCGCGAATCGTGGGAGGAGTCGGTCGCGCAAGTTTTGCAAATCCGACCAGAACACTTATCGATATATATGCTGGAAATTGATGAAGGGAGCAGGCTGGGCGCAGAATCACTTGCGGGCGGCAAGCGCTATGGCGCGGCTGAGATTCCCGCGGACGACTCGATTGCAGATTTTTACGACTCTGCGAGCGCGCGACTGGCGTCTGAGGGCTATGAGCATTACGAAATCTCCAACTGGGCGCTGCCGGGAATGCGTTCGCGGCACAATTCGAAATATTGGCAGCGGAAACCGTATATTGGTTTCGGAGCGGGCTCGCATTCGTTTGACGGTGTGAAGCGTTGGGCCAATATTCACGATTCAGCGCGATACGTGGCGTGCGTCGAGCAGGGAACTTCTCCGCGCGAACAAATTGAAACGGTGAGTTCGGCGCAGGCGCTGGAAGAAGAATTGTTTTTGGGGTTACGTCAACTTGACGGAGTTGACTTGGAGCGAATCGAGCGCGAGTATCACGTCGATTTGCGAAATCGCATCGCGCCGTTGGCTGATCAAGGTTTCTTGCAATTGAATGGGGCGCGGTTGCGTCTAGCCCCGGATCGATTGTCAATTTCGAATAACGTGTTTGTGGAATTGTTGGGATAAGGAGCGAGCGTGTACACATCCTCGGCTGAAAATAAGAGTGCGATGGATATTGTGGATTTGCGCAGCGATACGGTGACGCGCCCGTCCGCGGCGATGCGCCGCGCGATGGCGGAAGCGGAAGTGGGGGATGATGTTTACGGCGAGGATCCCACCGTCAACCGGTTGCAAGAGCGCGCTGCGGAAATTTTCGAGCGCGAGGCGGCCTTGTTTGTACCGACCGGGTCGATGGGGAACCTGATCTCCGTCAAAACCTGGGCACAGCCTGGGATGGAAGTGATTTGCGAGCAGCGCGGGCACGTCAACCAGTATGAACTCGCGTCGATGTCGGCGGTTGCAGGCTGTATGCCGCGCACGACGCCCGCACCGGATGGAATTCTAACCTGGGAATTGATTGAACCGCTGATCCGTCCGAAGACTTACTACTATTCGCAAACGGCGCTGGTGGCGCTGGAAAATACTCATAACATGCACGGCGGCACGGTGTACCCGCTGGCCGTCACGGAAGATGTTTGCAAGCACGCGCATGCGGCAGGCCTCAAAGTACATCTCGACGGTGCGCGGATTTTCAACGCGGCGGTGGCACTGGGGAAAAGCGTGGCAACGCTTACGACGGATTGCGATTCGGTTATGTTTTGCCTGTCGAAAGGCCTGGGCGCGCCTGTGGGATCGATGGTTGTCGGGTCAAAGGAGTTCATTCAGAAGGCGCACATCGCGCGCAAAATGCTTGGCGGGGGAATGCGCCAGGTGGGAGTGCTTGCGGCTGCCGGCCTAATTGCATTGGAAGAGTCGCCGAAGAAGTTGCACGTTGATCACGAGAACGCGAAATTTCTCGCAAACGGACTCGCGAAAATAAAAGGAATTGCGCTGGATTCCACAAAGGTTGTGACCAATATTGTGATTTTTGATGTCCGCGGCACTGGTCGCACGGCGGCGGAAATTAGTTCCGAACTTGGCAAAAAGAAAATCCTGTGTGGGCCGACCGACAAACATTCCATACGCATGGTCACGCACTGTGATGTACAGCGTGACGGCATCGAGAAAGCCTTAGCGGCCGTAGGCGAAATCCTAAATGCACGCGCGCCCGCGGCAGCGCATTCCTGATCGGAGAGGGCGATGACCTTTGCACACGCTGGACGGCGAATCGCGGTCGTTCTGGGGCTTTTTAGCGCGTTTGTGGCGTCCGGTCTACTAGCCGCAAGGAGAAATGAAAAAGTAATGACCACGGATACTCGAAATTCGAACACCGCAAAGGCAACTGCGCCGACGCAGATGAAATCTTCCGTGCCGGCGCCCGAAGATGCACGCGAATTCGTGGAAGGCGCGGAGAGGCGCTTGCTGATTCTGTGGGTTGCCGCGCAACGAGCCTCCTGGGTGCAGGAGACGTTTATAACCCCCGACACTGAGGAAATGGCTGCTGAGGCGGACCAGGCGGTGAAAGCAGCCACGGCCGAACTTGCCGGGCAAGCGCGGCGTTATGAAGGGCTGCAACTTCCTGAAGACGTGGCGCGCAAGCTGAAGCTCATTAGCCTGTCGGTGGACATTCCTGCGCCGCGCGATACCGCTGAGAGCACGGAGCTATCGCAGATCAACGCGTCGTTGCAGAGTGACTACGGGAAAGGGAAGTGGTGCCCGGACGGACCGCAGGGAAAATGTCTTTCGTTAAGTGACCTCGATCATTTGATGGCCACGAGTCGAGATTCCAAGGAACTAGAGCGAGCTTGGGAGGGCTGGCACGCCATTGCGCCGCCAATGCGAAAGCGTTATGCGCGAATGGTGGAGCTCGCGAATAAGGGCGCTCGTGAAACGGGGTTTGCGGATGTGGGCGCGATGTGGCGCTCGAATTACGACATGGCACCCGACGCTTTCGGAGCGGAACTCGATCGCCTCTGGCAACAGGTTCGGCCGCTGTACGTTTCGCTGCACGCTTACGTGCGCTGGAACCTCGAAAATAAATACGGAGCCGGCGTGGTCGGCGAAGACCGGCCAATCCCCGCGCACCTGCTTGGAAATATGTGGTCGCAGGATTGGACCAACATTTATCCGCTGATTGCGCCGGCGAATGCCGATCCTGGCTACGACTTGACGGAGATTTTGAAAGCCAAGCAAATTGAACCCGTGGGAATGGTGCATTACGGCGAACGCTTCTTTATGTCGTTGGGTTTCGCCGCGCTTCCGCAAACCTTCTGGGAACGGTCCATGTTCACCAAGCCGCGCGACCGCGACGTGGTTTGTCACGCCAGCGCTTGGGACATCGACTACGTGGAAGACTTGCGCATCAAAATGTGCATTGAGCAGAAGTCCGACGACTTTACGACCATCCATCACGAACTGGGCCACAATTTCTATCAACGCGCGTACGACACTCAGCCGCCGCTATTTCGGAACAGCGCGAACGATGGATTTCACGAAGCGATTGGCGACACGATAGCCCTTTCCGTCACGCCGGAATATCTGAAGCAAATAGGCTTGCTCGAAAATGTTCCGCCAGCCTCTTCTGATATCGGCTTGCTGATGAAGCGCGCGCTGGACAAAGTGGCGTTCCTCCCGTTTGGGCTCCTCATCGACAAATGGCGCTGGGAAGTTTTTTCAGGGAAAGTGACGCCGGAAAACTACAACAAAGCTTGGTGGGAGTTGCGTGAGAAATATCAAGGCATCGCGCCGCCGTCCGCCCGCAGCGAAGCGGATTTCGATCCGGGCGCGAAGTATCACGTGGCCGCGAATGTGCCGTACACCCGTTATTTTATTGCCGCGATCCTGCAATATCAATTTCACCGCGCGCTTTGCCGCGAGTCCGGGTATAAAGGACCGCTGCATCGCTGCTCGATTTACAACAATAAAGAAGCCGGTGCGCGCCTTAACAAAATGCTCGCGATGGGGGAAAGCCGTCCATGGCCGGAAGCGCTGGAAGCTTTGACGGGCGAAAAGCAAATGGACGCTACTGCCATTCTGGAGTATTACGCACCCCTAAAGCAGTGGCTCGACAAGCAAAACAAAGGCCACAAAGTGGATTGGTAAGTCCTTGACACGCGGTTCAATTGCCCGATGGGTGCTATTCGGCGCTTCGGCTTTTGCGTGCGGCCTGTTCTGGCTCAACTTTGCTGCAAGTGTATTCATCGCTGATGGGTCTCCTGCCGCTTCGGACCATGGGCGACGTGCTATATTTCTCGCAAACTTATACGGAGCTCTTACACTACTGTTTTTCCTTACCACAATCCTGATTCTTATCCTGAATGTACGGTCATATCTTCGCGCACGGAGAGAAGGTACCGTCCTGCGTTCACACGATGGGTAGTAGGGTTTCCGGTTGTGGGCCGTGCAGTTATCGGCGCGGAAACTCCTGTGGTATAAATGAGATGCAGACAGCTGCGAAACTTGCTCCGTCGTGCGAGGTGATGTGGAATTTTCTCTGACAGATGAACAGCAGCAGCTTCGGCGAACTGTTCGAGCGTTTGCCGAAGGTGAAATCCTTCCTCACGTAATGGAATGGGACGAGGTTTCTCACTTTCCCATCGAAATTATCCCCAAGCTGGCGGAGATGGGTTTTCTTGGCGTGATTTTCCCCGAGAAGTATGGCGGCGCGGGGATGGGATACATCGAATACGCCATTATTATTGAAGAGCTTTCGCGCGTGGATGGTTCTATTGGCATTATCGTGGCCGCACACAATTCGCTTTGCACCAATCACATCTATAAGTTTGGGACCGAAGAGCAGAAGCGGAAATACGTTGTACCGCTGGCTCAAGGGAAGAAGCTCGGTTGCTGGTCGCTCACTGAGCCTGAAGCTGGTTCAGATGCGGGCGGGACGCGCACAAGCGCGGTAAAGAAAGACGGCGGATGGCTTATCAACGGCTCAAAAACATTTACGACCAACGGCCA
>Ga0210383_10002118_pt1 | contig 17969 bp, 10 predicted proteins | sample IncBWC14OmetaG_FD_160072 | JGI IMG/M metagenome (GOLD analysis project Ga0210383, IMG submission 160072) | Forest soil microbial communities from Barre Woods Harvard Forest LTER site, Petersham, Massachusetts, United States - Inc-BW-C-14-O ...
CCGTGTCCTCCATGTTCGAGGTGAAGAACGGCTCCCAGTCGCGCAGCGCAAGGAAGACCTCCTGGTCGTACTGCCCGGTGTCGTTGCCCGAATCGATATGGAGAAAGCCGAACTGCCCCGTGTAGGACCCGCGATGCAGATCCGAGTAAGCCATCGCATGCGAGTGGTACCAACGCGAACCCGCAGGCCGCGGTGTGAACTGGTACCTGCGCCGTCCCTGCGGAGGAACAAACGGCGTAGCCTCTTCCTCGGTACCGTCCACATCGGCTGGAATCAGTAGGCCGTGCCAGTGCACGAGCTCAGGAACATCGGTCGCATTGATGACATCGACCGTGATGCTCTTGCCCTCGCGCATCCGAAGCACCGGCCCCGGCGAGGCTCCGTTGTACCCGATCGTGCTCAGAATCCGCTCCGGTGAGAGTTCGACCGTAACCGGCGCGATGCGCAGCGTGTAGTCGGCCTTGCCTTCAGGCGACGCCCCACCGTCGTGAGCCTGCATCGGCCCCGCCATCTGCGCGGGCAGAACCCTCGCTGCTGCTGCCTGGGCCAGGGTGAGGCTGCCGAACCTGAGAAAGTCGCGCCGCTGCAAGAGAAGGGATCTCCTGATGATTGGACGCACACTCTCCCCGTCCGCTTAGGAGATACTCTCACGCACGAGCGGGACCGACAAGCAAAGCGCGCAGGATCAGAGTCGTACCAAAATCCAGTCGGAAAGTTAGACTGCCTCTATGTCCGCAACAGCAGCAGTCCTGGGAAAGATTGGTCTCCCGGCCCCGATAAAGGAACTGGCCGCCCGCCGGTGGGACGTCCTCATCGTTGGAGCCGGACACAACGGATTGGCATGCGCCACCTACCTGGCGCGGGCAGGGAAGCGTGTCCTCGTCCTCGAAAGCCGCGAGCGAGTCGGCGGTGCCTGCACCATCGAGGAGCCGTTTCCCAACGTGCGCATGTCCCCCTGCGCCTACCTCGCCGGACTTCTGCATCCGCTCGTAATTAAAGAACTCAACCTGCCCGAACGAGGATTCGAGTGGTCTCCCGCAATCAACGGCCTCTTCGTCCCCTTCCTCGACGGCAGCAGCATTCAGTTTTGGGACGACGACGCGCGCTGCGAAGAAGAGGTTCGCCGCTTCTCCCCCGCCGATGTTGAAGGTTGGCGAGCGATGAACGACGTGATTCGCCGGCTCCGGGACACAATACGTCCCGCAAATGGATTCGAGCGCGATGATCCGCACAGCCCGCACGATCTCTGGATCGGCGACGCACCCACGCAGGACCAGCTCGAGGACCTCCTCGCAGGCGACCCCGAAGCCCGCAGTCTCCTCCTCCACTGGTCGATGGCGGAGTTCGTCGAGCGCTACCTCACCGACGAACGCCTCCAGTCCGCCTATCTCGGCCAGGGAGTCATCGGCACCAACGCCAGCCCCTTCGATCCCGGAACTGCCTCCATCCGCTTCCACCACGCCTCCGGCCGTCTCGGCGGGATGCCAGGAATGTGGGGTTACGTCAAAGGCGGCATGGGAATGGTCTCCTTCTACCTCTGCGACGCCGCCCGCGAGGCAGGAGCGGTCATCGCCGCAGGCGTCAACGTAGCCCGCATCCTTCCCTCGGAAGGAATCCTGCTCGAAAGCGGGGACCGCATCGCCGCTCCGGTCGTCATCTCCAACGCCGACCCAATCCGTACCCTGCGCATGCTGGAGACGTCCGCCGACCCAGCCTGGACCGCCAAAGTGCGTTCAATTCCCATCGAAGGATGCACCGTCAAGCTGAACGTTCTAATACACGAACCGCCCGACTTTACCGCTCGGCCTGGAATCAATGAGCCCCATCACTACGGACAGATCAACGCCCCTCTCACTAAGGCTGAGTGGAAGTCTGCTTACGCCGCATCCCGCGCCGGACGCCTTCCGGAGCATCTCTGGTGCGAACTCTACTTCCAGAGCATGCACGACCCAACCGTGGCTCCAGCCGGCCTCCACACCATGAGCGTCTTCGCGCAATACGTCCCATACGCCTTCGCCTCAGGAACCTGGGATGAACGGCGGAACGAGGTCAGAGATCTCGCGCTCTCCTCGATCGGACGCTTCTGCAACAATCTGCCGGAAGCCATCGTGGACGCACAGGTTCTGGGCCCGCCAGACATCGAGCAAAAGGTAGGACTCACCGGCGGACACATCTTCCAGGGCGAATGCCTACCCGCCCATATGTGGAGCAACCGCCTCACCACCCGAACTCCGATGAAAGGCGTCTATCTCTGTGGGGCCTGCACTCACCCGGGAGGCAGCGTCATCGGGATAAATGGCCGAAACGCAGCCATGGCTGTCCTGGAAGATCTCGAGCACTCCCGGTAGCTATCCCAATCCCGGGCAGTCTGAGCGGTTACGGCTCGAGGGATTCGCAAGTGCGGCAAATCAAAGCGCTTCAAGCTATACTGGCCACCTCATATCAAGAAATATGGGTCCGGGACGACAGCAAACCCGGTCGAAACTAACATCATCTCCTGGAAGCCAGGATCGTTCGTGGCCCCAACTGCCGTCCTAAGTTCTTCGCACCTGCCGTCCTGGATTTTTTTTATGACTCCCGAGCTCTGGCAACGCCTAAAGCCGCTGTTCCATGCCGCCTTGGATAAGGAGCCGCAGAATCGCGCATCCTTTATCGACACTGCTTGTGGAGAAGATCTCGAACTCAAGTCTCAACTCAAGCTGCTTCTCGACGCCGAACAGCAAAATACTGGTTCTCTTGACACACCAATCGCCCGTTTCAACGGGTTCCTCGACAAGAAAAGTGCTCGCTTCCAGCCAGGCGAGCTTATCCTTGGGCGTTTCCGTATCATTCGTCCCATCGGCAAAGGCGGCATGGGCGAGGTCTACGAGGCCGAAGACCTGCAACTCGGGATCGTCGCGCTCAAGACCATACGTCATGGCATCGCATCCTCATCCGACGCTTTCGAACGCTTCCGTCAGGAGGTCCAGCTGGCCCGAAGGGTCAGCGGGCCGCAGGTCTGCCGTATTCACGAGTTGTACCTCTTGCCCGCTTCCGCCGGATTCGAGGCAACGGCCTTTCTCACCATGGAATACCTCGATGGAATCACCCTCTTCGAAAAAATGCAGAGGGACGGTCCGTTGCCATGGAAGGAGGCACGAAACATCGCGCTGGAAATCTGCGAAGGTCTCCGATTGATCCACGAGAAGGGAATCATTCATCGCGACCTAAAGACCAGCAACATTATGTTGGGCAAAGAGGAGGGAAATCCCCGCGTCGTACTCATGGATTTTGGCCTCGCACGTGACTTTAGTGCAGACAAGGCTGCCAGCCCGGCTCCCGCGGAGAAGCCGGCAGAGACTCTGCCGCAAATGATTGTAGGAACCCCGGACTATATGGCGCCGGAACAGTTTGAGGGCAAACCGGTTTCTCCTGCCACTGACATCTATGCGCTGGGAGTCGTCCTGTATGTGCTTGTCACAGGCTTGCAGCCCTACGCCGCCGGCTCGCCTGTTGCTGCAGCGGTTCGCCGCGCCAAACCTCCTCTACCACCCTCATCGTTACGACCCAACATACCGAGGCGATGCGATCGAATTATCGAGCGTTGTCTAGAATTCGAGCCCGAGAAACGATTCCAGTCCGCCAAAGAGGTAATCCGCGCCCTCAAGCCTGCAGAGAGGATCTCAGCTCGTTGGCAAGCCGCAATCGCCGTCGCTTTGATTGTTCTCGTCTCGGCTGGCAGTATTCTCTTGAACCGTAGCGCCAGGAATCGTGTCACGGGTTTGAGTCAGCTTACCCCGGCTACGGATATCTCCGAACATCCCAGTCTGTCGCGCGACGGGAAGGTGGTCGCCTATTCGTCCGACCGTGCCGAAGCAGGCAATATCGACATCTTCACCCAACGTCTGCCCAACGGCCGTCCCATCCGGGTAACGATGGATAAGGCGAAGGACGACTATCCCAGCATGTCGCCCGACGGCACCTCTGTCGTGTTTCGCTCCGAACGAAACGGCGGAGGAATCTATATGTCCAGCGTGGATGGAGGACAGGAGCATCTTCTGGTGCCCTATGGGAGGGATCCACGGTTTTCTCCCGACGGCAGCAGTATCCTTTTTTGGGTGGGGAGCGCCGATCCCACTGTCCCGTCCGGCAAAATGTATATTTTCCGGCTTGGCGAGGGACCACCCGTCCGAATTGCCGAGACCTTCAGAGACGCACGCCTCCCGATGTGGAGTGATGATGGGCATTCCATCCTCTTCTCCGCATGTCGTGAGGCCGAGACCCCAATGCCCGCGTGCTCGGAGTGGTGGGTCATGAGCCCCGACGGAAAAATTGTTCATAACACCGGCATTCTGGAGCTGCTGGCGAGGAATCAGATCGTGCCCTGGGAAAGAACGATCAGTGACTGGGACGGGAATTTTTTGATCCTCAGCGGAAGAAAAGGCGCGCAGGCCAATCTCTGGGAGGTTGCCCTGAATCCAAGAACGTTCAAAGCATCCGGTCGGCCTCGGCAGTTGACATTCAGCGAGGTCAGGGACGTCAACCCCACGCTCGCCGACACCGGAACGCTTGCCTATACTCAGCTTGTAGGAGCCTTACATCTCTGGCGGATAGAGAATGCGTCGATCCCCGGAAGTTCAGTGCCATCGAAGCTGACAGAAGACCCTTCTGTGGATATCACCCCATTTATTTCGTCCAATGGACGGTGGCTCGTCTTCTCCAGAGGATGGGGGGACCATCGAGACGTCTGGATGAAGGACATGAACTCCATGACCGAGACGCCTCTTCTGGCCTCCGGTATGGAAATGATGTCGCCCATCATCGACGACACCGGAAGGTTTCTCGCCTTCGAGGCAAGCGAGAAGGGCCTACCCTCCATCTACACAAGCGTTCAGCGCGGTACACCAAAGCGTCTTTGCACTGGGTGCAGCCTTCCCACAAGTTGGTTTGATACGAATCGAGCCATCCTCTACCGGGAAGGATCGCCGCCCAGCATCTACATGATCGACCCACAAACCGGCGAGCGCCGCTTCGTCCTCAAGCAGGACGGCGTATCTCTCAGCGAGCCGAACTGGTCCCCCAAAACCGAATTCCTCCTCTTTACCAGGCAAAGCGAAGATCAGGGTAAGAAACAGATCATGGTTGTTAGACTTCCGAGGTCGACCTCTTCCGCAGAAGGAAACTGGGTTCCAATCACTCCCGCCTCGGAATCAAGCGACCGGCCCCGCTGGTCGGGCGACGGCAAAACGATCTTCTACGTCTCTACTCGCGACGGATCCTCCTGCCTCTGGGGCCAGCCCTTCAACCCGGAAGCAGGCGAGCCTGTCGGACCTCCCTTTGCCGTGATGCATTATCACAACCGCAAAAACTCCATTGACGTCATAGCTCCGCGGTCGTTCAACCTCTCCGTAGCCGGTGACTCGATCTACTTTAACCTCGGAGAACAAAGCTCGAGCATATGGATAGGAAAGTTAAGAAAGAGAAATAACCTACTCGATAGTTTCTACTGAGCTTGCACAAATTCGCACCGTCATGCACAATTACATCCTGCATCCCGGCACGGCATTCTAATCCCGCATAGATTGGAGTTGCAGTATGTCCAAGAAGCCTTCGAATCGTAAGGAGCAGCACATCGTCGTAGAGGTGCCCATTGGCTGTGACAATAGTGTGATTGAAGCGGAGATTCATAAAGCCCTTGCAACCCGGCCGGAATCCGTTATCAAGGAGAAAAAAACCAGAGCACTCGTCATGATAGTCCAAGAAGAGGGCAACGGCGACGACGGCAGCTAGCTATACGATTTCATAGAGTTGATCACTATCTCGGGTGAGGGAAGATACGGCCTCCGCCAAACCATTACAACGACGATGGAATCGTCGTTGAGGCACCACACGGCACCTCAAAAGAAGACGTTGTGAAAGAGATCCAAAAAGTGGTTTGCGGAGCGTCCGGGAGATATGTTCACAGGCAAGAAGTCCAAACAGCTGCTCATTGGTGAAAGACGAAGGTTGGTAGAAGCTGCCAATCTATGGCGATGAACAGATGCCTTCTACCTGGAGGGCAATCGATGCATGTATGTCTTGTCACCGCTCCCACGGCTACTGAGTACAGGAGTGCAGACGAGTGGAACAGCGACGAGGTGCTTGCCTCGGCAGCTCGTCCGCAACTCGGCATTCTTAACTTAGCGGCTGTTCTAGAAATCGGAGGAGATCGTCCTGACATCGTAAATGTCAATCGTGCGTATCTCGAGTTCGTCAGGACGGTGGGCTCTACCTTAGGCAACTGTGACTTTGCAGGTTATCTGGCGACCAAGATCGCCGAAAACGATGCGAATGTTTATGGGTTCAGCTCGATCTGCAGCACTTACCCACTGACCATTCGGGTTGCCGAATCGCTCAAAAAACTGCGGCCCGATGCGACGATTCTCTTTGGCGGACCGCAGGCCACGGTAGTGGATGTCTCGACCCTGGCGGCGTTTCCGTTTGTCGATCTGGTTCTGCGCGGCGAGGCTGAGGCTTCTTTACCTCTTCTCCTTGAGGAACTCTCTGCCGGAATGCGCTTCGAGCAGGTGCCCGGCCTGACCTACCGCGATGGCTTGCAAATCAAGCGCAATGCAAACGCGCCTGTCATCGCAGATCTCGATGCCTTGCCGTCTCCTGCCTACCACCTCACCAACTGGCTGGAAGATGCCTCCATCGCTTACCTTGAACTCGGGCGCGGCTGCCCTTTCTCCTGCACGTTTTGTTCGACCAATGATTTCTTCCGGCGGAACTTCAGGCTTCGCTCGCCTCAGCGCGTTCTGGACGAGATGCGCGCTGTCGCAAACAAGTACTCCATCACGCACTTTGATCTCGTGCACGACATGTTCACCGTGGACAAGCGGCGAGTCGCAGCGTTTTGCGAGGTCATGGCCGGGTCAGGCGATGGATTTACGTGGTCCTGTAGCGCACGAACTGACTGCGTCGACGATGCCCTTCTGGAGTTAATGGCAAGTAGCGGATGCCGCGGCGTATTTTTTGGCGTGGAGGCCGGCTCGCGACGAATGCAGTCGATCATCGACAAGCATCTCGATCCTCAGCGCGCGGAGGAGATCATCGACATAGCCGAAAGAGTGGGAATCAGCAGCATCGTCTCCCTCATCACCGGATTTCCTCAAGAGACATGGGACGATGTTCGAGAGACGCTCCGGATATTCATGCATTCAGCGCGATGCCCGCGCTCCAATCCTCAACTGAACATCCTCGCTCCGTTGGCCGCCACACCCATCTATACGCTGTACAAGAGCCAGCTCGTGCTCGAAGAACTCTGTTCCGACATGTCTCATCAAGGCCTCACCCAGAATGAAGCCGACCTTGAGCTTATTCGGAACAACCTTGAGATATTCCCTAACTTTTATCTCCTGCCCATGCCCCATCTGAATCGTGACGCACTCCTCGAGTTACGGGAGTTCCTGACCATGGCCGTCGAGTGCTACCGGTGGCTTCTGTCGGCAATCGATCAGTCCGTCACCAACATGTTGGACTTCTACCTTGAGTGGAGAGAGCACCGCAGCTCGTTGCACCCCGGCCTAACCGGTAACCACCTCCGACGCTACTATGTCGGACCTGATTTTCGCTCTGACTTCCTTAACTTCCTAAGACATCACCCCGCCGCTCAGGAGCACAGCGTAGCCTCATTACTCGCCGCTGAAGAAGCTCTAATAACGAGCACACTCACCATGATGCACTCTGGGCAAACAGTCGACCCCGGTGAGCCGCTTTTTTGGACCGACGTGCCTTCGAATGCCAAGTTCCTAAATGTCATCGATCTGCAGTTTGACCTGCAGCAAATTAACGAAGCGCTGAAATCGCGAACGAGCCTCCCCTCGCAGGAGAGATGCTTTTATGCGGTTCACGAAGCCCCCGATAGCACCAGGGGTCTTACCAAAGTCTCTGCGTGGCTCGCAGCTCTCATTCGTGCCTGCGACGGGACTCGAACAATCGAGGAGGTCGTGACGCAACTTTCCGTGGAAATGCCGGAGGTCAAAGAGGAAGAGAAGCGCTACGTTTTTATCAACCTGTTGCAGCAGGCTCAAAGTCAGGGAGTCGTCGATATCAGCAGAGTCAGCCAAATGTAGATCAGTGTTGACCAGGGGAAGCTTTACAGATGCCGAGTGCCGCCTAAGAAAATGCCTTTCAAGTTGCCAGCCGAATTAAAATAACTTCTTTATTTTCAATTCCGAATTTACACAGTTGCACAACAGCCGAGGCAGGTCTGGGTTGACAGCCGCAATCATTATGGCGAACATAAGGCGAATATCCTTATGTCCTCTGCCGCTATGCTTCGTCGTGAAATCGAATCTGTCTTGGCCAACCGAATTCCTTCGGCGCTTACGCCTGCTCCCCGAACTCTGCGCCCAGTTCTGGCCACTGGGATTCAGGCGGTTGATGAGTTGTTGGAAGGCGGACTGCCACTGGGAGCCATCACCGAAATAGTGGGGCCTGAGGGCTCCGGACACACTTCCTTCGCCCTTTCCTTCCTCGCCAGGGTGACACAGGCAGAAAGGGTCTGTGCCTGGATTGATGTGTCGGACACACTCGATCCTGAATCCGCGGCTGCCGCAGGAATAGATCTATCCCGGCTTCTCTGGGTGCGTTGCGGCGTGCAACCTGCATCCCATGTGCCACCGACAGCACAACGGGTCTTCTCTCTACCGGAGAAGTACCTTATTCCTCCAATTACTAAAAAAGGACTGCATGGTGGAGGCTCCGGGTCACATCCCCGCAACGAAGTGAAAGGACTTTCCGATGCAGTCGGCGGTTTGCTGCAGCCTGAAGCATTTGCTCTGCGCTGTGTGGAGCCACAGCGCAAGGAACCGCCGAACAATGAAGTCTTCAAACCGAACTCACAGCAGATGATAGAGAAGCGTAAAAGGCCAGTGCCTTCCGGTAAGCCATGGGGAAGAATCGAGGAGGCGCTTGGTGTAGCCGACTTGCTCCTGCAAGGAGGTGGGTTCAGCGCGATCATCCTCGACTTGGGTAGCATTGCGCCTGAGTTCGCCTCGCGCGTGCCACTGACCACTTGGTTTCGTTATCGTGCCGCAGCAGAGCAGACACAGGCCACCCTTCTTCTTCTAACGCAACATCCTTGCGCAAAAAGCAGTGCAGAACTGCTGCTGCGTCTCCGGCCCGGCAATATTTTTGACGATGAAGTCTCCGTATTTACTGGAGTTGATCATGGCATCGAAGTAGTCCGGCAACGCTTCATGCAGGTTCCGGCTAACGTCGTCTCCATACGCAAGCCACCACAACGCGTAACGGCAGCCAACTGGCCGACTAGGGCCACCTGGGCAGGACCGCGATGACAAAACCTGTCGAGTTGTACGCTTGTCTCTATGTAAAGGAATTCCCCGCGCAGGCACTATTGCGGTTACGTCCGGAGCTGCATGACAAACCATGCGTCGTGATGGAAGGACACCCTCCGTTGGAGCAGGTCTGCTCTTTAACGAAGAAGGCTCGCATTCTTGGATTGATGCGCGGTATGACGCGGGTGGAAGTTGAGACATTCCCTGCCGTCACCCTGCTAACACGTTCCCAAAACCAAGAGGCTGCAGTGAGGAAGGTTCTGCTGGAATGTGGGGGCAGATTCTCTCCGCGCGTAGAAGATAAAAGCGAAGACGGCGCACTTCTAGGCGTCATCGACATTGCTGGAACAGGGACTCTCTTCGGAACGCCAGATTTGTTAGCGGAGAATCTGCTCACCCGTGTCCGATCGCTCGGCATCACGGCCTGTGTTGCCGTCAGCCGCAATTTTCACGCGGCCATTGCACTCGCCAAAGGATTGCCTCCACGAACTCCAGTGAGGGTTATCCCTTTGGGTGAGGAAGCCGCAGAGCTCTCATCACTGCCACTTGAGGTTCTCGATATGACCGATGAACAAGAAAATACCTTCGGCATGTGGGGTATCAGAAATTTAGGAGCTTTGGCAGCTTTGCCAGAGAAGGAATTGGTGGCTCGAATGGGGCAGGCAGGGAAGCGCCTTCGTCAGTTGGCGAAAGGAGAATTGCCGCATCTGTTTCAGCCCGTTGAACCTGAGTTTTCTCTTGAAGAGCGCATGGAGTTAGACTCACCGGTCGAATTACTCGACGCACTCCTCTTTGTCGTAAACGCAATGCTCGAACAGCTCATACTCCGAGCAAAGAGCCGTGTTCTTGCCTTGGCCTCGGTCACCGTTACGTTGAATCTCGAATGCGGTACGACACATACTCGCACAGTTCGGCCATCCCTGCCGACCAATGAGAAGCAGATATGGATCAAGCTACTTCATCTCGATCTCGAAGCGCATCCGCCACTGGCTGCAATTCTCGCGCTCTCATTGGATGCAGAACCAGGGAGCAGGAGTAAGGTGCAGCTGGGGTTGTTCTCCCCGCAGTTGCCGGAACCATCCCGGCTCGATGTCACACTGGCGCGCATTCGCAGCATTGTCGGCGATGAAAATATTGGCTGTCCTGCCCTCAAAGACACATACCGGCCGGGAGGATTCAGCATGGAACCATTCACTGTCCCTTCACGTTCATCGTCGGCGATTCCGGCCGGCCAATCTCGAGCGGCCATGCGCAAACTGCGCCCTGCCGATCCCGTACCGGTCACAGTACAGGGGCAGATCCCAAAATCATTTGTATTTCGGCAAAAGCGTTATGCCGTAGAACGCGCTTACGGTCCCTGGCTGACAAGCGGAGATTGGTGGCAACCCTCGCTATGGGGCTTCGAGCAGTGGGACCTGGTAGCACGCGCACAGGACAGCACTTTGTTGTGCTGCTGTCTGATGCGCGACCGCATTGAAAACTGTTGGCAGATGGAGGCGCTTTATGACTGATGTTTATGTGGAGCTGCACGCCGCCAGTGCTTTCAGTTTTCTCGCTGCCGCATCCCTTCCCGAACAGCTTATGGAGCGCGCCGTCGAACTGGAGATGCCAGCAATGGCGCTACTCGACCGCAATGGACTCTATGGTTCCGCTCGCTTTCACACGAGCGCGAAGAGTAACGGCGTTAGCGGACACGTTGGCGCAGAAATCGCTGTATCTAGCTTCGGCTCGCGCCTCACTCCGCCCGCGTGGGTGCCGCATCAGTACAAGCCCGAGCCGCCGCGTCTTTCCTTGCTCTGCGAATCGCGGGCGGGCTATCAAAACCTTTGCCAGCTCATCACGCAGTTCAAGATGCGTGAGACGACGAAGGTGGAAGGTGCCGCGACCTTCAATGACCTGGAGCGATACGCTCCCGGCTTGATCTGCCTGACCGGAGGGGACGAGGGTCCGCTGGCCGCCGCACTCATGCGCGGCGGAGAAGAAGCTGGCCGCGAGGCCGTCGAACGGCTGATGCGAACCTTTGGCCGCGAGAATGTCTATGTCGAGTTGCAACGTCACCGGGAACGCGAGGAGGAATGGCGCAATCAGGCCGCTATTCGCATCGCGCAATCTCTTCGGCTGCCAGTGCTCGCCACGAACGGAGTCCGCCATGCAACCCCATACGACCGCGAAATTCTGGATCTCTTTACGGCGATTCGGCATCACGTTCAGCTCGATCAGGCTGGCCGATTGCTAGCTCTGAATAGTCAGCGTCATTTGCGTCCAGCGCGAGAGATGGTTGCGCTCTTTCGTGATGTCGCCGGAGCGATTGAAAATACGGCTGCTCTATCCTCTCGCCTCCAATTTGAACTGAGCGATCTTGGCTATGAGTTCCCGCACTATCCAGTCCCGGAGGGCGAGACGATGGACACTTTCTTGCAGAAGCGAGTTGCAGAAGGTGTCCAACGTCGTTACGGTCAAAAGAACGATCGCGGCTTGATGGAACAAGCGAAAAAGCAGGTAGAAAACGAGCTTGCGCTGATCGCAAGGCTTGGCTTCGCCGGATATTTTCTGATCGTGTGGGACATCATCGAATACTGCAAACGCAATAACATTCTGATCCAGGGCCGAGGAAGTGCCGCCAATTCCGTCGTTTGCTATGCGCTTGAAATTACGGCCATTGACCCAGTTGGCATGGATTTGCTGTTCGAGCGCTTCCTGAGCGAAAGCCGCGGCGAATGGCCGGACATCGATCTTGATCTCCCTTCGGAAGAAAAGAGAGAGCAAGCTATTCAGTACGTTTACAAACGATATGGCGAACTCGGCGCGGCGATGACAGCCAACGTTACGACCTACCGCCAGAAATCGGCAGCGCGGGAAGTTGGCAAAGCGCTGGGCTTCGACGAAGAATCTTTAGGTCGTCTGTCGAGCCTCGCCGGTCAATGGGAGTGGCGCGGGAAGACCGACACAATGGCGCACTCCTTTCAGGATGCCGGATTCGACATTCAACATCCCCGCATCGCTAAATACCTTGAACTGTCCATGCGGATTCAAGATCTGCCACGCAATCTGAGCCAGCACTCTGGCGGCATGGTGATCTGCAAGGGCCGTCTGAATCAGATCGTTCCGCTGGAACGCGCCTCGATGCCAGGTAGAACCGTAGTCCAGTGGGATAAAGAAGACTGTGCGGACCTCGGCATCATCAAGGTAGACCTGCTGGGTTTGGGGATGATGGCAGTGATCAAAGATTGCCTGGAACTGATTCCTGCGCACTACGGCGAGAAGATCGACCTGGCTCATCTGCCGGAGGACGATGAGGTCTATCGAACGCTGCAAAAAGCAGATACAGTCGGCATGTTTCAGGTCGAGAGCCGCGCACAGATGGCCTCGCTGCCGCGCAACAACCCTAAGAAATTCTATGACCTTGTTGTGCAGGTCGCCATCATCCGGCCCGGGCCCATCGTCGGACAAATGATGCATCCCTATATGAGAAGGCGGCAGAATAAAGAAAAAATCACGTACCCACATCCGTCGCTCGAATCCGTACTGAAGCGCACTCTGGGCGTACCGCTCTTTCAGGAACAGTTGCTACGCATGGCCATGACTGTTGCCAATTTCTCCGGCGCAGAGGCTGATGAACTGCGCCGAGCTGTAGGCATGCGTCGTTCGTGGGAGCGCATGAAAAGTCTGGAAGGTAAACTCCGCGCAGGCATGACCGCCAATGGCATTGACGCCACGACCCAGGACAACATCGTCCAGAACATCAGTTCGTTCGCGCTGTACGGTTTTCCGGAGTCGCACGCAGCCTCCTTTGCGCTGATCGCGTATGCCTCGGCTTACTTCAAAGTGAAATACCTGGCTGCCTTCACTTGCGCGATCCTCAACAATCAGCCCATGGGTTTCTACTCGCCCGCAGTCTTAGTCAAGGATGCGCAACGGCATGGCCTGCGGGTGAAACCTATCGACATTCAAAGCTCCGAGTGGCCTTGCACGGTTGAGCATGAATCCAATGGATCACTGTCTTTGCGAATGGGACTCGGTTATGCCAAGCGCCTGCGAAAGCAAGCCGCAGAAGCTCTTGTTCTATCCCGCAGACAGAGCGGTCTTTTTCACTCGGCAGAGGACCTTGCCTTGAGAGTGGCGTCGCTCGAAAAGGATGAGCTCGCACTACTGGCCCGCATCGGTGCTTTGAATAAAGTCGAGGGGATCGCACATCGCCGCGACGCCCTCTGGCAGGTGGAACGCTCCGGAAAAATCGAAGGGCCCCTGCTCAGGCAAAGCGAATGGCTGCGAGAAGATTCGGAAGTACAGCCTCTACAACAAATGAATGCGGAAGAACGGCTGGTTTCGGATTACGCCGGGACAGGATTGACAATTGATAAGCACCCAATGTTTCATCGCCGCCTAGAGCTACGCCAGGAAGGAATTCGATCAGCCCACGAGCTCAAGCATTGTAAGGATGGAGAATATGTTCGAACTGCCGGCTGCGTTATCGCACGGCAACGGCCCGGCACAGCCAAAGGCTTTATCTTTATCTCAATGGAAGACGAGACTGGAATCGCCAACGTCATCGTCACGCCTGATCTTTACAACCGCGACCGCTTGGTGGTCACTCGTAGCAAGTTTCTACTGGTCGAAGGCACTCTGCAGAACCAGGACAGCGTGATTCATGTAAAAGCGAGCCGACTCCGCTTGCTTACTGACGCGGCCTTGCCAATACAATCACATGATTTTCACTAACGAGATCTGCGCTGCAACTCAACTTAGCCAAATGTACATTCACCCTAGTTTCCAGTGTTGCTTACGCAACGCAAATGACACTCCGCACATTGGGAGCGTAACCAGAGAGACAGGTCCGCCCATTTTGCCGGCCTGGAACGTAAACGATTTGTCGCGGTAAATAAAAACATAAATATGTTTTAGATATGGTGAATCTTTACCGTTCGCTTCTCAGCCAGTCGGTCGAATATTTCTCAATAGCTATCCTGACCAGTTGACTGCGTGTCCTCACCCCTGCCTTGTTGAACAGCTCTTGGATGGTTGCCTTTATGGAAGCCTCTGAGACTTGCAATTTCGCAGCAATCTCCTTGTTCGCGAGTCCATCAAGGATGCCGCGGAGGACCAGCTGTTGTCGCTCACTCAGGGACCGGACGCTCTGCTCTAATCCCCTTTCGCCTGACTCACCGATCACGGACCGCATAATTCCTTGGTCCAGCCACGTCTCACCTTTCGCCACCTTGTTAATAGCATCCATCAACTGTCCAGGGCTTCTGTGCTTGAAGATCACGCCAGCCACGCCTGCGTTAAGGGCGTTGAGCGTGACACTATCTCGCATGCCGGCCGTCACTATCAGGATCCGCACACTGCTCTCAAGGGCGTGGAGTTCTAGAATTAAGTCGGTCCCGAATTCTTCACCCAAATCGTAATCCAGCAAGACGACGTCAACAGCAGTCCTGCTGAGAAGTTGACGCGCTTGAGCAATCGTTGCACAGTGATCGACGACTAAGAATTGAGGCTCCGCCTGCAACAATCGCACCAGGCTCTCGCGGAAGAGAGTGTGGTCGTCAATCAGTAGAATGCGGATAGGGTCGTTCATGAGATTGTCTCGGATTGATTCATTTGCAATAGCTCAACCACGAAGCAGGCTCCGCCTGGGCAGGCTTTGTATCGCAGATCGCCTCCAAAGCTACGTGCAAAAGCACGGGATAAATAGAGACCGAGGCCACTTTGCTGAGCTCCAGCCTGGAACGGATGGAAGAGCTGCTCCGGCCTGTCAACGCCGCCACCGTTGTCAATAAATTCGACGAGAACGCGATGCCCCTCTCTCCTGGCGCGGACGGACAGTACCTTGTCCTTCTTCTGGGACAATGCCCGGCGACTGTTGGCGGTCAGGTTCAGAAAGACCTGTATCAGATTGGATTGATCGGCCCATACAGGCGGCAAATCCGACTCCAATATCCAATCACATTTGATACCTTCCTCGCGCAATGCTGGAGCAATCACAATTTTAAGATCGTCCAATACAGCGCTGAGATCGACCTCCGTAGCCTGATCCGAAGATTGGCGAAGGTCTACGGCGGCGATTCGTTCCAAGGCAAGAACGAGGCTTCCAAGGGCTTCAAAATCCTTATTCTGTGACAGCAACTCACTGCGCGAAAGATTCTGGTGCACGACGGCGATTGCTCCGCATACATTGCGAATTTCATGAGAGACTGCCCCAACTGCAATACGCGATCCGGTCAACACCTGGTGAAGGCTGGCTTCTTCTCGCGTACGCAACTCCTCCGATGCATCAAGAATCATGGCTGCCAGGCGGGACCCTGCATCTGTGCGATAGGTCGAGAAGCAAATGTCTGCCAGAAATACTTCGCCGTCCTCGCGCTGTCCTCGCGACTGCATGACTGCGCGGAATAATTGGTGGCTCGTATCTCGGCTTGAAATATTGGCAAGAGACGGAAAGTAGTGATGGATCGAGCGCCCCGAGAGCGTAGCCGACCCAAGTGCCAACATGCGATGCGCCGCTTCATTAGCCATGAGCACACGGCCATCCGAATTGGCTGTAATGATAGCCGCCGGACTGCTTTCGATTAGTACCTTCAACTGCTCTTCCGCCTCTCGACGTGCGTCCCGCTGTTTCTCAATCTCATGGAGATGTTCGACAACGATTTGGCGGTTGCGGTTTACCTCGTAAACAAAGAGCCCTACGCAGAAGAAAGCAGCGAAATAGAGGACATCTCGCGGCATGCCAATTCTGAGGCTCCAGACAAATTGATCGAAGTTTTCTGTGACGAGTGTACAGAGCAAAGCGACGCCAGCGATCTGCCACGGACCCAAGACCCTGCCCACCATGAGCATAGGCAGCAAATAGAGGAAGCCAAGGGGCAAATCGTTGACCAAGCGCCAATCGATGAACGCAATGGCAGCGATCAGGAAACCGGCCCGGAATAACACAGACTTTCTGCTGCCTCGAAGTAATTGTGAAAGCATAGCTCTCCGTTCTATTTCCCCGATGAAAAGCGCATCCGAGCACCTCATCGTCGTTAGGTGCTAGTGTGACAAATGCCCTCCGTCATCATAGTCAGATTGATCTCTTCAGAAACCACCATGAAGTTCTCATTCGAGTTAGTGACAGGGAAACTGATCGAAAGATAGCCTCATCGATCTAAAAGATAAGCTCTACTGCGCCGGCGCAGCTTCTAGGCTATCTATGGGAATTGTTCTCGTAATGTCCAACTACGACCTGCCGGGCGGGGAAAGATGGCAAATCCTGGTAAGCCGTATTTAGAAACCAAAGATTGATTGCATGACTCTCTCAAAACTATCGTTACATCTTGTTCTGCCCTGTCTTGCTATGTTCGTGGGACTAATGCTTACAGGTGAGTTAGCAAATGCCCAATCGAGCTACACATGGGAGCAGATCAAGAGCAAGTTCGAGACCGCCAACCCGATGTTGCAGGCAGATGAGATCAATGTGCAGGAGATGAAGGCCGGAGAAATCACCGCGTACCTCCGCCCAAATCCGCAGTTCACTCTGTCGACGGATGGGACTCAAATTGCTCGCTATCAAGGAGTTTGGAAACCAACAACCGGCACTCAGGTGTCACCCAACTTTAGTTATCTCCATGAACGGGAGCACAAGCGGGAGTTGCGTTTGGAGAGTGCGCAGGAAGGCACGCAGATTGCGACCTCGCAGCATCAGGACCTTGAGCGCAATCTTCTCTTCAATCTGCGTGCCGCGTTCGTCCAGACGCTCCAGGCCAAGGCGGTGCTGGACCTGACCCGCCAGCAACTTGACTACTACGATCACATCATAGACATCAGCCGGGCACGCTTCAAGGGTGGCGACCTTGCCCAGATCGATCTGGACAGAATCGAGCTGCAGCGCGTCCAGTACGAGTCTGATCTGCAAACTGCCGAGGTTAATCTGCGCACCTCCAAGATTCAGCTGCTACAGCTACTGAACGACAGAACGCCGATAGACCAGTTCGATGTTCAGGGACCATTCGATTTCTCCGACCAATTGCAACCCTTGGATAGCTTTCGTCAGATCGGCCTGGACAATCGGCCTGATCTAAAGGCGGCGCTTGAGTCGATTCAGCAAGCGAATACTAACCACAAACTTGCTATCTCCAATGGTTCGACCGACCCGACGTTTGGGGCGTGGTATACGTACAACCCATCGTTCGATAACCCATATGCCCACCAAACAATCGGTGCCAGCGTGAGCATTCCGCTTCGTATCTTTGATCGCAATCAAGGGGAAAAACAGCGCACACAGCTGGATATTGGCCGCAATCAGCAGTTGACGGATGCGACACGAGCCCAGGTATTCAGCGATGTGGATTCCGCGTATGCCCAGGTCAATGGCAACCTGATCCTGTTACGACCCTATAAAGAAAAATATCTAGCCCAGGCAGTGCGTGTCCGGGAAACCGTAACTTACGCCTATCAACATGGAGGCGCGTCGCTGATGGATTTTTTGAATGCGCAGAGCGATTACCGCAACGTGCAGTTGGCCTACCTGCAACTCATCGGCTCCTATTTGACAGCCGCCAGCCAGTTGAATCTTGCTGTCGGGCGCGAGGTGATTCAATGATGAGCAGCAGATCGCTCTTGAAGTTCGTTGCCTCGGTAGCGGCGTGCCTCTTCATGGTTGGATGTGAGAAGAAG
>Ga0210383_10002119_pt1 | contig 17963 bp, 13 predicted proteins | sample IncBWC14OmetaG_FD_160072 | JGI IMG/M metagenome (GOLD analysis project Ga0210383, IMG submission 160072) | Forest soil microbial communities from Barre Woods Harvard Forest LTER site, Petersham, Massachusetts, United States - Inc-BW-C-14-O ...
ACGTCTTCGGTTGGAACGTATGCGTGAAAAAGCAACGGCCGGCAAGAGTTGCTTGCCGGCCGTTGCTTACCTACCGATCAACTGATCAATTTAGCGGTGTCCGCCTCCGCCGCCATGTCCACCGCCGCCCCCGTGGAATCCACCGCCTCCGCCATGGAACCCGCCGCCCCCGTGGAAGCCCCCGCCGCCGCGAACCGCGCCACCATGGAATCCGCCGACCGCACCGCGTCCGGCGAAACCACGGCCCGCAAAACCACGACCAGCGAAGCCACGTCCGCCGAAGCCACGTCCGCCGAAGCCACGCCCATCGAAGCCACGTCCGGCGAAGCCGCGTCCGCCAAAGCCGCGTCCGAAGCCGCGACCCCAGCCGATCCCGTGAAACCACGGGCCGGCGCCGATGAAGACTCCCCCGGCAAACCAACTAGGCCCGTAATATCCATACGGTGCGCACGCGTAAGGATAGTAGCCGTAGTAACCATAGTCGCAGACCGGAGCCACTCCAACATAGCCCGGGCCAACGCCCACACCCACGCTGACCTGCGCTTGAGAGTAGGCCAGTGGAACCATCAAAACTGCCAGTAACGCCACATACTTTAGATATCGCATTTTGTTAACCCCCTGCTCCAGATCCACCGTCTCCGTCTGGAAGCGCCTACCTATTTGAACTCGGCAGCGCGAAAAAAGTTGCAAAGTTCGAGGTGGCTGATTTCAGCCATCCTAGCTGAAATCAACCACTTACGAACCGGCTGACCACCTCGCGTGGCAGCGCTCGTGAGCCCCGATCTCGCAATTGGCGCAGGCACACTCGCACCGTAGCTGGAATTCTTTGGTGTCCGATTTCCTGCCTGATTTTGTCATCGGCGTCCGCCTGCTGCAAGTCTCCTGCAGCTAATCAGGTTTCAGAGCACGAGAATCAGTCATCTTTGCCCCTCCTCTTTGCCCCTCCTCGGAAGGTCAACGCGGAAGACTCTCCGAACGCTGACTCGGAAGCCTACGCTCTCACAAATTCCCGGTCGGCGCTGGGCTCGTACTCCACGATGTAGCCTGCGACCGCGCTCGCGGCCACGGTGTAAGGCGAGGCTAGATACATTTGTCCCGGACCGCTGCGGCCGGGAAAGTTGCGGTTCTGGGCGCTGATCACGATCTGATCGGGACGCGTGGAAACTCCGGGGCCGGCGTTGATGCAGGCGCCACAACTGGGTTCAATCACGATTGCGCCGGCTTTCTGAAAAACTTCAAGATATCCGCGACGCATGCAGTATTCGCGCGTTTCCTGGGAGCCGAACTGGATGTAGAACTTCACCGAACCGGCGATGCGCTTGCCATGTTTGAGCGCGTCCGCCAGCACGGCGGCGTACATGTCCATGTCTTCATTCTTGCCGGCAGTGCAGGTGCCGCCGTAGGCGATTTCGACCGGGACGGGCGTGTTCAGGTCGCGAACGTATTTTCCGTTGCCCGGATCGCCCGGTGTGGCCACCATCGGCGTGATCTCGGCGGCATTGAGTTCGATCGCGTGCGCATATCGCGCGTCTTTGTCGCTGTATAAGCCTTCGATCATGGCTTCGGCTTTTTGGCGGTCCATTTTGCGGCGCTCGACCAGAAAATCGACTGCTTTTTCGTCCGGCGCGACGATGCCGGTGAAGCCGCCAATCTCGGCGGCCATGTTAGTCATGGTGGCGCGCTCGTCGACGCTGAGAGCTTCGATGGCCTCGCCCGCGTATTCCATTACCTTGGCCAGCGCCTTGCCGCTGCGCACGTAGTCGAGACTGAGAATCTTCAGAATGAAATCTTTGGCGGTGACGTTGGCATGTTTGCGACCGCGGATTACGATCTTCACCGACTCCGGGACTTTCACGCGTACGTCTTGCGTGATCCAGGAATTGAACACGTCGGTGGTACCGATGCCGAAGGCGACGCAACCGATCGCGCCGACATGAGGTGTGTGCGAGTCGGAGCCGATATTCAATTGCCCGGGAAGGGCGTAGCTTTCGAGAACGATCGAATGGCAGATTCCTTCGGAGCCTTTGCGGTCTTTTAATTCGCCGTGCAACTTGATTCCCTGCTTGGCGGCGAAATTCTGCTGCTTGAGTTTGAGCTGCGTGGCTAGGTCGAGCAGGCCGAGTTTCTTTTTCTCTTCGGAAATTACTTCGTCGAGGAACGTCAGGTGATCGCGGAAGAAAATGATGCTGGATGCGTCGTTGACCTTGGCGTCCGGGCCGACGTAACGTTCGAAAAAGATTGCGGCCATGGGGGTGACGTATTCGTGGCTGAAGCGGAGGTCGGCGCGGGCGAAGCCCGTATCGCCGGGCTTGACGGAGGGCATGCCGACTTCACCTTGCTCGTTGATCATGTGCCGGGCGAAGATCTTTTCGGCCAGGGTCATCGGCTCGGTGCGATACCGGCGCACACCCCCAGCCATCCCGAGAAATTCTGATTTGTGCTGAATCGGCGGCAGAAACACTCTCCCTTGCATTCTCGCCACGTTGAACGGGAACAGGCCGCCGTACTCGATCACCTGCCGCGTGATTTCATCTTCGCCCGCAGTGAATTCGCTCAGCGCGATTTCCTCTCCAGCGCGAATGCGGTCGATCAGCGAGAAGTTAGTGGAAGTCAGCAGGCCCAGGTTCTGGCAATTCTGTTTGTAGATGCGTTCGATGTTCTCGGCGATCACCACGCGAATCCCGGCGCACATTTCCGCGTAGGGTGACTGCTCGCGGCTGGAACCCTTCCCGCGGCGTTTGCCGCTGACTGCGCACACGAACCCGCCGCGCTTCACGTCGCCGCGGCCAATCGGCGTTACATCGCCGCATTTCAATCCGAGGTAAGGAATCTCGCCGAGGGTTTCGTCAAAATAGAAACAGTAATGCGCGGGAGTGATCTCGTCGGTTGAGATGTCGTCGCGAAGTTTGGGATTCGCCGCGGGATCTTTCGTGTCCCAGGGCAGGTCTTCGCCCGCGAGCTGCTTTCGGATCAGTTCTGGATCTTCGGTGAGAAAAAGGATGCGCCCTTGAAGTTTTACTTTGTCGGGACGCTTTTCAATCTTGCGTTCGAGGAGTGATTCGATCACTTTAAACCTGCGGGGTGAGAAATAGAGGGACGGGGCCGAAAAGGAACTTTGGCGGGTCCCCAACTATTGTAACGCCGCAGAGGAGTGGTCAACCGCCACTCCCCGGTATCCGACTTGAAAACCGGCATCTTCCATGCTACCGATAAGCCAATGCGGATTACTCTTCGTCACGCGGTCGCTGAGGATTTCGAATATTGCCAACGTCTGTACTTCGCCGGAATGAAAAACATCATTGAGGAATTGGGTTTGGATATGGCTGCTCAAACGGCCACTTTCTCCGAGCAATGGGCACTCGAGCAAGTTCGCATCATCTCTGCCGACGGTTCCGACGTGGGCTGGTTGCAGACCGATGTGCGAGAGGAAGGGCTTTTTGTCGGGCAACTCTTTGTGGTCGGTCCTGCTCAGGGTCAGGGTATCGGCACCGAGGTGATGAAGCAGGTGATTCGTGAATCCGCAGGTCTGAATCAGGCAGTGAGCCTGGCGGTTGTGAAAACTAACCCCGCTCTGCGGCTCTACCAACGACTCGGCTTCCGGATCACGCATCACGACGATCGCAAGTTCTACATGACGCGCGATCCTGATGCGGCCGGGTTCCCTTGAAACGGACCCAGTACCGATATTCTATTGCTTGTAATCGCGCGGGTTCGGCAGTGGGTCGAGTCCGCGGCCGGCGAAGATTTCCTCGAACTCTTCGACCAGCGCAGGATGGATCAGCCCGTTCGATGCCAGTGTTTCGCGGCTGTCGATTTCGAATGGCGAACCGTCGAAGCGGGATATTTTGCCGCCCGCTTCTTCCACGATGAGCGCGCCGGCGGCCGTATCCCACGGGTTGAGATTGAATTCCCAGAAGCCGTCGAAGCGGCCGCTCGCAACGTTGCACAAATCGAGCGCTGCCGATCCGGCGCGCCGCACGCCGTGGGTGCGCAGCGTGATCTGGTGATAGAAGTGAATGTTCGGATTCTTGTGCCGCTTGTGGCTGGGAAATCCCGTGGCTAAGAGACTCTCCTTCAAATGTGCCGCCTGCGAAACGCGAATGGCTGCGCCGTTCAGATGCGCGCCTTTGCCCTGTTCCGCGGAAAAAAGTTCATCGCGCGTGGGATCGTAAACCACTCCCGCGATGCGCTGGGCTTGCTTTTCCGCCAGTTCCTTCGACGCGCGGCGCCCCGATTCACGGCGCTCCAATCCCCGGTGTTCCAGCGCCATCGACACGCAGAAAACCGGATAGCCGTGCGCGAAATTGGTGGTGCCGTCCAGCGGATCGACATACCAGCGGTAGTCGCTGCCCTGGTCGTTCAATCCCTGCTCTTCGCCCAGCACATCGTGCCCGGGAAACTGTTGCTGGATGCGTTCGCGAATCAGCGCTTCCGAAGCCCGGTCGGCGGCGGTAACCAGATCGGCGTCGCCCTTGTACTCGATCTTGATGTGCTTCTGAAAGTGATGCATCAGCAGCGCGCCCGCCTCGCGGGCAATGGCCGACATGGCAGGCAGGAAGTTGTCGTGATTGGCGGGCATAGTTGGGCTTTCGGCTTTCGGACTTCGGGCTTCAGTTAAACAACCTGAGCACCCGGGCGGAACTGCAGAGAAAATACGTTCGTGATGGCTGGGCGCTTGGGCGCAGCTATAAATCCGCCTGAACTATCAGAGTTTCAGCGAAAGCCCGACCGCCGAAGCCCGAAGCCCGCTTCATTTCCGCTTCCCGCCGTCCTCGGCAATGTACATGATCTCGTGCTTGAAGATGAACAGGTTGGGCGCGCCCTCTCGGGTGAGCCGCACCATGTGCTTGTCGTAGTACTCGATCCAACCGCGGAAAGTCTGTCCGTCCAGCAGCTTCACCGACACTGGCTTCTGCTTCTCGCCCAAAGATTTGAGAAAGGCCGCTTCTGCAAAAGTATCTTCCGGAGGCGGAGTGCGACCGCGATTGGCGGCGTTAGGATTGCCCGGCGGCGTGCGGAAAGCCATGAATGACATTGTACACAAGCCGGAAAACACCGGCGCCGTCACTCAACGAGCACACAGCCGGATCAAAATGGCGTGCGAAACGCGGGCTAGAAGCTGAATTTCAACGAGAACTCCATCACCCGCGGAGAGCCCAGCCCGAAAACGCCCGAGCCCAGGCCCAGACGATTGCTGCTCTGCTGGCCTGGAGCAGGGCAGAGCGGCTGGGCCCCGAAACCGGTGCCATTGAGGGATCCGCAAGTTCCGTTCAGGACTCCGCTCAACGGGTTAGCGGGTCCATCGAAGTTGGCAAAATTCGCCACATTGAAAAACGATACCCCAGGCTGCAGGGTGAACCTATCTTTCACCTTGTACATCCAGTTCAAACTTATGTCGAAGGCGCGCAGCCAGCCCATGCCGGCTTCGTCGAAGGGAGCCGGCGCGATGGGCTGCTGCACTCCCCCCAGGGTCTGCAGATTCGACAAGCTTTGTTGCGCATTCGCCCCGAACAGGTTGCTATTGATCAGCACCTGACCCGCCGGAGTCGGCTGGGAGGCATCGACGTGGTTGTACTTGTTGATCGCCTGGTTGATGTTGTTCTGGTTGATACCATGCCCGAAGGAGCCGATGTTGGTTCCCGGCAAAACGTCGCCGAGACCTCCGTTGGAGGCAAAACTGCCGTCACCGGTGCCGTCGCCACTGACATCCGTCACGAAGATGCCGCCCGGGCTTCCAGTGGGGCTCAAGGTGAGGGTCAAGGGCAGCGGGCTGTAGAAATGTCCGATCATGCCCACGCGGAAGTGCAAGGGCAAATCCACCGTTCCGCCGAAAGATATCTGGTGCTTGCGATCGAGCCCGTTCGGCCCCAGATAACGCTGCGTGTTGTTGAAGTCGGTGGCGATGGTGACGAAGTCATTGTCGGCCGCGGCCGCAACATAGCGCTCCAACTGATACGAAACCTGCAGATCAAAATTCGTAATTCCTGGGAATGGATTCTTCAGGTGCTGCTTCAGCGACAACTGTACCGCGTCATTTTTCGCGTAACCGATGGGAAACAGCATCTGGTTGGCGCCGACCAGCGGGTTGATGCCAGGGAAAGCGGCGTTGGGACATGGTGCTCCACTACACAACGAATAGCCGGAATCGAGGCCATTGGAGGCGAAATCTGCCATGGTGCCGGCGTAGGGATCCGGTCCGCCGCCTGCCGGAGACGAACTTGAATAGGTTCCGTTGAAGTGGGCGAGGTAGCAGCTGACCATGGCCGGCCCTGCGCCTAGGGAAGCGCAACCCGCATTTGCCGACCCCTGGTTATTCGCTACGGTCGCCTGTATGGCCGCAGTCACAACTCCCGTAAAGTTCATGGCTGGAAAGCGATAGTCGCCCACGTGGTTGGTATCCACCGCGAGCAGCGTGTGGGTCTCAATGTTGCGCAGATAGTCCGCCGTGAAAACCGTCCCGGGACGGATCTCATGCTGGATGCCGAGGTTCATTTGCAGCGAGCGCGGACTGACATAAGTGGGCGCCAGCAGATCCGTACCGGTCGCGTCTAAGCCGTCCGCCAGGGATGTCCCGATAAACGAAGGATTGCTCGCTGGCCCGGCTGCCACCGTGGCGGCTTGATACTGGGCCTGAAGCGCGGAAATCTGGCTGGCCACACTTCCGATCGGCTGGCCACAAAACGTAATGGGGACCGTGGTGCCTGTCGGCAAGCTCAGGGCTCGGGGGCTGCCGCTGGAGCAGACGGTTGTGTCCGCCAGGAACAATCCTTTTTGCAATCGCGCTGGCCGGTCGAATTCAATGTTGTTCCAGATCGAGTTTTCATAGAAAAGGCCAATGCCTCCGCGAATCACCGTCTTGCCGTTACTCGAAGGATCATAGGCAATACCTATTTGCGGCGCGAAGTTGACGTCGGGTTGATTCACTCGATTGCCCAGGCTCGAATAGAACTGGTTGTTGAACTGATTCAGAGCCGAAATAGGGCCCAGGTCGCTGTCAGTGCGCCCGGAGTCTCGGACGTAACGAATCCCGTACGACAAGGTCAGGTTGGGCTTGACCTTCCAGGCGTCTCCGAAGTATGCCGAGATGCGGTTGTCGGGACCGCTGCCGCCAGCGGGAAAACCGAATGCCGGTATTTCCGAGTCATAGCCCTGTCCGTTGCCGAGGGAGACGTTGTTCGCCGGGTAATTCAGCGGATTGCTTGCCCCGCCCGGTAAGGCCAGGCAAGCGGCCCCACAATCCCCAATTCCCGATCCGACAGCCGGCGCCAGTGCCAGGAAACTGGCGAACCCGCCGCCGAGAATATGGTTGAACCCGCCGCCGTAGCGAAAAATGTGCGCGCCCAGCGCTCTGCTTCCGTCGTACTTGATCTGGTAGTCGGACTGGTAGGTTTGCTGGGGCGCCAGGAAGCTGGGGCCAGAACAGAAAGTGTCGGCCCCGCCCCTCAGGCAATCCGGATCGCTGCCGATAGCCAGCTCGAGTCCCGGCGCCGGATTAAAGACACTCGATCCGGCAACCGCATCGACGATTCCGTTGCGGAATTTCATGTAGCCGAAACGAATGCTGTGCGTGTAGGGTCCAGTGCTGAAGTCCAGACCAAGCGCGTGGTCAGGTGTGTGATTCACGTTGCCGAACGGCTGGAAACTATTAGGGACGACGGCCAGCACGCTGTGGTTTTGATCGTAGGAGAAACGATAGAAAAACTTATAGTTGCTGTTGATCTGCCAGTCGAGTCGGCCGAGGCCTTCGGTTTCCCGAAACGGAGAGGCGTAACGACCGGCGTCGGCGGAAAACGCGCCACCCGGCAGCACCGGATTGAGCAGATCCTGCTTCGTCCGCTCGGCATCCAAAAAGAAAAACAGCTTGTCTTTCAGAATCGCTCCACCCACGCTGCCGCCAAATTGATTGCGCTGGAAAGGATTGTCGGTGCCGCCGGGCAGGGCGGCGTCCAGGGATTGATCGCGGAAAAAGTAGTAGCCTTCGCCGTGATAGGCGTTGGTGCCCGACTTGGTGGTCACATTGACCGATCCCGAAGAAGTGAGCTCGGTCGAAAGATCGAGAGAGGACTGCTGAATCTGAAATTCCTGAATGGCGCTTTCAGGCACGTTTTGCGTGGTCGTGCCTACAGTTTCGTCGCTGATGTCCAGGCCGTCGACTTCAACGCGGGCGTTGCGTCCGTAACGCCCGCCAAGCGAAATGGAAGAGAAGCCGTTTTTGGTGGGGTCGAAGTTACCCCCATCCTGGATTTGTACTCCCGGCTGCAGCTGGGCCAGGTCGAGAAAGTTTCGTCCATTGATGGGCAGGTTTTCGATCTGCTCGGTGGTTAGAACTCCCTGCACGGCGGGCTGCTCGGTGTTAACGGCGACTTCGCTACTCTGAACCGCGATGACTTGCGCCGCCTGGCCAGCGTGTAACTTGATGTTCCCGGTCGAAGTCGCGCCGACCTGCACGATGACGGCAAGTTCCGAGGTGCTCGTTCCCTGCGCATTCACTCTTAGCGTGTAATCCCCGGGAGTCAATGCGCCGGATGCATAGACGCCAGCCGAGGTGGTCGTGGTCTTGATCACGCGTCCCGTGGCTTTGTTGTTGATGGAGATCTTCGCCCCGCTCACCACCACGCCGGTTGGGTCGGTGACCACACCCTGAATACTTCCCGTGGAAATCGTGGTTTGGGCCAGCATCAGCGCAGAGCAGGCCAGCACGCAAAGCACCACAAAAAGCGTCCTCAGGCCCGTTCCCGCGCAGGTGCAGCCCGCGTAGGTGCGGTCCGCATCGCAGCGCAGCGCGTGGGAACGGCAAGATTCGGCATCGAACAACATGTGCACCTTCCTTTGCAAAACTTTATCCCTTGTTTCTTCGGCGAATCATTTCTTCGCGAATCATCGTGAAACGGAAGCGAGAATCGTCAGGTCGGGTCAGACAGAATCTCAGCTTACGAACTCACAACCCGCAACCACGAACTCGAAATTGTCTTCTCGCGATTGAATCTTCTCGCGATCCTGAATGAAGCTTTGGGCAGGAAAACAGCAATTCGCGAACCAGTTCTGCTGTGAATCAGGTATTGCCAATATATCTGCATATCCGCCATCTGTGTCAACCGCCCGAGCCTCGCGCAACCAACGATCCCACTGGGTCAAACTAGTTAAGATCAAGCCAGTTCAGAAGTCCGATTTCACGGTGTAGTAGCCGGCGCGGTTGCGGACATCGTATTTCGAGGCTTCGGGCCGGCCCAGAACATTGACCTGGATGCGGCGAAAATCAGAAAAAGATGTCCGGTGAATCGGATAGTAGGCCAGCAAATATTGCGTGCGCAGTTCGTCGCTGATTTTCTGGAAAGCGTCGTCAAGCTGCGAGATGGAGGTCGCATAATAATATTTACCGCCAGTATCTTCGGAAAGCTGGATGAGGGCGTGCTCGCCTCCGGTTTCGCGCCCGGCGCTGTTTTCGATGGGCACCACGATAATGCTGTAGACGATGGCTTCCGCCTCCTGTGCCGCGCGCACGGCCTCTTTGTAGTCTATTTTGCTGATGGTGTCGCCCCCGTCAGTGATGAGGACAATCACCTTACGCCCCTGGCGGCGGTCGAGCGCGCGCGAAACCAGATAAATCGCGTCGTAAAGCGCGGTCGCGGCGCCCAGCCGGATATGGTCGATGCCTTCGTCAATGCGCTTCAAGTCGGCGGTAAAGGTAGTCGACTCGCGCACGTATTCGCTGAATCCGTAAACCGAAAGTGCGTCCACCGGACGCAGGATGGCATGCGCAAATCGCTTGGCTGAGGCCTGCTCGAGCGGCAGGTCGTGACGCGTGCTCAGGCTGGTATCGACCGCCAGCGCGATCGAGAGCGGCGCCGCCGACTGCTTCTCAAAAATAGTAATGTTCTGTTGCTGGCCATCTTCGAGCAGACTGAAGTTTTCTTTCGTGAGCCCGCCCACCGGAGCGCTGTGCGCGTCGGTGACGGTAACGAACACGTTGACCAGTTTGACGTCGACCTTCAGGGTCTCGGCAGGCTCGGAATGGGCAGGCGGTTGCTGTGCCAGCCCGGCACCGGTCAAGACCAGCACGCCCAGAATCCGTTGAGCCAGGAAAGCGGATCTTCTCATGATTGACGAACATGATTCACGGACATGATTGACGGAGACGATTGACGGAAATTATACCTTGCCCCAATTTGGGCCAGGCCCGATTACGAAGCCAAATACAACCCCGGTTCGTTAGATGCGTCCCCAGACGGCGGGGGTGGCTTAGCCGGGGGGATTTGCGCGGGGAATTTCCGCCGGAAACGGCTCGCCATCGGCCCAAACGGCGCCGTCTTCGAAATGTTCCTTCTTCCAGATAGGAACGGTGCGCTTGAGGGTATCGATGAGCCAGCGGCAGGCGTCAAAGGCGGCGGCGCGATGGGCGGACGCCACCACCACGAGCACACTGGTCTCGCCAATCTCCAGCCGCCCCAACCGGTGAACCACGGCCACATCGCGAATCGGGAACTGCTTCAGCGACTGCTCGGCCAGCGCCTCCATCTGCTGCAGGGCCATTTCTTCATAGGCCTCGTAGTCGAGATAAAGCGTCTTGCGCCCTCGGGTCTGGTTGCGCACCACGCCTTCGAAAACCACGGCAGCGCCGTCTTCGCCGCGCTTGAGGCTGGCCAGAACCTGCTGCGTATCAATCGCTTCGCGAATGATCTCCGCATGGATCATGGAAGCTATGCCGCAGCGCCGGGGCTCGGTCGGCTGTCCCGCGGGCGTCTCGTTCGCGTCCTTGCCTGATCCTCCGCTGACTGGCGGCAACAGGGCCACTTCATCGTCGAGCCGCAGCCTGGTCTCCGGGCCGGCGTAGTGCTGATTCACCGCTACGGCCAGCGACGGGAGCGAATCCTTGAAGCGAGGTATGTGCGCCTGGCAGTGGGCCAGCACATCCGCGACCGAAGCCGGCTCCGGCAACTCCAACAAGTCACTGGACTTGCCGGCCATATCCTTCAGCATGCCGAAGAAGAGGACGCGCACTCGCATCGGAGTAGTCCATCGAGTGTATCGCGTAGGCCGTGATCCGGGGGCCTGTAACGAAAACGCGCTCCCCGTCACTATTCTTCGTGAGTTTTTGAGGAGGTATCTATGCCGGTCTCCGCGGATCGCGCCATGACCGTTGGCGGCCCTCTGGCAGCTTCATCGTACGTGGTGTGGGTGCCGCTGATGGGCGGGCTCTGGGTGGTGATCAACGTGGCACTGGTTTACCTGGGACTGCACGTTGCCTATTGTCTGCCCTGCTCCGTGCTGGCGGGCATTGTGAACGGTATGCTGCTTTCGGTGATCGCGGTTGCAAAGGCGAGCGATCGATTTCAAGCCGGGGTGACCGGCCTGCTGAGCGGCTTGACTTTAAGCGGTCTGCGGAACGATGGAAGCATGCTGTCGAAAGCCACCCAGGCCGTGCATGTTTTTGTGGATCAGGCGTTGCACTCGTTCGGCGTTGAGGGCAGCGAACTAGTTCACCAGCAGATCGAGATGGAAGCCCTCTACATCGTTTGGACCACGGTGGTTGTAGTGCTGGCGTCGCTGATCGCCGAGTGGGTGCGAACCTCAAGAGCAGAGAGCTAGCAGGCAGCAACGCCTGCTTCGCCAACGAAGCAGGCGTTGCGTCAGTTTTAGAAGCTGTACCCGAACCCGACCGAAATAATCGGATAGGCTTTGAAGAACGACATGCTGTTATTCACCTTGGTCTGCTCCGCGACGACGTTGCTCTGCACCGTGGGATCGGACGCGACACTGCGGCAGTTGACTCCCGGAGAATCGCACACATTACCCGCCAGGTTGAGGGTCGCTTTGGGCGAACCCTGGAACGCCACGCCCAACTCGACGGGAACGCTAAAGTGGCTGTGGTTGCGCGGAACCAGGTTCCCCCAGCCAAAGGTCGCCATCGGCGCCGCCCGGTTGAAATTGATCTTTCCATTTCCCGTGACCGGCGTGCCGGAGTCGCTGTAGTACGTGGTGCCACCGAGCGAGAAGCTTTGCCCTCCCGGCACTGCGGCGGTGGCTGTGATGGGATTGCCGATGTAGGCCAGTACTCCGGGGCTCACATGAAATTTTCCGGCGAAGGGGTAAATGTCGTAGTGAGCTTCCACAGACTTGAAGTTCAGTTGACCGTTGTAGGCAATGCTGTCCTTGTTAAAGTCGCGGCTGTAGGTAAACATGTTGAATCCGGCGCGCACGTTGGTGTGGTGGGTTACGCGCACTGCAACTTCCGCGCCTCCCCCGAGAAATGATCCCTTCACCCCGATGCCAACTCTTGGCTCGGAGGCTTCTAAGCTGGCTTTTGAAGACGAAGGTGATGTGGGGGGAGCATCGGCAAGCCCCGAAACCGGGGATTGCGCATGAGTGAAGCAAGAAAGCGCGAACAACAGGGTAAGAACGGCAGAGTGGCGCAACAACTTTCCCATTGGTGGTTGTTCTCCTTGGAGCTAATTTTCGATATGGATTACCGCGGCCAGGCACACGAAGGCCTTTGGCCGCGAAGTTCCGGAACCACAGTGAAACGGGGGAGAACTTGTAGCTTGGTTGGTGCTTCTTGCTTAGGGAGTGTCTGGAGCTTAGTGTTGTTGCCCAGCGAAGTCAAACTTCGATTGGTGACGAAAGTGCCAGAAAAGGCAATAGCCGGCTCCGTTTAGGGAACCGGCCATGTTTTTCTCCTAGTTTCCGGGCGCAACCGAGCGACCAGCGGTGCGTGCACGTTTATGCGTGCACTTCGGCGTGAACCGGCTGAGGCTCGCTGACCGGCGGCACGGCTTTGCCCAGCGCCTTCGAGCCTTCGGGTGGCGCGGTCTGAGCCTCCGGCGTCCCCTCTTCCACGATCGGAATCAGCACGTGCAGCGCTTCGTCGATGGTCTTCACGTAGTGAACCGTGAGATTCTCGATCTGCTCGGGCGTGAGATCTTCCTCCACGTTCATCTTGTTTTCCGCGGGCATGATCACGTCGCGAACCCCCGCGCGTTTTGCGGCCAGGACTTTCTCCTTGATGCCGCCGACGGGAAGCACGTTTCCGCTGAGCGTGATTTCCCCAGTCATCGCGGTAAAGGGGCGGATGCGGCGTCCCGAGAGCAGCGACACCAGCGCGGTCACAATCGTGACCCCGGCTGACGGCCCATCCTTCGGAATCGCGCCGGCGGGCACGTGAATGTGAATGTCGTGGTTGGCGAAAAATTCTTCGTCCAAACCCAACCGCTCCGCGTTCGAACGTACCCAGCTGTGCGCGGCCTGCATCGACTCGCGCATTACGTCCTGGATCTGGCCGGTGATGGTGAAACCGCCTTTGCCGCGCATGCGGCTGGCCTCGACAAACAGCACATCGCCGCCTGACGGAGTCCAAGCCAGGCCCACGGCCACGCCGGGCCGCTGCGTGCGCTCTTCGATTTCGCCTTCGGTGCGAATTTTGATGCCGCCGAGAAACTCCTGAATGACTTCTTTCGAGACCACCAGCTTCTCGGGCTTACCTTCGGCCAAACGCCTCGCCTGTTTGCGGCAAATGGTTCCGATGGTGCGCTCCAGATTGCGCACGCCCGCTTCCCGCGTGTAGTGGCGGATCACGTAACGCACCGAGTCTTCGGGAAATTCGATCTGCTCGGTCGTGATTCCGTTTTCGTCGATCTGGCGCGGAATCAGGTAGCGGAACGCAATGTGCACTTTTTCTTCTTCGCTGTAGCCCTGCAGTTCAATGATCTCCATGCGGTCGCGCAGTGGCTCCGCGATAGGATCGAGCATATTTGCGGTGGTGATGAACAGCACTTTCGACAAATCGAACGTGACGTCGAGATAGTTGTCGCGGAAGCTGGAATTCTGCTCGGGATCGAGCGCTTCGAGCAAGGCTGAAGCGGGATCGCCGCGGAAGTCGCGACCCACTTTATCGATTTCGTCGAGCATGAAAACCGGATCTTTGGTCTCCGCCCGGCGAATTCCCTGGATGATCTGGCCCGGCAATGCGCCGATGTAGGTGCGGCGATGTCCGCGGATTTCCGCTTCGTCGTGCACGCCGCCGAGGGAGAGCCGCACGAACTTGCGTCCCAGGGCGCGCGCGATCGATTTTCCGAGCGAGGTTTTGCCCACGCCCGGAGGTCCGACGAAGCACAAAATCGGGCCCTTCATGTTCGGCTTCAACCGCCGCACGGAGAGATAGTCGAGAATGCGGTCTTTCACTTTTTCCAGGTCGTAGTGGTCGGCATCGAGAATCTCCTTAGCCTTGGGGATTTCGATTTCGCCGCCCGAAGTTTTGGCCCAGGGCAGCACCGCCAGCCACTCGATGTAGTTGCGGGTCAGCGAATAGTCGGCTGCCATCGGAGACATGCGGGAAAGCCGCCCTAATTCTTTCAGCGCTTCTTTCTTCACGTCGTCGGGCATGCCGGCTTCTTCGATTTTCTTTTTCAGGTCTTCAACGTCGCGCTGGCCTTCATCCTGCTCGCCCAGTTCTTTCTGAATAGCCTTCATCTGCTCGCGCAGGTAATACTCGCGCTGGGTTTGCTGCACGCGGTCCTGCACTTCGCTCTGAATCTTGTTCCGCAGCTGCTGGACTTCCAGCTCTTTGGCGAGGTGCTGGTTGATCTTTTCAAGCCGAACCTGCAAGTCGGTGGTCTCCAGCGTGTCCTGCTTGTCGGGGGTCGAAAGCGACGGCAGCGAGGACGCGATGAAATCCACCAGGCGGCCGGGTTCGTCAATGTTCATGGCCACGGTGGAAAGTTCGTCGGAAAGCGTCGGCGAACCCGCCACGATCTGCTGGAACAGGGTGAGCACGTTGCGCTGCAGGGCCTCGATCTCCGAGGTAACGATGGGAGGAGGCGGCTCCGGCACAGCCATAACTTTGGCCCGCATAAACGGCGCCAGCTGAGTAAATTCGCCCAACCGCACCCGTTCCAGGCCTTCGGCAAACACGAACAGGCTCTGGTTCGGCATTTTGACGACTTTGTGGACCACGGCCGAGGTCCCGATGGTGTACAAATCGCTGGGCTGCGGCGAATCCACACGGGCTTCGCGCTGCGCCACGACGATGATGGTCTTGTCTTCACCCAGCGAATTAATCAGCTGGACCGAGCTTTCTCGCCCCACGGTGAGGGGCAAAACCGCATGGGGAAACAGAACCGTATCCCGCACGGGCAGTACTGGCAGTGCTCGTTGATCTTGCATTTCCTTATTTTCCTTGGACTTAGGAGCGCGCTCGGATGGTGATTGCTGGCTCATATGTCTCCTTGAGTGTAACTCGCTCAAGTTTAGATGATACTCTCTCGGAAAGGTTTCATCCCGCCTTCCGGCAAGTTCCGGTCAGGCTTGAATTGTAGTCCGGTTGCCATGGGGCGGCATGGTATCCGAGGTGCCGAGGCTAACGCGGATAATAGGTGCTTGCCAAGAAAAATCGACGGAAACGTGACCGGAAGTGCAGGCATTCCCCAATCCGGCGTCCGGCTTTCGAGCTTCGCTTTCAGTCTCTCGGATAAATTCCCAGCACTTTCACGAAGTCGGCGACTTCGCCCAGATGGCGGAGCGCGTTTCTGGCGGGTTCGTCGTCGCCGCGCAGGAAATCGACATAGAAGACATATTCCCAGGGACGTCCGCGCATGGGGCGCGATTCGATTTTGCTGAGGCTGATGTCGCGCAGGGCAAACACGCTGAGCGATTTGAACAGCGCTCCGGGAACATTCTTGACTTTGAAGGCGATGGAAGTCTTGTTGGAGCCGCGCGGAATCAGTCTGCGAAAGCGCACAGATACAGATACCGATGAAGACACGCTCCCTCGATTCAACTTTCCTTCTCTGGATCTCGACCCCTCTTTCGACCCGCCGCTCGACTTTCGAATCAGGAAGAAGCGGGTGAAGTTGCTTTTGTCGTCTTCGATGCCGGCCTGCAGAATTTTCCCTGAGTATTCGCGAGCGGCGTGGCGTCCGGCAATGCCGGCCGCGTCTTTCAACTCTCCAGCGACGACGTGCTTTACACTGCCCGCCGTATCGTAGAAGGGCACGGGCTCGATCCGTGGATGCCTGCGAAAAAAGTCGCGGCACTGATCGAGAGCCACGGGATGCGACAACGCACGCCGCACCGCACTCAACTTCACGCCGGGAGCAGTAATCAGGTTGTGCGCGATCCGCAGCCGGCATTCTCCCTGAATGAAGACGTCACGGGACACGAGCAGGTCGGCGTGCTCGGCCACGGTCCCGGCCAGGGTGTTTTCGATGGGAATGACCGCGGCCGCGGCAGTTCCCCGCGCCACCCGGTCAAAGACTTCTGGCGAGCGCGCGCACGGAACCACGGTGCAGCCCGGCAGCATCTTCTCCGCCGCCTCGTGGCTGAAGGAACCGCGCTCGCCTTGAATCGCGACTTTCATCAGGTAGAAAGTTATCCGGAAGACGGAAAGAGCGCAAATCCATTCCGCGGGTCAAGGGCATCGACCTGCGAACTTAGGAAATCCACAACATCAACCGGTTGTTCACTTTCCAATGACCGCCATCTCTCCTCAACAGGTACAAGTGGCCGGTGCCACAGAGCCAACCGCATGAGTGACTCACATAAACGAGTGCCTCGTCGCCTGCCAAGTTGTAGGCGGGACGGGAGAACTGCCAGAAGCCGCCCGCATGGGGGTGCTTCTCATAGAAAGCCGTCCAACCGTCTTTGGCCTTTTTATCTTTGCCCGTGGCGAAGTACTGATCGGTTTCGTCGGAGGGAATGATCGAATAAGCTTTCGGGTCGCCGAAGCCAGGTTTCACTTTGCAACGGATGCCTTTCTTCGCGTTAAAATCGGCAGCCGTTTCTTCGCCTGGACGTTCCTTCGACCTTGAGCGAAAGCCCCAGCCGCCTCGCCGAGCATCTACGTTTCCAGCGTCGGCCGTTGTACTGAGAATGAGGAGATCCTTCCCGCTCCAAGCCTCCTCCGGATCTTCGGGTCCGCCCATACCCTGCAGCAGCGCTCCATATATCGCATAGTCGATGTCGGTAAGTTCGCAAGTCTCCTCGGACGGGGAGACGCTTGATTTCATTTGAGGTGCGCTCCGTGCGCTCACGCACGTGAGTAACGCCAGCCAGAATACGATCCCGGTCCTACAACTCATGCGACCTCCTACCTTTTTCCGCTGCCCGGTGGAACGCGCAGGCTGGCCTGGTTGCGCGTCACTTGTCAGAACGTGTGATGCAGAGAAAAACTCGCCAGAGGTCCTAGGGCCCGCCGACAAGCTCTTTCTTCATCCGCAGCGCGTCCACGCCGTTCGAATAATAGCGCGGCACTGTCTCGGTGACGCTGTAACCGTGCCGTTTGTAGAAGGCCAGCGCAGCAAGATTATCCACCGCGGTTTCGAGGCTGACCGCTTTGCTTCCGGCCGCCCGAAGACGATCCTCCGCGGCCTGGAGCAATCGCGACCCCACTCCTGAGCGCCGCGCGGCAGCAATTACATCGATCGTGATAATGTGCCCGGTCCGGCCGGTCTGCGTCACGATGAAGCCCGGGATCTTTTCTTCGACAGGCGTCGCCGTTGCTTTCTCTGGCACTCGTTCCGCCGCTTTTTCCGTCTCTTTTTCCGCCACCAAGGTGAACGATCCCCGGCGGCGAATGTAGAACTTCAGTTCCGGACGGGAATAGGAAATCCCCGGGGGAAAGCATTCCTGGTCGATATGCCAGAGGGTCTCGAAGTCATCCAGCCGGAAATCGCGAATAGTAAAAGGCACGCCGACATTGTAGCGGCTTGGCACGTGCGCTATCCCGAAACCGCGCCGAAAGCCGCGCAGACGGCCAGGAAATGAACCATCGATAGACAACCGGAAGTCCGCCTTTTGCGGTTTCCCACAGAAAAATCGAAATGGCACGAATGGGCCCCTTGCCCTTGCTGCAACCTTGGTCGTACCATCGTCATCAGAGGAAGCGTTGTGGGACGCCTTCTGCTGATTGACGTTATCGCCGCGATCGCTATTGTGGTGCTCTGGTTGGGGCTCTGGTCCTTGGCGTTTGTCCT
>Ga0210383_10002120_pt1 | contig 17952 bp, 18 predicted proteins | sample IncBWC14OmetaG_FD_160072 | JGI IMG/M metagenome (GOLD analysis project Ga0210383, IMG submission 160072) | Forest soil microbial communities from Barre Woods Harvard Forest LTER site, Petersham, Massachusetts, United States - Inc-BW-C-14-O ...
CGGTTATTTGTCGATTCCAAAAGTGCTGAACACCCGGAACTAGGCGGTCCGCACGTAAGCTAGGGCGACAACTTTTCCAAGAGCCGGCGAGTATACTGCGGACGTGATCTCGACCGCGATTCCGTCTAGATCGAATTTCGCTCCCGGAGCCGGCGGATCTACGGTCTCCAGAATCAATGGTTTGAGGACGCGATGGATCTGGCCGCGCGAGCGCACTCGCTCCACGATCTCCTGTCCCAAATAACAGCCCTTGCTGAAGTGCAGCGCGCGCGGCTGGTTGGCTTCCTGGGCGAGAAAACGTTCGCTGATATCTTCGCTGTAGCGCGGCTTGCCATGTTCCAGTCGGACTGTGCGAGCGGCTTCGGCATCGGCGGGTTCGGCGCCGGCAGCTTCCAGGCGCGCGATCAGGGCGGCCTTTTCTGCGACGGGGGTGAAGATGAGAAATCCGGAGCTCCCGGTCGAGTTCAGGCGCGCGACAAGCATGTCTTCCCAATCCACGCTGGAATAATCGGCTTCAGGGACCGGTGCGCCCGCGCGCTGCAGCACACCGACCGCTTGTGGACCTTCTACCGCGATGGTTACAAGCGTGGCGGTGGCATCTTCGAGCGTGACGTCGTCGGCGATGATGAAGCGATCCAGGTGTTGATAGAGCGTCTCGCGCGTCTCCGGCTCAATATCCAGCAAGAAGTAATCCGGGCGGCACAGGACGTTCGCGTCGGCAATTACACGGCCCTTGTCGTTCAGGAAAAATGCATAGCAGCCGGCGCCGGGCGTCAGTTGCTGGATGTGATTGGTGGTCATCGCGTGCAGCAGCCGCGCGCGATCCTCGCCCGTGAGTTTGATTTTCCCGCGCGCTGACAAGTCGATCCACGCGGCGCGATTTCGAAGTGCTTCGTAGCCGGTCATCGGAGTGACAAGTACCTCAGGTAACTTGAGATCGCAATGACGATCAGACCGGAAATCACAATTCCCAAGGCGGTTCGATTGCGTTTTGCCAGATTCGCGGGACGCAGCGAGTAAAGCACTGCTGCCGCGAAAATGTGGAGTACGAGCAGCAACTTGATTCCGAGCCATAACCGATAGGTAGGAGGGCAGCTGGCCTTCATCGCGTAGTTATAAATTCCCGAACCAAGCGTCGTAACTAGAACTGTGAACAATATCGGACGGAAGCCGACGGCGATCAGGTTTCCTAATCTGTAGCCTTCGGTTGGAGGAACCGACGCCAGCGCCGGAGCCAAAACGAAGCGCGCGTAGATGAACCCGCCAATCAGCGTAACAACGGAGGCGATGTGGATCCACCGCATGCACACTCCGAGCACCGCGCGTACAGCAGGGTCCATAATTCGAGTATACGATCATGATCCACGAAATTTTGCCGGTCGGCCCGTTGCAGTGCAATTGTTCGATTTTTGGAGACGAGGCTAGCGGCGAGGCAATTGTAATCGACCCGGGCGATGAGATCGAGCGGATTACAGCGATTTTAGATCAGCATCATCTGCGCGTGAAGGCGATCATCGTCACGCACGCGCATATCGATCATATCGGGGGCGCGCAGAAGTTGAAGGCGCTCACCGGCGCTCCGGTTTACCTGAACTCGAGTGATCAGGAACTCTACGATCACATCGATACTCAGGCGCAATGGCTGGGTGTGGCGACGCCGGCGAAGACCGGGATCGATGTAAACGCGCGCGAAGGGGACAGCGTGAAGTTGGGCGCGGCCGATTTTCAAGTGCTGGAGACACCGGGGCACACGCAAGGCAGCATCAGCGTGTGGATTCCAGCCGAGAACAAACTGGTGGCCGGCGATACTTTGTTTCTGGACAGCATCGGGCGCACCGATTTGCCGGGCGGAAATTCACGGCAGATTCTGAGGTCGATTCACGATAAGCTGCTGCCTTTGGACGATGCGGCTGTGGTAATCCCGGGACATGGGCAGAATACAACCATCGGCCGGGAGCGCCGAAGGAACCCGTTTTTGCAGGGGATATAGGCCTCTGCTATACCCCTATGTCACAATGGAGTGGGACATCTATGCCAACCAAGAGAGCCCACATCGTCTTACCGGAAGACCTTGTTCGCGAGATCGACAAAATCGCCGGAGCGCGCGGCAGAAGTGCGTTTCTGGCGGACCTTGCAGAGCGAGAAATCAGAAGGCAAAAGTTACTGCAGCTCTTCAGACGAAAAGAGCCGATTTGGAAGAATGAAGATCATCCTGAGCTGAAAGCTGGAGCCGCGGCTTGGGTTCGGAAAATGCGTGTCGCTGATGAAGCTCGTTTCGACCGGATTCAGAAGCGACGCCAGCGACCGTAATGGCGATATACCTACTGGACACATCGGTCATTATCGACGTCCTGAACCAAAAGCGGGGACGGTGGCAATTGCTCGGATCGTTAGTCGAAGCGGGTGACACGTTAGCTTGTTCGGTGGTGACTCTGACTGAGATCTACGCTGGCGTTCGGCCAAAAGAGGTCGTCTTTACCGAGCGGTTTCTAGAAGGGCTCGAACATTACGACTTGGACTCGCACTTGGCACGCTTGGCAGGACTGCTGAAGAATGAATGGTCCAAAAAGGGGCGGACGCTCGGCGTAGTCGATCTAATCATCGCGGCTACCGCGCTAGCTCATAATCTCGTGTTGATGACGGATAATCGCAAGGATTTTCCGATGCGGGAACTAAGCTTCTATCCGCTGCCTTGACGAACCACCGACGCTATACTGAAATCGAATTATGGCCACAGAACCAGCCACCGGCCCCCACCCACCGGCCCCCGACCAAAAACCCGGCTACCAACCTTCATTAGGACGCAAGCTTTTCATGCTCGGCCTCTGCATCGCCGGATTGATTTTTGTGTGGACCTATTATTACTTCGCTACACGGGCCCACTAACCGCGCTAGGTTTTCGGCGCGGACTTCCGCTTCAGCTCTCCCATGACATCGGCGACCAACTCCTTGGCGTCGGTCAGGCATTTGGAAATCATTTGTATGTCCATGGCGGGCTTGCCGGGCTGGCGGGCGCTCTGGCAATAGACGCCGTGTTGCCCCACCAGCACCAGCGCGTCGGTGAGCAAATCTAAGGTGACGGACAACCGGCCGCGCTCGGGCCCCATCATAAACTGTTGCTGTTCCAGGTCTTGGCGGCGTTCGTCGTAAACAGACATGTTGTTTCTATTGTAGTGGCGGGGAGGCTAAAGTCCTGGACCGTTGCGACCGATAGTACTCGCTAGGAAGGTACTAAACGTTTGCAATCCGCCAGGTTCTGATCTCCACCCTAGTCTTCGCAGTCGTGCCACCGGCTGTGATCCGCGCCGCTTCCGAGACGGTTCAATACGTCGGCGGAACGGTGAAATCGATTCCCGTGAATTCCAATGGCACATTCGATTTTGAGGATGCCAAGGAGTTTCATTTCACCTATAAAGGGTCGGTGTACAAGTTACCCTACGATCAGATCACCGGCACCAGCATAGAGAAAGCCGACGTGCGGCGTGTGATGCATGTGTTCCCCGCTATATCGCCCATCGCAAGCCGTCGCAAACAAACTCTGGTTATTAACTACACCGATGCCGCCGGCGCCACCGGAACATTGAACTTCGAGCTGGCCGCCTACCGGGCCATGGACGCGCAGGAAACCCTGGCCGCTAAGAGATCGCCCATCTCACCCGCTGCCGCAGCCGCCGCATCCACCTCGCTGTCGAATACCTGGTGGGGCGATAGCGTTTGGAAAACCAAGCGGAATCAAGGCGCATGGGATGCGCAAGCTGCGCTGGCCGTTCAAGGCGCTCAGGCTGAAGCCGCCAAGAAGGACGCTCAGAACACAGCCTCCACCCAGCCTGGTCAACTTGCACCCGGCGGAACGAAGTAACAGCATTTAAGCGCATGGGCACGGGCAACTCACCCGTGCTGTGCCTTTTCAACGTAGTAACTGATCTGACATTTAGCTAACTCCCCTTTTGGCGGTACGGATGCTAGTCTGATATTGCGTAGCCGGAGGCTAGCATGTCGACTGCAACCCTTACGAGTCGGGCGCTTCAGGAACAGCTGGATTCCGCGCGCCAACTAACCGACTCGATCTTCAAGCTTCTTAAGCCCGAAGCACTCTACTCGCGCCCTATTCCGGAGCGGCATCGTCTGGTCTTTTACCTGGGCCACCTGGAAGCGTTCGATTGGAACCTTATCGCCCGCAAGACGATGGCTGTCGGCTCGCTGAGTCCGCAGTTCGACACTTTGTTTGAATTCGGGATCGACCCTCCGGTGGGCCAAGCGGCGGCGGACGAACCGTCGCATTGGCCGAGTATCGCAGAAATTCAAAGCTACAACCAACGTGTTCGCGCACGCATCGACGACTTGCTCGATCAGGTTCCGGAACAGATTCTACACGTCGCGCTGGAACATCGGCTTATGCATGCCGAAACGCTGGCATACCTTCTGCACAACCTGCCTTATGAGCAAAAGACGTCCCCCATTCCGCCGTTAATCTATTCCACAGTGCGCATGGCGAATCCGACGGTCGCAATCGCACCCGGCTTGGTGACCTTGGGACAGAAGCGCGGCGAATTCGGTTGGGATAAAGAGTTTGCCGAGCACCAGGTAAATGTTCCTGGCTTCAGCGTGAGTAAGTTCAAAATTACGAACGGCCAGTATCTCGATTTTGTCCGCGACGGCGCTTTCCCGCCCCACTTTTGGAGTCAACAAGCCGGCCAGTGGTTTTATCGCGGAATGTTTTTTGAAGTCCCGTTGCCGCTGAACGCTCCCGTCTACGTAACTCATCAAGAAGCCTGCGCGTACGCTGCCTGGTCTGGCAAGCGATTACTCACCGAAGAACAGTTTCATCGCGCCGCATATGAAACAGGAACCGGCGAGGAGCGTCACTACCCGTGGGGAAACACCGAGGCCGATGAGACGCGCGGCAATTTCGATTTTCATCATTGGGATCTGGTCGATGTCGACGCGAATCCTGCGGGAGACAGCGCTTCTGGCGTCTCGCAACTGGTGGGGAACGGCTGGGAATGGACCGCAACTAAGTTCGGCCCTTTCCCCGGATTTCAGCCCATGCCATTTTATCCAGGCTATTCGCAGAATTTCTTCGACGAAGATCATTATGTAATGAAAGGCGGCTCGCCCGTAACGGCCGCCTGTATGTTGCGCCGCTCTTTCCGCAACTGGTTTCGCCCTAATTACCCATATGTCTACGCAAGTTTTCGCCTGGTCGAAGATTAAGGGCGAGGAAAACGCCGCAGTCCGCGAATTCGCGTCGGACGTGCGCAACGGCCTTGCCAAACCTCAGAAGGAGCTGCATTCGAAGTATCTTTACGACGAGCTGGGAAGTTCGCTATTTGAAGCCATCACACATCTTCCCGAGTATGGCCTCACACGCGCCGATGAAGGTTTGTTGCGGCGGCATGCGGGCGACATCGCCAGGCTGCTACCGTCCAACGTCGCTGTGATTGAACTTGGCAGCGGGGTGGGTCAGAAGACGCGCCATCTGCTGGAGGCGATTCCAGGAAGACTGCCGCGCTATTATCCGATCGACGTATCCGCCGATGCGCTGGCGCGGTGCGACCGAGATTTGTCCGACGTTGCCGAGGTGCATCCATTGGTGCAGTCTTATTTGGATGGAATGGCGCGCGCCACCGCCGAACGTCAGCCCGGCGAATCGTTCCTGGTGATGTTTCTCGGCAGCACTATCGGCAACTTCGAGCGCAAATGCGCCCTGGCGTTCCTGCGCGATCTGCGCCGCGCTATGCTCCCCGGAGACCTGCTGCTCATCGGGACAGACTTGGTCAAGGATCGCGGCCGGATGCTGGTGGCCTATGACGACCCCACCGGCGTGACAGGCGCATTCAACCTCAATTTGTTGGGACGTATTAATCGCGAACTGGGCGGCGATTTTCAACTGCGCGACTTCGAACACCAGGCTCGCTGGAACGAAGAGCAGCGACGTATCGAAATGCACTTACGCTCGCGCCTGAATCAGACGGTGTTTATCCCTGAGGCGGATCTCACGGTCGCTTTTCGCGCCGGCGAGACCATCTGGACCGAATCGTCTCACAAATTCCATTTGCCCGAGTTGGAGGAAATGGCGGAGCAGGCCGGATTCGGCATCGAAGCTCAGTGGGTGGACTGGGATTGGCCGTTCGCGGAAAATCTCTGGACGGTTCGTTGAATTCCGCGACCCTGGAATTTTACCAGGTCTCTTATAGCATTGGTGACAATCTCATCCTGGATGACCTGAACCTGCGCATCCAGCCCGGCCGCACGCTGGTGTTGCTGGGGCGCAGTGGCTCTGGAAAGACCACCGCGCTGAAGATGTTGAACGGCTTGCTGTTTCCCACCTCGGGCAGCGTGTGGGTGGAACACCGCGCCACCACCGATTGGGACCTCATCGAACTGCGCCGCAGCATCGGCTACGTCATCCAGGACGTCGGGCTGTTTCCGCATTTCACCGTCGGAGAAAATATCGGTCTGGTGCCGCGATTGAAAGGCTGGACGCCCGAGCGTATAGCCAGTCGTGTGGCTGATCTTCTGGATCAAGTAGGCCTGGAACCTGGGAAATTTCGCGATCGCTATCCGCGCCAGCTTTCAGGTGGTCAACGCCAACGGGTAGGCGTGGCGCGAGCTTTGGCGGCCGAACCAAAACTCCTGCTTTTCGACGAACCGTTCGGCGCCCTGGACCCCGTAACGCGCGTAGAGTTGCAGGACCAATTCCTGGAACTGCGCGACCGCGTGAAAAAAACGTCCATCTTCGTAACACACGACGTGCGCGAAGCCTTGCGCCTGGGTACCGAAATCGCCCTGCTGCATCGTGGCAGACTGGAAGTGCTGACAACACCAGCCGAGTTCCTAAATTCGAACGGGCCGGAGGCGCGAGCCTTTTTGTCCACGCTATGATCCCTCCTTATCTGCTGCAGGAGATGACGCATTTAACAGGCGAACATCTGGTGCTGGTGCTTAGTTCGATGGCCATTGCCGTCGGCGCAGGAATTCCGCTGGGGATACTGCTCACCCGGCGGGCAGCGCTGCGGACGCCGCTGCTCGGCTTTGCCAACGTGATGCAGACCATCCCGAGCCTGGCGCTATTCGGATTCCTGATCCCCATTCCGTTTATAGGCGGCATCGGCAAACGGACTGCGATTGTCGCGCTGGTACTGTATGCTCTGCTTCCCATTCTTCGCAATACGCTGGCCGGAATTCTGGGCGTGGACGCCGCTGTGCGCGAATCCGCTATCGCCATGGGGATGACCGGCCGTCAACTGCTATGGGAAGTAGAACTGCCATTGGCTGCACCCACCATCATTGCCGGTGTTCGCATCGCCACCGTCACCACCATCGGTACGGCCACCATCGCGGCCGCGATCGGAGGCGGAGGACTAGGCGTCTTCATCTTCCGCGGCATTGCATCCGTCGATACCGCGCAGATCCTTGCTGGCGCGATTCCCGCGGCATTGCTCGCGCTTCTCTCGGATGGAGGGTTCAGTTGGATCGAACGACGATTCTCACTCTCCTAGCAGCCGCGCTGCTCACCGGCTGCGGCGTTCGCAACCACATTGTCGTCGGCTCGAAGAACTTCACCGAGCAACTGATACTGGGCGAGATCATCGCGCAGCATATCGAGGCGCGCACGCATCAGCCTGTGGAGCGCAAGCTCGATCTAGGGGGAACGCTGCTGGCGCACCAGGCACTGCTAGCCAAAGACATCGACATGTATCCGGAATATACCGGGACTGCATTTACGAACGTCCTGAAGCGCAGCAGCGTCACCGATCCGGTTGCCGTTCTGGAACAAGTGCGCGCCGAGTATTCGAGCGGTTTCCATCTGGACTGGCTGGATCCGCTAGGTTTCGAAAATTCGTTTGCGATGACCGTCCGTGGTGACGACGCGCGTGGCCGTCATCTCCAAACGTTGAGCGATGCGGCGGCCGATCCCATGGGGTTTACGCTGGGCGCAGGCTACGAATTCCTCACGCGCCCCGACGCTTATGGCGCATTGAATCGAGCGTATGCGATCAAGTGGACTGGCCCTCCCGAGAGCATGGACCTGGGGCTTCTCTACCAGGCTCTCGAACAGAAACAAGTCAGCATGGCGGCCGCCAATACTACCGATGGACTTCTGAACAAGCTGGATGTAACGGTGCTGAAAGATGACAAGCATGTGTTCCCGCCTTATCAGGCTTGCATCGTGGTGCGGCAGGAAGCGCTGGCGGCGTATCCGAACCTGCGCGGAATTCTATCTGAACTCTCGGGCAAAATCTCCGACACGGAAATGCGCAAGATGAATTATGCCGTCGACGCGCAGCACCGTCCGGCCCGCGATGTGGCCAAGGAATTTCTAGACAGGGCGGGATTGTTCTGAATTGGTCTGCGCGGCTGCCGCCTTCTGGCTCACGCGGGAAATGGCACGCACCAATTTCCGATAGGGCGCGTGATCGAGCGCCGGGAAGCCGATCCATTCGCCGTCACTCCACGTCGAATAATGCCAGCGAGCCAGCAATGCCAGATGCTCTTGTTTCTCGGCCAGCGGCGGCGTGATGGGCTGTATCGACGCCGCCAGTTCCCGCAGCCGCTGATCCAGCGACACGAACGACGTCAATGGGAATTCCACCGGCGCTTGCCATGCGCCCTGGCAGACAAACCACAGTTGCACACGATCGGCCGATAAACTGGGCGCAACGGCTACGCCGTACAGCTGGTCGATATCGCACACTAGATCGCCGCGCAACGAGAGCACAGATTGGATGCGCTCCAAACGCTTGTGCTGGCGTGCGGCCTCTTCGAAGTTCATCTGGCCGCTCAGGCGGTCGCGCGCGGCCGAGGCCACGCTGATAAGCGCAGCACCGTTGCCGGTGAGAAATCCTTCCACGCGCGCAGTTTCGCCCAAATACTCTTCACGGCTCACCACCTGCTGGCAGGGACGCAGGCACCGATTCATCTCACCGTAGATACAGCCCGGATGTTGTGGGCTGGGCTCCAGATTTTCCTGGCAGCGCCGCATCTGGAACAAATCCAGGAACTGATCTTCGAACAATTCGGCCGCCGCTCGCGATTGGAATGGCCCGTAATGGATGGCCCGGCTGGCGCTCAAGCGCGTGCTCACTTGCGTGCGGGGAAACTCGTTCGCCAGAATCAGCTTGACGTAAGCCGGCATCCGCAGCTTCACCATGCGAAGATAATCGTCGGGGAAATGGCGGCGCGCCAGCGCGTAGTGCAGCAGCATGGATTCAAACCGCGAGGCGGTCGGCCAATATTCCACGCGCGTGGCAACCTCGCGCAGATTCAGCGACCGTCGGGGAGAATCCACAGCCTTGAAGATCCGCATCAATCTGCGCTTCAGCATGCTGGTCTTGGCCAGATATGACGACCGATCGCCTGCCCACACAATGAACACCGCATCCGCATTGGGGACTTCGCCGACGCTCGCGTCCAAGTCCTGCCGCTCGATGATTGTTGGATCGCCAACCTGCATCCGTAACCAGTGTAGAGTGCTGATAGGGATCTTCGATGAAAGCCGAAACCCATCCTCCGGCATGGCAGACCTTGCTGGCTTTCGCCATCATCTATTTCGTCTGGGGATCAACGTTTCTCGCGATTCGCGTAGGCGTGCGCGAAGTTCCGCCGTTCCTTCTGGCCGCCATGCGATTCCTGGCCGCGGGCCTGGTTCTTTACGGCTGGATGCTGGCGCGCGGCGAACGCTCCCCGAGCTCTCGTGAATGGACGTCCGCATTCATACTCGCGTTCCTGATCTTCCTTCTCGATTACGGGCTGTTGTTCTGGGCCGAGCAGCGTGTGCCTTCCGGTCTGGCGGCTGTCATGATGGCCACCATTCCGGTATTTATGTCCCTGTCGGAAATCATTTTCCTCCGGACCCAGAGACTAACGCCTCGCTTGGCGTTCGCGCTTTTGATCGGGATCGGCGGCGTGGTGGTGCTGGTGAGTCATTCCTTGAACCTGGGCGGAGCGCCCATCGATACCGCGGGGGCAATTGCGCTCATCGTTGCGTCCATCAGTTTTGCCGTCTCGTCCACACTCACCCGCAAGCTGCCGCTTCCAGCTTCGAAAGTGATGAGCTCGGGGGCGCAAATGCTGGCCGGTGGCGTGCTGCTGGCTCTGGCGGGCGCTGCATTAGGAGAATTTCGGATTTTCCGTCCACTGGCCGTTTCGCGCGAAGCGTGGCTGGCGCTGCTTTATCTGATAGTCGCCGGCTCTATCGTGGGATTCACTGCCTACGTGTGGCTGATCCATCATGAATCGCCAACGAAAGTTGGAACTTACGCGTACGTGAATCCGGTTGTAGCCGTATTGGTTGGATATTTCCTGGGTGGCGAAACGCTGGGTCTGCGAACGATCCTTGGGACCGTGCTGGTGCTGATCAGCGTGGTGGTGATCACCACCACGTGCCGTGTCCCGGCGGTTACTGGTGGACGGACGTAAAGAGCGTCTGCGCACCCACCACGGCGCCCAAATTAAACGTGATTGGCACCACATCGCTGTCCGGCACGGATGGAACCACCACGTTGAATTGATAGAGTCCCACCAACGTGGGCGCCAGGCCGGCGTACGACAAGTCTGCCGGCGTCTGTCCGAACGAGATAGCGAGTGGAAGCTCCAGCGCATTCTGCTCGGTGACAATCTGGCCGGCCGCGAAGTTGGGTGTCACGGGGCCGAAGCCAATGCCGTACATGGTAATCGTTTCGCCCGGATGGGCCGGCCGCGAAGTTACGCCCCCGATCGATCCGGCGGGAAGAACATAAGTTCCGTCCGGCAACAAAGCCACGACATACTGACTCGTACCCACTTTGAATGAAGCGGGCGCGAGCAGTCCCGGCTGAGTGCCGCTCACGACGATGCTAAACGGCGCACTACTGGAACTCCCGTTGTTGACGGTAAGCTGCATGGCCCCGGTCGCAATGTTGGACGGCAGCTGCGCATTGACCTGGCCGGGGCTTGCGGAGACGTAAGCGACAAACGCCTTTTGATTGCCGATGGTCACCGTAACGCCATCCAGCGTGGTGGGCGCGTTGTTGCCTTGAAAATCGCTGCCCGCCCAGCCGCGCGTGTCCGGCGCCAGGTTCGATCCGTAGATTTCCACCCAGGAGCCAGGCGCGACATCGGAGAATCCTCCAAAGGCCGTGGCGCTGACGACGTTGGCGATGGAGGGTCCGCCAGAACCAGACTGGACCGCGCCCGTTCCGTTGAGTTGAACCAGGAGTGGAACGCCCGGCGCGTTAGCGACAAATATCAGCGCGGCGTTGCGAGCACCCGAGGCAGTAGCCGCGAAGGTCACGATCAGACTGCAACTCACGGTGGGCGTCAGCGATGCGCCAGAGCAGGTGCCTGAGGTGCTGAAATCGCCAGCGTTCACGCCGATGATGGTGATTTTGCCAATCGTCAAGGGTCCAACGCCGCTGTTGGTTAGCGAGACGCTTTCCTGTCCGTTGGCTCCGAAACTAATGCTGGCAGGTTTGACAGTCAGAACAGGAAGGCTGCCGCCCAACACGGCCAGGCTGTGATAAAACCCTCCCGCTATCGCCACCACACCCGTTAAGCCTTTCACCTGCACCGGCACGTTACTGTTGGTATTAGTCCCATTGCCGAGTTCACCGTCGGTGTTGTAGCCCCAGGACCAAAGCGTTCCGTCATTCTTCAGCGCGAGGCTAGTGTCTCCTCCACTGACAATCGCAGTGACGCCCGACAGGCCGGTCACCGGTACCGGAACGCTAACGCTGGTATTGCTCCCGCTGCCCAGCTCACCATCCACGTTGTAGCCCCAGGCCAAAACCGTCCCGTCCGATTTGAGCGCCAGGCTGTGATAAAGCCCGCCCGCTATCGCCACCGCTCCGGTCAATCCGCTTACTTCCACTGGCACGTTACTGTTCGTAGTGTTGTCGTTGCCGAGTTCACCGTATTGGTTGTCGCCCCAGGCCCACACTGTCCCGTCGCTTTTCAAAGCCAGGCCGTGATAAAAACCTCCCGCTATGGACATTACTCCGGCGAGGCCGGTCACCTGCACGGGGACGTTACTGTTCGTATTGCTTCCGTTACCGAGTTCTCCGTATTGGTTGTCGCCCCAGGCCCACACGGTGCCGTCGTTTTTCAACGCCAGGCTAGTCCCGAAGCCGTAGGGATAGCCGCCAGCGGCGATGGCCACCACGCCGGTGAGACCGCTCACCTGTATGGGCACATTGCTGTTCGTGTTGTTCCCTACGCCAAGCTCTCCGGATTGGTTAGACCCCCACGCCCAAACCGTTCCAGCGCTTTTTAAAGCCAAGCTGTGACTTCCACCCGTCGCAATCGCGACAATGTCACGCAATCCGCCAACCTGTGCGGGGACGCTATTGTTCGTATTGTTGCCGTTGCCCAGTTCACCGGATTGATTGTCGCCCCAGGCCCACACCGTCCCAGTGCTCTTTAAAGCCAGGCTGTGATGGAAGCCGCCCGCTATTGACACTACAGCGGCCAGTCCGCCTACCTGCTGCGGCAAATTGCTATTCGCACTGGTCAGGTTACTCAGTTCGCCATATTGGTTGTCGCCCCAAACACGAAGATTAGCGGTGGGAGCAAGCGGGTCGGCATCGGTGACAACCACGTCATCCAAATAGTAAAAAGCCCGCAGACTGTTGCCGCCAAATCGCAAGTCTGTGTTGCTGGAGGTGGCTTGGGCAGTAAATGTATATAGTTGGTAACCCGATCCAACGGAACCGGAAAGCGTCAGGAGATTGCCGCCGTTCCAAATGGCGACGAATTGACCGCCAATGTTCTCCCGGCTCGCATCCAGATAGAACGTGATGGTGTAGGAATGTCCCGGAGTAGTTGCAAAGGTTTGCTCAATATAGTCGTTGCTGCCATTGAGAGCTCCAAACCGCGCGGCATAAGTGCCGGAATAAGGGTAATACTCAATAACGTCAAAATCGCTACCGGACGCGGCGATCGTAGTTAACCACTCTGTAAAATCCCCGGTCTCGAATCCGCAATTCAGCACTAAATTGCCCGCCACGGTATCGCACGCACTCGCGCTGGGGCTTGCGCCGAAACTCGGCAGCGCCCAAAACAGGCCAAGAAAAACACATAAAAAGAGACCGCGGAATTCTTTCATGCCGTCTCCCAGTTTACCGTAGGCCAAACCTGGAACGATCAATGCTGGCAACGACTTCGAGGCACCCGTTCATCCTGTTCTGAAACTCGAACGGAACAAGAAGCGGCCAGAATGGCCAATTACGGCCAAACCCCTGGTACCTCGCCCTGATTGCGCTGGCTGTCTGATTCGCGTCATAATGCGCGTGAGTGCACTGTCGCGCTCGCTCGCACCATGGTCGGCAAAAAGATCCTTCACTACCAACTGATCGACAAGATTGGCGCCGGCGGAATGGGCGAGATTTACAAGGCGCAAGACAGCCGGCTGAACCGTCTGGTAGCTGTGAAAATTTTGTCTCCCGGATTGTCCACCGATCCGGAGCGGAAGCGTCGTTTCTTCCAGGAGGCGCAAGCGGCTTCGGCCCTCAATCATCCCAACATCATCACGTTGTACGACATTGTCACTGAAGGTGACATGCAATGTATTGTGATGGAATACATCGCCGGCAAAACTCTGCGCGACCTCACTCCCGCCGGTGGATTGCCCCCGGCCCAGGCTCTGCAATACGCCGCTCAGATAGCTAGCGCCCTTACGGCAGCTCACGCTGCCCACATCATCCATCGGGATCTTAAGCCATCCAACATCATGGTCACAACCTCGGGACTGATCAAGGTCCTGGATTTCGGGCTGGCCAAGTGGGTGGATTCGGGCATGTCCGGCCAAACTGGCGAGCAGAGCACCATGGAGACCGCGCTCACGCGCGAGGGGTCCATCATCGGCACGGTCAGTTATATGTCGCCAGAGCAGGCCGAAGGCAAACGCGTGGATGCCCGCTCGGACATTTTCTCGTTCGGTTCGGTGCTGTACGAAATGCTGACGGGCAAGCGCGCCTTCGAGGGACGGTCCGGCATCTCGACGCTCTCTGCCATCCTGCGCGACGATGTCAAACCAATTTACGAAGCGGCGCCGGCTGTCCCGCCGATGCTGGAACAGATTGTGCTCCGCTGCCTTCCTAAAGAGCCCGCGGCGCGCTGGCAATCGATGAAAGAGATCGAAGGCGCGCTTATTGTTTTACAGCGGCAACTGGATCCCGACGGCCACTTCGCTTCGCCGATTCCTAGCGGACAGATGCCGATCCCGACCGCAGCTTCGCCGCTCTCGGTTCCTAGCGCCGCCCCAGTTGCTCCCGCCGCGATGGCATCCGTTTCCGTAGACTCCGATCCATCCATCGAAGTTCCACCGCCGGTGGTTGCCCCGCCGCGTAACGGACCTTTGAAGGCCGATGCCTTAAAATCAGAGCCGTTAAAAACCACGCCAGTGACGGGCGGCCCATCGAAACCGCCGCCCGCCTCCGCTGGGAAGGCTACCTCATCCGGAACTTCTCCGAAGTTACTGGTGGCTATTCTCGCTCTCATTGGCGTCGTTCTGGTGGCCGGCGCCGCGGCCGGTGGTTGGTATTGGTGGAAGGGCCACCAGACGTCGCCTGCCCGCGTCGCAAGCGCAACGCCCCCGCCCGCCGTGGTAGCACCCGCAGCGCCCGCGCCGGAACCTGTTCAGGCGACACCGCCGCCGGTTGAAACTCCACCGACGCCGCCTCCCGCTGCCGAAACCACGCCTGATGTTTCCAAAGCGGCCAAACCGAAGCGAGTCCCGAAGCCCCAACCGGATAAGACCGTAAAGGTTATCATTCCTGCAGCGCCACCACCGGCGGTCGTACCCACACCGCCACCTTCCGCGCCCGTTGCCCCTCCGCCTGTCGTGCCACCCAAGCCGGCGCCCAAGCCAGTGGTTGCAACGCCGGTAATGGTGAGCGATGCTTTGCCCTTCGTTATGAACCTGGCCGAGGATGTTGCCTCCGACGCACCCGAAGGACAGGCGCTGAGGTTCACCGTCGCGGAGCCTTTGCAGGTGGGTGACAAGACCGTCATCGCCAAAGGCGCCGTAGTTACGGGCGCAGTGACGGGCGAAAGTGGAAAGAAAAAGTTCCTAGGCATCGGAGGAGGACACAAACTCACGTTCCGCCTCACGCAGGTGGAAGCCGTGGACGGAAGGAAACTGGCCGTGCGAGCTATAGCGGGCAAGAGCGAAGATGGACCTACGGTGCGGTCTTTCGACACCGCCAAAGGTTCGAAAACGAAAGGCTACGCCGCAATGCAGGGCACGGTTTACATTGGCTACATCGATGGCGATCAGATGGTTGCCGTCCACAAGTAATTCAAAGCTTCCCACGACATGAACACCCCACTCAGCAACGACGCGTTAGATGTTCTTTTTCGAAAGGCCCGAACCCACAACGCGTGGCTGGATAAACCGGTCAGCGACGATCTGCTGCATCAGCTATACGAGCTGGTGAAATACGGGCCCACCAGCGCAAACTCCTGTCCGGCTCGCATCTTATTCGTGCGAACGCCCGAAGCCAAGCAGAGGCTGTTGCCCGCCTTGAGCCCAACCAACGTCGACAAAACGATGAAGGCGCCAGTGACAGCGATTCTCGGCTATGACGTCCGCTTCTTCGAGCAGACGCCCAAGCTTTTTCCGCACAATCCGGGAATGGCTAATGTGTTCTCTGGTTCGGCCCAGCTGGCCGAAACGACTGCCTTTCGCAACGGCAGCCTGCAAGGCGCCTATATGATTCTGGCCGCGCGAGCCCTGGGACTGGACTGTGGCGCAATGTCGGGTTTTGACAACGCCAAGGTGGACGCGGAGTTTTTCACCTCTGCGGCGGGGAATCCACCCACCTTTGTGCAGGTGAAGTCGAACTTCCTTTGCAATCTCGGCTATGGAGATGATCCAAAGTTGCCACCGCGCAATCCACGCCTGGCGTTTGAAGAAGCCTGCAGGCTGCTCTAGCGCGGCGCAGTTGTAGCCGCGATATTAGCCGGCTTGGCCATCACTTTTTCTGGATCGGTATCGCGCGGCACCACTACACCCACCCAGGCGAAGAGCATTTCGTCCCAGCTCTGATCGCCCCAACGAATGGTCGCCGTGGGATCGGGATTGTATTTGTTGTTCGCGGAATTATCCCAGTGCGCGAACAGCTCGATCTTGGTTCCCTTGGGCACATCAATGGGCTTCTGCTCGAAATAGATGGTCTGCCAGCTGAAATCGTAGTGTGGAACGCTCACTAGCATCTCGTGCTCGCCGTTCGGATAGTCCAGGCGGATGTCCATATCTTTGCCGCGCAGATGCATGTGCGGTTGCGAATAGATCAGCTTCACCGGCTCATCGAACTGGGCCACGGTATGCCCGGCGTAGTTGGCGTCGCCCGGAGGGATGGTGAAATCGGCGCCCGCCACGGGAACGGTGAGCAATCGATACTGCGGCGGCTGCTTCGCCAGCACAAATCCCACTTTGGTTTGATCGGTGGCCGGCTTGCCATTCGTCGTGTAGTGCATTTCAAACACGATGTCCGATCCGGCGGGAATCAGTTTGGCGGCTTTGTGATCCAGATCGAAATAGTTTTGCGGCTGGATGCCCGGCACATATCCCAGCAGCCATTCGTTGCTCACGTTCACGCTCGGGTCAACGGGCGCGGGCAGTGCTTCGGTGCCGTCGGCGCGCTTCGGAATCACATATCCTTCGCCGACCTTGGCATCCTTCAGCCACTGCGATCCCGGCGGACGAATATGAACGCTCCCGTGATGCACCACGGTCCGGTTACCCGGCCGCACTTCCGCGTCGATCACCCAGGTGTCTTTCGTGAAACCGCTCGGAACCACGAAGTAGGTGTACTCGATGGTGCCGCGCGCAGGCACGTTGTACGGCTTCGGCATTTCGATCACAACGTCGGGCTTGATGTTCCAACCGTCCCGCCATTCGATGGGCGGCGGCATATCCTTCGCGTCGCCTTCCGGCGCGCCGGCGTCCACCCAAGCCACCAGGGTCTTGACGTCGGTTTCTGTGAGCCTGCGGTCGTTGGCAAAATGCCCGAATCGCGGATCGGCGAACCACGGCGGCATCTTTTTCGTCAGCACCGCTTCCCGGATGGCCTTGGCCCACGGTCGCGTGCTTTGGTAAGTGAGGAACGAAGACGGCCCGATTTCGCCCGGGCGATGACAGCTCTGGCAGTTCTTCTGCAGGATGGGAAGAACGTCTTTGTCGTAGGTGACGGTAGAAGACGGCGTTGCGGCCATAGCCGCTGTCCCCAACGTCAAAACCGCTGCGAAATACCGTATCATCGCTCCTCCGTTGTAAGCGAATATATCACAACAGGATTGCGTTACGATGGTTTTGCATGCAAGGCCGTTTCTTCGCGGACCAGGCGGTGAAATTCTCCCAGGTTCCAGCTTTTCGGGCCGAGCATTTCCCTTACGCCGGTCCTTATCCCTGGCTGGATCGGCCCGATGCGCTCGATCGCATCGACGAAAAACTTCGGCGCGGGGAGATTACCATCGACGAGGCGGAACAGTGCCGTTGTTGGGCGGAGCGCGGGTACATCATCATCAAGAAACTGATTGACGATGCCACGCTGGACATCGTTTGGAATGCCTATGAGAAGGCCATTGACAGCGGACGCATCCGGTTGCAGCATGAATCGGCCGGCGACGGAGATCCTTATCCGGGACGATTCCTGCAGCCGCACAAAAAGTCGGCCGCTTTCTGCCGCATCTTGAAACACGTCGAGTTGCTGCGCTGGATTCGCCTGCTCATGGAGCGCGAGCCGAAGCCGCTGCAGACCATCATGGCGCACAAGGGGTCCCAGCAGGGCACGCACTCCGATTCCATCCACATGACCACTTATCCGCTTGGCTATTTGTCGGCGGCGTGGATCGCCTTTGAAGATATTCATCCCGATTGCGGCCCGCTGGTATACTATCCCGGCAGCCACAAACTGCCGTATGTGTTCAGCAAAGACGTGGGGCTGGGCGAGTTCGATCTCAAGCGGGAAG
>Ga0210383_10002122_pt1 | contig 17950 bp, 15 predicted proteins | sample IncBWC14OmetaG_FD_160072 | JGI IMG/M metagenome (GOLD analysis project Ga0210383, IMG submission 160072) | Forest soil microbial communities from Barre Woods Harvard Forest LTER site, Petersham, Massachusetts, United States - Inc-BW-C-14-O ...
GCGATCGCCACCATCGCGATCCTGGTCGTGGCCAGCGAGGTGGTGGACCAGGTGCCGCAGCTCGCGGCCATCGGGCCCTACCTGCCCACGCACTGGTGGCTGTCCTTCGACTCCATCCTGCGCGCCCCGGTCGACACGTCCACCCTGCTCAAGGGGCTGCTGTCGTTCGGCGTCTACGCGGTCCTGTTCGGCTCCTTCGCCTGGGCCCGCTTCACCTCGGCCGACGTCACCAGCTAAAAGCGCGCCGCGCCTCCCCGCCGCAGGTGCATCCCATGAGTTATTGCGACCTAGTCGCAATAACTTCTAGACTGGCCCGGTGATCAAGTCCGGGGAGGTCGTCCAGACCACTGACCAGCCCGCCCGCCGGATCAGGAGCCGCCTGACCAGGATCCGCCAGGGGCTGACCCCGGCCGAGTGGGCCCGCTTCGGCGGCATGGTCGCGACGGTCGTCGGGCTGAACGTGGCCGGCTGGGGCATGCTGGCCGCCGCCCTGGGCGGGCACTACGTCATCGGCAAGACGACGGTCTTCGGCGTGGGCACCGGGGCCCTGGCCTACACCCTGGGCATGCGGCACGCGTTCGACGCCGACCACATCGCCGCCATCGACAACACCACCCGCAAGCTGGTCGGTGAGGGCAAGCGCCCGCTCTCGGTGGGGTTCTTCTTCTCCCTGGGCCACTCCAGCGTGGTGTTCCTGCTCGCGATCCTGCTGAACTTCGGCATCCGCGACCTGGATCACCAGGTCAGCGACGGCGGCTCCGGGCTGCACAACCTCACCAACATCGTCGGGACCTGCGTGTCGGGGTTCTTCCTGTTCCTGATCGCCGCGTTCAACCTCGTCATCCTGGCCGGGATCATCAAGGTGTTCCGGGAGATGCGGGCCGGCGCCTACGACGACGACGCCCTCGAGGAGCAGCTGAACAAGCGCGGCCTGATGAACCGGTTCCTAGGCCCGCTGGCCCGCCGGGTCGACACGCCGTGGAAGATGTACCCGATCGGGTTCCTGTTCGGCCTGGGCTTCGACACCGCCACCGAGGTCGCGCTGCTGGTCCTGGCGGGCACGGCCGTGGCCGGCGGCCTGCCGTTCTACGCCATCTTGTCGCTGCCGATCCTGTTCGCGGCCGGGATGAGCCTGTTCGACACCGCCGACGGCTGCTTCATGAACTTCGCCTACGACTGGGCCTTCGCCCGGCCGGTCCGCAAGGTCTACTACAACCTGACCATCACCGGCCTGTCGGTCTTCGTGGCCGTGTTCATCGGCGCGGTCGAGCTGCTCGGCCTGCTAGCCCAGGACACCAGCCTCAACGGCTCGTTCTGGACGTTCATGCAGACCTTCAACATCAACTCCGCCGGCCTGTTCATCGTCGGGGTGTTCGTCCTGACCTGGGTCGTGGCCCTGGCCGTCTGGCACTTCGGCCGCATCGAGCAGAAGTGGGAAACCGGCCGCCCGCTCGCCCCCGACACTCCCGAATAACCCGCCTGCGGCTAGACCCTGAAGGTGAACTCGCCGCCCGGGCCCGGCTCGAGCGGCCGGGTACCGACCACCGCATCGGTGTTGAGCGGCCCGTAGATGTGCGGGTACGGCGCGTCCGAGCCGGGCACGAGCTCGTAGCGGATCTCGGGACCGACCCGGCCCGGGTCGATGACCAGCACGACCAGGTCCGGCACGCCCCGGTAGTACGCGTTGGCCACGGGTGCCACCTGCCCCGCGGTCGAGGCGTGGATGAACCCCTCTTCGGCCAGCGTCCGGCCGCGGGTCGACGTGGCGTACTGACCGTCCCGCTGCGCCCGCGCCCAGTCCGCCGCAGTGGCGATGTGGTAGATCACAGCCCGAAAGCTATCCCTGCGCGCTCGGCGCGCTGGCGTCGGCCGCGCGATCCCCCCGGGCCGCGGCCACGAAGCCGAGCACCCCGGCCACCAGCAGCAGGAGCCCGCCGAAGGCGCCGAGCTTCTCGGCTCCGCCCGGCCCGCTCCCGGAGGAGACCGGGCCCAGCGTGAACTGATAGCCGGCGAAGATGAAGATGACCGCGATGCCGAACGCCGTGGCCACCCCCGCCGCCCCGGCCCGGACCCACGGCGTGCGCGACGCCACCAGCAGCAGGGCCGCGACCGCCGACAGGACCGCGGCCACGACGATCCCGATCCAGTTCCACGCGACACCATGGCCGGAAAGGCTGAACAGTGACTCCGAGGACGCGTAAGTGCCGTCCGTGTTGTAGAAATGGACGATCGAGAACGCGCAGGCCAGGATCGTGGCCAGCGCCCCCGCCGCCCCGCAGGCCGCAGCCAGGAGGCTAACGCCGGCCACCCGGCCCCGCCCGGCCGTCAGCGTGGCCGGCGGGGTGGCCGGCGCGCCGTTGGCCACCGCCCCGGAGCCGTAGGCCACCGGCCCCGGCCCCGTCCCCTGAGGGGCCATGGTCGGATGGTCGCTGCCGGGAAGAGGCGCGGTGCCCGCGGGAAGTGGCGCGGTGCCCGCGGGCACAGACGCCTGAGGCGGAGCGGCCAGGGGGAGCAGCGCCGTGGCCAGCGAACTGGTCGCCCACGCGCACGCGTCAGAGGTCAGCGCGGTCCGTTCCGCGAGGGTCCCGGCCGCCAGCTGGGTCGCCGTCCCGACGTCCATCCCCTGCGCCAGGTATCCCTGCAGGGCCGCCGGCACGCCCGCTCCGGCCGCCGTGATCAGCACGTTCGCCTCGCGCGGAGCGTCCGGCAGCATGTCCTTCAGCAGGTTCGTCAGCATCTGGGCGTTCGACAGCGCCTCGGCTCCGTACTGCGGATCCGCCGCGATCGTCCGCAGCGCGTTCAGTGCCTCGCTGCGTGGATCCCATGGCGCACTAGCCATCTTTACCGCCCCCCCTCTAGCAACACGACGACCGTACTATCACAAACCCGGACCAGCCGGCTACCACTCGAAGTCCTCCTCCCAGAACTCGGTGACGCCGCGGACCGCGACGCGGCCAGAAAGCTCCTGACCGCGCAGCTCGACCCGGCGGATCTTGCCGGAGATCGTCTTGGGCAGGTCGGCGAACTCGACCCGCCGGATCCGCTTGTACGGCGCGACCCGTTCCCGGCAGAACGCCATGATCGACCGCGCCAGCTCCGGTGACGCCGAACGCCCCGCCGCCAGCAGCACGTACGCCTTGGGCACGGCCAGCCGCAGCGGGTCCGGCGACGGGACGACCGCGGCCTCGGCCACCGCCTCGTGCTCGATCAGCACGCTCTCCAGCTCGAACGGTGAGATGCGGTAGTCCGACGCCTTGAACACGTCGTCGGTCCGGCCCACGTACGTGATGTAGCCGTCGGAATCCGAGGTCGCCACATCGCCGGTGTGGTAGTACCCGCCCGCCATGGCCGAGGCGTCAAGCACGGGATCGTCCAGGTACCCGGTCATCAGCCCCAGCGGCCGCCGCGACAGGTCCAGGCAGATCTCCCCGTCCGGCCCCGGCTCACCGCTGACCGGGTCGACCAGCACCACCGAGTACCCCGGCAGCGGCCGTCCCATCGAGCCCGCCCGCACCTGCTGGCCCGGCGTGTTGCCGACCTGCGCGGTGGTCTCGGTCTGCCCGAACCCGTCCCGGACCGTGATCCCCCAGGCCTTGCGGACCTGCTCGATCACCTCGGGGTTGAGCGGCTCGCCCGCCGCCACGCACTCCCGCAAGGAAGACACGGAAGCCGCGCCCAGGTCGGCCTGCAGCAGCATCCGCCACACGGTCGGCGGCGCGCAGAACGTCGTCACCTCACAGGAACCGAGCGCCGCCAGCAACCCAGCAGCGGAGAACCGCGCCTGGTTCAGCACCAGGATCGTCGCCCCCGCGTTCCACGGCGCGTACACGTTGCTCCACGCGTGCTTGGCCCACCCCGGCGAGGACAGGTTCAGGTGCACGTCCCCCGGCTGGATGCCGATCCAGTACATGGTCGATAGGTGCCCCACCGGGTAGCTGACCTGAGTGTGCGCGACCAGCTTGGGCTGGGCCGTGGTCCCGGACGTGAAGTACAGCAGCAGCGGGTCCCCGGCCCGGGTCACGCCATCGGGCACAAACGAGACCGACGAGGCGAACGCGTCCGAATACGAGTGCCACCCCGGAACAGAACCGTCCACCACGATCCGCGTCCAGTCCCCGGCCAGCCCTTCGAACTTGGCCGCCGAAGCCGCGTCGGCGACGACATGCCGCACAGAACCACGCACCAGACGGTCGGCCAGGTCGGCGGGCTGCAGCAGCGTCGAGGCCGGGATCATCACCGCGCCGAGCTTCATCGCGGCCAGGATGACCTCCCACAGCGGCACCACGTTGCCGAGCATGAGCAGCACCCGGTCGCCGCGCCGGACCCCGAGCCCCCGCAGCCAGTTCGCGACCTGCCCCGAACGCCCCGACAGCGAGCCCCACGACAGGCTCACGTCGGACCCGTCGTCGGAGACGATCCGCAGCCCGGGCCGGTCCGGGTGCTCGGCGGCGATCACGTCGAACCAGTCCAGCGCCCAGTTGAACTCGTCCAGGTCCGGCCAGGTGAACTCGCGCCGGGCCGCCGCGTAATCGGTCCGGCGGGCCAGCAACAGGTCCCGCGCCGCGCGGAACGCGTCCGAAGAAGTCATGGGCCCATCGTGGCAGTTACCGGTCCTACGCGGGAAGATCGCACTAGGAGGTGTCAGTGAACGAGCTCACGATAGAGGTGGACGCGGCCGAGGCCGGCCTGGACTCCGAGCGTCTCAAGCGCGTCGACGCGCACTTCGCCGGCTACGTGGCCGACGGCCGGCTGCCGGGCTGGCTGCTCACCGTACGCAGGCACGGCCGGCTGGCGCACGTGGCCCGGTCCGGATCCCGTGACCTGGAGGCGGGGCTGCCGGTGACGGACGACACGGTGTGGCGGATCTACTCGATGACCAAGCCGGTCACCTCGGTCGCCGCGATGATGCTGTACGAGGAAGGCCGGCTGGCGCTCACCGATCCCGTCAGCGCCTTCATTCCGGCCTTCGCGGACGTCCGCGTCTACGCCGGCGGCTCGGACCTCAAACAGCAAACCATCCCCGCGGTCGAACCGGTAAGAATCTGGCACCTGCTCACGCACACCGCCGGGCTCACCTACGGCTTCCACCGCGTCCACCCGGTCGACGCCATGTACCGCGCGGCAGGCTTCGAGTGGGGCACCCCGCGCGGCGCGGACCTGGCCCAGGCCTGCGACCTGTGGGCCGGCTTCCCGCTGCTGTTCCAGCCGGGCACCGAATGGAACTACTCGGTGGCCACCGACGTCCTCGGCCGGGTCGTCGAGGTGGCCTCCGGCCAGCGCCTGGACGAGTTCTTCACCGACCGGATCTTCGGCCCGCTCGCCATGACGGACACCGCGTTCTGGGCTGACCCGGCGGTCCAGCCGCGGCTGGCCGCCCTCTACACCCCCGGCAAGGACGGCCAGGCGACCAGGCTCGACGCCTTCGGCAAAGGAGCGCTCAAAGAGCCGCGCATGCTCAGCGGCGGCGGCAGCCTGGTGTCCACGGCGGCCGACTACGACCGGTTCACCCAGATGCTGCTGCACCGGCCGGACAGCCCGGCCGGCGAACTCGACGGCATCAAGCTGCTGAGCCCGCGCACGGTCGGCTACATGGCCCGCAACCACCTTCCGGGCGGCGTGGACCTGGAGACCTTCGGCCGCCCGCTGTTCGCCGAGACCCCGTTCCGCGGGGTCGGTTTCGGCCTCGGCTTCGCCGTCCTCATCGACCCGGTGCCGGGCCAGGTGGTCGGCTCTGCGGGCGAGATCTCCTGGGGCGGCGCCGCCAGCACCGCGTTCTGGGTCGACCAGGAGGCGGACCTGACCGTCTCGTTCTTCACCCAGCTGCTCCCCTCCAGCACCTACCCGATCCGCGCGCAGCTGCGTCAGCTCATCTACCAGGCCCTGACCGACTAAAAGATCAAAATCTTTCGGCCGAACGGAACGTGGCGCGTGCCCCCCGCGGCGGCAGCCGCCAGACCGGCGTTGCCCGTTCACCCTTTCTCCACCGGGCCGGCGGGCTCGTTCACCACGCCGTCACCGCTGCCTCTCGCACGATGAGGGCATGGCTGATTTCCTCGTTATCGCCGCGATCGCGGTCTTCGTGCTCGCCATGCTGGCGCTGATCCGGGGACTGGACCGGATATGAGCGCCACCGAGGTCGTGCTCCTGGTCCTGTCCTTCGCCGTCTTCATCTACCTCGGCGTCGCGCTGTTCAAGGCGGAGTGGTTCTGATGGGCTTCGCCTGGACCATCGTCGCCCTCATAATCATCTTGGCCATCGCCTGGCGCTTTCTGGGCGCGTACATGGCGGCCGTCTTCAGTGGCCGGGTTACCTGGCTCCGTTTCGCCGAACGCCCGCTCTACCGGATGCTCGGCGTCGATCCCGATGCCGAGCAGTCATGGCAGCGCTACGGCGTCTCGCTCATCCTCTTCTCCGCCGTCGCCCTCGGCGTGACCTACGCCATCCTCCGCCTGCAGGGCTACCTGCCCTTCAACCCGCAGCATCTTCCCGGCGTGACCCCGGCCCTGGCCTGGAATACCTCGGTGTCCTTCGTGACCAACACGAACTGGCAGGCCTACGCGGGCGAGACGACGATGTCGTACCTGTCCCAGATGGGCGCGCTGGCGGTGCAGAACTTCGCCAGTGCCGCGGTCGGGATCGCGGTCGCGGTGGCCCTCATCCGCGGATTCTGCCGCCACGGCGCGAAGACCATCGGGAACTTCTGGGTCGACCTGGTCCGCGGCACGATCTACATCCTGCTGCCCATCGCGTTCGTGGCCGCGATCATCTTCATCGGTCAGGGCGCGCTGCAGACGCTGAGCGGGCCGGCACACATCCACGACGTGCTCAACGGAGTGAGCCAGGTCATCCCGCGCGGCCCGGTGGCCTCGCAGGAGGCCATCAAGCAGCTCGGTACCAACGGCGGCGGTTTCTTCAACGCCAACGGCGCGGATCCGTTCGAGAACCCGACCGGGCTGACCAACTTCCTCTCGATCGTGCTCATCTTGTGCATCCCGGTCGGCCTCACCTACACCTTCGGCAAGATGGCGGGCAGTATCCGCCAGGGGGCGGCCATCCTGGGCGTGATGGCGATCCTGTTCGGCAGCTGGCTGGCCATCGCGTCGGTGTCCGAGCACCAGGCCAATCCCGCCGTGGCCGCCGCCGGGGTGACCTCACAGCCGGCCGGCAACATGGAAGGCAAAGAGGTCCGCTTCGGCGACACGTCGTCCGCCCTGTACGCGACCGCTTCCACCCAGACCTCGACCGGCAGCGTCAATTCGGCCGAGGATTCCTATACCCCCATGGGCGGCTTCGCGCTGCTCACCGGGATGATGCTCGGCGAGGTCTCGCCCGGCGGCGTCGGCAGCGGCCTGTACACCATCTTGCTGTTCGCCATCGTCGCCGTGTTCATCGGCGGGCTGATGGTCGGGCGAACACCGGAGTACCTGGGCAAGAAGATACAGGCCCGGGAGGTGAAGCTGGCCGCGCTCGGGGTCCTGGTCATGCCCATCACGGTGCTCATCCTGACCGCCATCGCGGTATCGGTCCACGCGGGCCGGATCGCGCCGCTGAACGCGGGCCCGCACGGTTTCTCCGAGATCCTCTACGACTTCACCTCGGTGACCAACAACAACGGCTCGGCCTTCGCGGGTATCAGCGTCAACACCGCCTTCTACAACGTCATCAACACCTTCGGGCTGCTCCTGGGCCGGTTCGCCATCATGATCCCGGTACTCGCGCTGGCCGGCTCCCTGGCCGCCAAGGAACCCGTAGCCGCCTCGGCCGGCACGTTCCGCACCGACGCGCCGATGTTCGTCGGCCTGCTCACCGGGGTGGTGCTGATCGTCGGGGCGCTGACGTTCTTCCCCGCCGTATCCCTCGGCCCGATCGTCGAGCAACTCAGTCACGGGAGGTTCTTCTGATGTCCGCCGAGGGCAAAGTCGTCGCAGGTACCCAGACCCCGCCGGCCCCGGCGGCGCCCCCCGGTGGCGCCCGGCCGAGCCGCGGGCTGTTCGACCCGGAGATCCTGGGCCGCGCCACGGTGGAGTCCGTCAAGAAGCTGGATCCCCGGGTCCAGGTGCGCAACCCGGTGATGTTCGTAGTGCTCATCGGCACCGTGGTGACCCTGGCCGAATCGCTGGCCCACCCGGGCATCTTCGACTGGTCGGTGACGGTCTGGCTGGCCCTCACGGTGCTGTTCGCCAACTTCGCCGAGGCCATCGCCGAAGGACGCGGGAAGGCGCAGGCCGACACGCTGCGCCGGGTGCGGTCCGACACGCAGGCGCGCCGGCTCCGCCCCGAAGAGCCGGGCGCCGAGGAACGGATCCCGGCCGCCGAACTGGTCAAGGGCGACCTGGTGGTCTGCGAACCCGGCGACCTGATCCCGTCCGACGGGGAGATCCTCGAGGGGGTGGCGTCGGTCGACGAGTCCGCGATCACGGGCGAATCCGCGCCGGTGATCCGCGAAGCCGGCGGCGACCGCTCGGCGGTGACCGGCGGGACCCGGGTGCTGTCGGACCGGATCGTCGCCCGGATCACTGCCGAGCCCGGGAAGACGTTCCTGGACCGGATGATCACCCTGGTGGAAGGGGCCAACCGGCGCAAGACGCCGAACGAGATCGCGCTGACGATCCTGCTCGCGGCGCTGACCATCGTGTTCGTGCCCGTGGTGGTCACCCTCGAGCCGTACGGGCGGTTCGCCGGAGCGTCGGTCTCGGTGGTGATCCTCGTCGCGCTGCTGGTCTGCCTGATCCCGACCACGATCGGGGCGCTGCTGTCGGCCATCGGCATCGCGGGCATGGACCGGCTGGTCCAGCGGAACGTCCTAGCCATGTCCGGCCGGGCCGTCGAGGCGGCCGGCGACGTGCAGACGCTGCTGCTGGACAAGACCGGCACCATTACCCTCGGCAACCGGATGGCGTCGGCGTTCCATCCCGTCGACGGCCATTCCGAGCGGGAGGTGGCCAGCGCCGCCCAGCTCGCCTCGCTGTCCGACGAGACCCCGGAGGGACGCTCCATCGTGGTGCTGGCCAAGGAACGGTTCGGCCTCCGGCAGCGCGAGCTCGGCGACGGGCACGAATTCGTGCCGTTCAGCGCGCAGACCAGGATGTCGGGCCTGGACTTCGACGGGAGGCAGATCCGCAAGGGCGCGGTCGAGGCGGTGCGGCGCTGGGTCACCGACCAGGGTGGGGCGCCGTCGGCCGAGCTGGACCACGTCGCGGAGCGGATCGCCCGGTCCGGCGCTACGCCATTGGCCGTCGCCGATGGGCCCCGCCTGCTCGGCGTCATCGAGCTCAAGGACATGGTGAAGACCGGAATCCGGGAACGCTTCGGCGAGCTGCGCGCGGCGGGCATCCGCACGGTGATGATCACCGGCGACAACCCGCTCACCGCCGCGGCCATCGCCCAGGAGGCCGGGGTGGACGACTACCTGGCCGAGGCCACCCCGGAAGCGAAGATGAACCTGATCAAGGCCGAGCAGCAGGGCGGCAAGCTCGTCGCCATGACCGGCGACGGCACGAACGACGCGCCCGCGCTGGCCCAGGCCGACGTCGGCGTGGCCATGAACACCGGGACCACCGCGGCCAAGGAGGCCGGCAACATGGTGGACCTGGACTCCAGCCCGGTCAAGCTCATCGACATCGTGGAGATCGGCAAGCAGCTGCTCATTACCCGGGGCGCGCTGACCACCTTCTCCATCGCCAACGACGTGGCCAAGTACTTCGCCATCATCCCGGCGCTGTTCGTCGCGACCTATCCCCAGCTCGGCGCGCTCAACATCACGCGCCTGCACAGCGCGCAGTCCGCCGTACTGTCCGCGGTGATCTTCAACGCCCTGGTCATCGTCGCGCTCATCCCGCTGGCCCTACGGGGCGTGCGGTTCCGCCCGTCCGGCGCGGCCGCCATCCTGCGCCGCAACGTCTTCATCTACGGGATCGGCGGGATCATCGTGCCGTTCATCTTCATCAAGCTCATCGATCTCATCCTCACCGCGACGGGACTGTTCTGATGTTCGCCAACCTGCGCCCGGCCTTCGGCATCACGCTCGTCTTCTTCGTCCTGCTCGGCCTGGCCTATCCGCTCGCCGAGACCGGCATCGGCCAGGCGTTCTTCAGCCACCAGGCCAACGGCTCCCTGACCAGCTACGGATCCACGCTGGTCGGCCAGACCTGGAAGGGCCCGCGGTGGTTCCAGGGCCGCCCCGACGCCGACAACCCCATGGCCACCGGCGGCACGAACCTCGGGCCCCGCTCGGAAGCCCTGGTCAAGGCCGTCGGGGAGCAGATCACGCAGCTGAAGAAGGAGGGCATCACGCCGACCCCCGACCTCGTCACCACCTCCGGCAGCGGCGTCGACCCCGATATCGCCCCGGCCGACGCCTACGCCCAGGTGAACGCCGTGGCCCGGGCCCGGGGCCTGCCCGCCGCCGCGGTCCGCCGCCTGGTCGCCGAGCACGTCCAGCAGCCGCAGTTCGGCTTCCTGGGCTCCGCCTACATCAACGTCCTGCAGCTCAACGAGGCCCTGGAGGCGATGCGATGACCACCCCGGCCGGAACCGTCGAGCCGGCGAGCCCCTTTCGCGTCTACCTGGGGGCGGCGGCGGGAAGTGGGAAGACCATCGCCATGCTCGGCGAAGGACAGCGCCGACGCGGCCGCGGCGCCGACGTCGTGATCGCCTTCGTCGAGTCCCACGGACGGCCGGTGACGCAGCAGCGGATGGCGGGCCTGGAGGTCGTCCCCGCCCTGGCCGTGGCCTACCGCGGCAGTACGTTCGGGGAAATGGACACCGACGGCGTGCTGCGCCGCCATCCCCAGGTCGCCCTGGTCGACGAGCTCGCCCACACCAACGTGCCCGGATCGGGCCGGAACGCCAAGCGCTGGCAGGACATCACCGAACTGCTCGACGCCGGCATTGCGGTGATCACGACCGTCAACATCCAGCACCTGGACAGCGTCGCGGACACCGTGGAGCACATCACGGGGGTGCCGGTCCGCGAACGCGTCCCGGACTGGGTGGTCCGCCGGGCCGATCAGATCGAGCTCGTCGACTCCTCACCCGAACAGCTGCGCCGCAGGATGCTGCACGGCAACATCTACCCGGCCGAGCAGGTTCCCGGGGCGCTCAGCCGGTTCTTCCGGACCGACAACCTGGCCGCGCTGCGCGAGCTGGCGCTGCGCTTCCTGGCCGACCAGACCGGAGCCGAGCTCTCCGCTTATCTGGCCCGGCATGAGCGACCAGGTTCCGAGCACATCCTGGCCGGCGTCACCCCCGCGCCGGGCGGTGACGCCATCGTCCGCCGCGCCGCGCAGATGGCCGCCAGCATCGACGCGGACCTGGACGTGGTCTACATCACCGGCCGGGACAACGGCGGCCAGGATCTCGCCCGGCTGCGCCAGGTGACCTCCGACGTGGGCGCGAGCTGGCACCAGCTCCACGACGACGACCTCGTCGGCGCCCTGATCGAGTTCGCCCGGAGCAAGCAGGTCACGCAGATTGTCGTCGGCGCCAGCCAGCGAGGCCGATGGCAGGAACTGATCAGCGGCGGCTCGGTGGTCCAGCGCGTCTCCCGGCAGGCCGCCCGGGCCGGGATCGACGTCCATATCGTCGCCCCGTGCGAAGAGCCGGTGCCGTGAGCTCATAATGGATTCGAAGAGGCGACGATGAAGCGGACGCTGCTCGGACTGGCCGCCGCGCTGGCCAGCATGGTGGTACTGACCGTAGCGATGCTGCCGCTGCGCGGCAGCCTGAGCGTCGCGACCACGGCCCTGATCCTGGTGGTGCCGGTGGTGATCGGGGTGGTAATCGGAGGCTTCGCGGCCGGCGTCCTCAGCGTGGTCGCCGGGTTTCTGGTCTACGACTACTTCTTCATCAAGCCCTACCTGACGCTCTGGGTCGGCGCTCCGCAGAACTGGGTCGCGCTCGGCGTGTACGTGGCCGTGATGCTGCCGGTAGCCAGGGTCGTCGCCGGGATGAACACCGCCCGGGCCCGAGAGCTGCGCCAGGGCCGGGAGCTCCGCCGGCTCTTCGAGCTGTCGGACCTGCTGGTCGAGGACAAGCCGCTCGACGTGCTCCTGTCGGTCATCGTGACCACCCTGGCCGATGTCTTCGGAGCCCAGCAGGTCGCGCTGTTCCTCCCCGCCGACGGCCGCCTCGAGCTGGTGGGCTCGGCTGGCGAGCCCCTCACCGCGGAGCAGCTGCGCGACGTCGTGCCCGAGCCCGGCTCCGCGACCCGCCATTCCCGGGAGCGCAGCGGCCTGCTCGTCCTGGCCCTTACCGCGTCCGGCCGCCCCGTCGGCTTGCTCGCGCTGTCGGCCGAGGCCACCGCCCGGCACGAGCGCGAGCCGCTGCTGCTGTTCGCCAACCAGATCGCGCTGGCCGTCGAGCGGGTCCAGCTTCGCGAGCAGGCCCTGCGGACCCGGGTGAACGAGCAGATGGCGGAGCTGGCCAAGACGCTCGTGGCCGCGGTCGCGCACGACCTGCGGGCCCCGCTGGCCTCGATCAAGGCGTCGTCGTCCACCCTGTCCGACGCCGAACTCGACATCAGCCCGGACTCCAGGCAGAACCTGGCCACCCTGATCGACGTCCAGGCTGACCGCCTGGCCGACCTGGTGCAGAACCTGCTGGACATGAGCCGGATCCAGGCCGGGGTGCTCAGGCCGCGATGCACGGTGATCATGCTGAGCAAGCTCGTGTCCGCCGTCCTCGCCGATCCGCTCCCGGCCTGGCGTGGGCACGACGTACGGGTGGAGCTCCCGGACGACCTCCCGCCCATCGACGCCGACCTGGTGCTCATGTCTCGCGTCCTGGCCAACCTGGTCGACAACGCCGTCCGGCACAGCCCGGCCGGCGCCCCGCTCCTGATTCGCGCCGAGGCCCTCCCGTCGGGTGTGATCGAGCTCTCCGTGACCGATCGCGGGCCGGGCGTCGACCCTGGCCGGCGCGACGAGATCTTCCGGCTGTTCGCCCGCCGGGACGGCGACGCCGGCGCCGGACTCGGCCTCACCATCGCCAAGACGTTCGTGGAAGCCCACGGGCAGCGCATCTGGGTCGAGGATGCTCCCGGCGGCGGAGCCAGGTTCTGCTTCACGCTGCCCGTGGCCCTGTCCCTGACGGAGGAGCCCCTAACCGAAGCGCCCACAGCCGAGGAGCCGCAGCTTGCCGCGAGTTCTCATCATCGATGACGACCGGGACCTGCTGAACGTGTGCCGCGTCGGGCTGGAGGCACTGGGGCACGAGGTCTGGGCGTCGGGGACCGGGCACGACGGGCTCGCCGAAGCGGCTATCCGGGCGCCCGATGTCATCGTGCTCGACCTGGGGCTGCCCGACATGGACGGGATGGATGTCTGCAAGCGCGTGCGGACCTGGAGCGAGGTGCCCATCGTGGTGCTGTCCGCGGACGGATCCGAAGACCGGAAGGTTGACGCCCTGGACGGCGGCGCCGACGACTACATGACCAAGCCGTTCGGCATGCGCGAGCTGAACGCCCGCCTGCGGGTGGCCCTCCGCCATCACACGGTCGCAGCGGACCAGGCCGAACTGGACGTCGGCCCGCTCCACCTCGACCTGGTCCACTGCGAGGCAGCACTGGACGGGCGGGTCCTGGACCTGACCGCCAAGGAGTTCGACTTCCTGGCCTTCCTCGCGCGGCACGCCGGCAAGGTCTGCACCCGCCGGATGATCCTGGAGAGCGTCTGGGGCTCGCGGTACGCCGGGGACCTGCACTACCTCAAGGTGTACGCGTACCGGATCAGGCGCAAGCTCGGCGACGAAGGCGGCCAGATCCTGCAGAGCGACCCGTCGGTCGGCTACCGGCTGATGCCGCCCGGCCCGTAATTCTGCCCCACCCCGTGATTCTGGCCCGCACTGACCAGCCCCGTCTCGTAGGCCAGCACGACGGCCTGGACCCGGTCGCGCAGCTGGAGCTTGGCCAGGATCCGGGCCACGTGGGTCTTCACCGTCGCCTCGCTCAGGGTCAGCTCCGCGGCCAGCTCGGCGTTGCTCAGCCCCCGGGCGATCAGGCCGAGCACCTCGAGCTCCCGGGGCGTCAGCACCGACAGGTCGGCGCTCGCCTCGGCCGCCGAAGGCTGCTGCCCGGCATACCGCTCGACCAGGCGGCGGGTGATCGACGGGGCGAGCAGCGCATCGCCGGAGCGCACCAGCCGGACGGCGGCGATGAGATGCTCGGGGGACACGTCCTTGAGCAGGAAGCCGCTGGCCCCGGCGGCCAGCGCGGCGTACACGTACTGGTCCAGGTCGAACGTGGTCAAGATGATGATCCGCATGTCCTGGCCGCACCGGGACGCGAGGATCCGCCGGGTCGCCTCCAGCCCGTCCATCTCGGGCATCCGGATGTCCATCAGCATGACGTCCGGCCGGTGCTTGAGCGCGGCGGCCACCGCCTCCCGGCCGTCCGCGGCCTCGGCCACCACCGCGATCCCGGCCGAGCTCAGGATCAGCCGGAACCCGCTCCGCACCAGCATCTGGTCATCTGCGATGACCACCCGTGGTGCAGACTCCGGATCCTCGCTCGTACTCACGTCCGCACCGCCTGAAACTCCGGCTCTACCCCGGCCGCCGGATCCAGCGGGATCCGCGCCGCCAGCCGCCAGCCGCCGCCGGGGCGCGGCCCGGCGTCCAGCTCGCCGCCGTAGACCGCGATCCGTTCCCGCAGCCCGATCAGCCCGCGCCCGCCAGAGCCCGAGCCCGGTCCCGGCGGCGCGACAGGCGGTCCGGAGGCGGCCGGCGGCCCGTCGTCGGACACCGTAATGAGCAGGTCCCGCGGGCCGTAGTCGAGGCGGACCATGGTCCGGGCCTGCCCCACGTGCTTGATCACGTTGGTGAGAGCCTCCTGGACGACCCGGAAGGCCGCCAGATCGACGCCCGGCGGCAGGTCCCGCAGCATCCCGCCCGGAGCCTCGACGGACAGCTCGACCGGCACCCCGGCCGCGCGGACGCGGCCCAGCAAGGCCGGGATCCGGGCTACGCCCGGCTGCGGGGTCAGGGTCATATCGGGCGGCGAGGCCGCGGTCGCGGCCGACGCCGGCACCTGCGCCGCGTCGCCGTGGCCCTCCCCGGAGGGCGCCAGCAGGCCCAGCAGGTGCCGCAGTTCGGTCATGGCGGTCCGCCCGCTGGCCTCGACGGCCAGCAGCGCCTCGCGGGCCTCGCCCGGCGAGCTGTCCAGGACCCGCCGGGCCGCGCCGGCCTGCACCACCATCACGCTCACGTTGTGCGTCACCACGTCGTGCATCTCGCTGGCGATCCGGGTCCGCTCCAGTGCGACCGCGCGCCGGGTCTGCGCCTCGTGTTCGGCCTCCGCCACCCGCAGCCGTTCTGCGGACTCCCTGGCCCGGCGGCGCCAGACCCGGATCGCGACTCCGACCGCCACGGTCGGGATCAGGATCAGCAGCGCGTTAAAGCGTTCCGGCACCGGGGGAGTGGTGTTCGGGTAGACCGCCGTCACGATGACCGCCGCGGCCAGCACGCTGAGCAGCGCCGCCCGCCGGTACGGGCTGTACGCGGCCGCGCTGTAGGCGGCGAGGATGACGGCCGCGAACGTGATCGCCGTGGTGTGCGCGCTGGGGAATACCCCGGCCATGATCACGCAGAACGCGGTGATCGGGTACGTCCGCCGGAACGCGAGCGGCGCCGTGGTCAAAGCCGCGCCGATCAGGTCCCCCGTCGACAGCCCCGGTCCGGGCTGAACGTGGATCACCACCGTCTTCCCCAGGGGCACAGGGAAGATCCCGTATGAGTCGCCGTTCCGGGTCTGCATGATCACGGCGACCACGGCGGCGACCACTGCCACGATCGCGATGGCCGCGTCGGCGGCCCGGGCCGCCCCCGATACCGCCGGCCGCTCATCGGGCTGCCAGAGGAAGCCGGCGAGCCGGCGTACCGGGCCCGGCCGCCGCCCGCTGCTTGTGCCCTGCGCCACCTACCCATTCTCGTCCGGCCCGGCGGGCATGCCATCATCCGCCGGAGCTATCCCGTGTACATACTGCGGATGAGAGCCAGCCGGATACTGTACCGAAGATGCGCCCGCCGGGCGACGTCACGGCGGGCTCCGCGCCCGTACCGTCCGGGCCATGGATACCCTCGTGCAACTCACTAACGTGACCAAACGGTATGACCACGACGGATCGCCGGCCCTGGCGGACGTCACCATGGACGTACGCCCCGGCGAGTCCCTCGCGGTGATGGGCCCGTCCGGCAGCGGAAAATCCACCCTGCTCAACCTGATCGCCGGGCTCGACCGGCCGACCGCCGGCACCGTAACCGTCGGCGGCGAGCGGGTCGACACGCTCAGCGAGACCGGGCTGGCCCGGTTCCGGCGCCGCCAGATCGGCATGATCTTCCAGTTCTTCAACCTGCTTGACGATATGACCGTGCTGGACAACGTTTTGCTGCCGGCCCAGCTGGCCGGGATACCGACGGCCCAGGCCCGCGCCCGGGTCGGCGACCTGCTGACCGCGCTGCGCATCGAGAAGCACCGCAACGCCTACCCGGCCCGGCTGTCCGGCGGGGAACGGCAGCGGGTGGCCATCGCCCGGGCGCTGGTCAACCGGCCCGCGCTGCTCCTGGCCGACGAGCCGACCGGGGCCCTGGACACCGTGACCGGCGAGGAGATCGGGGCGCTGCTGCTCGACCTGAACTCCTCCGGGCAGACCCTGATCCTGGTCACGCACAACCCGGACCTGGCCACCCGTTACGCGCGGAGGGTCATCGAGATCGTCGACGGCCGGGTGGCCAGCGACGCCGCCGCGGGGGCGCGGCGATGAGAGCCATGTTTATCTGGCCGCCTACTGCGGCGAGCCCGGCGGTCCGGGCTGCGCGCAGCGGGCTGTCCGGACGCCGCGTGCAGACCATGGTGATCGGCCTGGTGCTGCTGGTCTCCACCGCCGCCTCGACGCTGGCCCTGGGCCTGCTGGTCGACTCGAACGCCCCGTTCGACCACGCGTTCGCCGCCCAGCACGGCTCGGAGGTAACCGCGACCGCCCAGGCCTCCGCCGCCCAGCTCGCCGTCACCGCGCACCTGCCGGGGGTGACGGCGGCCGCCGGACCCTTCCCCGAGACGACCATCACCGCCACCGTCCCGTTCACCCCGCCGGCCGGCCAGGGTCCGCCCGGTGTCTTCCAGCAGCAGCTGGCCCTCGTCGGCCGCGCGTCGCCGGGCGGCCCGGTCGACGACCTCACGCTGGAGTCCGGCCACTGGCCGACGCAGCCGAACCAGATCGTGCTCAATGACATCAGGGGCCCGGGAGAGAGTATCGGGACCCAGCTCATCGTGACCGGCGTGCCCGGGTCTCCTCACCTCACCATCGTCGGCTTCGCCAACTCGATCACCCAGACGGCTGCGGCCTGGGTGCTGCCGTCCGAGGTCGGCGCGCTGCGCGCCCCCGGAGCGCCGGACGTGAGCCAGATGCTGTACCGCTTCGCCCACGCCGCCACCGGCAGCCAGATCAACGGGGACCTGGCCACAGTCCGCAGCGCACTGCCACCGGGCTCCGTACTCGGCGCCCAGTCCTACCTGACCGTCAAGCTGCAAGACACGAGTTCGATCGCGCCCTGGGTCCCGTTCATCGTCGCGTTCGGGGTGATGGGGTTGCTGCTGTCGGTGCTGATCGTGGCCAACGTGGTCAGCGGGGCCGTGGTGGCCGGGACGCGCCGGATCGGGGTGCTGAAGTCCATCGGGTTCTCGCCGGGGCAGGTCGTGGCCTCGTACGTGATCCAGGTTGCGGTCCCGGCCTTCCTGGGCTGCGTGCTCGGCGTGATCGGGGGCAACCTGCTTTCCGTGCCGCTGCTGAGCCAGACCGCGCAGGTGTACGGCGTGGGCGCGCTGGCCGTCCCAGTATGGGTCGACGCGGCCGTGCCGCTGGTCATGCTCGCCCTGGCCGGCGCCGCCGCGGTCCTGCTCGCGCTGCGCGCGGGCCGGATGAGCGCGGTGCAGGCCATCGCGACCGGGCGTGCGCCG
>Ga0210383_10002126_pt1 | contig 17939 bp, 13 predicted proteins | sample IncBWC14OmetaG_FD_160072 | JGI IMG/M metagenome (GOLD analysis project Ga0210383, IMG submission 160072) | Forest soil microbial communities from Barre Woods Harvard Forest LTER site, Petersham, Massachusetts, United States - Inc-BW-C-14-O ...
AACGGCCTCGAAAAACATGCCACTTTTTTGAACTTTATTTTTTGCACAGGCGGTGGTCTTCAGGACTGGCGCGCGAGGACAAGGGTGATGTCGTCGGGCTGCTCGTCGGCACCGATCCAGGCGTCGAGGGCGAGCATTACCTGGGTTGAGATCACATGCAGCGGTTGGTCGCGGTAGCGGCCCACGACCTCCATCATGCGCTCTTCGCCGAACTCGCCGAAGTCGTTCTCCGGCTCGGTCACGCCGTCAGAATACGCCACGAGGATATCGCCGGGCTGCATGTGGAAGCTGTCTTCGTCGTAGTGCATGCCGTCCATCAGACCTACGACGGTCCCTCCCTGGTCCAGCCTGCGAATACTGCCGTCCTGTCCAAGCACCAGCGGCGGCAACTGCCCGGCGTTCGAGTAGGTCAGCTTCGCCGAGGCCGCATCGTAGTGGGCCAGGAACAACGTTGCGTACTTCTCGGGCTGCGTGCTGCGGAAGAGATGCCGGTTGAGCAGCGAGAGAATACGGCCCGGCGATTGAAAGAGCTCATCGCAGTCGCCGCCGCGCTCTTCGCGGTTGGCGAGCAGTCCTGCCACCGTGGACTCGCTGTAGACGAGCTCCTCGCTAGCGAAGCGGTAGGCGCGCACGGCCGAGTGCAGCGTCGCCATCAGCAATGCCGCTGAGATCCCTTTGCCGCTGATGTCTCCGATGGCAATGCCGACGCCGGTCTCCTTACGGCCCACCATCCCGTCGTGGGCCTGCTCGTGGAAGACGAGGAAGTCGTAGTAGTCGCCGCTGACTGAACGCGCCGGACGGCAGACGCCGTGCAGATCGAGATTGGCGATACCGTGGGCAGAGAGCGGAAACAGGTTCGCCTGGACCTCCTGGGCGATGGAGATCTCGTTCTGCAGGCGTTCCTTTTCTTTTTGCTCCACGAGAAGACGCTTCAGCGATCCCGCCATCTTGTTGAACGACCGGCTCAACTCGGCGAGCTGGTCGTTGCGTTTGACGCCGATACGGTAGTCCAGATCGCCGCTGTCAATATGCTTCGTCGCCCTATACAGGTCGGTCACCGATGTCGTAATCGTCCGGCTCAAACGGATCGCCATCCACAGGGCCAGCAGCTCGATGAGAGCAAAGAGCAGGCACAGGATAATAATGGCGATGCGCAGGACGCTGGTGACGATTCCTCCGAGGGAGGAGCCAAAGAGCTGGTTGTAAAGGAGAGAGGGGCGCGATTCGACGGCGATGAGACAGTTGTCTCGTTCGCCTGTGTCCCAGATGTAGATGGGTTCGGTGGAGGTAAAGCTGACAGGAACATCGACCACGTTGATGGGCAGAGGTTGAGATCCGCCTCCGATCCATGGTCTGCCTGTAACTCCTGATGGGCCGATGGCAACCGGCGCCTCTTGACGTTCGCGATGAGGTGCGGTTGGACGGACCGGGCGTATCTGGCTTCCTTCGGGCGATACGGGGCGGAGTTCCGATTCGCTTGAGGTATTTCCGGCGCGTTCCGGCAGCAGACGCGCGCGACCGAGGCCTTCGGCGACGATGGTCATCAGGGCGGCATCGACAGAGTGGCTGCTCATGAGAGTAAAGATTCGTCCGTCGTTCCACCGCTTTTGATGGACGGAAACGAGGTATAGTTCACCGCCGTCGAGAACCAGCCCGGAGAACTCGCCGCCGGAAAGCTCGGTCGCCCAGGGTGGCAGGCCTAAGGGGGCCTTGCCCCGGAAGTTTGCCCCAAGGTCGACGGGGGCGCCATTAATAAAGACCCGCGTTTCGCGCCGAAGCCGGTTACCGACTCGATCGACCTTGCCAAACTCTCCGCCTCTCTCAAGATTCTGAATGGCGGTGGCCAACTGTTCGGGCGAGTCGTTTGGCCGCTCGTTGAGCACCTGCGTGACCAGGTCTGTGCGATGCGCTGTTTCATTGGTCATCTGATTCAGCTCGGTCTGAATGCGGGAGTCGACCAGATGGATGGCGAACTGACCGGCGGCCACGTAGGCAAGAACAGAGACGAGCGTGACAAAGAGGACGACGGGGGCAAGACCGATCAAAAGATAGGTGAGGACGAGCTTGTTGCGCAGGCTCCAGAGCATGTGGGTGCGAACAAGCTTCCAGAGGAAGGGCACGGCCACGGCCACAAGAGTAATGCCGGCGAATATCTGCAAAAGAGTGAAGAAGGTCCCATGTGCTCCGAGGAAGCGGCGAACAAACAAAAGCCAGCCGAACCAGACGGTCACCCAGAGCGTGGCACCGGCCAGTCCCGTCGGCAGATGCGCCTTCAGCCACGCCAAGATCCTTGTCGCGCTACTCATCGTTCTTTGCCTTTTTCTGCTCTGACTCGCGCGCCAACCGCAGCGTATGGCGCGTTGCCGAAAAATGCGCTCCCGCCAGCAGCAAAAGGCCAGAGAGAAACGCCCACATCATCAACCCTACCGAAATATAAAACGGGCCGTAAACGGACTGAAAGTCCAGCCACGGCAACGCCCTGATATAGAGGACCTTTGCGAGTTGCCAAAGCAGACCGATCACGACCGCCGTGGGCAACACCGCCCGGGCGGGGACCTTTCTATAGGGCAGCACCCAGTAGATCAGGAAGAACATCAAGATGCTCGCAAGACCGGCACATAGCCGCAAGAAGCCGTATGAGATGAAGCGAAACACGACGTTGTCGGTGTGGCCGATGAAGATCCACGAGAGAATCGTCTGCTGGCTCGCCGTCGACGCTACCGACGCCATTGCCAATACACCTACTGCAAATGCCAGCCCCAAGGAGATTGCCTGATTATGGAGATAACTGCGGTTCTGCCGGACGCCCCAGACGCCGTTCAGCGCCACCTCCAACGGCAGAAACACGCCGGTAGAAGTAATGAGTAGCATGACCACCGAGAAGAACTGCGTGCCTTTGTGCGGATGGGTAAGGAGTTGCATGTTGCGCATGACGAAGTCCTGCCCCACGGGCAGAAGGTTCTTCATCATGTCGCTGACGACCCCCTCCATCTCACGTGAATGGAAGACGTTGCGGCTGATCGTCAGTAACAGCACTATGAAAGGAAAGAGCGATAGGATGGTATTGGCCGCAACACTGAACGCGTAGGTATGGACATCTGTCCGCGCCATGTACGTTGCGAGCGCGGCGATCTGGGCCCCGAGACCGTACTCCTGGACGACGGGTTTGACGTCCTCCATTGGCTTCGGCGACAGCTCCGGCTCGTTGGACTTTGGCTCTTCGGCTTGATCGGGAACGATGGAAGACATAGGGGGAATGGGCACGGCGCGCAGGACTGTGGTTGCTTACTCCGATGCTAGCAGAGCGGCCCGCGTCTTCGGCGGACACTAAGTCTTAGAGCTGGCTTCTCTGTCTACCCCGATTGCGGCCTCCCTGGCCCCCTCTTCGAGGCTTTTGATTCGTGTGGTCGCCCACTTAGCGGTCTCTGCCAGCACGGGGTCTTCCGCTTCAGCCCAGACATCCAGTTGTGCGGCAAACCTCCGTTCGCCACTGTTCCCCATGGCAATGGCGACGTTGCGTTGAAGGCGTTTGCGCCGGGTGCGTTCGACCGGCGAGCCTGCAAACCATCGCTTGAACTCCGCCGCATCCATGCCGGCAAGCCAGTCCAGGGCCGGATTCACCATCTGCGGCCGCGCGAGCATGTCCTCGTTCGCCGAAACCGGAGCGCGCCGGTTCCAAGGACAGACGTCCTGGCAGATGTCGCAACCGAAGACCTGACGGCCCATGGGTCCGCGGAGTTCCTCGGGGACCGCGCCTTTTTTCTCGATCGTCAGATAGGCGATGCAACGCGACGCGTCCATCTCGTGCGGGGCGACCAGAGCGTCGGTCGGGCAGGCGTCGATGCAGCGTGTACAGCTTCCGCAACGGTCCGCTGCGATTGGCAACTCGACGCCCACCGCTACAGGCAGCGACGTGACAATGACACCGAGCAATAGCCAGGACCCCAGCTCCTGATTGATGACACAGGTATTTTTCCCGATCCAGCCAATGCCGGCCTTTACGGCGATGGCACGCTCGACAAGGGGACCGGTGTCGACGTAGCAGCGTGTTTCGCAGGCGAAGCGTTCGTGCAATGCGGACTCAATCCGGCGCAGACGGCCAAGAAGCTGATCATGATAGTCCGTGGGGACGAGTTCGTCCGGTTCCTCGGCCGCGTTGGTCTCTGTTCTCGCAGCGCTGCCGCTCCATGCGTATCGGGCGATCCATCCAGTGTCCGGGGGCGCACTGTCGATCGAGAGTGGGCCAGATGTGTTGTAGTTCAGCGCACAGACGATGACGGACCGCGCCCATGGCATCGCCACCTGCACCGCACTTCGCAGGAGAACGCCCTGTTCGTCGCGGCGTTTTAGATAGTCCATCTCCCCTGCTCTGCCGGCCGCGACCCAAGCGGCAAACCGCTCGGCATCGACCTGGTCGCCGGCGTCGGATTCTGCGACATCGACCGCCGCTACTCCTGCGGAATCGAAGCCGGCATGCAGGGCCTGCTGATGCAGCCAAAATGCAAGCTCGGGAGTCCATGCTCCGGTCGCCACGAAGTTTCACCCCATTGCCAAGAGATTTGCGCAGACGTCTGCAAGGATAAATCGACAAGCCGAGCAGGGGGCGAAAGCGGCGTTGCCTGTCGAGGGAAGAAGCCGTAACTCGAAGACCTGAGATAAAATAGAAGAGCGCGGAGAGTTGGCAGAGCCCGGTTGAATGCACCTGACTCGAAATCAGACATAGGCGTAAGTCTATCGGGGGTTCGAATCCCTCACTCTCCGCCATCATCTTCCTAAGTTTCTATAAACACTCATAAAACAACCAAAATCAATGACTTAGCCTAGAAGCTAAGGTGTCCCTTTTGTCCCTATTGTGCGGCTTGGTAAGGTGGATGAGTGGGTTTTACCTGAACATAAGCGACCCGCTTTACCATAAAAAACCCAATGTTTTAGGCAGGTTCGGAGTGTATGCTTCTGCTAATTGTCCCAAGCCACTGGAAGGGCATAGCGATGAAGAAGCAATACACGATCCCTGTCGCCGGCGATCACAGCGAAACACACGAAGCTATCTTGCTTTATCTGTACAACAACCCAGAGAGGCCGCATTCGACCGGCTTCCGCGCTAGAAGATAACTCAGTAACACCGGAAGAGATCGCTGCCCAGTTGAAAGCAGCAGCGGGTCTTCTAGGAACTCCTCCGAGTGACGTTGCAGCCTCGAAAGCCAAACAAAACCGAAAACCGGATGACGTTCAAACAGACATTGAGTCGCTGATCGTGGAAGGTCTAGTTCGCGGCAAGAGAGAAGGGTCGGGGTACAGCGTCTCAGTTCTTACGGTGTGAACGTCCCATCCGTTGTTGAAAGCTTCGATCCAAGTGGGCGAACCTGACTCTTCAGCGATGATGCGGAGTTCAGCACCGCTCATGTCGACGGAGACGATGACTACACTGAGCAGACCTGCTGGCTGCTGTTCCTGAAACGGCTCCGCAATTTGGCCCTACTGCAGGCCGGCGCGTGTCATTTGACGTTGAACGTGGTGCCCAACAAGATTCCGCTGGTGGCACCGTCGTAGACAAAGGTCGAACTGGGACGATAGTTCACGTCGAGATAGCGATAGCCTAACAGCAGGATGATCTTCGGCTTGATCTTGTAGCCCAACAGGCCGGCCACTTGGTAGTCCACGGTTGCGCCACCGGCACCCGCGTCGCCCAGAATCGTAATCCCAGCCTTGGGTGAAAGCGGCATTTGAAGCCTCGCTCCTGCCACCACGTCAACCCAGTTTGCCGACTGCGAGTTGTTTAGGCTGGAAGGTTGAAAGCTTAGGTTCTCGCCTAAGTGCCAATAGCGAATGCCGATTGTGCCATCGACCTCCAGTTTTTCCTGGTCCACGATCCGGTAACCGGCCTTAGGGGTCAGTATGCTCTGGGTCATCTTCACCTTGATCGAGGCTACGCCAAGCTCATTCTCCGGCAGCGCCGTGTCGTCAGAAAGCTTGATCCACATGAAATCGCTAGGGAACACGAAGCGTCCCTTCTTGGCCTCGGCCGCTCCCATCAGTCCGATGTTGAGCTTCGAAAAAATGTCACCGAAGGTGGCGTGAAAACTGGCGTCGCGGCCAAGATAGCCTGCTGTGCCATGCGCGCCGGCAAACCATAAGTACGGGCTGATCCACAGATGCCAGCTCGTGTCGTCCGCAGGAACGGCCCTGTGCGGAGCGGGAGTGGCCCCGGCTTGGTCATCCGAGCCCAGATACGATATTTGTTGACCAATCGCAGGCACACTTAACGCCAAGGCTAGAAATCCAATGAATGCTAAACAAACAGTTGTACGGTACGAATTCATAAGTGTCCTTTCTGACGGCTCGCATTCTCGCTCAAAACGTATCGCGTGCTTGGAGCTCAAATACGACAATGAAACCTAGCGAGGCAAATATCTAAATGCACTATCGATTGCCGAAGGTCCAACTCAGTCCTGAACTGGTGCCGTAGTCGCTCTTTGGGAATGTCGCAGGAGGACGAGTGTCCCAGCTTCCGTAGAACGAAAAGTTCCACGAAAGATCGTTGACGAGCTTGATGTAATAGATCGCATTCGAATTGAAATGGACACGTCCAGCGTCTGAGATTGCCGGGATGAGAGAGGCCGTGACACCCAGGTTCGTCTTTTTGAATTTGAATGCTTTGATTTCCGTAGCGACGAAACCAACTGCTGTGTTCTGTGTTCCCTGGTCCACCGTATTTTGCCCGTAATTAGCACTCTGCCAACCTACCCCGCCAATCACGGATATACTCGCCCGGTTAGTGTTTTTTAAGTAATATCCAATTCCCCCGGCGAGCGTGGTTTGTAGATGGATCTCCTGTACCGAGCTTTGAAGAAAAGACGCGGCACCGGTATAAAACCAGTTGTTCCAGCGAAGAAGCCTCGAGATGCCTACGTCGGTCTGGTTTCGGGTTGTCAGGTTCGAACCGTTATTCGATGCGAGTGAAGAGTTAAAGTTGACCTGACTCGACCAGCGCTCTCTGGTATATGCCACCTGGGAACTTAGGTTGTACTGTACCGATTCATTGCCTTTCGAATAGAGCAACCCCGTGTTCACAGCGCCGTCAAATCGATGCCAAAAGCCCTCAGAGGTCTCGCTCAATTTGATGATCTTACGCTGTGCAATTTCCACTTCGTTCCCCGGCGCTTCGGCGATTTCAATTTCTATGGGAGGATCGTTGGATGCCCCCGTTGTCGATATCTTCCCCGTGTATACCTCGCCGCTCTCGGTTTTGACCAGGAACAGCTGATTACTCTCCATGTGAGCTACCTGCGACCACTGCACTCCGATTGTGCCGTCCACATATTTAAGTTTGACTGACAAAACGCCGCCGCTGAGTCCCTTGATCTCGCACGTTAAGCGGTCGCCATTTTTCATTACGATTACATCGGTGTTCTCCTGCGCCAAGAGAGGAGCAGAGCAAAGCAGCGCGCAGTAGAGAAGAGTGATGGCTCGAAAAGTCACAGCGCGTTCCTGTCTCAAAGCAGAAAGAAGCCTGCCCGACGGAAGGGTCTGTTGGGTTCAAGGACCGACGTCGGACATGCTGCCATCGCTAGGTTTGCGTTATTACTATGTGCCAGCGATTCCCTTGTTCTGGAGTACCCTGACCACGACGCGTCGATTTTGTGCCTGGCCCTCAGCGGTCTTGTCACTGCCGACCTGCCTGCTTTCGCCCATAGCTCCGGGCGCCAACATATTGGTCAGAGGGATGTGGCCCTGCTGCTGAAGAAATTGAGTGACACTGTTGGCCCGGTCCTCGCTTAGTTTCTGATTCAGCGAAACGCTGCCTACCGATGAAGCGTAGCCTTTTACCTGGATCGTATAGGCAGTGATCGTCTTGGCCTTCTCGGCCAACTGCAATAGCTGTGGTTTGTATTTGGGATCGAGAGTTACCTTGCCGTTGGCGAAGTAAACCGTCACCTCGTCCATGATGTTGTAATCATCTAGCTGCCCGAAGCGTTTGTTTGCAGCCTCGATGGCGGCTTTATTGGCGTCAATCTTTGCCTGTGCCTCGGCCATTTGCTGCTGTTGTTCCTGCATCTCTTGCTGTTGCCGCTCAAGCGCTGCTTTCTGCTGCTCTAGTTCCTGTTGGCTCTGTTGGATTTGCTCCTTTGCCGGTTGCAAGCCGGCCTGGATTGTTTGCGCATCCTCCAGGTCATTGCCCTTGAACTTGACAGAGCTCGCTACGAGTTCGTTCTGAGCGTTGTAAGTTCCCTCTACCTCAACCTGGAGCCCTGGTATAAGCGCAGTCATCGACATCTGCTTGCGTCGTGCCTTGAACACTCCCTGAATTTGGGCCACCCGTGTGGTGTCGGTCAGTACGACGACTAGTTTCGGCTCGCTTGCAGTCTGCAATGTCATGCTGGCCGCGTTTCGTCCGGTTATCAGTCCCTTGACTTTGGTGGTCTGAGCGAACATGGCACCGCAAAATAGTAGAAGAGTGATCATTAATGCTGAAAGAACGATTGCTTGGACGCATCTTTTCATAGTCCGCTCCTTGGGTTGCTGACGTTCAGGTTCGACATCCATCGAAATTCTCGACCAGTCGGCATTAGTAGCCGAAGATTACGATCCGCCAGATTATTATTCTTCTTCTCGCTTCACCGTGGGTGCGGTCCATTTGCCGTCCAATGCTTCCTCCTTCGGCCAATAGAGGCGCATGTACATCGCGAATGGCCCTTTTGCCGCGGGCAGCCAGTTGGCTTCCTTATCTTTGCCAGGGGACTCGTTCTGGATGTAGAGGGTCAGCCCGCCGTCGGCATCTTTTTTGAGCTGCGGGAGCATCGGCGAGTTGATTAGGTAACGATTGAGTGGATTTGCAACGAGCAGGCTGGCCGGAAGATCATACATTGTCAGCGACCAGAACGCGTTCACGGGCGGGTACTGGCCTGGTGCAAAGCGTAAGGTGTAGTGGTTAGCTCCGTCCAGCTTCTGGCCGCCGGAATCGACGTAGTAGACGGGATACATTGCCTCTTGCTTCGAGTTGCCGTAAATACCGATGGTGCCAAGCCAGCGATTCAGGTAATTATTCTTCATATACTGACGTGTGCCGAAGAGATCGCCGGACTTCAGGGTCCCGTTGCCAAGCATCTTTACGCCTCCGGCGAAGTCAGCAAACGCGTCGGCCCTGCCCTGTTCGATCGCTTCCCGCATTTCAGGGGTAAGTTTGTTGGGGTCGAAGGTCTTTCCCGCACCGATGCCGATTTTGGCGAAACGCGCCATCAGTTCTGTCTCTGATGGGTCAGTCGGACAGAATTGCAGTACGAAATTCAGCTCGTTGAAAAACTCTAACGACGTCTTTTGTTCTTCTGCACTCAGGGGCTTAATGAAATCAATAACCGGCGCTGCTTTGGGTGGGTCTGTATTCAGGAACGCCGAAAGCGTTTGAACTTTGTAACCAGCCTGGATCTTCTTCACATTGTCGAGATCGCCGGGATTAAACAACTGCGTGCGATATGGAAGGATGACCAACTGCGTGTCGGCGCGAACCACCTTCTTGATGCCCTTGGGTGTCTGCCCCTTCCAATTCGGTCCCACGACTAGGAAGCTACCGCCCTCGTTGCCAGTAGTCCGAGTGCCGAGGTAGTCAAAATTGAAGGTGTAGGCGTCGGTGAACTGAACGCTGTTGTAGCGTCCCTTTTCAATCGGCGGCAGCGTCAGCACGATTGGCTCGGCGCGCAAATCCAGACCCGCCCAGGAATAGGGCGTATCCGAGTTGGGTGTCTGAACCGCCTTGTCGGCTGGCGTAAAGACACGGGGGATATTTGTTATTTGGTTCCAAGGGGCCTTGAATTCGGGACTCTCGCGATCAACGAAGTAGGCGTACTCGACGCGATAGTTATCTACTAATGGAAAGCCATAGATATATGCTTCCTTAGCGATGGCGCGGGCTTCAGCCGGGGTGACGCCTGTCTGAGCACTCAACGAATTGAGGTGCAGCGTGAAGAGAACTGCGGCGGTGCCGATGGCTAAGGTCCTTCGTGTAATGGGCTTCATGTCTTCGCTTCCTTTCCAAATTGCCGACCATCCTTGGATTAGGCGGATAGAGCTTGTTAGCTTTGGCGTGTCACTTCACCAACTCGAACTCACCGGGTTTCCATGTTTTGTCAAACCACGGCTGCAACGGACCGTAAAGGCGCAGGAGAACGTTCCAGCCCTTGTCTGGAACGGTCTGCACCCAGTTGGTTTCATGGCCCTTCGGCGCGGTAGGGCCGAACCAGACATCTACTGAGGTGTCAGGGTTCACGATAATGCCTTCTTTCTGGCTGCCGATGCTGGGGAATTGTTGATCGGTCTGCAGCATCGAGCGAGTTTGATTGTCGTAGACGACGAACGACCAGAAGTCCTTCGCTGGGATGTTGGGCGGCAAGTGAATCTTGTAGGTCTTGCTGCCATCCAGCGGCTTGCCTTCGGAGTCCACAAACGCTGCGGCGTATTGTGAGCCGATTCCCACCATCTTCATGGCCATGGCCGGGGTGATACCGGTGGCATAGTAATGAAACATAGTTCGTGCATCGAGATTGCGCACGCCGGGCTGAGATAAGAACTCATAGCCTCCGGTAAATGTTGTGACCCACGCGCTGTTCGGATAGTAGGGCGCTTCTTTCATTCGCGTGCGAAAGAGGATGGCCCGAGAGGTGGCGTTCCCCACTGCCGCCGCCTCGGTCAGAATCTTCTTCATGCGCTCATCGGGCGCAAAGGGCTTGCCCTTCTCGATGCCGATGGAGGCGAACAGCCCCAGCCTTTCAGGATCCAGCGCCTCGCTTGGCTCCTCCTGCACGACTTCATTAAGCTCTTCAAAGTAGCTAAAGTCATTTGCGTGAACCGTGTTGAGCTCAACGCCAGAGCCATTAATGAACTTTGTTTCGGGCGGGTTCTGCGCCTGCGACAGCGGATAGATGCGCAGGTTCTTTTTGATGCTCTCCACGCCGGGCTTGAGATCGCCGTTTACCTTGAATCCCCGTCCCATGAGCCAGAGGTTATAAGTGCGTGGGTGGGCGACAAAGTAACCCTTCGGCACTTCGCCTTTGTACCCCGGCGGAAGCACGAGATATTTGCCGCCTTTACCCTTGTCAGGACCGGCGTTGCCGATATCGGTGACGTACTGAAACCAAGAGTCGTCTAGAAACGCGAGTACATTGGGAGGCGCTTCAATCACCAACGGGCCATCCTTCAAATTTAGCCAGGTGCTGAAATAGACGGAGTCGGTGTTTCCCGTGAGAAAAAGCGATTTGGAGTCCAGAAGGTTCTCGAAGACCAAAATGTTGCCATTGATGGCGCCGAGCTTTTCAAAACCTCTGCGCATGCCAACCAACGAAGTCCCCGGCATGCCGCTCATAAACGCCTGCACACCACGCGTGAAGTCGAGGTTGTCGTAGACCCTCTGAACGGTGGGATCATCTGGAAAGCCGTCCCTGAACGTCAGAGTGCCAATGCGTGTGTCCACGGAGTCAGGCGTAGTGATGGACGGCGGAATCGGCGTCGTCATTTTCATCTTCGGCGGCCCGTGTGTCCCAGCCGTCGTGGCAGACGAAGGCGCAGGCTTGTCGTTACAGCCGATGATCGTTAAGAGGGCGAAGGCAATGATGCATGAGAGCGAGCGCAGCGCGAATCGAATACCTTGCATAGACTGACCTCAAGTGATCTGTTCCAATGCTCACGACTATTTGACGGGTGTCATTTCACAAGTTCGAACTCGCCGGGCTTCCATGTCTTGTCAAACCACGGTTCGAGTGGGCCGTAGAGTCTGAAAATCACGTTCCAGCCCTTGCCGGGAACGGTCTGCGCCCAATTGGACGGGTTCACTCCCTGCGGCAGAGTCGGACCGAACCAAACATCCACTGAGCCGTCAGGGTTGTTCACGATTCCCTTATCGGTACTGCCGACGCTCGGGTAGCGCTGGTCGGTCTGCAACATTGAGCGAGTTTGGTTGTCGTAGAGTGTGAAGGACCAGAAGTCCTTCGCCGGGACGTTGGGCGGCAGGTGAATCTTGTAGGTCTTACTCCCATCGAGCGCCTTGCCCTGGGAGTCAGTGGTCGCGGTAGCGTATTGCGAACCGATGCCTACCATCTTTATAGCCATTGCTGGAGTAATCCCGGTGTAGAAGTAATGAAACAGCACGCGCGCGTCGAGATTTCGCACACCGGGCTGAGATAGGAACTGGTAACTACCGCCCGGCGTGGTGGCGAACCAAGCGCTGTTCGGATAGTAGTAGGCCTCCTGCATGCGCGGACGCATTGCAAGGGCCCGCGCCGTCACATTGCCCACCGCAACTGCCTCGGTCAGGATTTTCTTCATGCGTTCATCGGGCGCGAAGGGCTTGCCCTTCTCGATTCCGATGGAGGCGAGTAGCCCGAGCGTTTCCGGATCTAAAGCTTCAGACGGTTCCTCCTGAACGATTTCGTTCACCTCCTCGTAGAAGTGAAAGTTGTTCGCATGGACAGTGTTGTGGGGCACTCCAGACACGTTGGAGAACTTGGTCACGGGTGGGTGGGCAGCCTGCGCCAGCGGATAGATTCGCAAATGCGTTTCGATGGCGTCCACGGCGGGCTTGGGGTCACCATTGACTAGGAAACCGCGCCCCGCTGCCCAGATGCCGTAGGTGGCCGGACGCATAACAAAATACCCACTCGGCACGTCGCCCTTATAGCCCGGAGGCAGAAACAGATACTTGCCGCCCTTACCCTTGTCGGGACCGGCGTTTCCGAAATCGCAGACATAACGAAACCAGTGGTCATCGACCACGCCGAGGGTATTGGGCGGCGTCTCCACAACGATTGGCCCCGTCTTCGTATCGATCCAACTCATGTAGTAGACCACCGTCGTATTCGCGGTCAGCCACAGGGCTTTCGAGTCCATCATCTGCTCGAAGATGATGACGTTGCCGTCAGTGCCCCCCAAATTTCGCAACGCGGGCCGGAATGCGGTCACGGCTGCACCCGGCATCGCATTCAGAAATGCCTCGACGCCGCGCTGGAAGTCAAGGTTATCGTAGACCTTCTTTGTCGTGGCGTCGTCTGGGAATCCGTCGAACAATGTCAGTGTGCCCAGGCGCGTCTCGATGCTGTCCGGCGTGGTGATCTCCGGTGGAATGTCCGTAGTCATCTTCATCTTCTGTGGGGCCTGAGTCTGACTTGTGGTTGCAGAGGAAGGCGCAGGCTTGTCGTTGCAGCCGATGGTCGCTATGAGGGCGAAGGCGATGATGCAGCCGAGTGAGCGCAGCACGAGTCGAATATTTTGCATAGAACCTCAAGTGGATTATTCCGATGTACGCGAGCATTATGTTTGGGAAGATCCTCCCCAGCAGGACCTACTCCTTGGAGCCAGCTCCGTTCCAATCGATGATGTTGACTAGCTTCCAGGGATTTTTGCGAAGCTCGAATTGAAGTTGACCTTGCTTGTTAATGATCAACTGGGCTGCTGGGTAGAGGACACCAGCGCTTTTGTCCTTGTCTGAGTCGTTTAGGTCAAGTTCGCCGGCAGTCAAGTCGTAGGCAGTGCTTGGGCCGCTGTTGTAGGCTTCGGCGAACCTGATTGGTCGATTCGTGGCGAACCGAATCTTGCGACCTGTGGGCGAAGGAATCAGGGCAATGTAACTGAGGTCGTAGCCCAATGTACCGGTAATCGCGATGCGGCCAACTGGCTTCATGTTTGTGAGCGCTTTGACCAGACCCTGGCTTTGGCCCTTCTTAAAAGCATCGACGAGGACCTGCCTGTCCTCTTGTGTAGAAAATTGGTTGATGATCACCTTAATGCCGACATTTCGGCCCAGCTGTGTGCTGGTTCCCATCGCCTGGGCATCAATCGTCTCTGGTTTCCCGTCGTCTGCCGAAATGGCGGGAATGGCTGTTGCCGAGAGAAGTGCCAGCAAAAGACTGCTGTAGCCGAACTTCCGTGCGCTAGAGCGTTGGATCCTGAGGTTTATCATCTTATTTATCCTTTTTATTTATCCTTTCGAAAAATGGGTGGTCTGTCGGAGCGCGCGACCAGCGCGAACCCATTAGGGGCCCTCTCGACAGTCATCGATCAACGGACAGCGGAACCGTAGCGCGCTTTGATTCAAAAAAATGGGGACCGGCGACGCAATTTGGCTAACTCGAGAATCCTTTGTTTAAGAATGCCGCTGGTTGGATTGATTTGTGCCAAAGTGCCGTCGCATTTCTCAAACCATTCGATGGAGATTCAGTTGACGGAGTAATTTCCCGCGTTCTTCGATCAACTCGGGATATGGTGTGACCGACACCGACATAGGAGAAAGGCTGCGAAACTGTTAGTTCTGCTAGTATCACGGGTGTCGCCGATTGGCTAGAACATGTATCACCCCGAAGGATTTTCTTCGGATCGCGCTCTTTCTGCGACTAAGGGCGGAGGCTCAGTGGTGTACCCGGGAATTCATTCGAGGTCTGGCTCAGCAAAACCGGGCCTTGTTGAGCTTAAACTATTGACTGACGAGCAGTTAATGGTTGAGTTGCAGGATGGCGTTAACGATGCTCTTGCGCTCTTGTTTGAGAGATACCAACGCCTCGTCTTCAGTATCGCGCTCAAAATTGTTCGGGACCGCGGCGAGGCTGAGGACGTGACGCAAAATGTCTTCCTCGAAATTTACCGCTCGGTGGCACAATTTGACCCTGCGAAAGGCACACTTAAAATATGGCTGCTGCAATTTGCCTATCATCGCGCCTTCAACCGCAAGCAGTACCTGAATACACGGAACTTTTACAATCAGGAGAGCGCGGAAGATACAAGGGATATAGATCTTTTCTCGCGCGATGAATTTTTGACATCGGGCGGGTATGCACCTGCGGAGTTACGATTATTGCTGCAAGAGGGATTAGCCTCGTTGGGCGAATCTCAAAAACAGGTAATCGAATTGGCCAGCTATGACGGGCTTTCCATGAAGGAGATTGCAGATAAGACAGGAAACTCTCTTTCGAACGTGCGGCATCATTATTATCGAGGCCTTCAGAAACTACGCTCCTTCATCACTCGGCCCTCCGGATTCGGGCAAATGTTAGGCGACGATGAGTGACCATTCACACTATGAGGAGTTAGCTGCGCTCGCGGCGGGCGGTCACCTCAGTGACGACGAACTAACCGATCTTGAGCGACATGCGGAGAACTGCCCGCAATGCAAGACCGCAGCAACGGACTTCCGGGAAATTGTCCATTTTGGCCTGCCGCTGGTGCAGAGCCCCTTCCGCCGGAGCATCAACATGATCACGAGCCGCCCCGACCCCGGTGCAAGAGAACGGTTTATTAGAAGGGCTTCGCTCGAAGGTATAGCGTTCTCGCCTGAGGTCAGAAGACCGGCCAACGCTAGTGGATTGCGTCTCAGCCTTGTCGCTGCGGGCGCCTGTGGGATTGCTGCTATCGTCGCCGTAGTCCTTTACACCTCCAATCATTTGGGGCCGCTATCTCGTCAGCCTGACCGGCGTGCAGCGCAAGGAAGCCAACAGCTCGACCGTCTAACCCAGCAGAACTCCGCCCTTGAAGCCACAATCTCTCGATTGGAACAGACAAGTGCCGAACAACAGCGCGAAGCCGAGGGCCTGCGCACGCAAGTGACCACGCTAACCGCTGCAGCAAGCAATCATGGCAACGACCAGACGCGAGCGGATACGGCGCAATCAGTGTCCCACGGCACCCAGTTGCTCCAAGAGACTGAGGCCGAACGGAAGACACAGGAAAAATTGTTGGCCGACACGAGAGCAGAGTTGGCAGGATTGAAGAAGGCCCGCGCTTCCGACCAGGCATCGATCGTGGCCGACCAAATCCGAATTAATGAACTATCCGACCAACTGAAAACTGCTAAGGCAAATGCAAATACTATGCAGAGACAATTGGCATCTGCGGGTGGAGATGTTCCTAATTTGATGGGTGCCCGTCAGTTGCATGTGGTGGATGTTCGAGACTCGGGTCCCGATGGAAAGCCGGGCAAGGCCTTTGGGCGGATCTTCCTGACTGAGGGCAAGTCGCTTGTTTTCTATGCTTTTGATCTGAATGACCCGGCAAGAAATGGTTCGAAAAAGACCTATCAGGTATGGGGACAGACGGAAGGCAAGGCAGGTTCGTTGCGTAGTCTTGGTTTATTAAACGCCGACAGTAAGGCACAGCAACGGTGGGTGCTGAAGTCAAACGATACCGCGGCCTTTAAGGAGATTAACTCCATATTTGTTACCGTGGAACCGCAAGGGGGGGCCACGACGCCTAGCGGTCAACGCCTTCTGTTTGCCTATCTTGGAGAAGCGAATCACCCCTAGGTTCGCTCTGGCCGGCTGCGTATTTTTCGTGTTTTTTTCTGTGGAGAGATTTGGGCGTTTTTGCTGCGGATTTTGGGAAAAACGGGTGGCAGAACGTGGTTTTTTGATGGTGAATTCGTGGTGGAATGCTGGTGAAAGCTGGCATGTTGATGTCACTTTTCTGGTTCGAAAATCATGCCATCAATTCTGAATTTATTCTTGGGTGGTTCCCGTTTTGGGAATGGTGGGGCAGGCACGAATAGGATTTCTGCGAGATACATCTCAGTCTCAGAACTGCAGTTTGATTGTGAACTGTGCGGAGCGGGGTCCGCCTAAGGCATACAAGGGGCTTTGTCCTCCGAGGGCTGCGCCGCCGCCCAGGAGGAGGTTCGTTGTGGAGCCGGGGCCTATTTTGCCGAAGGTGCTATCGAATTCATTGCCTGGTTCGGGGGAGCCCGGGGCACCGAACATGGGATGGTTGAAGAGGTTGAAGTACTCTGCGCGCACACTGAGATTGAGGCGCTCAGTGAGCTTGAATCGCCGTCGCACGGCAAGGTCAGTCTGGTCTATGAAATATGGGCTACGCAGACTGTTCCTGGGAAAGTCTCCAACCTGCCCTGCCGGGGGTGTCGTGAAGGCGGCCGGATTCAGTGCTGTGCCGCTGGGTTGGGTCGAATCTGGAATCCAAAAAGGCTGACCCGGCACGACCTGAGCCTGGGTCCTGTAAGCTCCCACCACCGGCGAGATTACGGTTACGGTGATGTTGATCGGCGGCGCGGAACTTACGCGGACCAGACCGTCGACTGCCCAGCCTTTCAAAATTGCGTTGCTTATGCGGCCCCACGCGGGCGAGGGCAGCTCGTACGAGACGGCCCCGGCGATGGAGTTGCGTATGTCGAAGTCGGAGGGTGTCAACGGTGGCAGGACGATCTGGCCCACACTTGCTGCTGTGAGACCGCTCGAATCGGAGGACCCAAGATCGCTTGTCTTGGCGAGGTTATAGGAGATGAGTGCCTGCAGGCCGTGAGACATTCGGCGCTGGAACTGGAGCTGAAGGGCATTGTAGTGAGAGTATCCGGCGTTCCTTACAGCGAAGACAGTGCCGCCGGTGCCAAGGTTTACAAGCAGCGGGGGACGGATAATGTCTTCCCGTAACAGACGCATGTCGTCGGCACCCACATAGGTTGCCGACAACGTCTGGTTCTTTCCCAGTTCCCGCTGAATGGCTGTGTTCCACTGCAGGACCAAGGGAAGGCGCAGGTTTGGATCGACGGCGACTAGATATAGGACGTTCTTATCGATGGCGGTTGAGAATGGCGGAGGCTGGAAGGCCGGATTCGTCAGACTAAATGGCACGGGCGTGGAGAGAGAGACAAAGCTCGAGCGGCTATACGGGAAGAAGGCAGAGGTATCTCCGTAGCTGCCGTACCCCAAATCGTAGAAGACGCCGAATGCTCCCCTTATCACTGTTTTGGGTGTGATCTGGTATGCAGCGCCAACGCGTGGGGCGAAGTCGTTAAATCTGATGTGCCAGAGGGGACCGGGTACCACCGCAAGCGGATTCGAGTTGAAGATTCCCTGCGTCGCGTAAACAGGTTGGCTTGATGCAGCGACTGGCGGAGTATTGATCTCCCAGCGCAACCCATAGGTGAGGGTGAGCTGGTTTGTTATCTTCCATGTGTCCTG
>Ga0210383_10002127_pt1 | contig 17938 bp, 20 predicted proteins | sample IncBWC14OmetaG_FD_160072 | JGI IMG/M metagenome (GOLD analysis project Ga0210383, IMG submission 160072) | Forest soil microbial communities from Barre Woods Harvard Forest LTER site, Petersham, Massachusetts, United States - Inc-BW-C-14-O ...
TCCCATTGAGGCGACATTGATGTCACCAACAAGCACGATGCTCAGGTTTGTGCTAGAAAATAGGGCTACACGTACGTTCGAGATGGATACCGGAGCACACCAAGTCCATCTTATATCTGGAAATCCTTCACATCGCCAAGAGCAAGCTCCATATCCACCGTCGCCGTCGCCAGTTCCAGCACCGCAACCATAACATGTCCCTTCCTTCCATTCTTCTCACATTCCCAACCTATTTCCCTCTTTGATGGCATCTCCGGCCGACAACATCTGAAGTGCATATCGAGTTCACGTCCTGTTGAATTAACCCGCTCATGGATGACCTACCCAATCTTTCATGAAACAGCACAGCTCCCTGCATTGCCCCACATTACCTCCACCTTCTTTCCCGCAATGCCTACAACTCCCCGTCCACCTCATCGTCATCCAACTCTCCCTGAACTCAACCCGCACCTGGATTGGTTAGTCTGTTGACAGCAAGGAAACTATCTAGTGATGTCAAATTGGATGATCAAATAAGCATAGAAATAAAGGATCATATTGAAATTTGAGATACCAGCGGTTGGGTGGGGACCCCTGTTGCCATTTGGGAAGCACACCCGACTGTGCATTTTTTCTACAATGATTTTGGAGCTGGCATGTTTGTGATCAAGACTAATCAGAGAAATCACAAAAAAGCACATACAACAGTGGTCTGTTCTGGCATGAGCATGCCTACCGGCTGTTCGAGGGCGGTGAATGTTGTTGGAAGGGTATGAACCATGGAGGTGTGAATTGGTCCAGGCGGTCAAGATTAATTTCGAGCAGAGACCTAACAATCCCAGCAAGGTGAGATGGTAACTCGGACTCATCACGGGAAAGCATCAGTTGTCGTTTTTGTGATCGATGCTTTCGTATACTTTGATTATGGTCGAGCCGGTCGAGATGGTGGCTTCAATGAAATCATGTATGTAATTGGTAGGTTGCAGGCGCAGGGGGGGCACAGGAGTCACGATTGGAACACGAACAGGGGCAGGACTGCGATGGGTGTGGGGGAAGTAAAGGTGGGTTGCACAAAATTGTGGCAGAGTTTGGGCAGAGACAACAACATGGGCCGTATCACGTTAACATTAAGAGTATACATAGAATGCAGTACCGAAGGCGCGCGTTTGAGCTGTATCTTACCCAGAATGATAGCATTGAAAAGAATCTGAACTTCCATAAAAGGAACTACAATATAGTACAATCCATAAAAGGGAAGCGCTATTAGCATCGACCAGCCAACCTCTGCAAGCCAGTCCGAGTCTAACAGACCCACCAGTCAGCTGAAATGGATGAATGGGGCGACGTTGGGGGCCCTATAGAGCAACCTGACGGAACACTGCACTGCGCTGCTCACGACCTCGAATTCTGTGGCCGCTGCTGTGTCGACTACACTTGGAAGCGAGAAATTTTGGAGCAAGAGAAACGGGAAAGGACTCAGCGCGACTCGGAGGAACCTCAAAGAGGCCCATATGCCATCTCGACGCAATGCATCCACGGTTGCAACAAGAAGGCCACCTTATTGTGCTCAGCTTGCAAAGTAGGTCTTATATCAAATCTGCACCCAATAATCTCAAAAACAATTTTGTTATCACTGATTCAGATGAAAAAGTATTGTGGGGTAGTGCACCAGAAGGCTGATTGGCTGGACAACCATAAGGCCGCCTGCGCTCAGCTTGTGCACCAGCTCACCGCCAGTGCCAAGATCAGAGCCGTCTTCACTCGCGCATTCACGATCTATGAATCGGACCGTCCTACGCCTCACCCTGCTTATGATGAACTTCAGCCTCTTGGACGTTACACCGTCATCTGGAAAAAGAATGGCAGGAAAGGCGAGGAGTTGTTCAAGTGGCGTGGAACCGAGACCAAGGGGCATTCATTCGCGCCTTCGTCGGGGCCGTTCGCTTCCTACCCTGTCACTAGCTGCAGCCTCGCCCAAAGGGTTGATTTCATGAAGACTGAGAAGGACGATGAAGCTGTTCGGCAGGGCGGCCTCCATGCTCTTGCCAACATTGATGACCAGGACACGTTCTACGGGATGGCCATTAACTTTGTCACTTATGGCACCATATTGCCCTTTGCTCCATGTCGATGTCACGATGACGAGGAACAAGAAGATGAGGATGAGGATGAATGCAAAGGGGAGGACAAAGAGGTCACTGTTGTGAAAGTGCAACCGATGCCAGAATGGTGGAAGGATGGCAGAGACTGGTGGGATCACCCTTTTCGTCGGGCGCAGGCAAGCCGTCGTACTCTCTTGATTCAGTTAGTTTACTGATATTGGGCGCAGGCCAACCCCTTCGACGTCAGTTGCATGTACGACAGTTCGGAGAAGGGCTGCTTAGCAGGCTTACTGTGCCCGTTCGTGCATGACGCTCATGATGGTCGACGCGTATAATATGACACATGGATTATATGACGAACAGGCTCATTTGTCAAAGGATTGTAGTTTTCGTGTGAACAATTCGCCGCCATCTTACGACACGAGTATCCTCTGTTTGATACGGTTAATCTCGACGTAGTCCCGAGTTATTCCAATGACTGCCTGCGAATCTCCTACGTCCGGTATTCTGTGGTTTGTGTCTTTTTCTTTTTCTTGTGTATGTACGATAGAGGCTGGCGGTGCTCCTCTATCGGAGGTCGGGTCCATCGGTTTCTTCGGGCATGCAGGGAGCATTTCATTAGACAGAACGATAGTGCGGAAAACCTGGCTTGACCGACCTGAGGTATATTAACGAGCCACGATGTTCAGATACGCCATCAAAGAATTCAGTAATAAAAATATTCATCATGCTCCAACAGTATGCAAAGTAGTTGGGTATACATTTGGCTCATGCGTGATGCAACTGGTATCAAGTTATAAGTATTGTATGATTGACGGGAGGGCATCACTTCGTGACACAAGAAATAGAGAAACGAATCCTATACACTCCGCAATCAGTTATTCCTGCCTCTTTGTGAACATCCACGATGTCAGCCACGATTTCGTTGTGGTTGCCTGCTCTGCTTCGGCTTCCTCTTCCTCCAGCCTATTAGCCAGTGCATGTTCCTCCTCCGCCATGACCTCGTGAACGATAGCTGCATGAGAAGACACATTCTGAGCCCGCGAGAGACGAGGAGGGCCCAGCGAAATTCTTGATGTTGAAGCATTTGCGACAACGAATTCAGCTTGGGCATGGGCATCAGGCCGCAAGCCAAGATCATGGTCCGCAGAAGGAGAACGAACTAGTAGCGGAGGCAGGTGCAATGCAGACATGACGGAAGATGATCGGGGTCGACCTGCAGTCCCAGCTGAGAATGATACGGGCGGAGGAACGTCAATAAAGCTGGGTCGCCGGCGTCCTGTCTGTCCTACGCTTATCTTCTCACCACTACTAACTTTGCGACTGTATATGGACGGCCGACGAGGCTGCGTGGTCCGCTCCACCTCATCTTTCTTCTCTTGCACGCGTTTTGCAATCACCAAAGGTAGGTCAATTTCTTCGGTACCATCGAATTGTGGTCGCGGGGAAGTGTATGCGTTCGACGGTTCTTCTGGTGAAATAGAGACAGAGCTAGACTCAGCTGGCATAGGCAATGGAGAAGCAGCCTCAGGGATGCCAAGCCATGTTCCCAGTTGACTCGCCGTAAGCTCGACTGTCAGCGACTTCTTAAGGTCTACCGTATCGTCAAGATCGAGGACCCCAAATGGATCTCGTGGCAACCATAATACGTTGTTGATGGTTCTCGTATAAAATGGATTGTCGTAAGGGAGGTCACAATTAGTCTGATCGTCCCATGTGACTGGTGGGGGATGGGGTACAACTGGACCTGAGGACTCAATGCTACTCCAACTAACATTCTCCAGGATTAGGGTAGGTTTGAGCCCAGACATAAGACTACCCGACTGATGATGATCTGAGGTGGGGGTACCGTCAGATCTTGCAGTTGTATCCCGAGGTGGTTCGCCCAATTGACGGAGATCTACGGGCATGGAGCCGAGTCGCGAAAACGATTGTCCGTGTGGTCCGAAGGGGTTTGGCTGACGGCGTAATGGATGATGCGGCCGGTGGCGGACTGTGGAATAAGAGAAGTTTACCCAAGCAGGTAAGCGCCAGGTCAAGATCGATGGACGGGAGCGTGACATTTCAATCAAGCCATTGCCATCCTGTTCACCGCTATTTCCAGAGTACTCTCCTTCGGCTCCAGAATCGGATTCACCTCCGTTCAAGTAGCGACCACAGATAATCTGGGCTTCAGTTATATCGTCATGTTCGAATTGGGCACGGCACATGCGCGTTAAGCTAAAGCATATGTCACAACAGGTAGTCAAGAAAACATCCCACATTACTTACAAAATCTTAACAACCGCTGTGAAAACAATCAAGAACGCGGCGAGTCCCACGTTGACGTTTTTCTTGAGTACAACCATGTAAGCCAGGAACACAGCCTGATGATACAAGCGATCAGTAATTTACGAATAAACCAGAATTCCCAGAGATCCAAACCTGGGCAAATATCAAACCTGTGCACAATGTACGTAAGTTAACGGGGATATTATTGAAGCGTCGACATACCATCCAAAGAGTACCGAATGATTCGAATCAGGATGAGTTGACCGTTACCCTCATAATTCTTGGCATAAACATGAATCAACTGAATTTCGACAGTGAGTTATACGAAAAGTCAACACGAAACAAAACAGGCGTACTTGATTCTTGATAATTCCTAGCAATGGGTAAGTATAGACTTCAGGTTCGATAGGCACAATGACATACCCGCTTCAATAAAGTAATAGAGGGTTCCAAACGGTATCACGAAAGGGTTGAGTACGGCGAAGAGCAAAAGCACGTGAATAACCAAGAGATGATTTGGAAGCCAATCTAGTGACATAATTGAGCGCATGTCTCACATATGTACATGATCACCCACAGTAGTAGTTCAATGTGCGCGGACGGATTCCGACGGCACGTTTTCGTCTAGACGAAAAATGTTCAGGGGTGAGTTGCGGACAAATTCCGATTCGCTGAAATCCACATACGGCGTGATCTGGCGGCTGGTACTTGGATACATCATGAGGGGTAGCTACGGGTCATCGTCAGGCAAGGGTTCGAAGGTCAAGCAGTCTGATAACTCACACCCACTAATGAACAAGGTGCAGTAAACATCAATGGAAGAATAAAATGGATCCATACACAACTTCACGCACATAATGCAATCTCAAAACCTCCATGCATAGCGACGGTGAAAATCACTGTCAATTTGGTCAGGACTCGTGCGAAACGGAATGCGAAAGGTTATGTTCACTCACGCCAACCAACATAAAATGGTCCTGCTGTCGGAAAACTGTCGGCAACGATCTGGAGCACATTAGGAGCTGTTGTGGATTTGAAAGACTGTAAAAAAGTCTGCATGGCTGCGGTGCCGACGCAAAAAAAGACCAAGACATTGACGATGAGAAATTTGTAATAACGGGTCATGATTCTGTCGTGAAGTGCTGAGAGTGTCGTGATCGTGTGTGCTTTCTTGGCAATTAGGAGAAGGATCAGGGGAATAAGCAATGCAAGAAGCGCGACAAGAAGTGTAGGAAGAAAAGATTGGATCAGTTCTTCTTCCCATTGGTGTTTGTCCAGGTACGATTTCTAGTCGGTAATCGTGTCAACGGGAAGTAGAATTTGGAAACGGAAAATACGCACCAGGCGAGGCAAGAAGAGACTGATGTTTTGAATTGATACGAGACCCACCAACAGCGACACAGGAAACAGCCAAAATACGGTGAAAGCCCTGCGAAGACAGTTAAATTAAAAGAAGAATAGCCAACATCATCGAACTTACCAGACGCCCAAATTGACGACCCAGTCTTTGACGAACTACAAAGGGTAAGTAACGACTATTGACACAAAAGCAAAATGATATACCTCCGCTTTGAACGATGACTTCATAACCCTTATCCAGTCTAAATCCTGGTATGCGGGGGCCATTGTAACCATGCATGCCAGCGGATTATTCGGGTGGACAGCGAGGTACTTGCAAGCTCTCCTCGCTTCACTGGGGTCAGCGAAGGTGACAAAAGCCGTTGACACAGGTTCATAATCGTTAACGGCTTTGGATCGATTCTCCGTAATTAGCGAACTCAGTAAATTGAGTTTCGCTGTGTAATAATCGATTGAAGGAACCGTCTTTCCGCGGAAGAGGTGTGAGAGGTTGATAAGCGGTTGGTATGAATCGAGGGCGTTACGCGGGAGACTGTGCAACACTTCCCATATTGTCTTCTCCTGACTCTGTCGGTTCACAGGCGACAGCGGGGGGTATGTTTGAGCACCTGTAACGTCTGGCTCGGCATCATTTGAATCCTCAGAGCCTTGCATGCGAAGCCTCCGGAATGCATGTTTGGACCTTGAGAACACGTTCCTGGACTGTAGGGCTGCGGGTGACCGCAACCCGAATTCTTCAACATATGGCCCGAGTAGTTTGATCAGCTGTTCCATTCGCTCTTTTTCATCGAGGGTGCACATTTCACCCTCTTGAGCTGGTTCCCCGCGCTCCAAATCGATGGCGTTGGACCTCCGCTTCTTGGCTATTGAACGTGCCCTTGTATTGCTGTGAACAATTGGCTTCTGTGCATCCTTCCTATCCATCGCATCTTGCACAGCAAGGAGGGTCTTTTTAGCCAACTTGATGTGTGCAGTCTCGAGGAGTCGAAGAATTTCTTCACGCCTATGCAGCAGCGAAGCCAGTTCGGTCATCTTCCGAACAATTACCACGCGGTCTATGACGGGTACATTATCGGAATTTCCATTCGAGTTTGCTGTGTCCTTGCCATCTGAAGGAGCTGCCTCTGCCTGAGGTTGGGCAGTAAGTGGGTGCGGCAGGTGTGCTTGTATGCGCTTAGCACGATTGAAGAGGAAGGCGAAAGATTTGTTGAAAAACCCGGGTTGAGTACCTGATGTAAGTCCCATGGATGGCTTTTCGAGTTTGCGAGACATGTAGTATTCAAAGTACTCTTTAAGCTCCTTTTCATCCCTCAGGGAATGAGGCAGGTTGGATACCATGACGGTTCTGAGCTTCAGACCATAGTTGGGATAGTCTTTATCGGGGGATGGGACGTCTGCAAAGCCATATTGTGGGTGAGGATGGGGATGATATTGGACGTCCTTCTCGACGGTATTGGCTGACGCGACTCGCTTTGTGGTCGCCTCAATTTGCTCGGCACGCAATCGAAAGGCACCTTGGCAAATCCAGACCAACGTCGCCACCCAAGAAAGCGTAATCCAGAAAAGCAAGCAAATATGGATCCACAGGAGGGACAACCCCTGTTGTGTGCTTACGAGTGACGATATTGAAGCACGGGTCATGGATTTTGGTGAAATTGTATCTTCGGAGAATTGGAGATGGATTGGGAACAGTACCGGGAACGTCGTCAGACTGTGTAGTAAGGTGAACCAGACTAAAAACAGTCGATTTAATGCCAAGAAATGGCGGACGTGGTTTGAACGTACAACATCCTCGGAGAAACCGTATGTATAGGGTCGCATCAATACCTCGAAGTTCATTCAGTTTATCTTCAGGAAAAGCAATGGCCTGCTTAACCCAAGATAATGGCCGTCCGGCAGGGGACGGAGGAGATGGGTGCCTGTGCTGCTCCGTTAACAATGATAATGAAGATTGAACGGCCAGCGTACTTGGCCCAACATCTCCCTTGGTAGAGACTGAGGAGGACACGTGAGCACATGAAGATAACAGTGTACATGAAGAAGAAATAACAAGAAACTCACTATCCGAACTCCCAAGATTCGCGACTACCGAGTCCCTCTCCGAGTCCTCGATACTTCCTCCGTCGTCTCCTCTTGAATATTTCTTGTGAAGTAACACATATCACAGTGATACTAAGCGCGATGACCGACTGATTGACGAGACCACTGGACGTTTGGTTTGACACACTTAGCATCCAACCAGTTATCCAGGCACTGAGTCAACATTGGCTCACCTGTAGTTTTTGGAGAAAGGCCGAGTCTGAATGTCACCCATTGACTTGTCGCAGAAGTGGGGGAGAAGGGCTCAGAGTTTCAGAACAATTCAGGGGAGCTCTTAATGGCCATAAAAGCCGAGAGGGCCGCTCCAAGGGCCGCTCCAACGTTGAACTAACAGTAGTGGTGTGCCATGCACGTGACTATGTCTAATAATAGTATGGCTATGGCCAAGGTCCTTGATAACACCCACTCAACAAATAGCCTTTCATAACTTAAGTGGCGTATATCTACTTTGTTCTCGCAATACGCAGCTTGTTTGGCCGGTAGACATAGTTCTCCGCATAATTCTTGGGTGGAATTCTCTTGCCTAGAGGAGGTTGCCTGGAAATAATCCACAAAATGAGCCCAAATCCGGAGTCAAATTAATGAAAACAACCGACACATAGTAATCCCATCCTAAGCGCAAAGTATAAGCACCAAGGTGTAAACGTGATATATTGAAGACTTACCTTGCTTCTCGGCAAAATGGATAGCGTCTTCTTTTGAACGGAACGACAAACGCGTCCCCTGCAGGTAATCAGCCCTAGTTCGATGGTCAGCCTACCAAGGCACAGTACAAGATAACCAGTGCTCACGAGCTCGCCCATCCCATCAAAGGGTTCTCCCATCGGCCTCCTCCTAGCAAGATATCAAAGTCAATCCGCCAGCGTTCCATCTTCGCACCTCCACTCTGCATGGTGTTCCGCGTAGGTTGGTATACGCCCACAGTACGATGACGAAGTTCAGCTGCGGTATACATGAGGATTCTATATCTAGGCAAGATCCAGGAAACTCACGGGGAGCACCACTTATAACGTCAGCAACCATGACATCTCTAGGGATGTGGGGTGGTGCGACTATGTCTGACGGCTGCTTGTCGCTATTCTCAGCGGAAGTGGTAGATTCTGCTCCAATTCCGCGAGTAGAGAGCACAAGAGGTTTGAGGGCGGTTCTAGGAATCAGTGCAGCCCGTTGGCAGACGCGAAGCATGTTGTAGGGTTAAGGTGAAGTTGGATGATGTTGAAGGATTGTGATGATGTGGCCGTGTTTGTTTCAAAGGCTATTGCTAAGTACTTGCAATGGTGAGAGTCAAGTTTTTGTTGTTCGCAGCCTCCTCCCATCCGACACTCCATACAGCCCGTTAATTCATAGCGAAGTCCCAGGCTGCGATTCATGTCAAATTATTTAAATACAAAGCGCCCGCCATAATTAATGTGCATAGGAAAATGCAACCAAGGCGAAATGAAATAAAATTCAGCTACATAACGAGACAATCTCCCTTCTTCTCTCGGCTATGCTGCGCGCGCTCAGCCTCCTCAGCAGCCAATATCGCTTTCTCCTCCTCGCTAAGGAGACCCTTCTTCGCCCGCTCGTGCATCGCTTTCCGCCTACTCTCCCTTTCCGCCTTGGCCCGACTAATGGATATAGATATGGATACAGTGATGGTGATCATGCAGATGCAAATATGGAACGTGGGATGAATGACATTGGGTCGATTATCGGAGTGGGCGTTGATTTAGATGTACATTTATTAGGGTGTGTGGAAATGGTCGGGGTTGTGGATTCGTTAAGGTTCGTATTAGTGATCGCGAACGTAGTTGCAGATGAAGTAGAAGGGGAAATACTGGTGCGTCATGAGTGGTTACTGAGAAAAAAGGGGGGAGAAGGAACATACCGGTCAGCTTTCGAGAATGGGTTTGCGTGTGAGGACGGTAAGCTGGGTTTTGCGGCAGTGGGAGATTTCGGAGCCGGGGTCGAGGGTGATCGAGGGGTAGATGATTGGCCGACGGACGCCAAGTTCTTCTTAATAGCACCCACTGTAGCTGTAGTGGCAGCTGAAGCTTTTGTGTTCAGGTTCTTGGCGTGGAGATTGGCGGCCCCGAACACAGTACTACTAGTAGTTTTGGAGGCGGGCAAAGTGGCTGGTGCTGCCGCAGAACAGTTGTGGTCTGTAGGGAAGCGGTGTGCTGGGCAGAATTGTTCTTTGCATTTCTAAATCGGACATCAAGAACATGAGTCACGTCAAACGGAAGAATATATGGATGTATACAAACATCACAACGAATAGGTGCAAACAGGACTTTCCCACACTTTCCCCTGGCGCAGACGGGTGCAGACTTCGTCTTGCCAGATTTTCCAGTCATAACGGAGCATTCTCGAGCAAAATGATCCTCCATGCGAACGTTGGGGTCTTGGCCAGGACGAATGGCCACAGGGTCGTTACACAGAGGACCTGAACCATTCCATCAGTTCATAAAGGTCAACAATCAGAGAAATACGACAAACAATTGGGAGCCACGCGGTTGTACTTGCTCTCATCGTACTTTGGACATTTATGTGCTGTGACCATAAAATGGTCCCCACAAAAGTGCTGCTCACAGTGCTGGCACTTGAACGGAAGGAAGTCGACAAGGAGACATGCGGGGTCTGAGCACTGTTTCCCAATAGACAATAGTTGTTGGTCGTGGACTTCAGGAGTCGATGAGCTAGGCATCGTATCGGTGACAATAATTCGGAAGTGGTGTGTTTGAAAGGCAAGGACGTCAAGCCCCAAGTGAATTATAAGGAAGCAGATAGGATTACGCGGCCTCAGTCACGCGTATCCAAGCCAGCACAAGGGCCACAGCTTTTGGTCTACCGAGATCGTGAAGGTTCTGCGAATGGAACAAGCTTACGCGTACTGCATATACCCCGGGCTAAGTATTACTAAGCTGCTGAGTCAAGCTTTGCTCACGTGATGACTGCCTGTGACAAGGCTGTTCAGTGTCACGCGTTTCAAGTGAGCTGTCACTACCTGTCACTACGTGAAGGGAGATCCTGGGAGACCCACTTGGATCCAATAAAGGTGTCTTGAACTACGACAAGGTTCTGCAGCGATTCCTAAACGATCTCGAATGGTCACCTTTACTTTTGTAAGTCTTCCAGTTTTTAGCTCGAGGAAAACACACCGTGACATTGCTCACAATGCCTCATATGCTCCCAAGTAGATAAGGCATGGTGAATCTACGGATAATTTGGTAGGTTTCCTAGCTGAAATAGTGTACGTGCGATGAATTGAGTCTATTGTGGTAGCGACACATCTGGGCTGGGTGGAAAGACGCGCCGCTTTCCAATCATGGTATGGACAGTAAATGCGGTTGTATCTCGAGTAACTCACTCTCAACATATCGTGTTTAGGAATGAATGTGAGCAGTTATTTCAATAAACAGACCTTGATGGTTCCCATTGCTCACTTCACAATAGCAAGCCCGGGCCCTGGGTACCTCATTGGCTGATACCCACTTCACAGCAATCCATTCCTCCGATCTCAAACGAGCCTTAACAACGGCCCAGGAAGTCCAGTCCAGTCAACCAGAGCCTAAACCACCTCTTATCGCATCTTCATTGCTCCGCGAGCAACACTTTGGCATCGCCGAGGGTAAACCCTGGTGCTCGGAAATGGAAACTGGAGTTTCACTCGCTCAGCATATCGCGAAGGGAGTGTTTCCGACACTGCATGGCCGGACTGAGAAGTACCCAGAAGGGGAGTGTACGGATGATCTTGCACGGAGGGCAGAGCAGGCTATTGAAGAGATTGTGATGCCGTACGTTTGGCAGGCAGCGAAGGAAGGGCTGATTGAGATGCACGTGGCTATTGTAAGTCATGGATTGTCTATTAGTGAGATTGTTGCGGCGCTGGTCCGAAAAGATGCCAGAGAAGGGACGGGTATTAGACATTATAGAGGGTTGATGAACACGGCGTGGACGAGGGTTAATATTGAGGTAAAGGTGAGGAGTTTTGAATCTTTCGGGTTTTTCGAGTGTTTGAAATCTGTGCCCAAGAATGTAAAGGAAGGCGAGCTTCAGCTGCCAGATAACGATCCACCACTAGTTGTGCGCGTGATAGACTTCAATAGTCATCAACATTTGGAAAAAATTGTGAGTACAACCTCCTCGTTTGGGTAGCCAATGTCAAAATCATTTTTAGGTACGGCAGAAGGGAGGGACAGGGAGCGCGGCACACGACCCGAAGCAGAAAGATATCCGTGCGTTCTTTAGTGGAGATACGCTGGAAGAGTTAAAGTAGTGGAATAAGCTTCAAACCATGTGTCTGGTCTCCATCACATCTGCTATTCTGGCAGAAGTTTAGTGCTTCAAGCTACAAACATGATTCATTTATCCGTCTGTAAGATACCCCATTCAATGACAATGAACCTGATAAGAAACCACCACGAACCTGATCCAGATTCCTCTACATCCAGTTTCCCATCAAAAGGCGATATCATCAATTTGACCCATAGGGCAACAACACCTTCTTCAATTTATGTGTCTGCGTCTCAGTTGCGTACGCCGTGTTCCCCAATCTGTTGATTCTCGCAGGCCGTTTAGTGACGTTCAGGTGTGAATGGCCTGCTTTTGCCTGAGTGATCGGTTCGTGGGGTTTGAATATCTTGGAGTCAGATTTGAACATGTCCCTACGTACACGTTTATATGCGTTCCCTGAAGCTAGTGAACGCCATCGCTTTTTGGCTCCGGAGTGAGACTTTATTTTGTATCCAGCATGGAGTATTGTTGATGTTGAGAACAATCGCGGTGTTGACATTGGTTGGGGTACCAGATACAGCCACGCGGTCAAGAGTAGCTGGCTCAGCAACATATAGGAGAGCGAGGAAGAGCGCAGCGTCTGACCTGCAAATACGAACAAAAGATGTTGAAAAGTCAACTTGAAGTAGAAAGACAGTCACGTGCACCGGTCCAGACTGGGAATATTTTGCTTCCGTGCACGTGCCACTCATCCCAACTCCGAGTCATCGCCACAACAGCTATAGGCTCAGGCTACCAACTCCAACCGCATAAAGCTGAATAGAATCCACTCAATTTGAACTGAGACAATGAGCGAGAATTCTAGCACCCCCCAGGATGATGCTGAACGCGTATGTGCCCTTTCACAATCTCGTCTAAGCTATTCATTTGAATCCGCCCCTCTCAGATCCGCCTTAAGCGGCTTGCAAAGCTACAGGGTGTAGCATCAACTCCCCCAGACAGATCTCCACCAGCTGCGGCTAGCACCAGCACATCACCACCCCAACCCAAGCCCACACCGCCTCGGCAGCCCGTAGTGTCCCCGAACCCGAAGAGACTTTCTGAGTCCCCTGTCCTCCCGTCGCCAGTTCCATCGAAGAAAAAGGCGCTTGCGAAACTTGATCTGAATAATTGGGAGGACGAAACCATTCGGAACATCTTCAAGGTCACGCTTGACGTGTGTACTCTTTGTGTCTATTGGAATAGCACGATTGATAGTTGTGTGGTGTAGAGGGAACTTGCTGACTCAAGTGGTTATTCGCTCGTATGGCTGAAGGAACTGGCTTCTGAACTAGAATCGGAGGAGCTCAGTATGTTCTCTATACACCATTAATATGGTTCTTCCCGTAATCTCCTGTTAATCAAGGATTTGCCCGCTTGAATATTGACATTGTCGACCGTCTCTTGATCGCTAGGCTGGAATTAGACCCGCAATCCATGTCGTAAGTCAATCGGCATCTCCGTGTTATCACGATGCTGATATCCAGTAGGGATGATCTAGATTATTTACCTGTCCTCGCTTCTTTACCCCCACAACAGACAACATTCGAGTTTCTGGTCGGGTGCTGGAAACGGTTGTACATCGCCAGATCTGTTCTTCTCAAGAAGGTTATTTCCTTCACGATAGGGACGTCAGCCTTATATATTGATTCAAGGCCTCCATAGGGATACCCTCCTGTCGATACCCAAAACGCTCTGAACCGACTGGAGAAAATTCGCGATCTGGTCATCAGCTATGCCGGTCTAACGCTCCAAGAACCTGAAATGTTCCCTCAGCCAGCAGGGTATATTTACAGTTCCATCCGTCCATGTTTCTCCGTATTTTTAACCAACTATTCTTTACAGCCGACCTCTTGGCCCACCCGAACTCGTAGCACCTCTTCTATCTCTATCCGCCCTTTCTGCACCCCTTCTATCCACAGCTACTTCATCTCCAGACGCCCTCAGCCCGTCAGATATCGACTTATTCCTGCAGGACCTCGCTCGCCGATTCGAGCCTGACAACGAGATCGATGGGGTCCTCGGTCCCGTTGTCCGCCAATTGCTGTTTCACGAGTCGCTCTTCAGGCCCGAAGGCCTTGGGGGTGGGGATGCCAGCTGGCGTGGGGTAATAGGTGGTCTCGAAGCCCTCGTGTCCATCAAAAGTATCGCTTTGATGATCACCAGGATGGATGAATGGAATCCACCTATTGCCACTGCTTCTACTTTTGAACGCGTCTCGTTACTTGGACCACTCTGCAGATTGGGTGTCTTTGGGAGGGAATGGGTCAGTCTCATTCATTTGGATATCGGCTGACTTTGTGCTGACGATAACTATAGCCAAGTATTGCTCAAGCATACTTTTCTGATCCTGAGGAGCGCACAAGGGATGACATTGAGTCGTCATATGCCAGCCTCAGAGGGACGCTGAAAAGCCTCCAGGTTCTTATAACTAATTATCATCGCACGTCCTGCAGTTTCTGAAAACCATCGTTATGTACAGTCCTCATTGTTCCAAATCTTCAACACTTTGGTCAGGTCTTCTCCCGAATCCCGGGAGGCGGTGCTACAGTACTTTGCAAGGGCCATCTCTCTGAACGTGAAGCGTGCTGGAATGCAGGCAAGACATCGACTCTATTCGTTTAACATGGTGACATGTCTAACTTCTCGTGTTTGCCAGGTCGAACCTGAGACTGTCGCTACTGATAGTTTCATGGTGAACCTGCAAACTGTGTTGCTTCGTTTTGCCGAGCCATTCATGGATGCCAATTATACGAAGGTATGCGTTTCAAATAAGTTGGACATATTAACTTTTCTCACTTAGCGGAACTAGATGGACCGCATCGACCCTTTCTTTTATGCCCGTTCTTCACGTATCGACTTGAAAGATGAAACCCGAATCAAGGCGACCAGCGACGAGGCCTCAACTTGGATGCAGGAAAATCAAGCTCCAAGTGGTATGTCAACTACTCCCTCTGTCAAAAAATGCTCCAACAAGTCCCCTCTTGAGCAGTTCCCCCATCTAATTTCATATCCAACATTTTTTACATTGCCATCGCGATGAGCCACTATGGATATCTGCGGACCATTCAGAGTTACAATGGCCTTGCCAAACACATTGAGGATATCCAGCGGCATTTGGACATGCTCAATGGAGATAGGTCGTGGATGGGGGTAAGCCTCCTCATAGTCTCGTCAATGCCTTGACGGCTAACGGTTATGATCAGACTCCTATGCAAGGTCGCACAGAAGCAGCAATCAACGCAGCCAAGGTTTGTTTGAGCTGACGAAACGCAAAGTTGGGCTGACAAATCGAGTTGCTCAGATTGAAATGGGCAAAGTTCGATGCCAACGATTGGCCTTCGAGGCTCAGCTGCTCGACCCCGAATTTGTATTTCGCTCCATTGGCTTTACAAATTTCCTTTCTACTTGGTTGATTCGACAAGTTGATCCCAAGAAAGCGCATCCTACCCCCCCAGCAGAGTGCGTTCGTCTTTCCCAGAATCTTTTGCTTGATCCATTGAAGCGTTGCACGTAGATTGCCCTTACCAATGGCAGTACCGATGGCATTCCGAGTGCTACCAGAATATATCTTGGAAGATATCGTGGATTACCTTTATTTCGTGGTCCAGTAAGTCGCGGAATCTCCACGTTTACAGTGTTTCCGACTAATTTTTTCTCCGCAGGTCGTCGCCTGATAAGTTTGAAATCTCAGGAAAGACTGAACTAATGTTTTTCGTACTCACTTTCCTGAATTCGACATGGTACATCAAGAATCCATTCTTGAAATCGAAGATTAATGATGTAAACTATAACATTCTCGTCAATTCCTCTTAGAATATACTGAACGATGGCAGGTTCTCTTCATGAGTATTTGGGGTTATGGCCGAGAGCGCAATGGCATCCTGGGAAATCTCCTGAACAGCCATCCGATGGCTCTTAAACACTTAATGCCAGCGTTGATGCACTTCTACATCGGTTAGTGTCTGTTTCTGTGCTGCGTTCCATGGCACCTACTCACATTCACGAGTAGAGGTGGAGCAAACTGGCGCAAGCTCGCAGTTCTATGACAAATTTAGTATGTTTTTGTCTTCATCTTGTTGTCTAGGTAGTCCTGACTGAACATCTTGTGCAATGATAGACGCTCGGTCAGTCCTTGTCACTATCAAAAAAATCTAATCTAATCTAATTCCAATTCCAGGCGAAATATCTCATACATTCTGAAAGTGGTTTGGGATAATCCAACACATCGGCAAGCTCTCAATGCCGAAACGCGGTATGTCGCGCAGCCCACGGTTATTTATCCTCTTTCAACCGTTCCATATTTCAGAAATGTCGACAAATTCGTCCGCTTCGTGAATCTCATGATCAATGACGTTACTTATCTCATGGACGAGTCGCTCAGCGAACTAACACAGATTCACAATATCCAAGTAGAGATGGATGACCGAGTTACATGGAACGCGAAGCCCCAAGAGTATCGCCGAGAACGTGAAGGTACACTTCGTTCGCTGGAACGACACGCATCAGGCTACACCACTCTCGGAAGATCGACAGTTGAGCTTCTCAAGGTTTTCACCGCCGAAACTAAAGCACCTTTCATGATGCCTGAAATCGTCGACCGTTTGGCTGCAATGTTGGACTACAATCTGGATGCCTTAGTGGGCCCTAAGTGTCAGGATTTGAAAGTCCGGGAGCCAGATAAACTCAAGTTCAATCCCAAGGCGTTGTTGGGCGATATCTTACAGGTTTTCCTGAACCTGAGCGATCAAGGAGACTTTGTCAAGGCTGTTGCAGGGGATGGGCGCAGTTACAGGAAGGAGCTATTCGAACGTGCTGCTGATATCGCTAGACGGAGAGGATTGAAGTCGGAGACCGAGATTGAAAATTTGCTGTTGTTCGTGGTTAAAGTTGAAGAAGCCAAAGCCACGATGGAAGCAGAGGATGATTTGGGGGAGATTCCTGATGAATTCTTGGGTAACCTTCTTTTCAGTTTCATGTTCCAAGGCTTCCTGACAAACTATTTCGCAGACCCATTAATGTTTACAGTCATGCGGGATCCTGTTATTTTGCCATCATCTCGGACAATTCTTGACCGTTCCACCATCAAATCTCATTTGCTGTCGGATTCAAAGGATCCCTTCAATCGGGCACCCCTTTCGATAAACGATGTCATACCTGGTCCGTTATTCCTCCCGATCCGCTGTGAAGTAAACACCACTGACCTGTCATTCAGACCTCACACTCAAAGCGCGGATAGAAACTTTCTTGACTGAACGGCGGAACAAAAATACAGCCTCCGATAGGCCTCGAAAGGATTCAATGGAGATTTCGCAAGAGTAGATGTGCTGCATCAAGAGACCGAACGCCGAGATCTTAAATTATATACATATCATGTTAAAGTCGAGGAAAATATTCATTCAGAAGCAAATATGTAAGAATGGGTGTACAGGTCCATATCCATGGCGAGAACAACCTGCAAAAACATGAACTACTCGCGAGTGCAGAATTGCACCACCATCAAATGGACGAACTTGAGGGCAGGAGTACACAGGCGACAAGTATTGGCTACAATGAATGTATCCGACTGGATGGACACCAATGACGATATCATTTCTTCCTCTTCTTGGACCCCCGGGTTGTGCTGGCTGCTGTTGCCCGCGTCCTTCCAGCTACCGCAGCTTTCTTGGTAGCTTTAGGTCTTCCGCGCATCGGTTTCAACGACGTAGATGGAACTAGTCACAGCATATTCAGAAATAGTGTGGTCTTGTCATCGTGCTTCAACGCTTACCAGGCGAAGGTTCACGCATTTCAACATCTTCCTCCTCAGCGTAATCTGTCCCTCCATCCGTGCCCGTCACCACACTTTCTCTTGGGGTAGGTGGGGCACC
>Ga0210383_10002129_pt1 | contig 17925 bp, 17 predicted proteins | sample IncBWC14OmetaG_FD_160072 | JGI IMG/M metagenome (GOLD analysis project Ga0210383, IMG submission 160072) | Forest soil microbial communities from Barre Woods Harvard Forest LTER site, Petersham, Massachusetts, United States - Inc-BW-C-14-O ...
CCAGCTTCCAGCGCGTGAACAACGCGGCCTGATACTGGCGAATATGCTCGGGGCCGAGCTGATCGGGTGAACGATGGAAGTGTCGACTGAAATGCTCAACCGTGTGAATGTATGCGTCGATGGTGGACTCGGCATAGTTGCGGCGACGTAGTTCCTCAAGCATGATCTGGCGTAGATGGGTCACAGAGAGTTCCTCCTCTGCGACACCAAACTAGCTCAGATCACCTCGACCGTCGGCTCAGCAACACGCGAATGCGTCCGCCGCAAAGCGGCTTCGTTCAAGTCGGCTTGTTGGAAGTGATCGATTGCTCCCAAACTAGGGAACAGGGCTCTCGCACCACGTCGATTTGATTAGTTTCTTGCCGCCGGTCGCGGTTTGATGGATCAAGGTGGACTGACTGTGAATCAGTCGAAAAGTGCTGTTTTGCTGGCATTTTCGGCACTCCGGCTGCCAGCTGAGTGCCAGATTTAGTCTTCATTAAGTTGCGAGCGTCTCGTTGCACCATTTCCACCGAGGCTTCTCGAGTCTCCCGCAGCAGTGCGCACCTCGCGCAAGAATGCAATTCGAGTGCCGCGCATAACCATCCGAAGTTTTCTAGCGAACATGAAACCAAGCCGATCGACTGTTGTCATGGTTGCTTCCATGGAATCAATGTGAGCAAACTTCCGGGCGAGCAAGACAGTGCGTCCTTGTGGTCATGTGCTGAATGATTTCGGCCATGGAGTCGGCCATGAGATCTGGGCGGCTGCCGTCATAATCGGATGCAGATACCCAGCCCATCACCCCAAAGCCGCCCGCGTAATAAACATCCACGACGTCCATGCGGTAGAACGAAAAGTCTTCAAAATCTACCCAATACTTGCTGTTGGCGTGACGCTCCAGGTACAGCTTGCGCACCTCAGCCAACTCAGTGTTCGCTACAAAGTGCGCTTCACGACACGATTTGCCATGGAACTGCTTCGCGGTGTTCTTGCTGGTGATCTGAGTCTGGCGCTTGTGACCGCACCTCCAGAAGGTGCGCAGATCACCGCCGTCCCCTTCGCACGCGCGCCGCTCTACTCTGCGCTTTCAGAAGACCATCCCGCCGCCAACAAGGAGCGATTGGTACCCCCAGATCTGGCAAACGACGAGTGGATCCTCTTTGCAAGACAGGTTCACCCTGTCGTGTATGACGCAATCCTGGAGGCGGCAAGCTTTGAAGCAATCTCACCCAAGGATGCTCACGATAGTGTCACGGCGCAACAAGCCGTCTACCTTGTCTCTCAACAGGCGGGTATTGCCATCTTTGCGGAGCCGCCGTCGCTGGGCCGTCAAGATGGCGTCTTAATAAAGCCGCTCTGCGACAAATCTTTGTCTTTTGAGACCTGCCTGATCGTGAGAGCGGATCAGGATTCGCGAGGGTAGATGAAGTTTGGGCGCGCCTTTCTGAAAAAGTACACTCCACAGCGTATGCCGGCGCATCGAATGGATTTGCCTTTGCCCGCCTAAACTGTCAGCTCAGGGCAAGTGCTGGCTTCGGTTTGGAAGCGTAGTCTTGCCGCGTTGCCTTTCTGGCCTCGGCACGGCACGCGCACGGCGCGTTACATGCCATTTCTTTGTCCTTTGACGGACACAAGCGAACTCACATGTCATCTCACCTTCCACTTGTGCGGTGCTCGACTCATTGCATCTCTTGTTCTCTCAGAGCTTTGAAACAAATCGCGTCGGATGCCATCGATTTGGACAGCGTATTGCTTTTAACTCTGAAAAGGACCGGCCATGCGGGCTCATTGTTATCGCCGATTCCACTGCACGCTTGAGCACACCCGAATGGCTCGCTCGATAAGGAGATTTGATGAACCGACTACTTAGTAGAATTCTTGACGCCCATGGTGGCATGGATCGCTGGCGAGACCTTGAAAAGGTCGAGGCGACCATAGTTGCCGGAGGCGGCTTCTATCCTCTGAAAGGCATGTTGAATGACGCAACGCCGCGCCGTCTGACGGCATGGCTGCATCAGGAACGCTCGTCCGTACTGCCTTTTGGGGCTCCAGATCAACGAACAATGTTCACTCCGAAGCGCATCGCAATCGAGAAGCTGGATGGCACTGTGCTAGTCGAACGACAGGCCCCCAAGGACTCGTTCGCCGGCCATCAGATGAGTACGCCTTGGGATGCTCTCCATCGCGCCTATTTCGATGCAGAAGCGCTCTGGACTTACTTCACTACGCCCTTCCTTCTGGCGATGGATGGCGTGCATGTCGAGGAAGTCGAACCGTGGCGAGAGGGTGCGGAAACGTGGCACATACTGCGGGCACAATTTCCTGGCTCCATAGAGACGCACAGCCTCATTCAGGAGTTCTTCTTCGATACCGATTTACATCTGCGTCGTCACGACTATAGCGTGAATATTGCTGGTGGCTTTCCAGCCGCCCAACTCACATCAGACTATATAATCGCAGATGGAATTCATTTTCCGTCCAAACGCCGCGCGTACACGCGCGGACCTGACCGCAGGCCGAATATGGAAATGCAGATGATTTCCATTGATATTAGTGAGGTTCGGTTCGAGCATGCCCAGGTGCCATCGAGGGAGGAAACTGTCGCGTTGTGGTCTCACTGACCAGAACCCGTGGTGCAAGTCGTGAGACAGCGCGCAACACGATACCTGACCGGCGGGACAAGCTGGAGAAAGCAAGCTAGGTCCAGTTCCTCTTCCTACAAGGAAGACCCAGCGCGGCCCGCCGGACATAAGCGCGTCACAAGATTGCGACGCTGTCGTGCTTTCAATGGAGTGAGGACCGCGAGTGTAGCGCGCCGCACTCTACTCGGGCACAATCAAAAGCATCAGACCAAAAATCTCCAGCCCTGACAATTAGGCGATGGTACGGACAATACCTTCGTAGGGAGTCGCAGCTCTATTTCATCCCGATCTACCGTCTCAAAAGGATCATCAGCCCAAATAGAGATGGAAGATAGATGATCGAAGCCGAAAGAAGCTGTCGCGCAGAAGAGTTCGATTTCCGAAGGGTGAAGCGTGCTCCATAGTATAAAAAGCCGGCGCATAGGAGCACGGCTCCAAAGCAGTAAGTAGCGCTGGCTTTGCAGGTCAACGCCGGCAACAAACTGACGGGCGCCAATAATAGGAGCGGCAACAGGGTTTGCCAATTCACAAAGCGGACGCTGTTGTGTTCGTCATGAGGCAGTACCAAATAACTGGCGCGAGCATAATCCTCGCGGTACATCCAAGCGATCGCCATAAAGTGCGGAAACTGCCAGAGAAACAGGACCGAGTAAAGTGCCCACGCGCCAAAGCTGAGCTGCCCGGAGACTGCAGCCCATCCAATCAGCGGAGGCATCGCGCCGGAAAATGCTCCGACCAGAGTGCACCACGGCGAACTCCTCTTGAGCGGAGTGTAAAAAAACAAATATGACAACAACGTGCCTAGCGCCAGGAGGCTCGCAAGCAGATTGGCTGCCGCAGCAAGATAAACAGTTCCGAAAACCGATAACGCAATACCGAACCACAAAACCGCTGATGGGTTGAGGCGGCCCGCTGCTAGGGGCCGCCGCGCTGTCCGGCGCATCTGGGCGTCGAAGCAGCGCTCGATATATTGATTCAGGGCTCCTGTCCCGCTGGCCACGAATAACGTCCCGAGCACTGCGTTGATCGATCGCAAGAACGGAAAATCATGCCACACCGAGGGACCGCCTAAGCAGAAGCCGGCGAAGGTGGTGACGGCGATCATAAAATTTACTTCTGGCTTGGTAAGTGCCAAATAGTCGAACCAGATCTTTGAATCCAAAAAGCGAGTGCGTTTCGCGACTGCCAGATCGAGTGCTGTCAGAATGGGTTCACTCGCCACGCTTAAAGAGCCTCCAAGCTCTGAGAAACGCTTCGCGCAATGCCGACGCCTGCCAATTTCGACTGCACCAAGTCGACCTGAGAAAAACCTTGGGGTGACAGAAGACGCATGGTTAAGATCGCCCCGGTGACAAAGTAAACGATTGTGACGCAGGTCCACATCAATGCCGCCGCGCACTGCTGATCCACCAGAGGGGAAAGCCCCAGTAGGTGTGACGACGAGAAGTAGATCGGGTAAACCACGCGATCGGAAAAGACCAGGAATCCCGAAAGGATGTCGCACGGCAACGTCGCAAAAAAGAGGTACAAGATCATCGAGGGATCCCCTCGAGACCCAGTCGAGCGTTGAACGACCGGCCACCAGAAGAGAAGGCCGGTCGCGAGAAAGGATAGGTGCTCAAACAGATGCCAGCCTACCGACTGCATTCCCAGCGCGAAGAATGTCGGAATGTGCCATCCAACCAAGGCGGCGCAGGCTGCGAGCCAGGCGAATTCAGGGCTTCCCAGGGCCTTCACATACCTCTTCTCCGCGCGTGACTGCCACATCGGAAGAAGCATTTCTTCTACAAATCGGGGTGGCAAACCGCGTAATACCCGACCAACAGGCGCACCCAGCCAGATCAGTAGAGGAGCAAACGTCATGAGCAGCAGATGTTGCAGCATGTGGACGGTGAGCAACTCGTGGTCAAGGGCAGCAATTGGGGATGCCATCGCGACCCAGACGAAGAGCAGTCCAAGCAAAAAACTGAAGGCGCGCCACGCCGAGGTGGCTTTCAAGGCGCTGGAACGAAGAAACAGCCATCCTCTCAGGTAAAGCAAAGCCGTGAAAACCAGAATCAGCGACAGAAACACGGATCGAGGCGTCCCAAAGCCGGCATGATGTAAATGTGGCATGGGATCGTCCTCCTATGGTTTTGCACCCGGGGCTTTTTCGTCGCTGAGTGCCACCTCGCGTGAAGCATCGCGCGCAGGTGCTTGCCCCTTCGGATGCAGAGTCTCAAGGAACGCGATGAGCGCGGTTGTCTCCGCTGGACTTAAGTTCTTTCCATACGCCGGCATATTGCCGCCACCTTGAACGACCTGGCGAATCAGCTGGTCTTGCGTGAGCCGCACTGCCACGCCGTCGAGAGTGGGTCCTCGTTGTCCGCCACTCTCGCCAAGTGAGTGGCAATTACGGCACTGCTTGACCTGAAAGACCAGTGCCCCCTGTCTGGCAATCGCGCTCGAGTCATGAATATATCGATCCGGCACGGGATCGCCACTCCACGCATTCATGTGGGGGCTCCAAGGTGTGAACCCGGCGAGATGAGTAAATGTCCCGAGCATGATCGCGACCAGCGACACGGTCAAAACCGCGATCGGGCGGCGCTTCCAACTCTTTTCACCTTCGCCGGAAAGAAACGGAAGAAGCAACAGACCGGCAATGGCCACCACTGGTCCGATCAGTAATACGGGTGTTTCGAGCGACGGCGGAAGCAAAGAAAGCAAAGCATAGAGCCACAAGAAAAAGTAATCTGGCTTTGGGACGGTTTGGATGATCGTCGGATCTGGTCTTCCGGTTGGCCCAAATGGACCCAAGAAAAACGCGCACGCGGCGACTGCCAGGATAATGAACGCCGCAAAGAACATGTCTTTCCAGACGGCGTAGGGAACGAAGGGGGCCCCGTCTTTTTTCGTAAGCGCGTGATATTCGGCTTCGTAGGTTGCTCGTCGTACCATGCGTCCCGGCATCGGCCATTCGTTAATGCCGAGCTTCAATACCATCAATACATGGAGACACACGAAGCCGATCAGCAATCCCGGAATTACGAACACATGCAGGGCGAAGAATCGCGACAGAGTTGCACCCGCGATGATCGGACCTCCCAGCATCAACCTGACGATGGTGGGACCGAGAATGGGAACCCGGCTCGCGATGGATGCGCCAATACCGAGTCCCCAATAGGCATCTTGATCAAAGCGCAACACCTGCCCGCTGAATGCCATGCCTAATGTCATCAGCAACAAAAAGACGCCGATAACCCACGTAAGTTCGCGCGGGAACTTGTGGGCTCCAAAAAGAAACACCTGGACCATATGAATAAGAACAATGGCCACCATGAAATTGGAGCCCCAGCCATGCATTCCGCGAATGAACCATCCGAGAGCGACGTCATGGTTCAGGGCCTGCAGACTGCTCCAGGCTTCAGCTCCCGAGGGAACATAAACCAGCGCAAGGAGAATTCCAGTCACAAATTGCAGCACAAATACCGTCAGCGCAGCGCTGCCAAAGACGTACCACCAGCTAGCGGTATTTCGCGGCACGGGATGTTCGGCCATCTCGCGAACCGGCGCCGCAAGCTGAAGGCGGTGGTCAAACCAGTCTCCCAATTTCGCAATCATTCCCATGGTCTTTCCCTCGGTAGCCAAAGCTATCCTCGGCTTTGTAGCGACGCCTCGGCGCCCTGAATATTCACCAACTGTTTCTGTGCCGCGCAGGGTGGTTGTCCGCTAAGGAGAGCTGTGGCAGCTCCCGGCGTCGGCAGCTCACCCGCCTGAATCGTGATGACGCCGTTCTGAACTTTGTACGGATATTCGAAGAGCCCCCGCTCGGGCGGCCCAGAGGCGCGCGCACCATCTCGGTAGTACGCTCCTCCGTGACATGGACACATAAAGAGGCCGGACTGCGGAAACCAGCGGACAGGGCAGCCCAGATGCGCGCAATTGACGGCAAAGACCTGGAACTGCTCTCCCGCGATGCGCCGTACCCAGCAGGCCGTGTCGGCTGTCTTGCCATCGGTCGGCATGACGTACGGATTCTGGAACGTAGCCAACCGCGTTTCGCCTTCAGGAAATTCAGTGACCTTCCCAACTGGCACCCAAGAGAGATAGCCATTCGCGCGACCGCGAGTGATCGAGGAAAAAAGAAATCCTGCAACCGGTACAGCCACGACACTCGCAGCAAAAGCGTTGAATAGAATTCCCAACTTCATGAAAAACCCGCGCCGGGAAATCGAGGCATCTGTCGTTGTATTGTTCGGCGGGGCAAGTGCAGGTTTTGTGGCCATAGTTCTAAACTCCTAATGTTGCGCGTTATTCGCGACAGAATAAGGTTGACCCGGGCTTTGGACCCTGTGAGACGCCAGCCATGCAACTACGTCGGTAATTTCCTGGTCCGACATCGGCTTCCCGGCCACGTTTCCGCGCCAATCGGGCGCTCCCAACTCCGGTCGGCCGGCGATGACAATGGTGCGCAACCCCTGATCGCTTACCAATGCCAGAAATGAATCATTCGTGATGGCGCTTCCTTTGCGTCCACCTTGGCCCTGTGGACCATGGCATGATGAACAATAGGTCTTGTAAGAGGCTTCACCGTGCTGAACATCTCCGGCAGATTTTGCTGCGTAAGAAGGTACATTCGCTCCGGTCAGAATTCCTGGCCGGCTCCAGCGCGACCGAATTCCGCTAGTGATCACATCGATCTGATTATCGGTTAGCATTCCTCCCGCGCTTTGCGCGAAGGCCGGCATCGACGTTCCATGTACGCCGTTTGCGATTACTTTGCGCATCGAAGATTCATCAACGATGGCAAGATAAACCGGGTCGGCCAGCGCAACCGCCGCTCCGCCCCGACCGCCCGTGCCGTGACAACCTGCACAATTTTCTGTGTATAGGGTCTTGAAATCGCTGATTTCACTCGGAGCTAGTTCTTCCGAATCCTTGCCTGGCCGACCAGGGGGAGAACTGCAGGCAGAGAGCAGCATCATGCTGAATGCCGCAAACGTGCATAGATATCGAGATGAGTTCACGGCCGTTTTTCTCCATGTGGCGAAATCATTCCTGGAGCTTCCACTCCCGCGCGGATGGCGAACGGCAGGTTTTCCCGCGTCAGCATGCGCGATTGACGCACTACAACCAGGCCCGCGACAATTCCAAAGCCGACCTGCGAGGCCACGAACCAATACCAGTCGATATGACGCGCGAGCGTCGGGTTAAGCAGGCCGAGAATCGTATAGATCAATGCTGACCACAGCACGGGAGCGATGAGTCCTCCAAGGACAATCGGCCTGCGCGGAAACATGGGAAGCATCGCTCCATACAGCAATCCCACCAAAGTTGACACGAGAGCGTGAAGGCCCAGAGCAATTGCGAAACTATCAGCATGAAAGGAATACAGCTGTGCCGTGCCGAGCTTCAGCGATTCGGCGTAGACAGCAGCCGCGAGAAGATTGATCGGATACCAGATACTTCCGGCTTTCAACACGCCGTACAAACATGCTAGAAACGCCATCGCTACACTTCCCGCAAATCCGCCCTTCACGCCTGCCGATACTGGATACGTGTGAACAGGGAGCCAGGCTCGCTGGGACTCCGCGATGGGAACCCGGTCCACAACGCGCCGTTCCGTCGTGATGCGAATATCTTCGGCAATCACGGGCACAGTCACTTCGTGCTCGTGCGGGAAGACCTCGCGAAACCAGCCAATGCATCCTGCGAGAGAAAGCACGGCGCCAAGCGAGCTCACAGAGATGTTGGTGACGAGGCCTGCAAATAATAAGGCGCATCCAAAAGCCAGCACGAAGGGCCAAGCTGTGGGTGCGGGTACTTCGATCTCGCGCGGAGTCTGGCGGCTCTCGCTCAGTTCGTCGGTTATCAGTAACGTTGCCATTTCTCTACCTTCAGCGTCCCAGAACGTAAACCACAGTAAAAACAACGACCCAGACCGCGTCGACAAAGTGCCAGTACAAAGAGAGGACTTCGACACGTCTGGAGTGTTCGCTGCCGACCCGGCCGGCAAAGGCAAAGATCGCTACGATCACGAGCATGATCATTCCCACAGTGACGTGGAACGCATGCAGGCCGACGAGTGAGTAATAAGTTGTCCCGAACAGATTGGTGGAGATCGTCAGGCCGTCTTCATAGATCAGCCGATGCCATTCCCGTGCGGTTCCAAACAGAAACAGGCCGCCCAGCAGAATTGTGAGTGACCACAAGCTCAAGAAGGGGCCGCGGTCGCCTCTTTGAAGAAAGTTCCCCGCATAGTGAATTGTCAGACTGCTGGAGAGCAGGCAGATCGTATAGAAAATCGGAGTCTCGAGCACTTCCCGCGGAGTTGGTCCGGTCAGGCTTTTGCCGATGTAGAAGAGGTAGGCGATCACGAAAATAGTGAAGATCGCAGACTCCGCGATGATGAGACCGGCCATCGCGACCTTGCCGCGATATGGAAGGCTCCAGGGCTGCTGTATTTCAGAGACTGATATTGCTGCTGCGCTCATTGGTTTTTACCTTCACTCATACTGGCTGTCCGGATCTTCCGGATGTTTCAGGTCCCATAACGGACGGCGGCTCGCCACCACCGGTACGGTGGCAAAGTTGTACGCGGGCGGCGGTGAACTGGTTGACCATTCCAGGGTCCATGCATCCCATGGATCGTTGCCCGCCTCCGCTCCTTTGAAATACGAGATGATCAGGTTGGCAACAAATACAAGGATTGCAACCGCCTGGATAAATGCACCGATGGTGATGATCAGGTTCAGCGTGTCCCAACCGCGCCCCGGCTCGTAGGTGTAGATCCGGCGCGGCATACCGAGCAGTCCCGGGATGTGCATCACGTCGAACGTCATGTGGAAGCCGATCAAGAACAGCCAGAAATGCCATTTCCCCAGACGTTCGCTCAGCATCCGGCCGGTCACCTTCGGGTACCAGTAATAAAACGCGCCGAAGAGAGCGAACAGAATTCCGCCCACGATCACGTAGTGAAAATGAGCGACGACAAAGTAAGAAAGGGTGAGCTGCCAGTCGACAGGCACAGTTCCCTGTATGATGCCGGTGAGGCCTGCGATTAAGAACTGAAACAGAAAGCCCAGGCAGAACAGCATGGGCACTTTGAATTGAATCTTTCCTCCCCACATGGTGCCAATCCAGTTGAAGATCTTGATTCCGGTGGGGATGCCGACGGCCATCGTAGTGATTGCGAAGAAAGTATTGGCATACGAGTTCATGCCAACTGAGAACATGTGATGCGCCCAGACACTTGTGCTCACGAGTCCGATCGCGACGCTGGCTGCGACCATCGCGGGATATCCGAAAATAGGCTTGCGTGAAAAGACCGGAATAATTTCCGACGTGAAAGCAAAAGCTGGCATAACCAAGATGTAAACTTCTGGATGGCCAAAGATCCAGAAGAAGTGCATCCAGAGCACGGCAGACCCGCCCGCCTGCGTATCAAAGAAATGCCCTCCAAGGTACCGATCGATCAGGAGCATGATTTGCGCTGCCGAGAGCGGGGTTATGGCAATCAGAACCATTCCGCCCATCACAAGGTACAGCCACACCACCAGGGGCATGCGACCAAGCTTCATGCCAGGGCATCGCATGCAAAGAATTGTGGCGATAATGTTGATTGCGGTTCCGATGCTCCCGAACCCCGAAACCAGGAGCGAAAGTGTCCAATAATCGGAGCTATGCCCAGGCGAGAACGCTCGCGCTCCCAATGGCGCATAGGCCCACCAGCCGACGTCCGGTGCGTTGCCTGCGCCGTAAAGTCCGCTTCCCCCAAGAAAACTGAAATACAGCAGTAAGCCGCCAAATGCCGACAGCCAAAAGCTGAAGGCATTCAGCCGGGGAAACGCCATGTCGCGAGCGCCAATCATCAAGGGCACAAGATAGTTTGCAAATCCGAACATAACCGGCATCACCACGAAAAAAATCATGGTTGTGCCATGCATGGTGAACAAGCGATTGAACACCTGAGGAGAAACGAAATCATTGTGCGAATGCATCAACTGGACGCGGATGATGAGAGCCTCAACACCACCGATCACAAGGAACCCCAGTGCGTAAAGAACATAGAGGATTCCCAGCCGTTTGTGATCGACCGTGGTTACCCATTCGTGAAGCGTTTCAACCCAGGGTTTCCCTTCAATTCGAATACCAGGAATTGTGATCGCGTTCGATGACATAGCTGTTCTTCGACTTTCTTTAACGAAGCGTTTCGAGATAGCCCATCAATGCGTCCAAATCCGATTTGCTCAACTGCATTGCTGGCATCAGTGAGCCGCGCTTGATCGCGTCCGGGTTTTGGATCCAGAGGCGAAGATTCTCGGGCGTATTCAGTGCCGCGCCAGCGGCAATCGTGGAGCGGCTCATCAGGTGCGTCAAATCTGGGCCAAAGCGGCCGTTGGCCACGGTGCCGTTAACTGAGTGACAGTTGATGCAGGCGGTGGTTTCGAATACCCGCTTGCCAGCTGAAACTCGTTCCTCTGCGACTGCTGGGCGTTGCTGCTCCCGCAACCACTCAGCGAATTCTTCAGGAGTATCGACCGACACGCGCAGGAGCATCTTCGCGTGCTGAGTCCCGCAGTATTGCGCGCACTGACCGACGAAGGTTCCGGTGTGCTCGGGATCCATCCACATCCGGTTTGGGTGATTCGGAACAAGGTCCGTCTTGCCGGCTAGTTCTGGTATCCAGAAGCTGTGGTCTGTATCGGCCGAAAGCAGCTGCAAAAAGGTCGGCGTCGGATGAGCGGGATCGCTCACTGGAATGTGTAGCTCGTTGGCGGTAACGACGCCAAGTTGTGGGTAACGATATTCCCACCAGAACTGATGCCCAATAACAGTAACTTCTACTGCACTCGCGGGCATCGGTGCATCCTGTATCGCATGGACCACCCGCGCCGTCGCTATAAACAATACGACCACAATCAAAACTGGGATAACCGTCCAAGCCAGTTCGATCTGCGTACTTCCATACACCTGGGCAGGCTCACTGTTCGCGGTAGCAGATCTCGCGCGGAATTTTGAGATCGAATAGACAAGCAGGGTGCAGACAACTACGAAAATCGTTCCCGTGATGATCATCACAAATATTGACAGGTGAAGGATCGACTTCGCTGGAGTGGAGTGAGGAGCAAAGACATTCGTTGAAGAGGGGTCTGCCGCGGCAGCGGTAGCCATACAGCAGAATAGGAACGCGATTGAGTAGAATTGAGTCCTGATTGTGTTTTTCACGCGATGCATTTCCGTTCCCCTCGTCAGGCCTGCGGCGGTAGTTACGCCTAAGGGTTAACCATAGGTGCTTGAGCCAATTGGAGATTGATCATGAGATCGAGTCGCCAATCGATCTGGTAAAAGAGTGCTGTTTCCCTTCCCGTAAGCACCTTGCGAAATTCCGGTAGATATTTGAGCCGGACTTGCATGATGTCTTCCTCCACCGCGGCGCGCCGCTGTAAATAACTTTCGGCCTGTTCCCCAGACATCGAGTCATAGCTTTCGAGATATTCCCGAAAGAGTGCAATTTTGGTGTCCTAAATTTTTGCCACATCGTCTGCGTAGCGGTTGTAGACCGGCCAGAACTTCTCCGCCTCGGCATCGGTCAGATCCATGTTCGCGGCAACAATTTGTTTCCTTTGTGAGCGAATATTGCTTTTCAGTAACTGGATATCTTGATCGGGAGACCACTCCGTGTCCTCGTACACAACGGCGCCATCAGGCAATCGCGTCAGCTTCCGTGCCTGCCCGGTTGACTGTTGACCCCACACCGGTTGAACGGTGGCGAGAGCCAGAGCGGTAATTGCAAATAGAGAGAGCTTTGCCAACTTTCCTTGCATCCATCCTCCTGGGACGAATTCTTGAGGTGCGCCACACATATCGAAGGTGCCTGTGAAGAGTTTTGCATTCAATGTTCCAGTCGAGGCGCTTGGCGAGAATTGCTGCACACCTTGCGATTACTAAGACTTGCAAGCGGCGGTGCGCTTACCCCGTATCAGAGCGGCGGAATTGCGTGACGAGAATCCGTCAGGTGACAACAACGCGCCGGTCCGAGTCCTTTTTATGTATGCCCGAGCGATCCCAGAACGACAACAGGCGGACCACGCAAATCAGCCCATCACCCTGGTCGGTCACGAATGAATCCAGCCGTCCCAGAGTGAGGGACCGTACAAATCATCTTTTACTTTTGCCAAGACGAGTGTTGTCAGACGCCAATTTCTTGCCCCGGATTTAGCGACGCCAAAACTCTAAGAACCAAGGAAAAACGGCACTTCGAGAACGGCCAAGAACATGCTCAAACCTACGGACGAAAGCTGCAGCGGGAATACTGAAATCGCCGAATGCGAGTTCGGTAACCCATCTGCAACAAATGCGACAGAAGCAAGCTTTCGAGGAGCACCGAAATACAAATGGCAACTTCTCCTGCACCAGCAGCCATTCCGTTACCTGCACCGGTGGCGCCCAAGGTGGTTGAGCACCCGCCTTCACCTCTGAAACCAGCCTGGCAGAAGTATGGAACGCCGCTGATCGTGGTCCTTCTAGCGCTAGCCGTGGTTGTGACGATTACCCGGAACTGGAATGCCTGGGAAGGCGGCCACATCGAGCAAGTGACAGACGACGCTTATGTTCGTGGCGATCTCACGCCGTTAAGCACGAAGATTGCTGGCATCGTCCGGGAGGTAAGCGTCTCTGACTTTCAGGCCGTTCATCGCGGGGACCTGCTTGTTCAGTTGGATGACGATGACTATCGGGCACAGGTAGCTCAGGCACTTGCGGCAGTGGAAGCTGCGAAGGCAGCAATCGAGAACAATCGTCGCCAAAAGCAACTGCAACAAGCCAAAATCGACCGCGCGCTAGCTGGGGTGAACCAGGCGGAAGCGGAGATCTCGGCGGCTCAAGCTGGTATTCAAGCCGCGCAGGCCGATATCGACCGTGCTCTTCCAGAGCGACGTCGGCAGGAAAACCTAATCGCAACCAACTCCACAACTCAGCAGAAAATAGAACAGGCAACTTCCGCTGAGGAAAGTTCACGCGCTCAGCTTGTAAACCGTCAAGCCGATTTGGGGCAGGCCAAGGCTGCTCTCTCGAGCAATCAGTCGGGCGTGGATGCCGAACGTCGTGGGCTTGATGTTCTAGGATCCCAGGAACTTCAACTCATTGCCGATCTCCACGCAAAGGAGGCGGCACTCACCGTGGCACAGGTGAACCTCGGCTACACGAAGATCGAAGCTCCAGACGACGGCAGCCTGGGCGAGAGGCAGGTTCGACCAGGACAGCTAGTATCTCCTGGAACCCAAGTCATTCCATTTGTCAGCAGAATTAAGTGGGTGCAGGCCAACTATCGCGAGACACAGCTCACAAATGTCAAGGTCGGCGATCCCGCGGAGATTCGGATAGATGAGTACCCAGGCAAAGTGTTTCGCGGCAAGGTCATCGAGATTGCGCCCGCCAGCGGTTCACAATTCGCATTACTGCCACCCGACAATGCCACCGGCAATTACACGAAGGTCGTGCAAAGAATCCCAGTAAAAATTGCGCTCGACGACCAAACTATCGCTACCACACTGCAGCCGGGTCTATCCGTGGTCGCGACCGTTCGCACAAGGCACTGATTGGAACGAACGATGTCTTCAGTGACCACACTTCGACCTTCACCCTTCCAAGTCGCGAGAGCGACTGCTGCGGGGTTGCCGAGTGAGATCTCGAAGAGTCCACTGCTTGGGATTCTGGGTGTAATCATCGGCGCTGGCGTAGTCACACTTACGGGACGCATGATTTCTCTCGGTCTCGCCGATCTCAAGGGCGGTATGGGGCTTGGTTTCGACGACGGCTCGTGGATCAGCAGCGCCTACAACATAGCGCTGATGTTCATTGGGCCGTTTACGGTGTATCTGGGGGCTCTATTGGGACCGCGGCGAATTTTACTGCTTGCTGCGACTTCGTTCACATTGATCTGCCTGCTGGCTCCGTTCATCCACAATTACAGCCTCATGATCGTTGTCATGGTTTTGGCCGGGCTTACCTCAGGTACCTTCTACCCTCTGACGCTGACTTTTGCGCTGCGCAACATTCCACTTCGATTTCTGCCGTACACCATCGCGCTGTATGCGACCTTTGTGGATGGAGCCGTCAATATTGCGCCATCGCTATACGGTTGGTACCGGGAGCACCTTTCATGGCACTGGATATTCTGGAATTCCGCAGTCATTACGGTGTTCATGATGATTTGCATCTACTTCGGAATTCCCAAACCACCCGCGGCAAAGAAATCAGATCCGGCTCCAAGCTTTGCCGGCTTTCTGTACTGGAGTGCGGGACTAGCGATGCTTTACGCTGCAATCGATCAAGGCGAACGGCTTGACTGGTGGCGTTCCGGCCTTTTCAATGCTTTGTTCTTCGGAGCTGCGTTCCTCGTCGTCTGCGCCATCGTGAGACGTCTGCGAATGCCCAACCCCCTGGTCGCAGTTCCCTATCTTCGGCAGTGGAACACGATCCTTCTGGCTATCGCACTGTTTTTCTTCCGATTCTGTCTGGTCTCTACCATCATCCTCATTCCGCAGTCGTTGGCAATTCAGGGATTCGTTGCTGACCAGATCGGCCCGGCGGTCATTTGGAGCGCCCTCCCATTGCTCATCATCGCGTTCATTGCAGGGCTCTTACTGGCGAACCGAGCGGACTCCCGGTTCCTCATGGCGTCAGGATTCGTGTGCATGGCCTTTGCCTGTTATCTGAACGCGGATCTGACCAGCGCTTGGTCGGCCGCGAACTATGACCGCACTGAACTGCTGATGGGAGTTGGTCAGGCATTCGCGTTTATTGGTCTGGTCGGAGGCCTGATTTTGCAGGGGGTTTTTTCAGGGGGGATGTCGAAGCCCGAGCGGATTTTGACGTTCTCCGCCTTCATTCACACGGTGCGCATATTTGGCGGAAACCTAGGTGCCGTTTACATGGGGCACTTCATCGCGCAGCGGGAGAAGTTGCATTCGAATCTTCTCGGCCTGCACGTACAGACCGGAAATTGGATTACGGATGCCAACATTCACCAGCTGGCGACGGGACTCTTTTCAAAATCATCCGGAGCTACCGCAGCCACAGGGCGGGCAGTCGGCGTTATCAGCGCTCGGCTGCGCCTTCAGGCTTACACGCTGAGTGTAAACGATGGGTTTTATCTCGTGGCTTGGGCGTGCGCGGTCATGCTGGTGTTAACAGCCCTGGTGCGCCGGTCTCCGCTGAGTTATGGCGATCTCACTGCAATTCAAGAACAACTGCACGCCCCTGAGGGTGCGAAATCATGACTCCTGATCAAAATCCTTCAAATCGCCTATTCCGTCAGGGGGCAGCAGTGCTTGTCTCCCTTTTCAGTTTTTTAACGTTGGCCGTGGCGCAGCAGCCAGAGTCGACCATCGCGCGCCGTCTCAATCTGCATGAAGCTGTCGAATTGGCATTGCGGCACAACCACGTTGTCCGAATCGCGAATCTTCATGTCGAAGAAGAGCAGCATGCCAAGGAAATTGCGAGAAGCGCCTACTTGCCAACGATTAGGAATGACAGCGAGTTTGCGCATGCCACCGATACGCAGTTTATCGCGATTCCTGCAGGTTCATTCGGAACGATAGGAAGTACTGCCATTCCATCACAGCAGTTCAACATAAATCAGGGCGAGAAAAACTTCATCGCCAGTGGCACGGGACTGACCCAACCACTCACCGAACTATTCAAAATCAAAGCGGGAAATGACGTAGCACGCGCGGACCTGAACGCCAGCCGCGAAAAGTCGCGCGGAGTCGAAAACGATGTGGCCCTGCAAGTCCGTCAGATTTATTACACCATCCTGGTAACTCAGTCTCAACATCAGGCCATCGAGGCGAAGATTCACGCCGTTGAAGACGTGCAAGGTGAACGCCTACAGCAAGTCAAGTACGGCAGCACACTCGAAGTAGATCTGATCGAGAGTAAGGCCCAGTTACTCCAGGCAAAACAGGATCTGCTCACGACGGAGTTGCAACTGTCTGATCTGCGATTGAAGTTCAACGATGTTGTGGGTTTGCCGCTCAAGACTGACGTCGCTCTCGATCCTGACGTTCCGGCCCCCTCCGGAAGCTGTGTGCGCGAGCAATGCATAAAGCTCGCTCTGGATTCTCAACCGGAAATCACCGAAGCGCGGGCTGAAGTGGAAAAAGCTTCAGCGGGTGTGCGTGCGGCCAAGCGCGAATATATCCCCGATATCGAGGCGTTTGCCCGCTATAGCTACCAGGAAAACGTGCCATTCCTCGCCCGGAACTTCGGAACATTTGGCATTCACTTTGGCTACGACCTGTTCGACGGAGGCAAAAAGCGGGCCACACTTCGCGAACGCGACGCACAGTTGGCACAAGCCAAAGAAAATTTGGCCCGAATTAGCGACGAAGTCGAAGTACGAGTGCAGACCGCCTACAACAAGCTGGAGCGGACGCAGCAGATGGTCGCGGTTTCTCAGGAACTGCTTGCCACCCGCAAGGAGGCTCGACGAGTCTCCGTACAACAGTTAAAAGAGGGCACCTATCTGCCCTCGCAAGCCGATGCTGCCGCCGCGCAAGAGTTCGAAGCCCAGACGCTCCTGTTGCAATCCCAACTCGAATACGCTCAAGCACAGGACGAACTGACAAACGCGATCGGAGAAGCGGCAAGGTGATTGAATTCAAGAATCACTCGGGCGCGAGGGTATCGCTCGGCTTAACGAGACCGATGAACATCTACTTGCCTTCGGGCTCGGATTGCACTCACTTTTACGCTCCCTGTAAACGGCGACGGCTCTCACCTTCCAAATCTTCACTTCGTAGTCGCATCCCCCGAAAAACCCTCGCGACTATGCAGTCACGGAGCAGATCGCCCTTTTCATTCATTGAGGGCGCAGCGGAATATTAAGTTTGCGTATCCGATAGGCCAGGGTCGTCCGCTTCATACCTAGCCGTGCGGCTGCGCCATTCGGACCACCAAGAACCCAGTGGGATGCTCGGATCGCCCGCAGCACGTGCTCACGCTCCATTTCTTCCAAGGTACTGAGCTCGGAACTCGGCGTTTGGACAGCAGACTCTTTCAGCTCTGCAAGAGGCGGGCGCAGGACATTCCCTGGCGATAGGATCACCGACCGCTCAATAAAGTTCTGCAGCTCACGCACATTGCCCGGCCACGAGTAATTTGTAAGAACTTCAATTGCGTGAGGAGAAATAGCTTCGATGCGTCGGTTCATGCGCCGAGCATATTCGTCCACGAAGTGCTGCACTAAGAGAGGGATGTCCTCGCGGCGCTCTCGCAAGGCCGGAACCGACAACGGGAAAACGTGCCGGCGATA
>Ga0210383_10002130_pt1 | contig 17917 bp, 13 predicted proteins | sample IncBWC14OmetaG_FD_160072 | JGI IMG/M metagenome (GOLD analysis project Ga0210383, IMG submission 160072) | Forest soil microbial communities from Barre Woods Harvard Forest LTER site, Petersham, Massachusetts, United States - Inc-BW-C-14-O ...
GCATCCGGATTGCTATTGTTCTGCGGCAGTGCTCCTTTTCCGACGACGTCGGGGCGGTCACTGAACTGGTTGAACCCGCTGAAATCGGCAGAACTGTTAAATACCGTGAACGGAGTGCCGGACTGGAGGGTAGTGTTGCCAGATACTTGCCAGCCGCCGAAAACCTGGCGATTCACGCCGTTGTCCCAGCCCAAGAGCCGGTGGCCGGGTCCAACTGGCAAATCGATCACGTAGGTAAATACGGCGCGGTGCCGGATGTCAAATGACGAGGGGCCACGATCTGCAGCGAGATTGTTGCGGTCATCAAGCCCAGCGCGTTCGCCGGTCGAGCCAAAGAACGAGGAGCCATCGTCGATGGACTTCCCGATGGTGTATGAACCTTCGAAGTAGATACCATGGCGTCCTTGATACCTGGCGGTGGCTACGGCACTGTTATAGTTGGAATTGCCGATGTCCACACCAGTCAGAATTGAGCCGAAGAACGGGTTCGGGAAAATCTGCGTGTTAGGAGCCACGTTCCCGCGCTTGGTGGGATCATTCACGACGACGGTTGGCTGATTCTGGTCGATGAACAAACCCAGCTTGTGAGCGGCCGAACCCTGGTAGTCAACTTCGAGAGAGAATGCATTCCCAAGCTCGCGCTGAATGCCGAGGCTGTACTGATAGATATAAGAGCTACGAAGGTTTTGATCTTCAGCACTGATGCCCACTAAGCCGACCTGGTTGGGTTTGCCGATGTTCTTCACTAGAGGGACGTTTTGATTGAGCCCGACCGCATAGGAGAATTTGCCGGGCTGCGTGGTGCCAGCCGCTTGAGTTGTGGTCAGGTTGAAGGGCGCGTTGAGCGCCATATTTGCCGGAATATTGTTGAAAATCTCGTCATAACCTACGCGGAATCCGCCGCGGACTACAGTCTTGTCGTTCCCGAACACGGAAGTAGCAAAGCGGGGAGTGTAGGCAAAACCGAGAACCGGAGCGACGTTGTTCTTGTCTGGATTTGTGCCGGAATCGGAGAGCGTAAAAGGCGCCTGGTTAAAGAAAAAAGAGGCGGGGCCGCTCTTGGTAGTATCAATGGCGAGAACCTTATTGCTGCCCAACAGGACGGGGCCAACTCCAGGGATGAAGTTGGTTGCCTGGTTGCGAACTTGGTGGATGGCCGAAGGATACTCGTAGCGGACGCCGTAGTTCAGGGTGAGATTGTCTTTCACCTTGTAGGTATCCTGCCAATAGAGATCCACTGGGTAGCGCTGCCAATAGGCCAAAGTAGAGCCAAAGAGGAGCGTTGAGGTGTTGACATTGCCGGCAGCGAAGTCCGCGAAGCTGGAGAAGTTAAACTGCCCGCGGGCAGAACCATCGAGGAAGCGGCGGGCATCTTCGCGGCGAATATGGACACCCATCCGCCAAGAGTGCTTGGAAGCGCTGAACGGGGCGATCCAGGAGACATTGTCATAGGCTTCATACGTGTTGGTAATGCGGCCCTGGGGCAGGTTGCTGGTGCTCCCCAAGGGTGCAAAGCCGCCGCTTACGCCAATGGTGGGCAGGCCGGAATCGAGCTGATTGGAACTGGCATGCACGATGCCGGGAAGTGGATTGCCCGCTGCGTCGACAAAGATCTTGGAGGAGTCAAAACCAGAGTCCTGCACGGTGATGAAGGTCTTGTTGCGGGAGAAGCCGACGCGAAGTTCATTGAGCAGCCGCGGCGAAAATGTGTGCGTGTAATCGAGGACACCCGAGTCACTGGCCGGTGAGTTAGCGTTGCCGCCTAAGAGCGGCAGCGCACCGGGGGTAAAAACGGTGCCGCCATATTGAGCCCATCGCACCGAGAGGTGATCTTTTTCGCTGAAGTTGTAATCGACCTTGGCGAGACCGGTTTCGTCGAATGTCGTGGCACTGACGTTTGCGATGAAGTTATTGGTTCCCGGAGCGGCGTTGAGATTCGTGGGAGCCGGCCAGAACTGCAGCAAGGCCTTCGAGATTGGATCGCTGACTGTGGCGCGTTCGGCAGCTGTCGGCACCCGGGTCAAGCTGACTGTGGGAGCTACCTGGCGGAAGCCTTCATAGGATAGAAAGAAGAACATTCTGTTCTTCAAGATCGGCCCACCTACAGTTCCGCCGTACTGGTTACGGTGCAGCGGATTCTTGGTTCCTCCATTCTTGTTGGTGAAAAAATCCGCGGCGTCAAGTACGGAGTTGCGCAGATACTCGAAGGCTGTCCCATGAAACTGATTGCCACCGCTCTTTGTAACGATGTTCACCTGTCCGCCCGTGCCCCGACCGAACTCCGCGGTGGCCACGCTGGTCTGAACGGCAAACTCCTGCACTGCGTCGGTGATGCGAAAATTGCCGAGGGCAGAGTTGATTTGTGTATCGATGTTACTTACACCATCTAGCAGGAAGATGTTGGACTGCGAACGAGCCCCGGACACATTGAAGCCGCCACCTTGCGTCCCCGGAGATGACGGTAAGACGCCCGGAGTTAGCAGGGCCAAGTCCAAGTACTGGCGCGCGTTCAACGGCATGTTCGATATCACCTCGCTATCAATCACGTTGCTTAAGGTGCTCCTATCCGCCTCCAGCAACGGAGTTGCTGCACCCGAGACTTCAATAGTCTCGGCAACACTACCTACCTGCAGGGTAGCGTCCAGATGCGTGATCTGGTCGACCTGAACCACGACGTCTTTCAACGTTTCTTTTTTGAACCCAGGAGTCTCGACATGGAGGGAGTACACGGCCGGAGCCAGCTGCAGGAACTGAAAACCCCCATTACTGTCACTTACGGTTTCTTCCTTGGCGTTAGTAGACAGGTTAATGAGCGTCAATTTCGCTCCCGAAATCACCGCGCCGCTCTGATCCTTTACGAATCCGGCGATGCTTCCAGTGGGCGACGCTAACACCGTCGGGGCGCACATCAAGACCAACGCAGAAAGAAGAGTCCACAAGACTGAAGATACTCTGAGTCGTTTCATAGCTACCTCCGTCGAATCTTCGGAACGCGCATTTGTCGAGCGAACCTCGGATATCTCGAAGCCCCTTCAGACTCTTACAGCGCGTCCACCTTAGGTTGAATTCGAAAAATCATCATTAAGAAAAGCAGGAAAAGAACCTGTTTACAAAGCCCTAGCAACTCTTATGCCAAAGTGGAATGCGTCTTCCATGGAGCAATAGGCCCAGCTAACCCACGTGTTTCGCGAAGGACGTTGTGTGCAGCCGCCCGTGCAGCTTGACGTTAATCCTTAATTTAGATATGAGTTTACGTAAATCCAATTTTAAGAATCTCGCGTTTCAGATCATCCGGTAATAATGGGACTGGACACAACGAGAAATGGCAGCGGAGCGCTGGTCCGGATCAGTGCGAGCGTGTTTGGTTTTGTGTTTGCAGTCTCCTCCCTGACGCGACTGCAATTTGACATCATGCCTCGCTCCGGACTTCGCGCACATCTGTCTCCGAAGTGCTCTCTACATTCCTCTGCGGCAGAACTACTCCGATGCCTTGATTCCTTATGTCAGAACCGAACGTGATCCCTCCGCAACCCCGCAGCCGTCCAAGGCGAAATTCGCGCCCTCGACCGAGGGCTGCCTGTGGAAGACATGCGCACGGGAACCACGGTCATCGGCCTGCTTGGAGTATTCGGACTGTTGGCGCTTAACCTCGCCTCCGTCGGTTGGTACGGCCCTGTGTAAGTTCCTGTATTCACCATTCTGTAGGGTCAAGCAGAATCGCCAAGTTAAGTTAAGCAACCAGATCTGGCCTTCTCATGGTCCAAAAACGGGATTCCAGGAGATCCGCTCTCCTTTACAACTTAGGAGAGATTGGTATAGTCTCTCCTAACTGTCTTAGGAGGAGGCATGGCTGGCCAAGCTCAGATTCTTCCGGGCACTCTCGACCTCCTCATCCTGAAGGCCGTCTCCCTCGGCCCGCTCCATGGGTACGGCATTCTTCTGCGCATCGAACAGATCTCGCACGGGGCGCTGCTCATCGAACAGGGTGCCCTCTATCCAGCTTTGTATCGCTTGGTCCGCCAGGGACTCCTCAAGGCAAACTGGGGCACGTCCGATAACAATCGCCGCGCCAAGTTCTACGAGCTCACTGCTGCGGGCCACAAGCGATTGCGCCACGAAGCCGAGGGCTGGAATCGGCTCGTGGCGGCCATCGCTTCCGCGCTTGCCGCGCAACCGGAGGAGCTATGAGTCTCTTCGCCTCGCTTCGTTCCCTCGCCTCCACTCTCTTCCGTCGCTCTGGGCTTGAGGACGAACTGGATGAGGAGATTCGCTCGCACATACAAAGGCGCGCCGATGATCTTGAGCGCTCCGGTCTCCCGCGCGCCGAAGCCGAGCGCCGCGCGCGCATCGAATTCGGCGGCTTCCAAAAATTCAAGGAGGAATGCCGTGAAGAGCTCCGTGGCTTTTGGCTGCAAACCGTGTGGACCGATGTGCACTTCGCCACGCGCATGTTGCGCAGCTCTCCAGGCTTTACCGCAGTGGCGGTCCTTACTCTGGCGCTTGGCATTGGCGCGAACACCGCAATCTTCAGTGTGGTCAACGCGGTGCTCCTCCGGCCGCTTCCTTATCCAAATGCAAAGCGTCTGGCCATGATCTGGTCGACCTGGGGGAATGAGACGCGCGGGCCAGCTTCCGGTCCGGAGCTGGTTGAGCTGCGCAATCGCAGTCGCGCGTTTGAGGAAATTGCCGGAATATGGGTAACCAGCGGCACGATTACAGGAACTGTCGAGCCGGAGCAAGTGCGCTTGGCTCTTACGACTGCGAATTTTCTGCCGTTGCTGGCCGAGAGGCCGCAACTCGGACGATTCTTCGCGCCTGGCGAAGACCGCGAAGGCGCGGCGCCACTCATCCTTTTGACTGACGGCTTATGGCGGCGGCAATTCGGCGCGAATCCGAGCATCATTGGGCAAACGGCGCGGCTGAACGGGAATAACTTCACGATTGTTGGCGTGCTGCCGCGAGATTTCAAACTGCTATTTCCCGATAGCAGGATGGCAGACGTGCAGGTTTTCATCCCGTTTTTAAACGACCTGGAGGCACAGAACCGCGATACGGCGTATATAAGGATGATTGGCAGGTTGCGCCGGGGCGTCACGGTGGCGCAAGCGCAAAGTGAAGCGGAATCTCTTGCCTTGCAGCTTCGCGGTGAGGCGAAGGAATACGCAGAGCAGTCGCTGCACTTGAGTGTCTTGTCGCTTCAAGAGGATGACGTAAGGTCGGTACAGCCCGCGCTGGTTTCGCTGTTCGCCGCCGTTGTGCTGGTGTTGCTCGTTACTTGCGCGAACCTCGCTAATTTATTGCTGTCGCGCTCGGGAGGCAGAAGGCACGAAACTGCTCTTCGCGCGGCGATGGGCGCGGAACGAAGGCGCATTATCCGTCAGCTGCTGACAGAAAATATATTTCTCGGATGTCTTGGAGGAATAGCCGCGCTGGGCATTGCATGGGTGGCTCTGAAATGGATTCTCTCCCTTCAGCCGGAAGGAATTTACCTGCTGATGGCGCCGAAATTGGACGTTGGGGTCTTGGCGTTCACACTCGTGCTTTCGATCTTGACGGGCATTCTGTTTGGCTTGGCGCCCGCGTTGTCGGTCGCTCGCGGGGACTTGGTTGAAATTTTGAAGGAAAGCGGAAAAACCACAACAACAGGAAAACCGTGGCTGCGCCAATTGCTGATTGTAAGCGAAGTGAGCCTCGGCTGCATTCTTTTGGTGGGGACTGGCCTGATGGTCCGAACGTTTACGAGCCTGCTGCGCGTCGATCTGGGCTTTCATCCGGAGAAGGTCTTAACGTTTCAACTGTCGTTTCCCTGGTCGCGCTATGGCACCGTCGAGTCCGTGACTAGTTTTCTCAAGGAGTTGCGAACAGATCTTTCCGCAATGCCTGGCACGCAATCGGTTGGCGGCGTTTCCCATCTCCCGCTGGATGAAGGGCTGGGGAACTGGTACAGCTACTATTGGCCCGAAGGCGCGCCCGTGCAGCAGCAAAACACGGTGATGGCGGACCACCGGTCGACACTCCCGGGATATTTTCGAACCATTGGCGCGACGCTGCTGGCGGGCCGGGAATTTGAGGACACTGACGACGCGGTCCACACGCACGTTGCAATCGTCGATGATACGGTGGCCGAACAAGTTTGGCCCGGCCAGGATGCCGTCGGCAAAAAGCTGAGTGTCGAAGATTCTCCCGCTGGTGCATTCCAGTTTATTCGCGAGCCGGTGGTGGTGATTGGCGTGGTGAAGCACATCCAGGCGCACTCGTTGACAGACAAGGGAAGGGGGCAGATCTATTTGCCTGTGTCGCTTGCGCCGCGGCCGGCGTTTTCGCTCGCGGTTCGGACGACCGCGCCGATCGAGACGTTTGCCGCCTACGTTCAGCGGGCAGTAAAGAAGCTCGACAAGGAGATGCCGGTCTCGAATCTGCGCCCGCAGATGGAGTACGTCGAAAAGGCACGCGCACAAACGCGATTCGTCACCGTGCTTGCAGGAGCGCTCGCGGCTCTGGCTCTTTTCCTAGCATCGATCGGCATCTACGGTGTGACGTCCTATTCCGTAGCCCAGCGCAAGCGGGAGATTGCGATTCGCATGGCTGTCGGCGCGAATTCGGCTGACGTGGGCAGAATGGTATTGCGCCAGAGCGGTCTGCCGGTCGTCGCGGGCGTTTTGGCTGGCTTGGCGATGGCTGCGGCCTTAACGCCTCTGCTCTCAGGGCTCCTTTACGGCGTCCGTCCAAGCGACCCGCTAACCTACGGTGCGATCTCTGTCGTACTCGCCGCCGTCGGTATTCTGGCGTGCTATATCCCCGCGCGTCGCGCAACGAAAGTCGATGCGATGATCGCGCTGCGCTGCGAATAGGACGCTTGCGATTTTTCCGCAGGCTGCTTGGTTAGAGGATCACAGGGCCATGGAGACGTGAAAAGCTTTTCGCACATACTTGCGAGCGAAATAAACGTGCCATCGTTGCCGTTTTTGCAACTTCGACAAGCCAACGGATGAAGCCACCCGGTCCACCTGCAGCGGCACAACTGCGAGCTGACCAAGTCCCTGGCAAAGTAACATCAGACGTGACGAACGATGTGGTCGTCGTGCCCGCCAGGGTGCAAGTCGAGGTGGACTTTACGGCGGACCATCCCGGTCGACTCTTTCCACCGCCACCGACAACTGCACATGGACTACGGCTGCATGACCACGGTGCAATAGGAAAACTGAGAAGTGTCTGGTTTATGCGTCTGTCAGTACCCATTTGATGTCCAACCGGGAATCGTATTAAGCTGCGTCGGGCTATCTCAAAATGCCGAAGCATCCGCTTGCTCGCTACTCTGAAATTGGCTGCCGGATACCCAGGGAATATTTCTGGGTGATCGGCTGGGGAGAGAGCGATGTCGGGATCGAGACCGGATCGTACGACGCAGCTCTGCACATGGCCGGAATCGAAAATTACAACGTGATGCTTTATACCTCGGTGCTGCCGCCGGAATCGGTCGAGCTCCCACACTTGCCGGACATCCACCATGGGTCCGTGCTGGAGGGAATCATCGCTGTCCAGCATACCGATAGACCGGGAACGCGGATCACCGCTGGTGTGCTTTTGGCTAGGGTCTATCGCAATTCGGACGGCTCTTATCTGGGCGGTTTTGCGTGCGAGTACAACGGCAACGCATCGCTCGAAGAAGCGGGAACCAATCTACGTGAAGCGATGCAGCAGCTTTTTGCACGGCGCTATAAAACAAAGTTCTACAGACTCGAATGCGGGAAATTGGTCGTCCGGACATATACACCGGAGAAATCATTCGGTACGATTCTTGTCGGCATCGGCTTCGCTAGCTACCTTGTGCCGGTACTAAAATCCGAAGTGGCGGTAACCCCTTCCCACAAAGACAAGTCGCACGTGAACTACACAACCGGATGAATAGGAAAAGTGCCGCTGGTGCCCGACCAACGGCGTTCCAGGAGATCGGATCGCTTAGAAGTCTTCCGAACCACCGCACTCCTCGAACCGGACTACTCTAAGAGCCAGCGGAAGATGCCCGGTTTTGTATTTTTTGCCGAGAGTCAAGGAAGTGGGTGGCCACCGCTGGGCAAACAACTTCTACCTTTGGATCGCAACTTTTGAACTCCGGCGTGTTATACAAAATATGCTCCAACAGAACTTCGGAGGCCTTCGAAGGACTTGTGAAACAATTGGCCAACAGAGTCCCCGCCCTACTCCTGACTTCATTCCTATCGGTCTTCCTGGCTTTTGGATTTGTCGGGTTGGCTGAAGAGATCGCACTGATTCCGTTGACCATCGACAACCAGGTGCTGCCGGGTTCCGGCAAGGGTTTCTTGACCGATCAGCGCGTCTTTAACGCCGAGTTTTACAGAAAATTCTACCCACAGCTGAAGTTGGCAGACGATGACGCCGCGAAGCGCGAGTGGACGGGCCAGGGCGCCAAGGCGTGCCGCAGGGGCTCGTTTCTGTTCTATTCGCGAGACTACCTGAACAGGTATGGCGATCTAGCGAAGGGAGATTGCCTCGCTGCGATCGAACACTTCGTTGTTGCCGGATTCAATGAGGGAAGGATCGGCGCCGCCGATAGCTATTGGGTGGTGTTCGACTTCAACTATTACCTGGACCCCGCTAACAATCCGGATCTCGACAAAGCTTATCCCCGCGTTTGGGACCTCGTGGACATACAACTCCACTGGCTGCAGCATGGAATCGCGGAACGCCGGGGAGCGTCGCCATTTTTTAATGTAAGGGAATATCAATCACGATATGCCGATGTTTCGCATGACCCGGCTCGCGCAATTTCCGAATACGTTGCCGATGGCCAGTCCAAAGGGAGGATGGGACGGGCGGCGTGGGCGGATCCGGCGAGTTGGAATACCCTGGTTCGCCAGGCGGTGCGGCCCGAGGTCACGGCGACGGCAAACGATGTGGTGCGATCGTTCACGAGCGCGCAAGGGGCGCGTGTCGCGGTGGTCGTAAAGTCGCCAGCTTGGTACGAGGCTGCGCTTTCACCGCCGTGGCAGAAGCTGAATCCCGAGATGGTGTGCACGGTGCCGCCACCCACGGCGAGCGATGATCTGAAGTTGATTCAAGGCTACCTGGATCGCATGGCCACAGGGAACGCGGCGCCTTGCCGCGTGGTGCAACTGGCGCCTCATGCGGCTTACCACATTGTGCTGCCCGCGAAATTGCCGCCCCAGCAGGACTGGGTGCTCAACCACCGGCCCCATTTTACGATTCGCGATGCGCACGATTTTGTATTCGACGGGAATGGATCGACGCTGTACTTTACGGGCTCGACGGGGGCCTTCAATATCGAGAATTGTAAGCAGGGAATCCTGGAGAACCTGGTCATCGACTGGGGAAGGCCAATGGATCCCGAACCGGCTTGGCGAGGCCCGCTTTTTGAGGCCATGGGGACGATCAAAAAGGATTCGGCGACTTCCGGACACATCGAGTTGGATCCCCAGACACAGTTTCCGTCAAATTTCTCGCCGTATATCTATACCTTCCATCTGTGGGACAAAGGCACCGGTCAGATGGCGCGGGAGGATGATTTACCTGGGCCAACGGATGACGGTTGCGACGCGGGCTGCATCGCGCAGAAAAAAGGTCCGACGCAAGCCATGCATTTGAAAGGACTCGCCCTTTACCCGAACTCGAATGCTTCAGGCCAGTGGGTGGCCTCGAACCTGGTCCGATTTCCCAATCGCTATGTGCTGGTGGCGTTTTCGCAATTCCCGATGGGTGCCGTGAGCCTGCTGGACACGGAAGACTTGCGAATCATCCAGTGCACGATTCATGCATCGCCGTATATGGGAATTGCCGGGGGAGACCGGCAGAGAGGGATTTCCATCGAGAATCTCACAATCACTCCAAGCCAGGGACGGCACATCTCGACCACCGCGGATGGCGTGCATCTGACGGGGGCCCGGGGCGATATCATTATCGATCACGCGATTTTCGAAGCCTTGGGCGATGACGCGGTCAACGTGGCGGTCGTTTGGGACACGTTGACGGCGGCAAAGTCAGCCAGTTCCTTTTCGATGGCCGGCGCGGATTCCTCTGCCAAGGAGGGAGACATGCTGGCGTTCTTTGACGAGACTTTGGCGTTTATTGGATCGGCCCGCGTGCAATCGTCCAGCGGAAACGGGCCGCAGAAGATTCAACTAAAGGAGAGCGTGCACTTTCTGCGCGCCGGGTTGAAAGCGATCAATATGAACCACATTCCATCCGGCTTTTACGTGTCGGGAGTGACGGTACGAAAAAAAATCGGGCGTGGAATTATCTTGGGGGCGTTGCACGGAGTGATTCAGAATTCGACATTCGAATCTTTGACCATGGGTGGGGTAGGTTTTCATTTTTCGAGCTACTGGAGCGAAGGCGCGCCAAGTTCGGACGTGGCCATCCGCAACAACCAATTCATACGAACCAACTGGTCCACAAAGTCCTATCAATACGGGACGGGCATGGGCACTTATCCGCACCGAAACGCCGCGATTACCGTCTTCAGCGAAGCGGTGACGAACTACAACAACACGCCCGATAATTTTGATGGCATCTATCCCGCGTTTCAGGACATTGAGATTTCGGGAAACTCGATACAAAGTCTCGCTGGCGCTGGAATTTATATGGCTGGCGTTCATAACAGTCGTACAACCGGCAGCACCGAGGGCCTCTTGAAGAATAGCTTTACTGGATGCGCATCCGTTGCGCATACGCATGCGATGCGGGCCTATTTCGGCTCTGAATCAACCTCAGCGGTTGTGATGAATTTCGTGGACAAAATAACCTTGGTTGGAAATCAGACGACAACCCATCCCGCATGCGCTGCCCGTGTGGATTACGGCTCGAGCAACAATGTCAATATTTCGAATCGTTAATCCAGCCCCAAGCGGCATTCGGCCCGATGGCTATTCCGACCGAGCCTACGCCTCCATGCAAGCCGCTTCGTTTGTAGTGCCTGAGGATTCGTATTCCAATCGCGGGCCCGAAACGGCGCTCGAGGAAACAGGAGCGAGGCGCGCCCGCCGCTGGTTTTTCTTAATCGCGTGCGGGCCGCGTCGCTCCCGAGGCCAGGCATCGTCAATGGTTCTCCACAGAAATTCACAACGCGGGATCAGTGCGATATTGTCATCGGCAGGGAGATTGGTTAAGTTAGTCGCTTGGAAAAAGGAAGGGAGGGAAGTTCCAGGGTGCGCGTGAAATCCAACAGGGAAACCAAGCTGCCCCATCCGCCCGTTCGAGGCACGGAGGCAAGCGTAGCAGTTCCGCAGGAGGAAGAAGTGCGCGACCTCCTCGCCAAAGGCAAGGCGAAGCCTGCCGTGGAACTGGCAAAAGAGATTCACAAACGCTGCGGTTGGCGGGAATCGGAAGCCTTGCTGGTGGATGCCTATGCGGCGCGAATTCAGTCCCTGTGGAAATCCGGCCTGCAGGAAGAAGCCAAAGCGTTGTTCGAACTGGTGCACGAGCGCTACTCCTGCGCGGCAGCAAGGCTTACAGAGGTCGGCGTTCTTGTCCGCGCTTCCGACGGAAACCTTGAGGAATTGTTGAGGCCCCTGAATGACCCAGCTCTTCCCCAGGAAATACGAAGGACGATCGAAAAGGCTGTCGGGCGTCACGTGTACGACCTCTCGGCCCTCGCCGAGTGTGCGGCGCTCCCACCTGACCACGCCCTTCGTACGGCGGCTGCCGCGCTCCTAAGAGCATTTGCGGCGGTCACGGCTGGCCCTATCGAAGAGGCCGCCCTGGCTCTGCCGGAAGTTTCTCACCGCGGTCCCTTGGCTTCGTGGAAAATCCTCCTACGTGCCATTGCCTATTTCTACCGGCAAAACGATGCCGCCTGCGAACAGTGCCTCAAAATCATCGATCCCGATACCGCTCCCGCACGGCTCATTCCGGCCCTTCGGACCATGCTTCGCGCGAGAACCGGCGAGCACCTGGCCTCTGCTGCAGACGCACTCGTCGCCCGTGTTTGTGGAAACAAAGTGTCTCTCGAGAGAGCCCTACAAGCGCTAGACTCCGCGTTTGAAACCAGGGACCAAGGCAAGATCCTTCCGGAAATCCAGCGCGCCATGACGGCTTGCGAGGTTGCCTATCCCGAGCTGGTGGAACGCTTGCGGCAGCATATCTCCGTACGCGCTTTGCAGCTTGAGCTGCCCAAACGAAAAGTCCGCGCCGCACTCGGCGGGACGTCGGCCAAGAACGCTTACTTCTGGCGCCTTTATGCGCGGTCCCTCGAAAATTCCCGCGGACCTATCGGACCGGTCACATGCGCCCTATGGGAGCAATTTCGCCGACACGCGGTTGCGGAGGGTTGGTTTGGGGAAAACGGTCCCGAAGCAGCAGCTCTGTACCTGCATATGGCTGCGCTTTTGCTGGAGGTCCCCGTCGAGACGCTGGAAGCGCTGCAGAGCAATTTCGCGGAGCAATTCTCCGGCTTCCAAGCCTACTATGAGGATCAGCCGCCGGCCATTCGCGCGGTGGAGGCGAAGTACAAAAAGCGTGATCTTTATTTTCTCTCACCAAGCGAACTATTCGAGCGGGCGTGCAGCATCGACCCTCATCGCGAAGCGTTCGAGCAATGGTTGAACTGGGCGAGGCAGGAGTCCGATTGGAGGGTTGCCGACTACGTGGCCGAGAGCTGGCACCGAGCCATCCCGAACCACAGCGAGCCCCTGCTGTACCTGATGGAGTCGGCGGAAAAGCGAGCGGCACTCAACAAGGCGACCGCCTTTCTAGAAGAGGCGCAGAAGTTGGATGCGGTAAACCCCGAGGTTCGTAGAGCTGCGCTTCGTCTGTTGATCGCCCAGGCAGGTCGTCACCTCCGGCAGCGCAAGCCGCACCTGGTTGAGCAGGACTTGGCAGCTCTCGAAGCACTGCCACAAGCCCAAGTGGGTGATCGTCCTGCCTTTCTGGTCGCCCTGCGCTGGGCCTGCCAGGTTATCCGCAACGACGCTAAACTGGTTTCCAGCTTTTTGAGCCAGATCGTTCACTTGCTGGGGAGCACCGCTGCGGCGATCCTGGTGTGCGAAAACGCAGGCGCTTTCGGCGGACTGACCCCGGCGGACTTCGAAAGTCATCTTCCGCAAAAAGTCTCCCTGGATCTTTCTGATTCGCTGGTCTCGGCGACCGCACGTGTTTGCGTTCTCGCCGATGATGCGGGTGCGACCTTCAAGATCCCAACGGCATGGCACGACCGGCTTTTGCAGGAGTTGACAAATGCCCGCGGCCGCCCAGAAGGCCGGCAATTAGAAATGCTGGGAAAGGCTGCGCTGCGCACGAACCAGAAGGAACTCGCCTACGCAGCTTCTGTCGCCGGCCTTGAAATGGGAGGCGACGCAGAAGCGCGGTTTTTGCTGCTGCGGGCGCGAGCCCTGCCGGAATGGGAGTGCGAGCGCCGCGACGACTGTATTGCGGCTGCTGTCGAACTGGGGCGGCGCCGGCGGGACACGTCCGTCATTAACGAGGCGGTGGAGCTGCGACGGGGCCGCCGCAACGCCAAGACAAACTTCTTCGACTGGCTCGATTTCGAAGATTGGCAGGACTTCTCCATGACCACCGAACAGATGCAGGCGGTGCTCCAGCGTGAGAAGCACTCGCCTACATTTCCCACAGATCGGTCTGCTGCCTTTCGCGTTTCTTTTTCTCCGGAAACTATGTCTCTGGACGACGAGGATCTGGAGAACGACGACGAATCGTTCACCCTAGAAGAGATGGCCCGGCTGCTGGCATCGGAAATGAGCCACGCCCGAGGGAGGCGACCAAAGAGAGCGCGGCGCGATTTGCCGGGGCAGGGAGATCTGTTTTGAAAACGGAACGACAGGCGAGCATCCGATTAGACGAAGATCCGAGAGAGATTCTCGGAGTTCCGCCGGATGCCGGTGATCAGAGAATCCGCGAGGCCTACCTGTGCAAGGTGAAGGAGAATCCGCCTGACCGTGCGCCTGCTGCGTTTGAACGCATCCGCGACGCATACGAAGTATTGCGGGATCCGCGCCGTCGCGCCTTGCACATGTTTCTTTCCGCAGATCCCCACGCTCCTCTGCTTTCTTTGCTGCCGGCAAGCAAACGAGAGAGAAAGTTCACCGGGCCGGGCCCATGGTTGGCGGTCTTGAGGGAGAAGTGAGTCTAGATCGCGGAGAAATTCTGCTTCGCTTTGAAGTCTGGCTGGACTCCGTGTTGGCTGCTGAGGAGCCCCCGCAGGGAATTTCTGCCGAACTGCTGTCCTCTCTGGCAGCGGAACCGAAACCAATCAGCAACGGCCGGTGCGACTTCTATTCGATGTGGGCGGCAGTGACAGCTCTGACACAGGAAGTGAGATTGCAAGGGCGGAGCTTCAAGCAAGTTAGCGAGTCCCTCGCTCCGGTCGCGATTCTGGCGCCGCAGCTTCCCGAGATGCACCGAGAAGCTCATGAACGTGCTCGCCGGGAAGTGCTGGATGTATTTCTTGATCTGCTCGACCGCTTGGCGCGGGGCCTCGATCAGGTCCGCGCGAGCCAGAAGAGCATGGACGATTCCCTGCGGTCCAGTTGGACGGCTCGACTCCTGGCTCGGCATCACATTTTCCGCCAAGCCCTCGAGAACATAACCGCGCTTAAGGAGGGCTACCAAATGAGCATGGAACGCCTAAAAGACGCCCTGGCGCAATTTGATGTCAGGGAAATTGCATGCCAAGGGCAGCGCTTCGATCCGAAGTCTATGCACGCCGTAGATGTAGAAGAGACCGATCAAGAAGCCGAGGGAACGGTGCTCGAAGTGTACCGAGCGGGCTACGAATGGAAGGGAGAAGTTCATCGCCCGGCGCAAGTGAAGGTAGCACGCAAACCCACAGCAATCCCTGCAGGAGGAGATGAAAACAATGAGTGATATGGTCGTAGGTATTGATCTCGGAACCACCAACTCGGAGATCGCGGCTTTCCTAAATGGCAACGTGGAGGTTCTCGGCCCTGAAGCTGACCGCATGCTGCCATCTTGTGTGGGTCTCTCCCCTGCCGGCGCGCTGCTGGTAGGCCGGGAGGCGCGCCATCAGCAGCTTCTGTTTCCAAATCTGACCATCCGGAGTATCAAGCGAAAGATGGGTTCGACCGAGACCGTCAACCTCGGAGACAAGGAGTTCACGCCCCAGGAGATCTCCTCCCTCATTCTTCGCCAACTGGTGGAATGGGCCGAACGCCATCTGCATCAACCGATCACCAAGGCCGTCATTACCGTACCGGCTTATTTTTCCGACGCCCAGCGCAACGCTACGCGTGAAGCCGGAGAGCTAGCAGGTTTGGAAGTCGCGCGCATTCTCAATGAACCTACGGCCGCCAGTCTCGCGTACGGTTTCGGCGATGCCGCGCATCACAGCGCCTTGGTTTACGACCTTGGCGGCGGGACGTTTGACGTATCCATAGTAAGCGTCGAGGGCGACGTCACCGAAGTTCTCGCCAGCCACGGTAACAACCAACTCGGAGGGGACGATTTTGACGATCTTTTGCTCGGGCGCTTGGAACGGGAATTCCAAACCCAGTATGGCATCGACCTCCAGAACGGCTACCCGGTCGCGCGTACCCGCTTGCGGTGGGCTGCCGAGGAAGCCAAGAAGAAGCTGAGTTTCGAGCCCTACGTCCGCGTGCGGGAAGAAGCGCTGGTGACCGAGAAGGGAAAACCCCTGCACCTTGATGTTGAACTTTCCCGTGCCGAATACGAAGAGATGGTGAGGCCGCTGATCGAGTCCACCCTCGACAGTGTCTCCAAAGCGCTCAGCGATGCACACAAAAGTCCCAGTGACATCGACACCATCTTGCTGGTCGGCGGCTCAACCCGAACACCACTGATCTACCGCAGATTGCATGAGCTGACGGGACTCGAGCCCCGTCAGGATATACATCCTGATTTGTGCGTGGCCCTTGGTGCGGGAGTCCTCGCTTCTAGGCTGGCCGGCCACGGCGTGGAGCGGGTGCTGGTGGATGTCTCTCCCTTCTCCTTCGGCCCGTCGTACCTGGGAGAACGCGGGGGCTTCCCTTATCCGCATTGTTATCACCCAATTATTTATCGCAACACCCCTTTGCCCGTCACTCGCACCGAGAGCTACGCAACAGCTTACCCGCAGCAAACCTCCGTGCAAATTGAGATCTATCAGGGTGAGGACGACGATGCGCTCAAAAATCTGCTGGTGGGCGATTTCCGCGTCGAGGGTTTGCGACCAACGCGAGAGCCGAACGAGGTGCTTTGTCGCATGAGTCTCGACGTGGATGGCATCCTGCACGTCACGGCCATCGAAAAGGAAACCGGCAAGTCCAAACACATCTCGATTGATCGGGCGTTGCGGGAGAAGAGCCCTTCAGAGATCGCAGCAGCTCGAGAGCGTCTTAAAGCGCTTTATTCCTCTCACGCCGAAGAAAGCGTGGAGATTGATGAAAATGAGTTCAGCTTGGAAGACGCAGATGGGGTGGACGAGGAGGCTGTGAGCGAACCTGAGGACACAGCCGCTGCCAGTCTGCCGCACGCCCTGGAGATGGTGAAGGAAGCGCATGACCTCATCGAGCACTCCCAACGCTTGCTGGGCACGCTGCACCCAGAGGACCAAGAAGAAGCGATCGAACTACACGAAAGAATCCATGGAGCGATACGGTCGAACGACGCCGGGGCGCTGAAAAAGACTAGCGCGGAACTGCGCGAGCTGTTGTTCTTTGTGGAGGGGCATTGATCGGAAACGATGAACACCCCAATTGCCCCGTCTGCCAAGCGCGCTTCCGGGGCTCGGCGTTCTGCTCGCGATGCGGGGCCGACCTTCGCTCGCTCCTGCTGCTGCTCGACCACGCCTATGGGCTTCGACGAGAAGCTAGGAAGGAACTCGAAACTGGCGATTTTGGGCGAGCCCAAGAGCTGGCGGAAGAAGCTGAGACCGTCTGCTCCACCCAGAAGGGACGGGACCTGTGGCTCCTCAGTTCGTGGTTGCTGTCCAGCTCCGAAGTGAATTGAACCTCGTTTTCTGGCTCAGGACAACAGCCAACGCCGGCATAAACGTGGAGTTCTATATAGTAGAACCTGATTTGCGCCCCTTGATAGCCACTTAACGTAAAGAGTGAAAGACTGGGAGACTAGGGGCATGGCGCTAACTCTATCTTGCTCGCGCAGCTTCGTGCTTCGCTATTTTTTTTGCGCGGCCATCACTCGGGCAATCTCCATTTCAATCGTTTTGGTCGTAACGGGCTTGGCAACGTAGCCGTCCATCCCCGCTTGCTGGCATCTCTTGCGGTCCTCGTCAAACGCGCTCGCGGTCATCGCCACTATCGGCAGGTGCCGTCCGGATTGTTTCTCCCTGGAGCGAATCTCTTCGGTGGCCTCCACGCCATCCATAGTGGGCATTTGCATGTCCATCGCCACTAGATCAAAGTCCTGCTGGCCGGAGAGGCGGAACGCCATCTGGCCGTCGCCCACAATGGTGACGCGGTGCCCCATTTTCTCGAGCAGTCGCGAAATCAATCGCTGATTCACTATGTTGTCATCGGCAAGCAAGATCCGTAAACTGGCGCGTCTTTCTTCCGCGGGAATCTCTGGCAAGGGCACATGCGCTTCGTCTAACTGGTCATGGCAGGCTTCGAGCGCTTCATAGAGCGCCGACCGGCGGAACGGTTTGAGGATCATCCGTGTCACGCCCAACTGCCGGCAACGATCCCGTTCCTCCGCATCCAACAGCCGCGAGTGAACCAGGATCACCGGCACCTCGGCTGCGGGAGATGCACGGACCGTGGCGACCAGCGCCAATCCTCCCGGACTCCCCAAATCCTTCTCTATCAAGATCGTTGAGAAGTTCACACCCGTGCGCTGGGCTTCCGCGAGCTGGGTCAGCGCCTCCTCGGCGCTGGCCGCCAGCACGGCTTCGGTATTCCAGCGCGTTAGCAAACGTTCCAGCAACTCGCGATTGAGAGGATTGTCATCG
>Ga0210383_10002133_pt1 | contig 17907 bp, 25 predicted proteins | sample IncBWC14OmetaG_FD_160072 | JGI IMG/M metagenome (GOLD analysis project Ga0210383, IMG submission 160072) | Forest soil microbial communities from Barre Woods Harvard Forest LTER site, Petersham, Massachusetts, United States - Inc-BW-C-14-O ...
CGCGCACTACGAGTTCCACACCTGGGCCTGGGACATGGGCGGCTACGCCGCGCTGATCGCCCAGGGCGGCTTCCAGGTGACCAGGCACGAGCGGGCGGACGGCTTCCAGGTCATCACCGGGGTGCAGCCGTGAGCTCGCCGGCCGCCCTGGTCACCGGGAGTTCCGGGTTCATCGGCCGGAACTTCACCCGGTACCTGCGCGAGAACGGCTGGCTGGTGCTCGGCATCGATTCCGCCGACAACGCGGACGCCCGGGATTTCTTCCGCGCCCGCGATCCGTGGTCGCTGCGTTTTTATGACCTGGTGATCCACGCCGCGGCCGTGGTCGGCGGCCGGCGCGTGATCGAGAACGACCCGCTGGCCCAGGCGGTTAATCTTGAGCTCGACGCCGGGCTGTTCCGCTGGGCGCGGGCGGCCCGGCCCGGCCGGGTGATCTACTTCTCCAGCTCGGCCGCGTACCCGGTGCGCCTGCAGGGCGAGACCGGGCACCGTCAGCTGGCCGAGGCCGACATCATCCTGCCGGACGGCGGCGGCGCGATCGGGCCGCCCGACTCGCTGTACGGCTGGACCAAGCTGACCGGGGAGTACCTGGCGCACCTGGCCCGGCAGGACGGGGTGGCGGTAACCGTGGTCCGGCCGTTCTCCGGCTACGGCTCCGACCAGGATGAGAGCTACCCGTTCGGCGCGTTCGCCGGCCGCGCCGCGCGCCGCGAGGACCCGTTCCTGATCTGGGGTGACGGGAAGCAGGCCCGGGATTTCATTCACATCAGCGACATCACGGCCGCGGTCATGGAGCTGTACCGGCAGGACGTCAACGGGCCGGTCAACCTGGGCACCGGGACCGCGGTCACGATGAACGGGCTGGCCGCCCTGTTCGCCGCGCAGGCCGGGTACGCGCCCGCCTTCGAGCATGTTCCCGCGGCGCCGTCCGGGGTCCGGTGGCGGGTCGCTGACGCGGTGCGGATGAACCAGGTGCGGCGGCCGGCGACCGGGCTGGAGCACGGGGTCTGGCTGGCGCTGGAGCACCGGAAACGGGCCGCCCCGTGAGCCGGCCTACGCTCGACCTGCTGATCCCCACCATCCCGCACCGGCACCACAAGCTGCTCGGGCTGCTGGAGAGCCTGGACCAGCAGATGGTCCCCGGGGTGGGGGTGCGGGTGTTCCGGGACAACCTGCAGGACAGCATCGGGGCCAAGCGGCGGGCGCTGCTGGAATCCTCCGCCGCGGACTACGTGGCCTGCATCGATGATGACGACCAGGTCGCGCCGGACTACATCGATGCCGTCACCGCCGCGCTGGCCGGGCGCCCGGATTACGTCGGGTTCATCATGCTGTTCACCTGCAACTGGGCTTCCCCGCAGGTCACCCGGCATTCGCTGGAGCACGAGGGCTGGTCCGACGGCCCGGCAGGCCCCGCCCGGGACATCTCCCACCTGAACCCGGTCCGCCGCGAGCTGGCCCTGCTGGGGGCGTGGGAAGGCGGTTACGGGGAGGACCGCCGCTGGGCCGCGGCGCTGCGCGCGTCCGGGCGGGTGCGCACCGAGGTGATGATCGACCGGTGGATGTACCGGTACCGGTTCGATGAGAACGACTGCGCCGAGATAACCCGGGAGCCCTGGGCCGGGCCGGTGCCGGACCTGCCGGGCTACCCGTGGCTCATTCCCGTCGGCCCGGGCGCGGGAACGGTGCCGGCGGGAAAGCGCGTCACGAAAACGGCCCGGCGGCGTCCTGGTGGCGTGCTGACAGAACCTGAGTTCACCGCGGGGGTGCCGTGATGGCGGACCTCGGGCTGTTCGTGCCCAGCCGGTCGCACCCGGACGGCGCGGCCCGGCTGTGGCGGGCGGTGCAGGACACCTGCCAGGCCGCCACCGTGCTGCTGATCGGCCTGGACGACGACGACCCGCAGCGCGGCGACTACCCGCCGGGCCCGGGTTACGCCAGCTGCGGGAAGCTGCCCCGCGCGAGCGCCCGGGTCAACGCCATGGCCGCCGGGCACGCCGCGGGCTACGCCGCGATCGGCACCCTCGGCGACGACGACGTGCCCGAGACCCCCGGCTGGGATACCCGCGTGCTGGCCGCGCTGGCGACGTGCCCGTTCGTGTTCGCCAACGACTGCTGCCCGTGGCGCGACAGCGGCTGGCTGGCCTGCCACGTGTTCATGCGCACCGAGACCTACCAGCGGCTGGGCTACTTCGGGCCGCCGTCGCTGCGGTACCTGTTCTCGGACGTCGCCTGGACCGCGTGGGGGCAGGCGTGCGGGATCGCCTACCTCGATGACGTGGTCATCCGGCATGAGCGTTACGCCATCGGCACGGCCGAGCCCGATGAGGCCTACCGGCTGTCCCAGGAATCGGCCGGGGCGGACCTGGCCGCGTGGGACGAGTACAGCCGCGGCGGCGCTCTCAACGACGATATCGCCAAGCTGGGCGGGCACCCGTTCAGCCGGAACGACCTGGCGTGCTTTAACGCCCGGCTCGGCGTCACCGGGGGGTGGCCGTCATGATGGCACGGTTCGCGAGGCTGCGCTGGCGCCGGCAGCCCGGCAGGCACCGGCGGCAGGAGGGCGGGGAGTTCGCCGCGCGGCTCCGGGCCGCCCTGCATGACGCCGCCGACGTCATCGAGCCCGGCCCGGACGGCCTGGCGCGGATCCGGGCGCGGACAAGGCCCGCAGGCGAGTACCGCCCGTTCCACCAGCCCGGCTGCGCGGCCCGCGACGGGGCCACGCCCGCCAGCTCGCTGCGCACCGGTGAGGACAGCCCGGAGCCGCGGCCGGCGAACGTTGTCACCGCCCGGTACTGCACCTGCCCGCCGGAGCGGTTCGCGCCGGGCGGCCAGCCCCTGTGCGAGCCGGGCCGCGGGCCGGGAGCGGCCCGGTGAGCGCGCGGTACCAGGTGCTGGTCTCTGATGAGCTGGCGGCCCGGGAGCCGGCCTTCCCGCCCGGCCTGCGGTTCACCGTCCCGGCTGACCTGCGCGTGGCGGGGTCCCGCGCCGGGCTCCCGCTGACGCCCGTGCCCGGCGCGCACTGGCAGCAGGTCGAGGACGATGACGCGGACCCGGGCCTGGAGGGCCAGCGCGTGGAGCTGGTGTTCGTGCTGCAGGACGGCCGCCCGGTCGTGGCCGAGCGGCGGCTGGCGACCTGATGTTCTACGTCCTGGCCTGCTCGCAGCCGCGGGGGCACCCGTCGCCGTGCGACCCGCCTGCCCGGCCGGGGCTGCGGGAGCCCGCATGAGCATGCCGCCATTTACCGCGCACAACATCGAGCTGGATGACGGCACCTGGACGCTGCCCGGCGCGCCGCCCGTCGCGGGGAACGAGATCTGCCGGGCCGCGCTGGCCCTGCTGGCCCGGCACGTTCCCGCGGGCGCGCGGGTCGCCGACCTCGGCGCCCTGGAAGGCGGGTACGCGGTCGCCTTTGCCCGGGCCGGGTACCGGGTCACCGCCGTGGAAGCGCGGGCGCGGAACATGGCCCGGTGCCAGTACGTCGCGGACCGGGCGGGCGTGCCGCGCGAGCTGGAGTTCGTCCGGGACGACGCCCGGAACCTGGCCTCCTGGGGCTCGTTCGACGCCGTGTTCTGCTGCGGGCTGCTCTACCACCTGGACCGCCCGGCGGAGTTCCTGGCCATGCTCGGCAGCCTCACCGGCCGGCTGCTGATCCTGCAGACCCACTACTCGGTCCGCCCGGACGCCGTGAACGAGGGGCTGCCCGGGCACTGGTACGGCGAGAACCCGGCGGAGGAGTCGGCCTGGTCGTCGTGGGGGAATGACCGGTCGTTCTGGCTGGCCGAGCAGGCCCTGCTGGACGCGGTCCGGGACGCCGGGTTCAGCGAGGCTGCCCGGTACCCCGGCGGGGTGATCGCCGGCACCGAGGCTGACCGGGCCATGTTCACGGGGGTGAAACCATCATGAGCTGCTGCGGTGAGTACCGCTGCCGCCGGGCGCAGCCGATCCGGGTCTACCTCGGCGACCTGTCCGGCCAGGTATTCGCGGCTACCCGCAGCACCCCCCGGCTGGACGCCCGCCGGAACCCGGTGCCCGGCTCCTGGGTGGCGCAGGAGAAGCACGACGTCACCGCGGCGGTGCGCGAGTTCATCCGGCGGAACCCGCAGTGGGTGCGCCGGGTCCTGGAGGAGTCATGAACCTGCCCCTGGTCACCGTGATCACGCCTACGTGGCGGCGGCACGAGCTGCTGCTGGGCCGGTGCATCCCGTCCGTGCAAGCCCAGGGCTACGTCGCCACGGAGCACCTGATCGTCTCCGACGGGCCGGACCATTCGCTCGGCGAGAAGCTGAGCTACCCGTGGCTGGACGGCTGGCGGAACGTGTTCTACCGGGAGCTGCCCGGCCACGACCCGGTGCCGCATTACGGGCACCTGGCCCGCGACTACGGCCTGGAACTCGCCAGCGGCAGCTACATCACCTACTGCGATGACGACGACGCGCTGCGCCCCATGCACTGCAACCTGCTGGCCGCCGCGCTCGACGCTGACCCGGACGCCGGGTTCGCGGTGTCCCGGATGGTCTCCCACGGCCCGGCCGGCGAGACGGTGATCGGGGACGGCCCGCTGGCCTGCGGGAATCTCGGCACCCCGATGATCATGCACCGGCGGGAGATCCTGGACGGGCTGCCCGGCTGGGACCACGCCGGCCAGTTCGAGGACTGGGACCTGGTGCTGGCCTGGATCAACGCGGGCGTGCCGTACGTCCGGGTGGACGAGGAAACCAGCGACGTATGGCCGTCGCAGTGGCGCGGGCCGGACGAACTATGACCAGCGGGAACCGGTACGGCACTTCCGCAGCCAGGCCCGGAGACCGCCCCGGCGGAGCCGGGCTCAGCAGGCGGAGGGAGGCAGGATGACCAGCGGGAACTGCTGCGTCTGGCTGCGCACGGGAGCGTGGCCGTCGGGACGGACCCTGTGGTGCGCCCCCGGGCGCGGGGAAGGGCAGCCATGGCGGCACCAGGCATCAGCGGCCTGACGGCGTTCGTGACGTCCCGCGAGCCGGGAGACCGGCACCAGGGCCTGTTCTGGGCCGCGTGCCGGGCCGCGCAGGACGGCCTCGACCCGGCCCCGCTGGCCGCCGCGGCGGAAGCCGCCGGGCTGAGCCACGGCGACGCGGAGCACGCGATCGCTTCGGCCGCGCAGGTTATCGCGACGGCACGCCGGGACCACGCGACGGTGCATCCGACCACTCATGCGGCTCTACGGCCAGGCGGCAGTCGTTGAACCGGTACCAGGCGACAGCGAACCACAGCCACCAGACCCGGACGCTGCGCAGCTGCTTCCCCCAGCGGTTCACGTGCCGCCCCGGCTTCCAGTTCACGTCCCGGTCGATGCAGAGAGTAAGGGTCATGGAACGATCTTCGCCGGCCCCGGAGCTGGGCAGGGACGAGGCGCTGCGGCGGCTGCGGGCCCGTGCCGCGGAGTGGAGCACGACTGACTGCGAGGAGATCTGCTCGCACGAGATCGGGGACACCATCACCGAGCTGCTCACGGTCATGGGCCTGGCCGGGCAGGACAACCCCGGCGAGGAGGGGAGCCGCCGGTGAGCGAGGTCACCAGCATTGCCCGGAACCCGGTGATCGCCTGGCATGACGAGCTCACGCCGGTCGCGGGGGCGGCGGCCCCGCCGTCGCTGTGGCCGTTCACGGTGACCCGCAGCGAGGTCATCACCCGCGCCTCCGCGGGCCAGGAGACCGGCGTCACGGTGCACATCTGGTACGCCTACGATCCCGCTGCCGCGCGCCGGGGCCAGCCGGCGGTGACGGCCCCCGCGGGCAGCGGCAGCGGGGCGGCGGACCGGGATGAGGCATTGCGCCGGCTGCAGGCCCGCGCCGCGGAGTGGAACACCGACGCCTGCGAGCTGGCGATCTGCACCTGCGAGATCGGCAGCCTCATCACCGACCTGATCACGGCCACGGGCCTGGCCCCGGCGGACCCGCGGTGAGGGTCTTCGCCGGGCACGACGGCGGCAGCGGCTGCGCGTGGTACCGCATGACCGTCCCCCTGGAGGAGCTGGGCCGCCACGACGGCTTCGAGGTGACCTTCGCCGACGCGGGGGACGCCGTCACCGGCACGCCGATGGTCACCCTCAAAGACCTGCAGGGTCATGACGTGATCGTGGCGCAGCGGTGGAACAAGCACACCGGGCTGAGCGTGTGGCGCCGCGCCCGGACGCCGTACTCGCGGCTGGTCTACGAGCTGGACGACGACCTGTGGAACATTACCGCGGAGAACTGGGCCGCCTACAACCTGTACGGCCGCCCGGACATCCGCGACGCGGTGGAGCACGCCGCGCAGACCGCCGACCTGGTGACCGTCTCGACGGAACCGCTGGCCGCCGTGCTCCGCGAGTTCAGCGAGAACGTGGCGGTGCTGCCGAACTGCATCCCCCGCTGGGCGCTGGTGCAGGGTACCCCGGCCCGGCGCGCACGGCCGCGGGTCGGCTGGCAGGGCGGCGCCAGCCACGGCGTCGACATCGGCCTGGTCGCGGACCCGGTGCGCCGGTTCCTGCGCCGGTTCCCCGGCTGGGACCTGCAGCTCAACGGCACCGACTACCGGGCCACCTTCCGGGCCCCGGAAGACCGCGCGTTCTACGCCCCGTGGATCCAGGTCAGCCAGGACCCGCGCGGCTACTTCGGGAGCATCGACTTCGACATCGGCCTGGCCCCGCTGTACCCGACCGCCTTCGCCAGCTCGAAATCGAACATAAAAATTGTTGAATACGCTGCACGCGGCATCCCGTCGGTCGCCGCCGACTGCCCGGCCTACCGGGGCACGATCACCCACGGGGTCGACGGGTTCCTGGTGAAACGGGACCACGAGTGGCTGAAGTACCTGTCCGAGCTCGCCGGCGATGACGGCCTGCGCGCCAAGATGGGCGAGGCCGCCCGGGACATGGCCGCCCGGCACGTGATCGAGGACGGCTGGACCGCCTGGCGCGACGCGTACGAGGGGCTGTTCCGGCGGTGAACGAGACCCGGGACATCCTGGAGCGGTACCTGCATCAGGTCGGCATGGCCCGGCCGGCGGACTCCGCCCAGCAGTTCGCGGTCACGATGCTCCGGCAGCAAGCCGACCACCTGGACGACGTGCTGCGGCACAACCTGCCGGGTGACCCGGAGACGCGCAGCCGGATCATCCGCGAGTTCATCTACGGGGCGGTCCCGTGCGCGGCCGAGGCGGGACTGCGCGAGGAGATCCTGCAGCAGTCCGCGGAGTACCTGAGCGGCACCGCCAGGACCTCCCGGCCGCCCGGCACCTGACCTGCCTGCCTCCGGAAAGACATGGAACCGGAACCTGGCCGCATCGGGGTCGCGGGCGACTGGCACGGGAACACCGTGTGGGCAGTCCGGGCGGTGCGCGAGATGGCCGCGCTGCTGCCCGCGGACGCTCCGCGGGTCATCGTGCAGCTGGGCGACTTCGGCATCTGGCCCGGGCTGGGCGGGCGGGAGTTCCTGGCCCGGCTCGATGCCGCGCTCGCCGGAGCCGGCGCTGAGCTGTGGTTCGCGGACGGGAACCATGAGGATTTCACCCGGCTGGCCCGGCTGCGGCCAGGCCCGGACGGGCGGGCGCGGGTCACCGGGCGGATCTTCCGCCTGCCCCGAGGGCACCGGTGGCGCTGGCATGGCCGGACCTGGCTGGCCCTGGGCGGCGCGGTCAGCCTCGACCGGGTCATCCGGACTGAGGGCAGGGACTGGTGGCCCGGGGAGGAGATCACCGCCGGGCAGGAGGCGGCCGTCATCGCGGGCGGCCCCGCCGAAGTGATGGTCACGCACGACTGCCCGGCCGGCGTCACGCATGCATTCCCGCCGCCGCCGTCCTGGTGGGACCTGGCCGACCTGGCGCGCAGTGACGCCCACCGGGAGCGGCTCCGGCGGGTCGTGACCGCGGTACGGCCCGCGCACCTGATGCACGGCCACCTGCACACCGGCTACCAGCGGACCTGCGATTTCGGCTACGGGCCGGTGCAGGTCACGGGCCTGGACCGCGACGACGCGGACCGCGGCAACTGGGCCATCCTGGATGCCAGGACGATGACGTGGTCGTTTCCCCCGCACCCGGGCGCCTGACCGGGACCGTCAGCTGTCTTTCCCGGTACCTTGACTGCGCGGCGGTCACCGGGGTTACCCTGGGCAGGAGATCGATGCCATGACAGAAGCAATCTGGGCCATCCTGGGCCTGCTGATCGGCTGGAAAGCCGCCACCGCGACCGGCGGCCACCCGGCAGCCGTGCCGTCCGCGGCCAGCACGGCCGTCAAGAACACGGTCCACCAGGCGGTCACCCAGGCCTCCGACACGGTGCTGTCCGCGATCTGGTCGGTCGCCTGGCACCTCGTGATCATCGGCTTCGTGATCACCGGCCTCCTGGCGGGCGGGCGCTGGCTGTTCCGCCGGGCCCGGGGGAGCGTCTTCGGCCGCTGACCGGGCGGTCACAGGCCCATCCGCTGCAGCGCCCGGAGTGCTTCGCAGCCCTCGCACGCGCACCACATCGCCATGGCGCAGCGAGGGCACCAGTCGAAGTCGCATGGCGGGAAAGTACCCCGCACGTGCAGGCGGTGCTCGGTCGGCGTCCCGCAGCTCACGCATGCTGCGATCAGGTGCTGGTGCGCGGCCACCTCAGCCCGGCACGGCCGTCAGCTCCCCGGCGGCCAGCCTGCTGCACTGCGGGCACCGGCACGAGCCCCCCTGCCCCGCCTCGATCTGCCGGATCCGCTCCGGGGTGAGCGCGAACAGGTCCGCGATCTCGGACAGCGAGCAGGGCACCGTCCGCAGCTGGAGCACCGTCAGGGTCCGCCAGCAGTGCGGGACCGGGGCTTCCGCCCGGGCCAGGGCCGCCAGGGTATCCCGGACGGCATCCAGGGCCGCCTGCCGGGCGGTCACCGCGGCGCGGGTGCTGGCGGCAAGCTCCTCAGCGCGCCGGCGCTGGCGGGCTGCGGCCTCGTGCCGGAAGATCCCGGCCCGGGTGATGTGCCAGCGGCGCACCTCTCCGCCCCGGCGCAGCGGGGAACGCTCGGTGCCCGCGAGCTCAGCGCAGCCTTCCCCCGCCAGCTGGATCATGATCTGGCTGACCCGGTTGCTGCGCTGGTGGTAGCTCTCCGGGTGGCTGAACGCCTGGGCTATCTGCGTGGTCGTCGCCCCGTCGCGCCCGGCCCGGGCCAGGAAGCCTAGCACCGAGGCGACCGTCAGGTCTTGGGCGTTCTCCGTCATGGTGCTAGTGTACGCAGCGCCGTATCACCAGCGGTCAGGCCTGGCCGCGCAGGGGCGCGAACATCAGCGCTCCCGGGTGACCGGAGGGGTAGTCCGGGGTCACCGCCCACCGGCAGGGCGCCACCGGGCAGCCCGGGTCCACGCAGTTGCCGGCCGCGTCCGCATAGCCGGGTGAAGGCCCCGGGCCGGTCAGCGGGACCAGGCATACCGGGCAGAATCCCTCGGACGTGCTCATCCGCTGGTGGTCCCGCCAGCTATCGCCCGACGGCCAGTCGGAGGTGACCTGCCGGGCCCGCTGCTCCGGGGTCGCGGCCAGCCAGCGTGTCACCCTGCCATGGTAAGTTTTCTTCATGCCGCACACCTAGGGCCGCCTGTTCCTGGTGACCCGGGCTGACCTGCCGCCCGGGACCCAGGCCGTCCAGGCCGCGCACGCCGCGCTCGCCTTCGCCGTCACCCATCCCGGCCGCGCTGCTGCCTGGTCCCGCGCGGGCGGCTTCCTGATCCTCCTCGCCGCCCGGGACGAAGCTGCCCTGCACGACCTGGCCGCTGCTGCCGGGGCCGCGGGATTCCCGGCCGCCGCGTTCCGCGAACCGGACCTGGCCGGCGCGCTGACCGCCGTCGCCGTGCACGGGGCGGCCCGGCTGTGCGCCCGTTATCCCCTCGCGCTCTCAGCAGGAAGGGGGTGACAGACATGACGTTCCTCCGGAAGCCCGTCCCGCCCGGCCCCGACCCTGCCCAGGTCATCCGGGGCCTGCGCGCCGAGCTCGCCGAGACCAGGGCCGAGCGGGACGCGCTGCGCGGCCAGCTGGAAGGCGACCTGCCGTCCGCGACTGCCTGGCTGCAGGCCAAAGTGTGGCGGCAGCGCAGCGCGCTCGACCTCGCGAACCAGGCCCTGGCCCGGCACCGGTTCGCGCTGGCCCTGCTCGGCCGGATCCGCGAGCCGGTCACCGCCGCTGAATGGCTCGCGGCCCGCGGCGAGCTGGCCAGCGAGCAGCACCGGGACCGGGTCGGTGACAAGGTGCCCGCCTGATACCGGGGCAGGGGGCCGTCTGCCGTCCCGGTCCCCTGCCCCGGCGGGCTCCCGGCGAGAGGGCCGGTACAGCCCGCGTCAGCCGGGCATAATCCCTGCGGATTACGGCATACGCCGCAGTTCCCGGCCCCAGAGGCCCTACGGCACGGGCAGCCGCCCCTAAAGCGGCACGCTGCGGGTTCGATTCCCGCCTGGGGTTCTGCCCCCGAGGCCCTACGGCACGGGCAGCCGCCTCTAAAGCGGTGCGCGCAAGCGCGGTTCCGGGTTCGACTCCCGGCGGGGGCGCACCGCCTGTCTCCTGCGGGCCTGCTCGCGTTACCCTTGAACCGGTTACTCCAGCCGGCCGGAGCCCCGGGCAGCCGTGTCATTGCCCGGGGCTCCGGTCATGCGATCGCTAAGAGGAGGAAAGGGTTGCGCGTTACCGGCAATCTCCTGATCTGGCCGTATTAACGGCTGATCAGGAGGGGGGTGAGATCACCCCGTGCCTCATAAACAGGGCAAGAAAAACCGGAAACACGGCAGGAACCGTGACAAATGCGCCAGGTACGCCGCAGAACACAGGCGGACGGAAAATAACCCGGCGCGCACCCGGCGGAATCCGGAAAGGACCCCGCATGGACGCAAGCACAAGAGCTAGTACCCAGGAGCAGGCCCGGAGCCCCCGGGCCTGCTCGCTTTCCCGGGTATTTTAGCGACGTTAATCACACTGGTCTAATTGAGCTTGTACCAATCCTGACCTGGTAAAACTCTTTACTGCGCTTTTACTGCGAACTACCGTTGCCCTGAGATTGAAACGAACTCCGCAGCTCCAGGACATTTTTCGTAAATGCCCGGAATGCCCGTATTGACGGCCCTGGATCCGGGGGCTGCAAGGTGCTATACAAGCGCGGTAGAGTCAGGTCACCCCCGGCTCCCGAATGGGGCCAGGGTCATATGCCGGGGAATCCGCCCCGGCGCAGGAGGGGAATTCCATGCGAAACAGTCTCAGGGTGCTTGCTGCCACTGCCGGCGCGCTCGGCGTGATCGCGCTCGGCTCGGCCGCGCTCGGCTCGGCCGCGGCATCAGCAAGCACAAGGCCGGTTATCCGTTACCCGGCACCCGGCAGTTATCACCAGGTCACCCCGGTTCAGGACCGGGCCTGCTTCCTGCCGGGGTACCCGGGCCGGTTCCTGCCGCAGCCGGATCACTACCTGTACCCCGGCTGCTACCCGCAGCCTGTCCGTGACCCGCGGCCCGTCAGCGAGCTGCGCCGCGTGAACGCCTGGGAGTCGTTCACGATCACCCAGCACGGGAGCAGCCCCGTCCAGCCGGCGGTGGCCAGCGGCCTGCTCGTCAGCGGCCCCGGGTACTTCATCCAGGCCGGCCGGACCGAGACCGGTTACTTCGGCGGGGCCACCTTCACGGTGGTCACGGCGGGCGGCAGCACCGGCACGTTCCAGGTGACCGGCGGCACCGGCAGGTTCGAGGGCCTGTCCGGCTCGGGCACCTACCAGGTCAGGCCGTCCGGCCCGCGCTCGCGGCGCGGCGAGACCATCACCGCGGAAGGCACCTTCAGCCAGCTCACCGACTACGGGCACCTGCTGTAACACAGGGGCGCGGCGGAACCCCCGGCTGCCAGCCCGGCCGGGGGTTCCGCCGTTCCCGGGGCCGCGCCGCCCCGCGTGATCCAGGCCTATCCTGGATACGTGTGAGAGGCCCGCAGGGGTCTTGAGGAACCAGGCCCGGGCCATTGGCGTGGCAGGGCCCGCGAAAGCACCCGGCTGCCCGAAGTCCGGCCGGGTGCTTTCGCTGTAAGCTACGGCGCGCTGCCGAAATAGACGCAGGACACGGCGCCGACGCACGCCGCGGTCAGCCCGGCGAAGGTCCGGTGCAGCCCGAACGTGAACTCATAGAACCCGGGCTCCGGCGCCGGGATGACATCAGTGATGACGGGCGTTCCGCCGGGGTGCCGGGCGTCGTAGACGATGACCTGCATGGTCTCCGTGCCCGTGGTGATGCCGGAGCGGATATCCAGCACGACGGTTCCGATGCAGGTCCCGCCCGCCTGGTCCCGCCACCACAGGTGCCCGCCCTCGGTACCTGCCTGGTTCGTGACCCCGTTCACGGCCGGGAACCTGGCGACGGCGGTCCCCGTGCAGTAGCCGGGGGCAGCTGAGGCAGCCGCCAGCAGCCTGCTGTCAGCGGGGCGCGGGCCGGGATGAACGAGCGCGATCACCACCCCGGCGGCCAGGACAGCGGCAGCAGCGACGGCGACAGCCCGGCGGCCGGGCCGGGAACGGGGGAGGACAGCACGCATGAGGATTCCTTAACCTGGGCAACCTGAAACGCCAGCCCTGCGTACTGGCTCAACTACGGAACGTGCGCAATGCGGGCCTGGTTCGCCCCGGGGTATCGTGAAGCTGCCCGGGGTCCCCGGCAAGGCCTGCCCGGGACCCCGGTTGCCCAGGAAGGCCCGGAGACCGCCTGCCGCCAGCCGCGGTCCGGGCACGCCGGGGCCCCCGCCCGGTTTCAGCAGGCAGGGGCTCCGGCGCAGGCATGAAACCTGCCGCGCGTACCCTGGACGCGATGACCCTGCGCCAGGGTTGCGGCGGCTGTCCGGGCCTGGTTAAGGCGGGCCCGGCCAGCCCCTCCGGGCCCTGGGGGGCGGTTACCGGCCAGGCGCGGCGAAGACCCCGGCTGCCCGTGCCGCCGGGGTCTTCGTCATCTGCCGTGGTGCTCGCGGCCCTGGCCGGAGAGCTGCCGCCCCGCAGGGTGGGACGGCGCCCTGCTGGGAGCCGCGAGCGGTCCTACCGTACCTCCTGTTCTCACAGCCGTCCGGCCGAATGGTCAGCCAGCAGCACCGGGACGGCCGCGTCGAAGCCCGAGACGTCCAGCTCGCGCGGGTCGTCCGGCCGGGCGATCGAGAACCGGGTCGGGGTGAACGCCACCACCTGCAGCCGGGCATCGATGCCCATGACCTGCCGGTAGTGATCCAGGGCCTCGTGCGGGTGGATGTCGCCGTACCAGGTCTCGGAATCGGTCAGCACGACGAACGTGTCGACGGGCACCCGGTACCTTGCGGCCTCCAGCATCGGGACCGCGCAGTTGGTTCCGCCCATCTGCATCGCCGCGGTCGTCCGCATGACGTCATCGATCCGCTGGCGCGGGCTGACCGGCATCTGGGTGATGCCCGAGCCCATGCCGTTGACCTGCGACCACTTGGACGGGTACGGGCCGTGGGTGAACGCGGTGATCATGTGCCGCGGCTCGGTGGCCGCCGTGACCAGGGCCATGGCCGCCGCCAGCTCGCGGGCCGTGATGCAGTAGCCGGCCGCCGACGAGCTCATCGAACCGGAGATGTCCACGGCCAGGCTGACCCGCTTGCCCGACGGCTCAACCGCGCCGAACGCCAGGTAGAACGCGTCGGTCAGCGCATCGGTGACCTGCGGGACGGGCACCCACGTAGTGCTGCCCTTCTCCGAGCGGCCCGAGGCATACGACTTCGCCGCGACGAGCAGGGCGACCGGGTGGACCCGGCCCTTGCGCAGCAGCTCCTGGTCACGCAGCCGGCCGCACACGGCCTGCAGGTGCGAGCTCATCGGCGCGAGCACGCCGAGCCTGGTCATCTTCGCCAGGTTCCGGATCAGCGCCGTGACCGGCATGCCGGCGCCGATCAGGGCCCGCCAGACGTCGCCCTGGCTGGTCGCCTCGTCCGGCAGCGCCTCCCACGGCAGGCCCGGGTAGTCCCGGATCAGCTGAGTGTAGGCAGCCGTCTTCGCCCGGCGGGCCAGCGCAGAACCGGACTCGCGCTCGATGTCCCGCGCCAGCTCGTACGCCTCGACCCACCTCGGCAGCGGGTCCCGCTCGGTAACGCCCTTGGCCAGCCAGTTGAACAGGTCCCGGTGCGGCTGGTCCGCGTGCTTCGTGGAGTGCGCCGAACGCAGCACGTCCAGGTGCGTCCAGCCTTCGCGGCCCCGGTACTTGACCAGCTGGTAGGCCAGCTCATCCGGGTCCTTGCCCAGGTACCAGGAGGCGAACGCGCGCCGGGCGACCGGACCCCAGCCGCGGAACTGCTCGGTGTACTTAGCCGAGGTGAACAGGTGCGTGCCGGTCCGCACGACAGCCGGGAAGGCACGCTCCGCGGCCCGGCGGCCGTCCACGTCGCCCAGGGCCATGGCGGCCATGAGCGCGAGCAGCGCCGGGCCCTGCCGCGGCGCCCGGCCGGCCACCGAGATCTCGGTTACCAGCCCGGTCAGCCGGGTCGCGTTGTCCCGCGCCCAGCCCAGCACGAGCTCCGCGCTCTCCGCGGTCGTGTCCTGCTCGTTCACGTAGTACGTGCCGTAGGTGCCCATGGTCAGGAACCGGCGCAGCCTGGTCTCATCGCTCACGGTGAACGCCCAGCCACCGCCGTTGTTGCGCTCCTGGCGCGGGTCGGCCTGCCGGGACTGGGGCGTGGCCGTGCCCCTCGTCCTGATCTGCTCCAGCATGTCGCGCGTCATGACGCACCTCCCCGTTCCTGTCGTGAGGGCAGGGCCCCGCGAGCGTGTCAGGGGAACCGGAGCGCTATCGCGCCTGATCCGCAGTCAGGAGATAACCGGCTCCCGTCCGGCCCGCGGGGGCCCTGTCTTCAGTTGTGGCTGGCAAGCGTGTAGCGGCGACCGGGTTTTAGCGCTCTAGTGCTGAGCTACGCCCCTTCCGGGGCGGCGGGGAGTTCCACCCCGCGACCTCTCCATTAGCAGTGGTAACCGATCACCATCCGGCCTGCCAGGTAAAACAGCTGGCGAGCGTGTTGTGGGCACCGGTCCCCGCCGGAGCGGGGAGTGCCAGAGACCGGGGGATTAGCCCGGCCCGGAGGATTCGAACCTTCGGTAACCGACGCCCGTCCGGCCCGCCAGCAAGCATTCAGGAGGCGAGCGTGTCATGGGCACCGGGGACCTCCCTCGCGGAAGGGTGAGGGCTCGCTGCCCTCGCGGCCTTGAGGCCTAAGCGGCCTGTGCGGCCTGGCGCGATAACCGGCATCCGTCCGGCCCGCCTCCTGCATAGCGTGAGCACCCCGGTTTGTATCCGCCTCATGCACGTCGTAGGTCGCCAGGCCGCGGTCGCCCCCGCGGCCTGGCACCAGGTTTTCCAGGCGGCCCCGGCGGGATTCGAACCCGCGGCCTGCTGCTTAGGAGGCAGCCGCTCTTTCCGGCTGAGCTACGGGGTCATGGAGGCAGAGACGGGAATCGAACCCGTGTAAGCAACGCTTTGCAGGCGCGCACCTAGCCGCTCGGTCACTCCGCCATGGCTTCCAGGTAAGAACTTCCTTACCTGGCGGTTAGCGTCCCCGAGGAGATTCGAACTCCTGACCTTCGGGTTCGGAACCCGACGCTCTCTCCGCTGGGCTACGGGGACTGGTCGTGCACATGCCGTGCCGGCCTTGCGGACCGGGACTGTGAGTAGCATCATCGCTACCATGAGTGAAACAAGCAACGGGTCCCCGCGCCCGGCCGGCCTGTCGGTCGCGACCGTCACGATGGGCGGCAGCCTCAGCCACAAGCTGCACGCCGCCGCTGACGCGGGATTCACCTGCATCGAGATGTGCCAGCCGGACCTGGACGAGTCCGGCTGGTCGCCGGCCCTGGCCCGGGCGGTCGCGGAATCACTCGGCCTGTCGATCACCGTATGGCAGCCGCTGCACGGCTTCGAGGGGACCAGCCCCGCGCGGCACGTCCGCCTGCACGCCCTGAACGCCGCCAGCCGGGCGGTCAGCCTGTGCGCTGAGCTCGGCGCCGGGACCCTGATCGCCTGCTCGAACACCCGCCCCGACGCCGTCGATGACGACGCCCTGGCGGTCCGGCAGCTTCGCGAGCTCGCGGACCTGGCCGCGGCGGACGGGATCAGCGTCGGCTTCGAGGCCCTGTCCTGGGGCACCTGGATCAGCACCGCCGGGCATGCCTGGGCCGTGGTGGCCGCGGCCGGCCGGGACAACCTCGGCATCTGCCTGGACTCGTTCCACTTCGGCGTCCGCGGCGAGAACCCGGCCGTCATCCGGGCCATCCCCGCCGCGAAGATCGCCGCCGTCCAGCTGGCCGGCGCGGCGCGGGCCCTGCCCGGGCTCGGGTTCCGGGAGCGGAGTCGTCACTACCGCGCCCTGCCCGGCGGGAGCGAGGCTGCCTTTGCCGAGGCCGTGCGCGCGACCGGGTACGCCGGGACGTTCGCGCCCGAGGTCTTCTCCGACGCCCTGCAGGCCCGGGACCCGTACGAGACCGCCGTCGCCGCGATGACGTCGCTCGGCGCCCTGGGCCTGGTCCCCTCTGCTGTATAGGTCCGCGGGCAGGCCGGAACGTGAAGGCTTCCGGGTAACGATCGGGTAACGCTGGACGCCCGGCCCGGTCGCTTGTTACCGTGGTTTCTCAGCCACCGCCAGGTCCGGACCCTGCCTCGCATGCTAGAGGAGGCAGTCATGCCAGCAGCGCTCGCAGCCGGGCTGGTGACCGAGCCCGAGCAGGTCATCGAGATCGGCAAGACTTCCGGCGGCAAGTTCACCGCCAGCTACACCGAATGGAACGGGCAGCCCTGCACCTGCACGGGTCACGATCACCTCACCCGCCAGGACGCCCTGTCCTGCGCTGAGGACCGGCTGAAGTACCGGGCCTGACCGCCGGCCGCGTCACGGGGCGAAGCAGTCGTGATCTGGCGGCGGGACCCGGGTAAGCCCCGGCGGCAGGGCGATCCGGTGCAGGACCAGCAGGGCCTCCAGCTCCCGTACCCGCTGCTGCGCGTAACTCAGCCGGCATCGCAGCAGGCAGGCCCGCTTGCGGAGCGGGGCTGGCTCAGGAGCAGGCATCGCAGCTAGACGGTGACCAGCGGCCTGCTCGCCGGCAGGCGCGGGGTCCGGTTCCCCGTCTCCCGGAACCCCGGCTCATCGGCCTGCAGCTGGAGCAGCTGCGCGACGTGCGCGTCGGCGACGGGCAGGTCCCCGGGAGGGTGGCAGCACCAGGTGGCTGTCACCTGGCCGTCCTCGGTCAGCTCATCGACGTTGCCGGCCTGGCCCTGATTCCTGATCCGGTACCACCCGCCTGCCGACCCGAGAACGACGAACCAGCCGTGCCGGCGGTAGGTTTCAGCCTGGTCAGCTGTCAGCAGCGACAGCAGCAGGACATGCGCCCGGGCGTCGGCTACCTGCCGTGCGGCCTCCCGGCGCTCGGTTTCCTCCCGGTCTTCTGCGAGCAGGCGGCCGGTGTCTCCCCGCGTCCAGCCTGCGGTGTTGTACGGCGCGCAGTCCGGCACCCAGGACCTGGCGAAATCCGTCATCGTTGCCACGGTCGCGGTGGTGACGGCCGTGAGGTTGCTCATCGCGGTGCTGAAGGTGACCGTCGCCTGCGGGCAGCTGGCCAGCCACGCTGCTTCCGGGTCGGGGCACACGGTGATGGTCGCGCCGGAGGTGGTCCCGGGCGTGAAGGTGACGGGCACCTCAGCCGCCGCGGTTGGCCCGGTGCATCACGATGTGCATCGCCCCGGCCGCTGGGTCGAACTCGCGGATCAGCGTCCGCCGCTGGCCCTCGACCTTGTAGGCGGCGTACTTCTCCCGGCGCAGGTCAGCGAATGCCTGCCGGGCGTTCTCCGCCTGCTCCGGGTCGGCGGGATCCCAGGTGATCCGGAAGTCGCCGTCGTCGGATGTCAGCTTGGAGATCAGCCCGTGCCCGGGCGG
>Ga0210383_10002134_pt1 | contig 17898 bp, 13 predicted proteins | sample IncBWC14OmetaG_FD_160072 | JGI IMG/M metagenome (GOLD analysis project Ga0210383, IMG submission 160072) | Forest soil microbial communities from Barre Woods Harvard Forest LTER site, Petersham, Massachusetts, United States - Inc-BW-C-14-O ...
TTGACACAACGATGATGCCCAGATCGACGGTCTTTGGTCCCCCGGGCTCTTGTGCTGATGCGTGCTTCATATCTCCGCTACCCAATAACAAAAACAAACAGCCCAATGCCAACAGTCCGCAAAGATTAGGCCGATTTCGCTGTACGCGGCAGCGTATGCGACAAGTCAAAACGAGTCGCGTCGCTAGAATGTTCATCTCTATGTCTTTCGCCCAACATCGCCCGGTCGTCCTTGGACCGAACAGGTGTCAAAGACAAACTCCCATCACGGCTCCGCCGTCGGTTCTACCTGCTGCTTGGTGACCTCTGACGGCGAGAAAAGTTCTTGAGTCTTGGAATCAGGATTCGATTTTTCGTGTAGGCGCCGATACTCGGCGAGAGCGCGTCGCTGCTCTTCGGTATTGCCCAGCTTTTTCTGGACTTGCGCCAACCGGTACCAGCCGACTTCGTCGCCTGGACCTAGTTGCACGGCCTTTTGCAGATAGGGCAGGGCTTCGGTGGCCTTGCCCAACGACAGAAGAGTTCCTCCCAACCCAAGTTGCGCCTCTTGAAATTCGGGATAGTAGCGGAGCGCTATCTTGAAGTACCGTTCCGCGGTAAAGAAGTCTCCTCCGGTTCGGTTTATTTCCGCTATTTCATACGCGGCATTTGCGTTCCTCGGATCTGTTTCCAACTCGAGCATGAATTCCTTTGTCGCAGCAGCCAAATCTTCCGGCGAGTTCGTCGAGTGTGCACTCGCCTGTAGCGTTCTGCCGATTCGAAAATGGATCCCCGGCTGATTGGGATTTGCCTCCAAGACTCTCCGGTAGGCAGCGATGGCTTGTAAGTACGCACCCTCGCTCTGGTAAGCTTCTCCAGCCGCTTCATTCCGCCAAACCGATTCCGGCGCCACGTCCCCCAGTCTTTTCATGGTCAGGTATGCCAAATTTCCGTAGATGCGTCCCGTGTGATAGAGGACTTCCGGATCCTCCGGGTAGAGACGATTCAGTTCCAACGCCGTCTGCACAGCCTTGTCATCACGCTGCAGACCCGAATACGCCCTGAGAAGTTGCAAGCCGCACATCCGTCTTACGTCGGGATCGGTTTCGTGACCGAATCCTTTTTCAAGCCCTATAATTGCATCCTTGTAGTCACCGTTCTCCGAGAGCGCGATGGCCAGCAGGGTTCCCGATCTTGAGAGACTCGGTTTGAGCTTGAGGGCTTGTCGCAACGCTGGAATCGCTTGGTCGTATTTGCGCTCTTGAAAGTAGATCGCACCAAGATTGGCGTAGATCTCAGGGACTCCCGGTTCCAACTCTTTCAACTTCTCAAAAGCGCTTTCCGCGTCGGCGTACCGGCCCTGTGCCAGAGCGGATTGTCCCATTTCCGAATACTGGTTAATTAGGTCTGTCTTCGATACTTGACTGGGTAGCGCCAGGCCACACGTCCAGAAGGAAATTGCGAATGGCAGAATCCTTAGTAAAGGTGGCATCGGTCGGATCGTACATCCAGTAAAGCCAATCCGCCAGGTGTGTAGCTTCCTGGCGGATGAGCCGTTGGAGTGGATTGGGGTGCCGCTTCTAGAAAATGAATTTCGCACCAAGTTGGATGATTCGACCGGGAGCAGCAGCCGTCACTGCTCCAAAGTTTGTAGAGTCCACATTGTTAACCACGGTGGTGCCGCCACCCGCGAAGGCGGCTGTCAGCGGATCTGGAAAGAATTGCGGATGGTTCCACGTATTGAAGGTTTCCAGACGCAATTGGAGTTTCAGTCTTTCGGTGAACGAAAAATCTTTCAATATGCCGACATCCCAATTATTGATGCCCGGCATCGTGATGATGTTGCGACCTGAATTCCCGAATTCGTTTGGCGCAGGCTGAGCATAGGCCGCCGTGTTGAACCACTCGTTTAGGCTCTTGTGAAACCCGCTGTTATTGCCAACTTTATCGGATCGGTTCAACCCGAATGAATCCAGGAGACCCGTCGTATCGCCTGCAATAATGGACATTGGAAAGCCTTGCTGGAAGGTCACGACACCTGTTAGCTGCCAGCCACCAACAACCAAATCCAATGCCTTCCCGGCGTCGCCAAGTACGCGCTTGCCACGCCCGACCGGCAATTGATAGACGAAGCTGGTGACGAAGCGCTGACCGACATTGAAGTCCGATGGTCCGTAGTCCCGCGCCGGGTCATGGTTGTTCAAGAACCCTTGCCAGCCAGCTGCATTCGCTCCCTGGCCGATACCGGCCGCTGCTGATTTGTCGTCCAGACTCTTGGCCCACGTATAGACCGAGGTAATTGCCATCGAGCTGGTGCGTCGTTCAAACTTGACGTTCATCGCGTTGTAGTTGGACCAAGATGACCACTGGCTGTCGATATAAGTTGCGAAGTTGGGAAACGGCCTTCGTGCTCCCACGGGACAATCCCCTAGCGTCGGATTTGCCGCACAGTAGGCCGGATCCGTCATCGGAAGGGCTTGATTGATGTTATTGCGAGAAAGTAGATGCGTTCCTTTATTGCCAATGTAGTTGACTTCGATAGTCGTATTGCGGGCGAGCTCTCGTTGAACGGATAGAGTCCATTGCTGCATGTATGGATTCTGCGGTTTTTCCGAAATGATCACTGCGATGAAGCTGTTCGGCCCATTCGGCCCACCCGTGATGGGGCCCGGGTTCGCAAAGCTTGGGAATAGTTGGTCCGTGGTCTGGGTGATTTGCCCCAAGGTTTGCTGAAGGTTCAGGCGGCTAACATACGGATAGATATCCGCTGAACCATCCGTTTCGCGACCTTCGATCCCATCCCAGAAGATTCCGTAACCCCCCCGCACGACGGTCTTGTTGTCGAAGGGTCGATAGGCAAAACCGAGACGTGGACCAAAATCATGCATTTCAGTGTCAGCGGGGTTCCGGCGGCCACAGTAGCGATAGAAGCCGTTTCCCGGAGGCGCTATTCCATCCGTAAGAAGCGCTGGATCGGCTATGCACATTCCGCCCAGAGGATTCGAGGTGTCCAGCCAACCCATGTGATTGTGCGTTTCGTAGGGAACGGTTCGAAGATCCCATCGGAGACCCGCATTTATAGTAAGGCGGTTACTGACCTTCCAATCATCTTGCACGAAGGGAGCGAAGTACTGGAAATTGTACTGCCGCGGATTGCCCGCGACACTTGGATTGCTGAACGCTCCCGGCACAAAGGCCGCCGCAGCCGAATAGTAGCCCAGCAACATGTCGGCGACCTGATTGCCCGACGCGTAGCCCGCAAACGTGTAGTTCCCCAAGAAATTGTCGGCCACGTCGCGATTCAAAACCCATCGCTTATAATCGGCGCCAAAAGACAACGTGTGCTTACCGCGATTCATTGTTAAGGTGTCCCCGAATTGCCACATCGGATTGTTGCTTGTTGTGTAGGCGTTAACTGCGCCGCCAGCAACCGATAGAGCTGCGCCTTGGCCAGCCAGATTTGCAAACTGAATGTAGGGATAAATGCGTTGCAGATCGTTCAGATTTTGGAAAACTCCCGTAAGGCCAAGCGCGGTTACGTCGGTTTGACTCGCCGGAAAACCCGTCTGATCCGTGGTCGTATTCATGCGCCCAAAATGGAACTCATTGACGATACTAGGACCGAAATTGATCGTGTGGGTTATCGCCCAATTTGTCGTGCTGCCGACAAACGCGTTTTCGCCAATCTGTCCCGACGCGGTCTGAAAATTGTTGACGGTATTGAAGGTCAGATACGAACCGCGCCCAAATATCGTTCCGAAACGCCCTAGTTGCTGATCGACGCGATACGTTTGCTGGTCAGTGTTGCTCGGTAGCTTCCCGCTAAGCCGGTAATTAAATCCCTGGCATGCGGTGGGATCCGGGCAGTTGGGAGCTGGAAAGAACCCCGCACTTATCCCAACCGTTGCAAGCCTTGAGAATCTCGCCTGCGGAACACACGAGACGTAAGTCGCACCGCCACTTGTGCAGCCTGCAAACGGCGCTCCGGTAGTCGGATCGGTCACGGGGGTCGTGAAAAGTCCTTGCAGATTCGCAGGATCGGGTACGTTAGCGAACTGCTGCACACCCTGGATTACTCGCCAACCTTCATAATTGGCTAGCCAAAACGTCTTGTTCCGTCCGTCGTACAGTTTCGGAATGTATACGGGCCCGCCTACGACAAAACCGAACTGATTTTGCCGCAACTCCGCATTCGGGACACCTGGCCCCTGGAAGAAGTTCTTGGCGTCAAAAGCATCGTTGCGGTTAAATTCATAGACCGTACCGTGCAGGTCGTTCGTCCCACCTTTGGTGACAATGCTGATTTGATTGGCACTAAATCCGTATTGGGCGGAATACGTCTCTGACAAAACCTTAAATTCTTGTATGGCATCGATCGACAGCATGGTTGCAGGCGTGTTTAAAGCCTGGTCTGTATTCAGCATCCCATCGATCAGGTAGGTATTGGATTCCGGTCGAGACCCATTGATGCTAACCGCCGCACCTTGCCCCGCCCGCATAGTCGCCTGCTCACCGCCTGTTTGAACGGCGCCCGCACCAATAAACAATAATTGTTGGAAGCTGCGGCCATTCAACGGCAGGTCTGTAACCTGTTTTTCGCTGACAAACTGAGACACGGCAGCGTTGTCGGTGTCTAACGCAACTCCACTGGCCTCAACAGTTATGCTCTCGGAGATTGTGCCCGGCTTCAGGCTCAGGTCTACGCGATTTTCCTGGTCCACCGATAGACTGACACCTTCAACAACAGATTTTTGAAACCCGGCCATAGATACGCTTACCCGGTAGACTCCCGGTCGCAGATACGGTGCGTTGTACGTGCCCGCGCTCGTAGTCTGAGTCCTCTGTGTCACATTTGTGCCAGTATTGGTTACTTCCACGGTAGCATTCGCGATTGCCGCACCGGAAGCGTCGGTGACGGTTCCGAGAATCGTTCCAACACCGGACTGGCCATAAACAATTCCTGCCCCAAATAGCGCGATCAAAGCTAAGAACAACAATTGTTTCTTCATTTCAGCAACGCCTCCTGCCACGCGACTTCAGGTAAATTTGACCCGAACCTTTTTTTTCAACTCACTTACGCAAAGCTGCCCGGGGTGGCCGGGGAAACACACCAAGCTCCGTTCCTCGACTGAGCGTTGCACCTTGGGTACTGCCAAAATTTTCACGACCCCTGTTGGAGTGCACCAATTTCCCGCGATGCTCGCATCTGACTTTGGGAGCGTCAACCTGTAAGCAAAAACACATTCGTGTTTTGCATTGAGAAACGATACTGAATGCTGGTGTGAAGAGGAGGAAAGTCTTTATTTCACAATAGCTAAGACCACTTCGCCATTACCACAACTGGTTGTCACTAGAACCCGAACACTCATTATTGGTTCTACAATGCAAAATGCTGCATCCGACAAATCGCAATTTTTCATGCGACTTGCATGCAGAAGCGTCCCCCGCTTCCAGGGCATTCTCTGTAACCTATTGATTCCACAATAAAGGCCGTAATAGACTGCATGCAAAGTGCCTAAGACCCTTTCGAACTCGAACACTCATACGGAGCGCTTGGTTCTAACTTTGCGCGAGCAAATCTTGCAAGGCGCATTCTCTCCCGGCGAGCGCTTGACTGAGTTGGGTATAGCTTCACGGCTAAGAGCCTCCCGCACCCCTGCTCGACTCGCACTCGAACGACTGGCAAATGAAGGTCTCCTTGACACAATTCCCTCCGGTGGATTTCGCGTACGAACCTTCGGTCTTGCTGACATTCGAGACGCGATCGAAATTCGCGGCGTTTTGGAAGGCACTGCCGCGAGGTTTGCTGCAGAACGCCTTGGCGCGACTGAGGACCTTGCTCAGCTGAAGAAATTGCGCTCAGAAGCAGTCATGGAATTCCCGGTGACATTTGAAAGCTTTGCCCGATACTTAGACGCGAACAGAGACTTTCATCGAGAATTGTGGCGACTTGCGCAGAGCCGGTCGCTTTTTAGGGAATTAGAACATGCCTGCAAGATACCTTTCGCAGCCCCCGAAGCTCTAGTGTTCAGTACTGCGGACCTCGAACAAGCCACGGCCTCGGTTGCGGCCGAGCAACATCGCGCGATTGTGGAAGCCATCGAGAACCGTGAAGGTGCGCGGGCGGAGGCGCTAGCGCGTGAACATTCTAGAATTTCGAGGCGCAATCTCGAGTTCGCCCTCCGAACAAAAGAGTCGAGTTCCCATCCGCCGGGATTGTCGGTGGTTACAAGCCGATAGCGGATAATCGTCCCACTTACCTGCCGAGCAAAGGTGAGCTTTTGAGAATGTGCGGACTTATTGCTTCTTTCCTGCCAGCACCCCAAAATTCTGGTTGTTAACTGCTTTTCGTTCTTTCAGGAAGGGCAGCGCCCGCACGCAGTCGTTCTGCAAGGTAAAATGAGGGTGTCGCTCATTCTCTCTCAATTCCGGGGGGCGTGACTGACGCACAGGCAATGTTATTCAAAATGGCTCCTTTGCGCTGGGCCATCCCAGGAACAGCTGTTCTACAGTGCGAAATACCGTCAGGCTACAAAAATTCGCGTGACCCTCATTCCTGGTGTGTGTACTCTCTCCGTCTGGCAAAGGACGGTCCATGAGCTCATCGAAGTCTGACACAATTGTTCAGGCGCTAGACCACTTTCGCATCGAAATCCCGTCGTGGGGCTTTGCCAACACCGGAACTCGCTTTGGCAAGTTTCTTCAGGCCGCCGCCGCCACTACCACGGAAGAAAAGTTCAGTGACGCCGGTCAGGTTCACTCGTTGACGGGTGTGTGTCCGACCATTGCTTTGCACGTACTCTGGGATTTCCCCAAAGGAATCGGCAGTGTCGCCGACATCCAGAGTTTTTCCGAACGTTTCGGGGTTCAACCAGGGTCGATTAATCCAAATCTGTTTCAGGATCAGGAATATAAGCATGGCTCTTTTGGCAACCCGGATCCGGCGGTGCGAACACGCGCATTGCAACACACGAGAGAAAGCATCGAGATTGCGCGGCACCTTCACAGCCGCGACATCTCGATGTGGTTCGCAGATGGCTCGAGCTATCCAGGAACGGCAAACATTCGGAAGCGCAAGGAATGGTTCGAAGAGGGGTTGAAGACAGCGCATTCGCATCTCTCTGTAGAACAGCGATTGCTCGTGGAATATAAACCTTTCGAGCCGGCGTTTTACCACACCGACATCGCCGATTGGGGAATGGCCTTGCATCTGGCACGGTGCGCTGGTCCACAAGCGAAAGTCTTGGTGGACACCGGTCATCACTATCAGTCACAGAATATCGAACAGATTGTGGCTTGGTTGCTTTCCGAGCAGATGCTGGGCGGCTTTCATTTCAATGATCGCCGTTACGCCGATGACGATCTAACGATTGGGTCTATCGATCCGTACCAGGTATTTCGAATTTTCCACGAGATCTTGTATTACCAGTGGGAAACGAACCGTGACGCCGATGTCGCGTACATGATCGATCAGAGCCATAACCTTAAAGGAAAAATTGAGGAGACGCTTCAGACTGTCACAGTGGCGCAACAGCTGTTCGCAAAGGCCGCCTTGGTGGATTACGCCGCGCTTTCGAAAGCGCAAACGAATTGTGACCTCGTTGCTGCGGAGTCTTTGCTGCAAGACGCATTCAACACGGACGTTCGGCCGGTGATTCAGCATTGGCGCGACTCCAAAGGTCTGCCTCGCGATCCGCTGAAGGCGTTTCTAGAGAGCGGTTACCTGGAGCGAATCACCAAAGAGCGAAGTGCACGGAATCTGAACAATGTTTCTTCTTATGCCTGAACGCACCGGGTATCAAGCTTGTGAAACGGAAATACTCGCCAGAATCGGCCTACGTAGGGCAAGTGAGCATAAGCGGAAAGCTGTATGAGCTTCTTACAAACCTTGGCTGCATCCATAAAGGCATCATTTCCGGGGATCTTGTACTGGTTAATTCTGCCTGTGATCCCGTTTATCATTGCCGAGCAGCTACGGCCAGTGGGGAAGGCTCCCCGATTACGTAATTATTGGATGAATATTCTAATCGGCTCATCCACTGTTTACCTGTCTCTTCCGCTCGGTATCGTCGCCGGCCTATTGAGCAGCAAATTGCGTCTCTTGCTTCCTTGGAAACCGTGGTCATTCAGTTTCCACAACATCGGTGTGATCCCGCGGATCGGACCAGGGCTGGAAGTGTTGGCAATGATCTTTATTCCTCTCTTCATACACGACTGCTGGTTCTACTGGTCGCACCGGATCGAGCACAAAGTGCCGTTGTTATGGGAATTTCACAAGCTCCATCACAGTGACGAGTTGATGAATACGACGACGTGGGCCCGCGATCACTTTCTGCAGGAAAGTTGGCGCGCATTTTTTTCTGTGTTTACATTGGGCCTCTTCGTAGATCTGACCTTGGCCGAAGCCGGGAAGGCTGCGATGTATTCCACCTGGTTTCTGATTGGATTGTCGATGTTTTACCACTCGGCGATTCGCATTGAGTTGCCATGGCTTGAGTACATACTGGTGACGCCGCAGGTTCACCGTATCCATCATTCGGTTAAGGTCGAACATCACAACAGGAATTTTGCAGACGTACTGCCGGTCTTCGACCTGGTGTTCGGCACCTTTGAACGTCCTAAGCGAGAAGAATTCCCTGCCACAGGACTTGGGACAGAGTCGCCGGCGCCGAAGTCGCTCTTTGCCGCGCAATTCAGTCCTCTTCTTGCCGTGGGGCGTTTCTTGCTTCCTGCGAGGCGCAATAGAGCGGCTGCGGGAAGTGGCGGTGCGTGACAATTTTATTGATGGCCGGCCCTGCGCAACGTATTCGCTGAGCTCAAAACACAAGCAATACCGCGGGGAAACGGGTCATATTGAACTTCTATGCCTGACTATCAGCAAAAACCGTTCTTAGCCTTCGACCTGGGCGCAGAGAGCGGGAGAGCGGTCTTGGCGCATGTCCACTCCGGTGTGATCACCACCGCTGAGGTACATCGCTTTGCCAACGAGCCCGTCGAGTATGCAGGTGCGTTGCATTGGGATGTCTCCCGGTTGTGGCTGGAGGTTCGCAAAACTCTCTCCCAACTAAAAGAAGTGGCATTGAGTGGAATCGGGGTCGATGCCTGGGGAGTCGACTACGCCCTGCTGGGGGAGCGAGGCGAGCTCCTGCAGAATCCTTATCACTACCGCGACAAACGAACGGACGGAGTGATGGAGTTGGTCTTCAAAAAGGTTTCGAAGGAAGAGATCTATCGTGAAACCGGAATTCAGTTCATGCCGATCAACACGCTCTTCCAGTTGTTCGCTGCAAAACGCGACACGCCAGAGTTGTTAAAGGCGGCGCGAACGTTGGTCACGATTCCCGATCTATTTCATTACTGGCTGACCGGAAACGCAGTATGCGAGTTCACCAACGCCACCACAACGCAAATGGTTGATCCGCGTTCGCGAACCTGGGCTCGAGGGTTGATGGACAAACTAGATCTGCCTTCAGCACTGCCAGCAAAGATTGTCGAGCCAGGATCGGTAGTGGGGACGCTGTCCGAGAACTTAGCTTCGCAGTCCGAACTCCACGATACGCCAGTGATCGCTCCTGCCTCCCACGATACTGGCTCCGCGGCAGCCGCCGTCGCCGCATCCTCGGGGACTGCATTTCTAAGTTCGGGCACATGGTCTCTGCTCGGTACCGAACTCGCTCGCCCGCTCATCACGGCCGAGACGCTGCAATCCAACTTCACGAACGAAGGTGGCGTGTGTGGAACCACGCGGTTTTTGAAAAACGTCATGGGGTTATGGATGTTGCAGTCGTGCCGTCGGTCATGGGCTTCGCGAGGTCAAGTCTACGACTACCGGGAGCTTATGGAATTGGCGTCGCGCGAGATTGAGTTTGGCCACCTCGTTGATCCGGACGACGAATCCTTCGTTCACCCCGGTGACATGCCAAGAGCGATCGACGCATTTTGCGCAAAATCACACCAACCAAGCCCATCCACACCAGGCGCATACGCAAGAACGGTGCTCGAGAGTCTGGCTTTCAAGTATCGCCAGGTCATCGTTGATTTGGAACGATTGATCAAGGAGCCGATTCGGGAGATTCGGATCATCGGCGGCGGTTCCAAGAATCGCCTGTTGAACCAGTTCACTGCTAACGCAACAGGTCGACGTGTATTGGCCGGTCCTGCGGAAGCCACGGCACTCGGCAATATAGCCATGCAGATCCTTGCCACCGGAGCGGCGAACTCTCTTGCCGACGTTCGCGCGATGGTGGATCGCTCTTTCCCAACAGAGATTTTCGAGCCGAGGGAAACCGACAAATGGGAGCGGCATTTTGCACGCTTCCGACACTACACGGAGATGATTTATGCCCGAAATTCAAAAGACTCTACACCTCAAAGATTTGTGGGATGAGCAGCGCGCCCGGAGCCTCGGAAACAATCAGTTGGCTCTACTGCGATATCGCTCCAACCTGCTTGGCGCGGACCTGCGAATCACCAACTTTGGAGGAGGAAATACCAGTTCGAAATTCGAGTTAACGGATCCCTTTACCGGCGAGCTGGTGCGTGTGCTAGCCGTCAAGGGAAGTGGTGGAGACATCGGATCGATTGCAGAGTCAGGTTTTGCGATTCTTTATCTCGCTCGTCTTGAGCAACTGAAGAGTTTATACCGAGGCGAAGCGCACGAAGACGAGATGGTCGCGTACTATCCACTTTCTGCCTTCGGGGAAAATCGCGTTGCCGCTTCCATCGATACCCCCCTTCATGCATTCCTTCCCTTTCCCCACGTGGACCACCTGCATCCGGATTGGGCGATTGCGCTGGCCGCAAGTGCGAACGGTAAGCGCCGGCTGGAGGAATTCAACAAGGAGTTTGGCCGCAAGATCGTCTGGGTGCCATGGCAACGCCCCGGGTTTGAGCTGGCTTTGCTCATCGAAAAGTCTGTTCGAGACGATCCTGGAAGCGACGGCATCCTTCTCGGCGGGCATGGTTTGTTTACCTGGGGTATGACCCAGCACGAGTGCTACCTCAATAGCATTTTCACTATTGACCAGATGGGTGAATTCATCCTGCGGTGTCAAAGAGGTAAGGGTGCGCTCTTTGGCGGATTGGAACGGAAACCGATTGCCGACCGGAGGAGCGTGGCGGCGCAGATTCTGCCGGCGCTTCGTGGCGCCGTATCTTCGAATCGTCGTGTCATCGCCCACTTTACAGATGACGATGATGCCTTAACCTTCGCAGGATCGAAGTGGTCGAGGGAATTGAGCGAGCTTGGCACCAGTTGCCCCGACCACTTTTTGCGCACACGCGTCTGTCCTCTTTTTCTCGACTGGAATCCTGAGAAACAAGACGTTCATGCATTGAAGGCCAGCATCCATTCTCAAGTAGTGGCATACCGATCGGCTTACAAAAAGTACTACGAGGATTGGGCCATTCCTGACTCTCCGAAGCTACGCGATTCGAATCCTTCGGTCGTCATTGTTCCCGGCCTCGGACTCTTCGGGTTCGGGAAGAACAAGAAGGAAGCACGCATCACCACCGAATTCTTCATCAATGCGATCCACGTGATGGCCGGAGCGAATGCCTTAGAGGACGGAAAGGTGGACCGTCCGCTTCCTCAGGCCAGACGGCCGGAACAGTCGGCTCAATTCAGTCAGTTCCATAATTACGTGGCCCTTCCGAGATCCGAAGCCTTCCGAATCGAATATTGGGCGCTCGAAGAGGCAAAACTACAGCGGATGCCGGGGGAAGCGGAATTCAGCCGCAAAATTGGTCTCATCGTCGGCGGTGCAAGTGGAATCGGGCGCGAGGTGGCTCTCCTCCTTGCTCGAAGAGGCGCACATCTCGTCGTCGCGGATTTTGATGAAGCCGGCGCCAAGAAAGTCGCCGAGCAGGCCGGCGCTTTGGCCTCACCTGAATTTGTGTCCTTCACTAGCGTCGATCTGAGTTCTGCGCAAAGCCTTGCCGAAGCGGTACGTAAGACTGTTCTTGCGTTCGGTGGCATCGACTTCGTCGTGAATACAGCGGCTATTTATCCCGTTGCTGGCCCTGACGGCGAACTCTCCGAAGCACTGTGGGCAAAAACCTTCTTGGTCAACGTCACGGGCAATTATCTATTGGCTGACTCGACCAATTGGGTTTTTCATGATCAAGATCTGCCGGCTTCCTTAGTGCTGACCGGTTCCGCAAATGCGGTCGTGCCGAAGAAGGGAAGCGAGGCATACGACACCAGTAAGGCAGCGCTGAACCATCTGATTCGAGAATTAGCGATCAAGCTCGGGCCAACCGTGCGCGTGAATGGGATTGCGCCGGCCACTGTCGTCGCCGGTTCGACCATGTTTCCCCGCGACCGTGTGATTCAGTCCCTCGAGAAATACAAACTGTCCTTCTCCCCTTCCGACTCCGACGAGGAACTTCGAAACAAACTTGCCCAATTTTATGCCCAGCGCACATTAATCAAGCAGCCGATTACTCCCGAGGCGTGCGCCGCAGCTATTGTGTGGCTCGCGGGTGAACAGAGCGGTAGAACGACGGGCCACGTTATTCCGGTCGACGGTGGCTTGACCGAAGCGTTTCTGCGGTAGACCGAAATAAGAAGGAGATTCTGTGCAGCGGATCTGTTTCATTCTCCAAGTGAAAAAAGAACGGCTCGACGAATACAAGGCACGCCATCGCGTCGTCTGGCCTGAGATGAAGCAAGCCCTTCTCGAAACCGGCTGGCACAACTACTCTCTTTTCCTCCGGCCGGACGGATTGCTCGTGGGATACCTGGAAACGGAAAACTTCGAACGCGCGCGCTCTGGCATGGCAAGCCGCGAAGTGAACGCGCGGTGGCAGCGGGAAATGGCCGACTTCTTTGTGCAACCGGAGGGTCTTCTGCCGGATCAGGCGATGAAGCCCTTGGAAGAGGTTTTTCATGTCTGATTTTCTGCTGGGGTCCCAGTGATTCCAAATCCTGCTCTGGGAGTTTTCTTTCATTGGCTCGGTGGGCTGGCCTCTGCCAGCTTTTATGTTCCCTACCGCAACGTCAAACGATGGTCTTGGGAGACTTACTGGCTTGTCGGGGGCTTCTTCAGTTGGATCATCGCGCCTTGGATCCTGGGATTCTTTCTCACCAGGGATTTGCTCGCTGTTCTCTCCGAAACTCCCAACAAGACTCTATTTTGGGCAATGTTTTTTGGGCTTCTTTGGGGCGTAGGCGGGCTCACGTTTGGGCTCACGATGAGATATCTGGGGTTGTCATTGGGCATGGCGATGGCATTGGGTCTGTGCGCCGCGTTTGGCACATTGATGCCCCCGATCTTCAGCGGCGTCTTTGCCACCCAAGTTCTGGGAACGCCTGCCGGCCGGGTAATTCTTCTCGGTGTCTTTGTCTGCCTGTTGGGAATTGCAGCTGCTGGCGTCGCTGGAATCTACAAAGAGCGTGAAATGTCTTCCGAGCAGAAGAAGGCTGCGATTAAGGAATTTAATCTAAAAAAGGGTATCGGTGTCGCGATCCTCTCTGGAGTCATGAGTGCCTGTTTCGCCTATGGGCTTGCCGCTGGCGGTCCCATCAAGTTGCTTACCCTGAAACATGGCACACCGATTCTTTGGCAAGGCTTGCCGGTTCTCGTCGTGGTGTTGATCGGCGGCTTTATCACGAACTTCATCTGGTGCGTCGCGCTGAATATCAAAAACAAGACGGGATTCCAGTACTTCACAGCAAGACGCGACAGAGACCAGCGAATTGCCGAAGATTCTGTACTCGAAACTGTGATCGACGCTCCCAGCCGAGAAGTTGTGGAACACATACGCCCGCCAAAGCCGACAGATACCGAGCCCGTTCCGATGCTGGTAAATTACCTTTTCTGCGCGCTAGCCGGCACCACTTGGTATTTTCAATTTTTCTTTTACACCATGGGCGAAACGCAAATGGGCAAATATGGTTTCTCGAGCTGGACTCTGCATATGGCCAGCATCATCATTTTCAGTACCTTGTGGGGCCTGGGCTTCAAGGAGTGGAAAGGCGCCGGTGCCCCAGCGATGAGATTTTTGACCTTGGCGCTTTTTCTGCTGGTTGGATCAACGGTGATTGTTGGGTACGGAAATTTCCTTGGTACCGCTGGCACACATTGATTTGGAAAGTTAAACCTTTTAGCAAGATACACCAAGGGACTCCGAAACCGCCGCACTTGTATCGCCGCGGTTTGTGAAATTTCGCGGAGGAAATAGGGCACAGGAACCTGTTGCCATGTCGAGAAGAAACTTAAGCGCCGAAGAACTAAGGCATGTCGGAGGATTGGCAGCGGAAGTACGCAAGCGGCTTACTCGCTTAGCCGCGGGCGACCCTAGATTGCTATTTGTTTATTGTCGACAGCTGGTGAAGCAGCTGCCGTCCGAAGAGATGGGTAAGACGAGGCCAGTTTCTCAAGTGAAGGCATCGAAGTGGGACCAACAGGAAGGTAAGTGTGCTCGGTGCGGCCGTCGGCTGTCGCTCCTCAAATATTCCAAACTGAGCAAAGTGAATGATGGCAATGGATATTCCGTTGAAAACACGGAGCTGATTCACAATGACTGCCTTATGGGAAAGTAGAGTCGTCGAAACGCAGTTACGGTGATTGGGAGAACTAAACTTGGCGGAATCGAGTGCACTTGCCTCACCACGGGTTGTGAATATCGAGGACCTCAGGTGCCTGGCGCAGCAGCGGCTACCTCGCTCCGTCTTCGATTACCTAGACGGCGGTGCCGAGAGTGAGGACACTCTGCGCGAGAACTTGCGCGCCTTTGACGACATCTACTTCAGGCCACGAACGGCAGTCGCTTTCCCGGACTGCAACCTTCGCGTGCGGGTGCTCGGACATGAACTCACTTTTCCCGCAATACTGGCGCCGGTAGGCTATAGCCGCTTGATGCATCCGTCAGGCGAGGTCGGAGCCGCGCGGGCGGCCGGGCAGTGCGGCACCGTGTACATCCTCTCAACTATTTCTGGACATAAGCTGGAAAACGTTAAGGCGGCGTCTACCGGGCCCGTCTGGTATCAATTGTATTTAGTCGGCGGTCGGCAAGCCGCCGAAGCTGCGATCGAGAGAGTCCGTCGTGCTGGATATTCTGGTCTCGTAATCACCGTCGACACCGCCGTCGCCGGCATGCGCGAGCGTGATCCTCGCAATGGCATGAAGGAACTGCTTGGAACTTCTCTATTCGCCAAAATTCCGTTCCTTCCCGAAATTCTAGCTCACCCTCGGTGGTTGGCGGCGTTTCTCGCCGACGGCGGAGTGCCGACGTTGGAAAATATTGTCATCCCCGGACAAGGCCCGATGGACCTTATCGATGTCTCTTCGGCTCTGGCGCGGGCTGCAGTGACTTGGGAAGATCTGGGGTGGATCAGGAAAATTTGGAGCGGCCCGATAATCGTGAAAGGTATCCTCACTGGAGAGGACGCTAAGCGGGCGGTCGATGCGGGCGCTGCCGCGGTGGTTGTTTCCAATCACGGCGGCCGCCAACTTGATTCCGTTCCCGCCACTATTCGTGCTCTTCCCGAAGTCGTTGCTGCAGTGGGTGGTCAGACAGAAATCCTGATGGACGGCGGTATCCGGCGCGGTCGTGACATCGTAAAGGCGATTTGCCTCGGTGCGCGCGCCGTGTTGCTGGGAAGGGCCTACGCGTACGGCTTGGCCGCAGCGGGACATCCTGGCGTTCTGCGAGCCCTGGACATTCTGCGCGCCGACGTCGAAAGAACCCTTCGACTCCTGGGATGTCCATCTGTCTCCTCCTTGGACCCGTCCTACGTGGACGTTCTCCAATGCTGGTACAACCGGAAAGGTGGCCGGAGAGAATTGATAACAGCGTGATCGACTAGCACCATCATTGATTAGTGGGGCTCGGAGCGCACATCGATCGGGCAACGATACTTGCGGCCCGCACCAAGCTTTCTCGTTGTCACGTACAATCACCCAAGGAGCGCAGATAAATGGCCTTGTATCTCCCAGAGGGAGAATTCCAAGCTTATCTTTTCGACTGTGACGGAACGATCGCGGATTCCATGCCCTTGCACTATGTTGCCTGGCAAAACGCCCTCGCCGCATGGAATTGTCACTTTCCCGAAAAGCTCTTCTACGACTGGGGAGGATTTTCGGTAAACGAGATAGTCATGCTGCTAAACCAAAAGCAGGGCCTGCAAATGCCGGTCGAAGAAGTACTCCAAAGGAAAGAGGAATTTTATTTCAACTCTCTTCCGAATCTGAAGGCTGTACCAGAAGTTCTGGAGCACATCCATTCGAGTTACGGACGGATTCCTTTTGCCGTAGTCTCTGGGAGTAGGCGAGACTCGGTTACCGCTTCGCTCACTTCATTGGGACTGATCGAGAAGTTTGAGGTCTTAGTATGTGCCGGAGACTACCAAAGAGGCAAACCCGATCCGGAACCTTTTCTGCTCGCCGCTGCACGACTGGGAGTCAAACCCGAAGCTTGCTTGGTCTTCGAGGATACGGAAATGGGCATTAAGTCTGCAGAATCCGCCGGCATGTCGTCCGTGAGAGTCCCTCCGCCGTGGGAGAGAAACCCGAAATAGTCAAGGAGCGCTATCGCTAAAGTAATCCATGCAAATTTCCGCTCGATAAAACGCGCCAATCGCTCGGTCTATGCAGGTGTGACCTCGGAAATCTTAGATTCCGCATTTTGGCAGCCGCCGCCTGGCAAGTTGTTGGGTTGCTCCTAGAACATCATTTTTTCGAATGAACTCGGCAACTCGATGAATCTCGAAGCGCTCGCGGTGGATGTGATCCGTCCGGCCCTGCAAAAACGGAATCTCGTTTGGCATGGCTGGCACGCATTCCGGCGCGGGCTCGCGACCAATCTGCACAGGCTCGGAGTTTCCGACAAGGTGATTCAGCAAATTCTGCGGCATGCGAACGTCACCACAACGATGAATATCTACGTGAAGACAGTAAGTGTGGACGCAGCAAATGCGATGAAGACCCTGGAAACCATGTGTGCAACTACTGTGCAACTCGAGAAGCTTGAACGAGTGCGAGTGATGTAGGAATCTTGCTGATTTCCGGACAGCAAGTCTCGACGTTGGATGCAGTTAGGGGAAATCTGGCGGAGAGGGGGGGATTCTGTCCGAGCACCCTAAGAAATTCTCAGTGGTGATGGTAAAACGCAAGTCCAATAGAATCAATAGCCGATTTGATGAAAAACCATTTTGCCAGTGTCATTGGGAAATCTGAGGTCTGGAATTTTGTCCGAAGTCTTAGGAAAAGCTTAGGAAAGCTGACGTTCAATCGCCCGACAATCGTAGCCTTCTTTGCAGCGCTGCAACGGTTGTTTGAACCGTCGTCTTCGGGCGCTCTTGAATCGTCAAGCGAAATTCTATTGTGTCCTAGCTAGGCATTGCTTCTACGTCAAAGCTCCCTGAGCTTCATTGTCGCAAGGGCAAAGCCTGCGATGATTGCCCAGCATCGTGATGCGAGGCAACGCCCTCTCAACGCGACACCTTCGTCTCATGGTGCACGATTCTCAAACGACGCAGGAGTTGGGCGTTCAACGCGACGATGATCGTTGACGTGCTCATGGCAATCGCGCCCACGCTCATAGGGAGGTCGAGTCGCCAGCGGACGAAGAGTCCTGCCGCAACTGGGATGGCAATCAGATTATAGGCTGTCGCCCAAACCAGATTTTGAACCATCTTTCTGTACGCAGCGCGTGACAATTCGATCGCTCCCACAACATCGCGTGGGTCGCTATGTACGAGCACAATTCCTGCAGATTCCACGGCGACGTCGGTACCAGCCCCGATTGCAATACCGACGTCCGCGGTTGCGAGCGCCGGTGCATCGTTCACACCATCGCCCACCATCGCTACTTTCTTACCCCCGGCCTGGAACCGTGCAACCACCGACGCCTTGTCGGCGGGCAGCACTTGAGCTGCGACCTCGTCAATTCCGATCCTCTTCGCAACAGAATCCGC
>Ga0210383_10002135_pt1 | contig 17895 bp, 22 predicted proteins | sample IncBWC14OmetaG_FD_160072 | JGI IMG/M metagenome (GOLD analysis project Ga0210383, IMG submission 160072) | Forest soil microbial communities from Barre Woods Harvard Forest LTER site, Petersham, Massachusetts, United States - Inc-BW-C-14-O ...
TGGCCCCGCTGCCGTGCGCCAGCGAAACAGCATTCAAGCCGTGCGAAGAGTGCGGCGACATCGAACATTGCGGTACCCGGATTATCATGCGCCAAGTGCGCGATTCCATCGCCGAAGTGCTCGACAAAACCACGCTGGCCGACCTGATCCGGCAAGTAGAGACAGCGAAGCAGGAGCACAGCCGGCTGCCGCTCATGTATCACATATGAACATGAAGCCGATGGCCGCTGTCGCGCTTGCGTTCACCTTGTGCGCGGCGAATTCGGGCGTAGAGCAATGGCGCGCGCAGCATCAAGCTGACCTCATGAAGGATTTTGGATGGCTGACCGTGGTTGGTCTCGATTGGTTGAAGGAAGGCGACAACCGCGTCGGCGCAGATCCCGCGAGTGAAGTCCCGCTTCCGCCCGGCTCCGCGCCGCGGCGAGTCGCCATTATCTCTTTACATGCCGGGAAGGCCGAAGTGCATCCCGAACCCGGTGTTCCGCTGATACTCAATGGCAAGCCCGCCAGCACGACCATCCTGCGCGAAGACGACGATGTTTTAGCGATCAACCACTTGAAGTTTTATTTGATCCGGCGCGGCGATCGCGCGGGCATTCGTCTGAAAGACAATGACAGCGCGGCGCGCAAAGATTTCAAAGGCCTGGCGTGGTATCCTGTCGATCCCACCTGGCGCATTCAGGCCAAGTTCAACGCGTGGACCACTCCGCACTCTATCGTTTTCCATAACACCATCGGTCAGCAAGAGATCGAGCCGAGTCCCGGCACAGTAACTTTTCGGAAGGACGGACGCGAATTTCATCTCGAACCGACCATCGACGACGGCGAGCTATTTTTCGTCATTCGCGATCAGACCAGTGGCAAGACCACTTATGGCGCGTCTCGTTTTCTGTACACTGAGCCGGCTAAAGATGGAATGGTCTGGCTGGACTTCAACAAAGCTGAAAATCCGCCTTGCGCGTTCACGGCATACGCGACGTGTCCGCTGCCGCCGCCGCAAAACCGTCTAGCGCTAGCGATCACTGCAGGCGAAAAAATCTATACCGGCAGCACTCACTAAGGCCGGCCCTCGCTAGACGGCGGCACCAGCCCTTTGATCCTCAGAAACGCTCCGATAATTCCATACATTTCGTTGTCGTGCGCGATGTTCCAATTCAGCAGCCCGAGTTTGCTCATGTCCCAGCGGAACCATTTCACTTTGGCCGCGCCTGCGGCATCGGTCATGGATGCGTAAACTGGATCGCAATAATCGAACGATGCCTTGAGCGACGCCACCAGGTCGGCCTTGCCGGTTTTCGGGGGAGGGAACTTCGCATTGGCCGTGGTCTTTTCGCCCTTCGCCACCTGGCACATCAGCAGCTGCCCATCGGCCACATGCGCGATCATCTCGCCGAAGGTGCGCACCGGGGGAACGGTACGGAACGAATAGTCCTCCGCCGGCATCTTCTCCGCCGCTTTGAGCAAGCTGTCCTTCACCAGCGCATAGCTCTGTCTGGCGTCGGCGCTGAAGGGATTGTCCTGGGCATTCAGCGCTGCCGCGCAAACGAATCCAGCAAAAAGTATTTTTTGAAAGTTCATAAGCGTCATTTTCCCACCAGGTGCTGGAGATCTTTATTGTTCTCGCCGCAGACGTATTCGAGCAGATCGGTGTCCGGAAGCAACTTCAGGGGCAACGTGACATTCCACGGCTTGGTGTACGCCTTCGGATCGTCAATGGTGATCAGGATATCCATGTGTCCGAAATCTTTTCGCCTGAAACGCTCGGTAACGTGCAGGGCGTCGGTGGCAGGCCGTCCATCGTTATCCAGCCAGCCATGGTCGTTGAAGCCCGTGGTATCGGCTACAAAATCATTCCCTTCCCAGCGCCCCACTGAGTAACCCTGCCAGGTGGGATTGGGATCCTTGGGAAGCTCGCGGCCATCGGTAAAAATCTGGCGATAGCTATGCACCGCTTCGTAGAGGATGATCACCATTCTCTCGCTGTTCACGATCTTGAAAGGGTAGGGAACGGCGTCCGACCGCGGCACTCCACCTGGAATGCAATTGCCGGTGGGATCTTCCTTGCTCTCGGTATCGCGCCGGTGCTTAAACAGCTCGGCCGCCCAAGGCTGAAAGGGAGCGTCGCCGGGCTTGAGATCAAATGCGAGGTTGCCGATGTAAGGAGGCGAAGGCTGCCAAATGCCCGATAAGTCCGGTTTTCCGTCCGGAGTCTTCGGCGCGGGAGCCGCGAGATTGGCCTTCCCGTCCGGCAAGCGGGGAATCCCAGGATTCCGGACATTGAACCACTGCGCGGAAACGACGGCCGGGGCTATGCACAGAATCACAACTGCACTCACGGGCGGAACAGCGAATTTGGTCATCTTAGAGGGCATCGGGCATAATCCGTCTCAGTATACATGGCAGAAAAATCCTAAAAAGCCGACCGCCACCATCCGATAAGGGATTAGAGCAATTCAGCGCGATTATGATCTCACTCCGCAAGACTGCAACTGAACTGGACCGGCTGGAAGACCTGAATCGCACCGCCCTCAATTGCTATTCGTCGGCGCTTCGTTCCACCGAGCAGAATGCCATCGAACTGGATGCGGCTCAAACGGCCCACTTTCGGGCGCAGTTGCAAGCGCTTCGGGACCAGCTGCGGGCCGATGCGGGACGCCGGGAGTTGGAGTCGGTCCAGGCTTCTTTCGATACCGAATTGAAGAACTACCGGGATAAAACGGGCGAGCAGGTGCAAAAGCTGCGCCGCGAAGTACAGGCCGCCGCGGCTGCGTTGGACTCGTTCGCCGGCTCCATCAGCGAAAGTGAAGTCAATCTGGAATCCGGCCTAAAACGCGAACTGAACATCCTCAGCCAGAGCGCCGAAAAAGACGACCTGCAGGCCATGCGCGGCGTCATCCGGTCCTCCACCACTAAAATCGCCGCCAGCATCCAGCAGATGCGTTCCTCCAATCAACTGGCGATCGCGCAACTGAAAGATGAAATTCGTCTGCTGCATCAAGAAGTCCGATCTGCCCGCGGCGCGCAAACGGCCGACCCTGCCGCGGAAAGCAGGCAGCAGATCACCGGCCGAATGCAGGAGTCTATCAACAAAAACGTGGCCTTCTCCGTTCTAGTGGTAGTGGTTCGCAACCTAGAGGGGCTGCAGAACTGTTATTCGCAGGCGGTGATCGACAGCGCGCTGCGCGGCTTCCAGGCTCGCTTCGAGAACATCCTTCCGCCCGCAACATCGGTAGGCCGCTGGGCGAAAGACCAATTCGCGGCCATTTTGACTACCGCGCCCGGAAGCGCTATCGATATGTCTGGCGACGTGGTTCGCAAACTCACTGAGCCCTTCCAGGAACAGGACCAGGGCGTGACACACTCTATCGCGTTCAACCCGCGTGCCGGGCTGATCGAATTTAGTCCCGGTTCCGATTTGGCGAAGTTTCAAGCCAAGCTGAAGCAGTTGGCTGACGCTCTCGCCGGCTAATCGCTAGACGAGTGCGAACCAGCCTGCCAGCCCCAACCCTGCGACCACAACCGCACCAACCAGACCCGCGATCAGGCGGCTCGGATGGATTTTATCCCCAACTCTCGTGGTGGTGAAAATTAATCCGAGCGCCGCAAAAAGCGCCAGATCGATCAAACCCTGCGTGGTCCAATCATGATCTGTGAGGGACTTCAGAAAGTCCTTGAACGGAGCATAGGCATCTTTGGCGCACGACAGCGCTGTATTCACCAATGCAGTGATTCCGGCAGCCAGCGCGAAGCCGGATGTGGCCGTTGATAGCTTCTCATCAGTAAGCATGTTGCAGCAACGCTACTTTAACGCCGTGATCGATCACTGCGCCGGCGCCTTCCACGGCCAACCCCGCAACGGCAACAAGCCCCGCTACGGACAGGACGAGTTTGCGGGCGGCTGGATTGGAATACACTTTTTCCCGAGCGGCGATGGGAAGAAGAAGTGCCAGAATCGCGGTGACGAAGAACAGATGCTCTTTGGTCTCCATGAAAAAGTTGTGCGCGAATGGCCACGGGCCGTGGAGGATCAAATCTTTTTCAGCCGGATAAAAGTGAACGTACCAATATCCGCCGCAAATCCATGCCGCGCTCATGCACACTGCCACCGCCAGGGCGACTCTCTGCAGGCGGACCGCATTCCCGGGCGTGGCATTCAGCGCCTCCACAAACACCCATATCGCCGCCAGACAACCCGTAGCTCCGCAGCCGGCGTGCGCGAGAAGGATAAGGTCGCTAGCGGAAATCTTCAAAGCGCCCCCGGTGGACTCAGGCGATTGAACGCGGCTCCGGCTGGCGTCTTATCCTGATCATCTGGTTTGTCCTTGTCGGATTTCTTGCCCCAAGTCCAATACAGCCCAAGATATGCATAATTCTCCGTTTGCCCGATGGCGGAATGCCCATAACAGAACAGCAATTGAAAACCGGGATCGCGGAATTTGTAGTAACCGCCCGTATCCACCAGCGTGGAAGGACGTGTTTGCGGGGCCAATGGACCTTCCGGCCCGTGATAGAAAATCTCGGATCCCAGCGTCCACTTTTTTCCGAAATCGCGCTGCACCAACCAACCGGCGAACGGATAGTTCCGATAACCGGGCACGCTGAAGACGGTTACACCGCCGCCGCCATAGGTGGTCCAGGGCCCAAAGCTTTTTTGCGCCCACAGCGGCACTTTGTACCAGGTTTTGCCGACGCCCAGACCTCTGGGAGCGCTGCCGGTGGGGATCGCGAACATGGTGAACGTGCCAATCTGGGGACGGTGTTTTGTTTCCTGAATGAAGCGGTATTTAATTCCCAGCTCGATGTCGCCGATGCCGAAAGCGCGCGGAGCATCGGCGGGAAAAATGGCGGCGGCCGGGGCGATCAGGTGCAGGTGAAGGTTTGGCGCCGCTCCCCAATTGAACTCAATGGCAGGCCCCATTGTGTCGGTTTCCAGCGGCGTTCCGTCTGAGGAGGCGAAAGTATAGAACTCGTAGTTCCTGAAATCGATCGGCTCTGGATCGTCGGTTTGAAACGGAGGGCCAGCCAGCGCGGTCGTTGACGCGGCAAGCACGACGGCCAGTCCGGCCCATGCGCTACTTCGTTTCATTCAGTTCTCCAAACAATTCACTCACTTTGATCTTCATCGCTTGCAGCGCCTTTCTGCCGCGCGGCGTGGCCCGATAGATCTTCCGATTCGATTGCCCGTGGCGCTTTTCCGCCGAACGCAAGTAGCCCTTCTTTTCGAGCCCGTGCAGGAGTGGATAAAGCGTTCCAAGACTGATCCGATAACCGTGCCGGGCCAGTTCCTCGGCCATTTCCATCCCGAAGATCGGTCCTTCCACGGCATGATGAAGAATATGGAGACGGATCAAGCCAGTGTAGAGATCGCGGTACTCAAAGGGATTATTAATATCGGGTTTCGATATCGTCATTCGATAGCGATATTAGTGTAACCACACGTGGACTCGGCGTCAAGCTTGCTATTCTGTGAGTCTCATGTGGCGAATAATGTCAGTTCTGTTGCTGTTGCCGCCGCTTTCTTTCGCGCAACAGAAACCGGATCCGCTGGATCGCCTAGCATCTGAATTCTGGACCTGGCGCGCGGAGTTCCGGCCCTTCACATTTGACGATGTCCCGCGTCTGGAGCACGCGGCCGGAGTACGCGATTGGTCGGCCGCATCCGTCGCGAAGGAGCGGGCCGATCTCGCCGCCTTCGAGCGCCGTTGGAAAGCAATCCCCACGAACGGCTGGCCGGTTGCAAGGATGGTGGACTATCGGCTGATAGGCTCCGCTATTGCGCGAGTCCGATGGGAACTGGATGTGAATCCGCGCTGGCAGCGCGACCCGGCGTTTTATGTGGAGCAGACGGTGGACGCTCTGCAGGAGGCAATCGTGCCTCCGCCTCCATTCGGCGATGCGAGGTCGCATGAAATTGTGGCACGCGCGGAGAATATCCCGTCCATTCTGGAACAAGGCAAACTCAATCTGCGGGGCGTTGCGCCGTTCGCACAGCTCACCATTGAGTTGCTCTCCGATATTGACGGCCGGCTGGCCCGTGTGGAGCGCGGTGTGTTGACGCTGCTTTCTAGCGACGCCGATCGTGCGCGCTTCCGTCCGGCCATGGCTGCGGCGAGCAAGGCGCTGGTCGACTATCGGGAATGGCTGAAAAAGAACCTGCCTAACATGCGGCAGGACTTCGCTCTGGGCGGCAAGGCATATGGATTCTTCCTGCATCAGGTGGCTCTGTTGCCTTACACGCCTGAGCAGCTGCTCGCCATGGCCCGGCAGGATTTTGAGCGCGTGCTCGCGATGGAATCTTATGAACATCAGCGGGACTTGAAGGCGCCGGAATTGAAGATAGCCGCGACAGCGGAAGAAGAAGCCGCACGCATGGTCCGCGACGACGCAAACATTCGCCGCTATTTAACGGAGCATCAAATTCTGACGGTCCCGCCCGATTTGCCGCACTGGACGCTCCGCCCCGCGCCCGACTATGTCGCAGCCTTTGATCCATTCGGCGAGATTGACGACTTCACTGGTCCGTCGCGCCCACATGATAGTGGAACGCGCTGGATTAAGCCGCCTTCAAATGATCTGGGCTATTTCTGGAAAGCGTATGCGCAAGATGCGCGCACCACCGGCGTGCATGAGGGCGTGCCGGGTCACTTTTTCCAATTATCGTTATCCCGGCGAAATCCTGACCCGATCCGGCGGCAGTACTATGATTCGGGCGCGAACGAAGGCCTTGGGTTTTACGCCGAGGAAATGATGCTGGCCACCGGCCTGTATGATGACGCTATACGATCGCGCGAGACGATTTACAACTTCGCCCGCCTGCGGGCATTGCGCGTGGAAGTGGATGTGAAACTGGCGCTGGGGCAGTTCACTATTCCGCAGGCGGCCGATTATCTGGCCCGAACCGTACCGATGGACAAGGGGACCGCCAACGGCGAAGCGGCAGGTTTTTCGAGCGCTCCTGGGCTGGGAATCGCGTATGAAATCGGCAAATTGCAGATCGAGCGAATGCTCGCCGACCGGCGTCTCGAGCAAGGCGGCAAGTTCAGCCTCCGTGATTTTCACGATTACGTTTGGAGCAATGGGAACGTGCCGCTATCGCTGCAGCGCTGGGAATTGCTGGGGCTAGCCGACGATATTCAGAAGGCCGGCGAATTGGCGAAGTGAGCGAAAATTCAATCCACCGGATTCGTCGCGAAGACCGAGAGCTCCGGCGTAAAGCCGCGGTCGTTCATCTCGAGCACCGCTTGGATCATGTGGGCGATGTCTTCGCTCTGCAGTTTGCTCGGATTATCCTTCTGCGGAAATCCGGCGCGGCGGGCGAAGTCGGTAATCACTTCGCTTGGATTGATCAGGAACACGCGCACGTTGTACTTGCGCAGCTCGGCGCGCCAGCATTCGGTCATCCCGCGAAGCGCAAACTTGCTCGCATAGTAGGCCGTCCCTTTTGGCGCGCCACGCAAGGAAGCCGTCGACGAGATGTTGATCAAATTGCCGCGCTTGCGCTCCTTGAACAGCTTGGCTGCTTCGCGCGACATCATCATCGCGCCGGTCACGTTGGTGGCGAAGACGGCGTCGAAGCTGGCGCGGTCTTGATCCACCAGTTCCTTGAGCACGCCGAGACCGGCGTTATTGATCAGGACGTCGAGATCGCCCAGCTTCTCTTGCACCTCGCGAAAGGTCCGCAAAACGTCGGCTTCATTCGAGACGTCGGCTTGTATGCCCACTACGCCCAGCGAGCGCGCGGCCTCGGCCAGACGTTCCGGGTCGCGCCCAGTGATGGCGACGCGCGCGCCTGCTCGCTTCAATACTTCGGCAGCGGCACGGCCAATGCCGCTCGATCCGCCGGTAATCAGCACTACTGCGTTCTTGAGATCCATTCGTTTATCTTAAAGTGTGCCAGCCGGAAAATTCCTGGGAGGCGTTTCCCGATTCCAAAAGGACGTCTACCCGCAGCATCAGGATCTCTTCGAAAAGCTAGCCGTCGGCCAGCGTCCCGAGGCGCTGTTCATCACCTGCGCCGATTCGCGCATCGATCCGTGCCTGCTCACTCAAACCAAGCCGGGCGAGTTGTTCATCTGCCGCGTGATCGGCAATATCGTGCCGCCTTATCCCGATGCCGTGGGCGGAGTTTCAGCCACCATCGAATATGCGGTGGGCGTGCTGCGGGTGCCGGATGTGATCGTGTGTGGCCACACCGATTGCGGTGTGATGAAGGGCGCGCTTAATCCCGAGGCCCTGGCCCCGTTTCCCAATGTGACGGCCTGGTTGAAGTACACCAACGTGGAACACCGCGAGCGCGAGCCAACAGCGGAACTGCTGCTCGGACTGACGGAAGAAAATGTGGTGGCGCAACTGAAGAACCTGCGTTCGCATCCCGCAGTCGCCGCCCGATTGGAACAAGGCGATCTCGGTTTGCATGGCTGGGTGTATCACATCGGGCCGGGTGTTGTGACGGCTTATGACGAAGAGCGAGGGAAGTTCGAGGCCCCGTCAGCCCTACAAAACGCGAATTGAGAGAACCTGCTTCTCCTGGTTCGAATCGAGACGAAGCGAGAACTCGCAAGGGCGCCGTTCCCCATCTGCAACGAGCAGCGTTTTCACAAGCCACTCGTTTTTCAATTTCTGCATCAATGTCCGGCTCCGCGTCAACAGATCGATCGCTTTTGCGGCGTCGAGTTGGTCATATCGGAACGGCAAGTTGGCGATCCACTCGCGTTCATCAGGGTTTTGCGTTAGCTCGGCGAGGTTCGGTAGCGGAGCGTCGGTGGCCAGTTCAGCCGCCGCGCCAGTCCCGGCCTTGCCAAGCGTGGTGAGCAGGCAATTCACGTAACTGGCTTCTCCGTCGGGCTCCGCGTAAGTCCAGCCCTGCGGCGTGGAGGCGGGCGCTGCGGGGAGGAACGCGTTGCGATCCCGGCTAAAAATCAGAACGCGCCGGGGAGCATCCATCTTGTTCTTAGCCACGGCCATCCAATCGTTCTGTAGCGACGGAATCATCCCGGAATCCACGACCAGGATCTCGGCGTGATCGAGCCCGGACGCAAGCGCCGAAGCGTGTCCTTCGAAAATCCAAACATGATGACCCGCATACCCCAGGCCAATGAGCAAACCTAGGAAGGGAATTGCCTTGGCTGCTTCCTGGAGATCCGGAGGTTTGCCTTGCGCACTTCCAAGCATGCCAGTGTTGCCGATTACCGCGATGTTCGCGGGCCGATCGGAAGGAATGTCGGGCAATTTCGGTACGCGCGCATCCATCGCCGCCGAGCGCGGAGGTACGGGGATCACCATAATGGCGCGGTCCGGACCGATGAGAGCGACACCGCGCCCGTCTGGTGAATTGGCGGCGGCGGTGCGGGCCTCTGCGAACAGTGCCGGTGCGTCGCGCCTGAGATCGACATCCGGCATGAATGGCGCATATCGGTCCTTTGGCACGGCAGCATGCTTCGGCCGCGGATGCGTCTGGCCCAACCGATCCACGTAGTCCGAAAAATCATCTTTGGTTGAGAAACTGATCGGCAGCTTATGCTTGACCACCAGCTTCATAATCTCCATACTGTGCGGGGACTCTTCCGGCCCTTGGTCCTGCTTGTAATAAAGAAGCTGATCTTGCGACGAGTTCGCCTGCGATAGGCGGGCATCGAGTTGCTCCAAGTCGACCTGTTGACCATCCAATGATATTTCCCCGGAAGCTAGCAAGCCGATCTTAATCTGCATAAGTGCTCCTTTTTTGTGGAATGGCAATTGAATTATCGGTCGATCCTTAGGCGAGCATTACGGCAGGATATAACCGGAGCAAGTGTGCAAACATGATTTATGAACCCCCGCCCGCTCTCGCGCCTCGTCTTACTGCTCTCCATCAGCGCCCTCCTTCCCGCCGCTGACTACACGCTAAAAGTCACGCCGCAAACCATCGCGTGGGGATATTATTGGTCGGCCGCGAAGCCGGTGCTCACCATCCGATCGGGCGATACCGTCGAGATCGAAACCGTCTCTGGAAATCCTGAGCGGCTGGAGCAGGCCGGTTGGCCCGCCGATCAAATTCCGCCCGCCCTGCGCACCATCTACAAAGAGATTCCGCAGGATCAGCGCGGCCCTGGCGGCCATTTGCTAACCGGCCCGATTGCCATCGATGGCGCCGAACCCGGCGATGTTCTGGAGGTGCGGATCCGCGAAATCCGCATGTACGTTCCCTTCGCCTACAATACCTTTCGGAAAGGCGCGGGCTTTTTGCCGGATGAGTTCGAGGGTACGAAGACCAGGATCATCCCGTTGGACCGTCCGCGTAACACCGGAACTTTCGCTCCTGGTATTGAGATTCCACTCAAGCCGTTCTTCGGCAGCATGGGCCTTGCTCCGCCCTTGAGCGCGGGCAAGGTCAACAGCGCACCTCCAGGCATTCACGCGGGCAATTTGGACAACAAGGAATTGGTGGCCGGAACCACTTTGTTCATTCCGGTGCACGCGCCGGGTGCGCTATTCGAGGTCGGCGATGGCCATGCGGGCATGGGAAACGGTGAAGTGGACATCACTGCCATGGAGACTTCGCTCACCGGCGTGTTCCAATTCATTCTGCGTAAGGACATGCATCTGAAATGGCCGCGCGCCGAAACTCCCACGCATTGGATCACGATGGGGATTGATTCGGATCTCACGGAAGCTACTAAGATCGCGCTGCATGAGACGCTCGATTTCCTAATGACCGAGAAGAAGCTAACCCGCGAGGACGCCTATATGCTTGCCAGCGTCGCCGTGGATTTCGACATCACGCAGTTGGTGGATGGCACCAAGGGTGTGCACGGCATGATCCCGAAAACTATTTTCAAGAACAAGTAGCGCTATTCGTAAAACTCCGGCGCCTTTTTCAGCTTTGCATTGCCTAAAAAGTCGTGCTGGATCCACAACTGCGCGCCGGTCTTCTTCAGGAAAACTTCCAGCTCCGCCCGGGACGCGGCGGTTTGATCCTTATTGAACTCGGCCACCGGCAAACGTCCCAGCGTGCGCTCTTCGGGATAATGATACAGATCGCCGCTGAGCACCACAGGCCCGGTCTTCGCCAATTTTAGGAATAAGACCTGATGGCCCGGCGTATGGCCTGGCGCTGATTTGATGATGACTGATCCATCGCCAAAGACATCGTATTCGTCCTTGTCGATGATCACCGTCTTGCTGTCCTTCAGCAGGTTGTAGTTTGCGGGATCCGATCGCGGAATGGGCTCGCTGGAGAACATGCGATCGCGCTCTGCCTTTCGTACCAGCCAGGTGGATCCGGCAAAAGCATTCGCGTTCGCCACGTGATCGCCGTGATAGTGCGACATCGCCAAATATTTGATGTCCGCAGGCGTGTATCCAACGGCCGCCAGTTGTGGCAGCAACGGCTTGTCTTGCGTAACAACGCCAGCCGCCGCGGGGCCGCCGCCCGCCGGGAATGCGCGATCGGGAATGTCGCCGTTGTCCCACATCAACGTTCCCTTGGGATGCGCCACCAGAATGCACGGAATCGCCATTTCAGTAGAGCCCACCTCTTCCTTCTTCAACGAATACGCGTCCACGGTGGTGGTGTGGATGGTGCCGCAATCGAAGATGTAAAGCCGGAGAGTCTTCGGGGCTTTGGCATGCTTCGGCGCGGCTTGAGATGACGCCACCGCCAGGCACGCGCCGAGTAAAATCGAAACGGACTTGGTCATAAACACGCTATAGTCTACACCTGTGCGACTAACCATTCGAGAGGCACACAACCTGGCCGTACGCGTGATGGCGACGTTGGGCCACGATGCAAGTGACGCCGCGCTTATCGCGGATCATTTGCTCGATTGCGAACTGCGGGGGCTCCATTACGGTGGACTTGCGCGAGCCATCAGCATCGCCGAGCGCGTGGAACGCCATGGCGACCATCGCAGTCCGATCGCGATACTGCATGAGACGCCCGTCTCAGCCCGCATCAATGGTGGCGACCACATTGGCTATGTCGTCGCGCATCGCGCCACACTGTTTGCCATCGAGAAAGCGGCTGCGGCTGGGATCGCAGTGGTTGGCGCCAATAACACCTGGTACACGGGCATGCTCTCTTACTATGCAGAGATGGCCGCCGCGCGCGGACTGGTTAGCATGATCGCATCTAACGCATCGCCTTGGGTTGCGCCGCACGGTGCCACAGAGGGCCTGCTCGGCACCAATCCAATGTGCTTTGGTTTCCCGAGCTCGGACGACCCAATTATTTTCGACGTCGGCACGTCGGCGATCATGCATGCCGAAGTGACGCTGGCGCGCCGTCTTGGCCATGATCTTCCGTCCAATGTCGCCTTCGACAGAGACGGCCTTCCCACCCTTGATCCCGCTGCTGCACTTTCAGGCGCATTCGCGGCGTGGGGCGGCCATAAAGGCTCGGGCCTGGCTATCGTAGTCCAACTTCTCGGCGTTCTGGCTGGATCGCCGCCCATTCCGCCGGAACTCGCTGGCTTCGGCTATTTGATCGTGGCGATGCGTCCGGATCTGATGGGCCCTGCAGAAACATTTCGCGATAACGTGTCGGTCTTCGCGAACGCCGTGCGATCCGCGCGCCCTGTCGATGGTGGTTCACCGGTCCGCATGCCATTCGATCGTTCCCGCCAGGAGCGCGAGTGGCGTCGGGTTGAGGACTCCATCGAGATCCCCGATGTGCTGGCCGCGCAGTTGGAGCTTATTGCTTCGGTTCTTCCCCGATAGTTTGGCCGTTCGCCAGCGTGACCTTTCGACCGTCGGCGGAATGCGACGCATCCTTAGCCGGGAAGGCGTGAACGATCACCTTGTCGCCAGGCTTCAGCGAATCGCGCATCCAGCCACGCTTGGTCAGCCGGTTCGGACCGCCCGTTTCACACGCCCAGTTCACCACCGTGCCATCGGCTTGAGTCACGTCGATGAAATAGTGCACGTGCGGATTTTCCCAGTCCACGCGTGTCACCACGCCTTCCAGGGTGAGCGGCTTAGATTCATCGAACTCGTTAGAAAACGCGTGATGCGCGAGAGCGGGCAGGCCGCCTGCCAGTAACGCGATGCTTGCAAATGCTACGTAAAATCGATTAGACATGGATCTCCTGAGCTTCACTCAATACACGATCGAACACGTCTGGTTCGGTGCAAATCCGCATCTTGCCTTCCAGATCCGCAAAGCGCCGCACAAACTCAGCGGTGATATGTATGAAACGCGATCCCGTCAGCATGGTGACTTTTCGCAGGCGGTCTTTGTGGTTTCCCAACCATTGCGCCCATTCACCGCTGACCTCAATGGATGCGCCGCGGACATCGCGTGCATCAATGAAAAATTCCACCGGCGCTGTCGTTCCCGCCAGCCACTCGCTTAATGTCAACATGGGCGCTTCGCCAAATTCGCCGACGTCGGTGCCGGAAATCTTCAACAGCATGGCACGGGGCGAAAGTTGCTCCAGGTCGAAGCGGCAATGCACTCCGTCGTATTGGATTTTGCGCCGTTCCAGCAGTTCCATAATGCTCACCCGACATCCTCAATCATAAGTCAAACACGCTCGGTGAGAGTCCCGGGAGGCTACAATGTCCCTTCATGAGAGCCAAAGTTTCGCACTGGCCGAGAATCGCGTGCGTGCTGATCGCTGTCGCGGCGGCTGCGGCCGGAGGACGTCATCTCATCCAGAGAATTCCTATTCCGGGCGATTATGGCTGGGATTATCTGACGGCCGACAGCGAGGGTCGCCGGCTCTACGTCTCCCATGACAAAGAAGTGGTTGTGATCGATCTCGATTCCGCCGCGATCGTTGGAAAAATTCCGGGCAGCGACGTCCACGGCATTGCGATCGTCAGGGCTTTGCGACGCGGCTTCATAAGCGCCAGCGATCCGGGTTCCGTCACGATTTTCGATTTGAAAACGCTCGCTATCATCGACAAGGTGCCGGTGGGCGCGGATCCGAACGCAATACTCTTTGATTCCAAGACGCAACGAGTGTTCACCGTCGACCGCGGCAGCAAGCAGGTGACGGCCATCGATCCGAGGACCGGGAAAATCGTTGGCAGGATCGAAAACCTTGGTGGAAGGACCGAGCATGCCGCCTCCGATGAATCAGGCGCGCTGTTTCTGAACATGCAGGACCGAAACACACTGCTGAAGATCGACGCGCAAGCGCTGACCGTGACGGCGACCTGGCTTCTTGCGCCCGCCTGCGAACAGCCTAGCAGCATGGATATGGACCGCGCCCATGAGCGAGTCTTTATTGGATGCCGCAGCGGCGTGATGGCCGTGGTGGATGGAAATACGGGCCGAATCGTCGCCACGCAGCCAATCGGCAAAGGCGTGGATGCAACCGAGTTTGATTCGCGCACGGGCATGGTTTACTTTTCTAGCGGTGGCGGCGAGGGCAGCATGTCAGTCTTTCACGAGGATGCACGGGACGCTTATACTTTAGTCGAAAACGTGAAGACGCAGGCCGGCGCACGCACAATGGCGCTGGATCGAAAAACCGGCCGGGCGTATTTATCGGTTGCCGAATTCGGTCCACGCCCTCCAGTGCACCCAAGCGGCCAGCAACCCAGAGCCCCCATGTTTCCAGGCACGTTTTCACTGCTTGTGATTGGGGAATAGGTCCGTCGCCGCCAACAGGTGGCCACTATCTTTGAGCTAGAATGACGAGATTCCCTTAATCATCGCGGAGCGCTTTCGGAGGTCAACTGCATCCATGGTAGAAACCAAGACTCAACAAATCGGTGACGTAACGGTTGTAGAGATGTCCGGCCGCCTGCATCTCGGCAATTCGCTCAGTTACGCCGAGAACGCCATCATCCGCCTGATCGATGGCGGTACCCGAAAGTTGGTGATCGATCTGGCCCAGTTGGACCATATCGACAGCTCCGGACTGGGGATGCTCATCTTCTGCGGCGGGCACATGGAGCAAAACGGTGGCCGGATGCGTGTCTCAGGCGCTGGCGGTTCGGTGGCACGCGTATTTGAAATCGCTCACGCAGACCGCGTTCTTCAATTCGACACGGATCTTGCATCGGCCTGCAGCCATCTGTCAGCGGAAAGCGCGGCAGGTTAACTGCGGATCTATTGCGTCGCAATCACTTTTGAATCCACCTGGAACTTGCGATAGTTATTCCAAGTGGTTTCTTCCTCGCCCACCAGTTTCTTCAACAGACCGAGCCGTGCCGCGCCTTGCACCAGTTCGCGTTTGGGCAGCCATACTTCATCGTTCACGCGGGTCTGCTCGAATACCAGCTTCGCGCCAGGACTTAATCGCGCGATAAACAATCCAAACGAAATCGTCGCGGTTGTTTCGGCCTCCAGCCGCACCCATTGATACTCGGCTTTATCGATCCAAACTTTGGCTTGGACTTTGAGCAGCGGTTTCGCGTCACCACTCTTCGGCCGCGCCCCCGGCCTAGGCGTCGCCGAGATAACCCACACATCGTGCCCGTCGATTTTTTCATCGCCAAGCAGTTTGAAATCGAACAGGTCGGGGACCTCGCGCATAAATTCGCGATCCTTCTCGCGCTCTTTCTCAAGATCAGTCTCCCGGCGCATGCGCTGTTGCGGGGTTTCATTCGTCCGCTTGGCCACGGCTTGATCCAGCTTCTCCTGCTCTTTGCTCTGATCCTGCGCTGGGAGCGGCTGGCCATTGCGCTCCAGCATGCGTCGATGCTGCTCGCCATAGACCACCACGGTCTCCCATTTCTCGATCTTTTGCGATTTCACTTGCCCGCTTGAATCCAAAAGGCGATCGGTTCGCTGCGCGATCCAGGTGTAGTCCTTCATGCGCTGCCAGTTGGATTGATCCAGATCGACGGACCTGCGCACGACCTCTCGCGCGTCCACAGCACCGCCCTCGGCGAACAACGTGCTCCCTGCCAGGAGCAATACAGTAGCTAGCCCAGCGACCATTCGTGCCCCACTCGGGTTGTCACTATACGATTTGGATGATTTCCGGCGGCGGCAATAAAGCGCTGTACCGGTTCCAGATAAGGTTCACGGCTCAACCGGAAGGTTTGATGATGCACCGGCAACAAGTGCTCGGCACCGCAATCGTCGCCCATGCGCCACGCCTCTTCCGGATTGCAGTGCACGTGGATCCACGGATCGTACGCGCCAATCGGCAGGATCGCCAGATCCACCGGCTTCTTGGCCTTGGCCACTTTGAAGGAGTCCGTCAACGCCGTGTCGCCGCCAAACACCACGCGATGCCGCGCGGTCTCGATCAGATAGCCGTTGTAGCCCCGATGCACGTCGGAGCGCATCCGCGCACCCCAATGCTTCACGCGAATTCCCAAAATCGACAGCGGACCCAGGCGCACGCGCTCATCCCAGCCCACTTCCTGAACGCTTTGATAGCGGGGCACACGTAGCAGATCGCTGGTATATTTTGCCGTCACCACGGCCGTTCCGGCGCGCTCCAGACTGCGCAGCGTGGCCAGATCAAAATGATCGAAATGCGCGTGCGAAAGCAAAATCAAATCGATATGCGGTAACTGCGCGCGGCTCACCGCGGGCGCGACCAAGCGGCGCAATCCCAGCGTTACCGGACCCATCCGCACTCCGCATCGCGCGCCCAGAACCGGATCGGTCAGGATAGTGAATCCGTCGATCTTCAACAACACTGTGCTGTGTCCCAGCCACGCCGCGTGCAGTCCCTTATCAGCCCAAAGTTTGGGATGCGGCGTAAACGGCGCGGGCGGCACTGCGCAGCCACGTTCTTCGCGATACCGCTTGAAATATTCAGGCGCCGCTTTGCGGGCATATCGCGCCGCTCCCGCCCATTGTCCCAATCTCGCGTTGCGAGATAATTTGCCAGTCAAAACATCACCAGCCAAAACGTTCTTCCTTCCACGGATCGCCATGCATGTGGTATCCGTTCCGCTCCCAAAATCCGGCCTTGTCGCGATCCAGCAGTTCCAGGCCCGCAATCCACTTCGCGCTCTTCCAGGCGTATAGTTGCGGCACAATCAGCCGCGCCGGCCCGCCGTGCTCTTCGGTCAGCGGTTGGCCATCGTGCTGAAATGCCACCAGCGCATCTTCCGCCAGGAAATCGGCCAGCGGAAGGTTCGTACTGAACCCCGAATCATACCCGCGCGCCAGCACGTACTCCGCTTCCGGCAACGCGCCGCCCGCCAGCTCGATCAATTGTCGTGTCGAAACGCCTTCCCAAGAGTTGCCCAATCGCGACCAATGGGTCACACAGTGGAAATCGGCAAAAACCTTGACGCGCTCCAGTTGCTGAAACTCCTGCCAGGTCCATTCCTTGGGATTCGCCACTAAACCGCCGATCAAGAACTTCCAGCGTTCCAGCGTAATCGGTGGCGCGCCGCTGGCATCCAGAATGGGCCATTTTCGCGTCCTACTTTGTCCCGGCGGGATGCGATTGTGCCGCCTGGTGTCGGGACTCACGATAACGCCCGCCCCGGCATCCTCAGGAGTAGGAACACGCTCCTCTTGAGTTTTGTTTTGGTCCATGGCAAACATAGGCGCCAACATCCGGTGAGAACTTCAGCGGGATCGAACTACTTACAACTTCAGTATGACATCCCTAAAACTCGCGGGGCTGGTAGTCCTGTTCTGTGGCGTCCTGGCCGCCCGGGACCTGGGAGGCCGGGCCGAATACGTCGGCGGTACTATCACACAAATCCCCGCCGGATGCCAGGGAACCGTCCAAGCCCAGGACGAGCGCTTCTTCGTCTTTTATTCGGGCAAAGCTAGCTGGCGCGTGCCCTACGAAAAGATCAACCTGGTGGAATACGGCGAAAAGGTGGATCGCCGGTATATCGCGGCGGTCCTGGTGTCGCCGCTTTTCCTGCTCGCGAAAAAGCGCCAACACTTTCTTACGGTTGGTTACTCCGACGATGAGGATCATCAACAGGCCATGATTTTCAAAATCAACAAGGATGACATCCGCGCCACGCTGGTGGTGT
>Ga0210383_10002136_pt1 | contig 17893 bp, 18 predicted proteins | sample IncBWC14OmetaG_FD_160072 | JGI IMG/M metagenome (GOLD analysis project Ga0210383, IMG submission 160072) | Forest soil microbial communities from Barre Woods Harvard Forest LTER site, Petersham, Massachusetts, United States - Inc-BW-C-14-O ...
CCCATCTTGTTCCTGACCAGAATCCATCGCCCCCCCCTCCCCCAAGGAACGCTGCGAATAGCACTGCAGGAATTGAAGACGCGTCTGGGGAAGCTTGCAGGCGTGTTTTTGGCGAGGATTAAGGGGTACAGGAGTGTCGATGCTGGAGCGCGTCACGAGTGAGTGCATCAGTAAGTGGTCGTTGTTTGGGTTCTGGGACCCGGGAAAGGGAGGAAAGAACACGCCGATTGAATTGGAAACCGCCGCTCCCAGAAAGGCTTCGAGTGGGCTTGGATTTTGGGTAGCTGTCGCTGTCACGTTATTGAGGCTGGGGATGTAAGGGCTAGTAAGCGGCGAAAGAGCTGAAAGAGGGCGAGTGTGAGGGATGGTTTGAGGGAGGAATTGTTGATTTGAAGTCTGAGTGGCGAATGGGTGCGAGTGAGAGCGTCAGGATTTCGAATTAGTGGAAGAAAGCGTGGAAGGGCCGGGCACAGGACGCACCTCGCCAAAAGCCAGCTAAGTCGTGTTCGTGGTGGATATGTCTGATAACTGTGGTTATCCCTGTATCGGGACGAGAATCCTTCCTGATCTCCACGTCTTGGTCGTCGGAGTCGGAGTCCTCGCGCTCAGCCTGCAGTCTGAGGGTGATGATGTTGAGTGGAGACAACGCGCGATGTGAGGTCTGCGGTGAAGCCTAGGAGGAGTTCTTCAATCATGGTTGGTTGTGTACAGGGAAGCGTGGGGATTTGGATTTTGTTTCGGAGAAGGGGAGGGAGAGGAAGCGGTTGCTGCTTGTGAGGAGGGAACGGAGGAAGGAGTAGAAGTAGAAGCAGAAGAAGCTGTGACCCGAGGGCAAGTTGGCATGTTGATGTACATGAAGGTAACTGAATGTGTTGACACCTACTTGGATAACAACGTAGCTGCTGTATTAGTCTATACACCGTCGTACAACGTAGCTATTCCACGTTTGCGGACGAAACGTCGGAGGACACGGAATGCGCGGGAGATTGCGGTGGTGTGGTCTGGGGATTGCAGCTGGAGGCGAGTTGTAATGAGGTCGAGGGGATATGTAAGGACGTTAGTGGATGCGCTGCTGATGGAACCGCAGATGGCTTGGATGAGAGGAGGGAGCCTGCTTGACATGGTGGCGGGTCTATAGGCATATTTATCAACCTTGTTCAGTAGAGATAAGAAATTCTGCTCTTCTGCCTTCACACCAGATAGCGCCGAGACACGACATATGTGAGCCGCTCAGTACTCAGTAGTGCCAAGTGATCGGTTCTGAATCAAATGCAGAGCAGCTGCAGTTTCAATTCACGACAGAGCTAAACTTGAGCTAAACCGTGGCACAAGAGGCTCTCCATCAAATCGCGAGAAGTGAGGCACCAGTAAGGTGTATAGTGTTGTTTCTATTCCAGTGACTCGGAAGGCAGCGTTAGATTGGCCAAGTTATAACATTTTGCGAGGAAGTACTAGTGTGAGTGGTTGTTTGCCAGTTTGCCGGGTTTAAAGGTTTAGACTCAGAGTCAGATGTTCTCACGGCTCCTCGTGTGTTCAAGTTTTCCTTTTTGCCTCCGCTTTCATCCCCCATCGTCAAATACCCTTGCACACGAAAGCTTGGGCCCGGGGAGTGTCTCAAATTCTCGAATTCTGTACGGACGTCGCGTTGGTATTGATGATAAAGACCCTCGAAAGATTTCGGCAGATTTCCAAGCAATCTTCGTTGGCCTGTGCTTTAAAGTGGTCTGACACCTCCGAATGTTGTGATATAATCTAGATCTGATATATCCCCGTCTGTAGACAACTGCTATCTTTCGGATTTCTAGTCGACATCGAGATAATGCATCCTTCCCTTGAAATCGAGGAAATTCTGCGCTACATTTTGGAGTTTCTCTACGGAGACCCTTCTGGGCAAAATCGACGATCGCTTGTGAACCTGGCAATTACTTGTCGCAATTTTTTACGCCCAGCACTGGAAATCCTATGGTTTGACTTACCTTCGCTAAGTCCTTTAGTTATGTGTTTACCAGAGGATGCATGGGAGAAGAGAAACGATGAGATGTCCGGACGTCCAAAAGTGGTGCGTTCCTCGTAGCAGGTGTGGCTTTGACTGACCAATCAAATTACAGTTCCTCAGACGGGCACTTTTCGCAGCAGATTGGAATATACTACAGCGATATGTGCCTTTCGTGAAGTCGTGCAGCCATGACAACCCGGACCCCTGGGGCTCCCGGTTGGCTGACGTTGATGCAAGAGTGTTCCATGCTCTAAGAATTTGCAAGCCAAACACCCCAGTGTTTCCCAACCTCCGCGTTCTCGCCTGGAATCCGCACAACTTCAGCCAACCTGGCCTTAATCTGTTTCTGAGTACAAACCTACTCGAGTTTTCATCTGTCAAAGCATGTCCAGCTATGCTAGTAGCCTTGAAACAGAAATGCACTCGACTCCGAAAGTTGAATATACATACGGATTACCCCTTGGATCCCGATTTCATTCCATCTCTTTCCGACCTCGTCGTGCATCTTCCGAGTCTGGAAACCGTCCACTCCCCGGTCCCCTTGACTGACGACGCCATTGTGCATTTGTCTATGCTTCCCAATCTCAAAGAGCTGAAGATACCGAACGATGCAGTTGACTTTTTGCGGGCGCATGAAAGGAATGCATCGCATCCCATGTTCTCGACTCTTGTGGTTTTTGACACTTATGCGTATGATCTATCATCCGTCGTCTCCCTCCTCACTATGTGCCGTCCAAGGAAGCTTAGAGTTCTCATTCTGGAGACCGAATCTTCACAGGCTTGTAACGCAGAACGGTTATTCATTGCGCTTGCGAGCTGCTGCTCGCATGATGCCTTCCAGTCGATCTGTTTCTTTATAAGGGATCTCTCGAACCACAATCCTTTCATCCATCCTCGTCAAAATCCTGTCACCCTTCCTCCCTTTCCCGCCCACGTTTTGAGACATCTCCTTGTGTTCAGAAAGTTGTGGAACTTGGTTGTCGATCTTCCCTTTGATTTAGACGACAATGTGGTGGGGCAGATGGCGTCCAGCTGGCCAGGGATGCTGCAGATCGTCGTGCAGTTCCCCGTAACTGAAGATCATCCGAAGATCACATTGCGGGGCCTCGTTGCAATAGCCAAACACTGGCATCAACTGCGTAGGGTGACACTCGTACTCAAAGTCTCCGCCCGTGATCTTGCATCTCTTCAAAGGGATATCGAAGGCTTGCAGAAAAACAACCAGATTGGACAAATTGTGCTTGCCGATGCGTGGATTGATAATGACGTTAACCCGGCTCATCTGAGCACTTTTTTGCAGACGCTGTTCCCAAAGCTGTTCTATATAAATGTCGATTCAAGGAGGCAGATGCCGGTATGGAACCAGATAACCAGTCACCTGCAATCTGGACGCAGGTGACTGCCACTGACTCGGATGAGGCCTCCCAGTCACAAAAGTCCTCGATCTCCCTCGATCTAACATCCACTGTGGGAATCTGTGCCTGACAAGTTTGAGAAGTTGGACGAAATTTGTACATGTTCTAGTTTACAAGTACAGTATAGTAACTTTAGTTGTTTGTATTCGACGTTGGTATATAGATCCGTGCAATTTCAATTCCGCGCCCCTCTCACGTACCGTCAAATTTCAGACTCATGTTGTAGCTGAGGGTTGGTTGCAATGGTGGGGAGGCAATGAGGTGAGCCGTTCCCATGCGCTGTGTGATTAGTGTGTGGCAGCACTGTAGCTGTATGGGGATGGGAGGTACGTACACACAGCTGTTGACGCCCAGTTCAAATTTGACATTGTATTCAATCTCGTGAGAAAGGCGTTAACGTTGAAGGTATCATCCGTCGCTGCCGAGCCTGAATCAGGCAGATGTGTAGCAGCGCTGTAGCCGGCGAGTAGTGGTTTACAGTCGCTCAGTGATTTGGAATCCTGTTTGATACGGAAAGAGAGAGAGAGTAGTCGCACGTTTGCAGGAATAGACGGATGTAGCTTGGACGGGGTGCTGCCAGCGGATGTAACTTCGCATGGTTCTTCTTTGAACACGGCCATCTCAGATGATGGCACGAACGGTGTTCGAGCCCAAATAATATCAATTGTGAGGTTATTTAATACTCTGCTGATCCTGAGCTGAGACTCGTTTGAACATGGGGTGCCCGCATCATCAAGAGGAGGAGAAATCCGACATATCTTGAAGATTTGCCGCTTGCGAGCTCGAGCCCTCGCTGTCAGAAATATCAATGCTAGTGCTTGTCAGCAAAGTAGTTCGTAAGGTAAGTTAAACGCCATGCAGCGCCTAATTGTCAGTTTGTCATTCGTCCAGCACACGCGTGATGCCCTTGGTTCACATTGGAAGTTTAACTCGGTTCAAATGTCAACCTACAGTTCAACGTTAAACAAGAGATTCAGATTCAAGTTTGGAACAGCTTTGAATTTCGTAACTCTCGATGGGTAATGAAGCAGTAAGTACATTGAGTCATTACTAGTAGTAGTATTATATATCATCCTCGAAGATGGAGTCATCTTTGGTAAGAGCCTTGAGAGCGGGATGACCCCTAACGATTAAACCATATTAGCATGCGAATAGCAATCCATTAAAGCTGTGATGATCTCTCACATGTTATGGTACGCCAACAAGAAGCTTCTCGCGATATCAGCGGGAGTGTCTACCTCTTCGAGGCAGTGGGATCCGGGGTGGTCATAAGAAAGTGGTCGAGCTGAAACCTGGCCGCTGCTTGGATAGCAAGTTGCGTGACGGGCAGGTTTGCTACCAAAGGTCCAGCCACACCCAGTGCTTGAACTGAGACAAACAAAAGACTCGGTCAGAAAAATCTAAATGTGCAGAAACAAAGCGGGATATGGGATAGGAAGCGAGGACAGTGACTTGCCTGCCCAAGCGGGAAACGAGTAATGATCCTGCTCAAGGGCGAGCAGCCCATTTCGCATGGTCATCGTCGAATTGATGTGATTGACTACATGGTTACCGGTGAACTTGTAGTCGGCAATGTACTGCGCAATGGCTTGGTTGTCTGGATCGGTCGTGGAGGGCTGGACGCCAACAATGGTGATGTTCATATCGGTGCTGGCCTTGTCGGTGATAAACCAGCGGAACATTCCGCGAGCTTCCTCGCCTTCAATATGTGGGTACGCGCCATCCTCGAAGACGAAGTCATCTGTAGTGAAGGCCTTGAGAGCGGCATAATCCCTGGAAACGTAACTCCTTTAGAATCCGATAGTTAACCAGTGATAAACTACTCACATGTTCTTATACGCTGTGAGAAAGCCGGTCGCGACATCGACGGGAGAAGTACTCCGTGAGCTAAGCGCCGCGCCCGTGACGCTTAATCCGAGGCTAGAGAGCAGAAATAGAATGGAAATGCAAGGCATTTTTCAAGTCAGACTAGTGGGAGGTGAATATGAATGAGCGGGAGGTGAATACGCCGGATGAGTAGGACGTGAATACGGATGGGTAGGACGTGAATATGGATGAGTAGGACGTGAATACGAATGATTAGGACGTGAATGCGAATGAGTAGGACGTGAATACAAATGATTTTGAACGAGGTCTCGTTACCCCTCTTTATAGTAAATTATACTTGATAACGCTTGGGAGGGTGAACAACGCATGCCACTCGTCGGAGGGACGAGCACCGGTGGTTACGGATTGCCATAGAATGATAATGGGAGACTCTGATAGCACCACTAACAGCTGAACACTATGATGGACGGACAAGGTATCATACACCGTGCGATTCATATGATAAATATTTGATATGGCAAGTTCAACATCACGTGATATTCGTCACGAAATTAGTCAAAGTTGAAGTTGAAAGACGACGATATCGATCATTGGATCAACATCAACATAATCACCCAAGTTCACGCTCAGCATGTACGGAGCGGGACATGTCGGCTGATTAAAAAACTGTAGACGTTTTCCTAGAAAAACCACAACTAAGTGCTGTGCTACATATGCTGTAAGCCAAAACGGGCCGGGGGACTTGGCGAAGACAACGGATCCACCTCATTCTCCCTCATTCTGCAACCTGAAGCAATGCACGCTTCTGAGGCTTCTGATGAATTCTATGGTGATGATGACAACGACGAAGCAATTGTGACCCAGTCGGTGTATCCGAGCTCCGGACAATACCAGAATAGCAGATTGGGGATGAGAATCAGGGAACCATTGATGATAGCCTTGCTGTTCCGGTTTCCATAACCTGTAGGTGTCGGGGTGTATTCTTGTATAACTGTAATGAATCTGGTCTTCGTCAACTCTCCGACGGCCATGGAATGAAAACTCCGCCTCACCGGGGTCAACCAACGTAGGGACATTCAGAAAATTTCCTTCGAGCCTTCGACACTCCCAGGAAATTGACCATACTTCCAGCGTGTTTCTTTGAGTATCGTGTATCGTTGGTCTTACGACTTCCACATATTCAGTGTTTTCGGTTGGCTGATGCTAATGGAGTCGCTGAGCAAGACGACCCCGAACAGTATTCCTTGACATGCCAGGGATAGTTGAATATCATGGGATGGAATCTCGGTGTGGACAGTGAGTTCGGTTAGGGCGACGGTAAGAGTCTTATGCACACTACCATATAGCAAAAGCGTTTTTCCTGATGGCCCTTGAAAGTTAAAAGAAGTGCTTATCGAGGGAAAAAATGAATTCTTGACGGACCAGAATACCAGTGTACCCAAAGTGTACACCACTTGTTAATCTGACAGGCCAAAACTTTCTCTTAGAACGCCATATGGTCAAAGTAGTCACTTCCATATTCTCCCTCTAATCCTTCCTCCAAGTATTCCCTACAGCTGCTGTCGGAATCCATTGCAAAACCATCCCTTCCCCTTGCTCTGCTATTACTGCCGCATCTCCACACCCTTCTTGTTGTCTCTTAACACCGCCCATCGGGAGTTGCCCCCCACAGCAACCGGATCGAGGCGGGTCCTCGACACTCACTTCACCTCCCGCCAGGCACCGCACATTTCCCTCGATGTAACACATGTCACATAGCACAAGTACTTCAGGAAAGTTCTCCTCCACCCACAATCCCTAAGAAGTTGAACCGGAACCTGGGACAGGATATAGCGACATCTGGATATAGATCAAACATTGCAAACTGTTGTAACAGATGGATCATTAATCCCGGATAAAGTAATGCAGACGCCAATACTGCCCAACACTTCGAAAATCGAGAAAACGAAATTCTGGCCCATCTCTCAAACTGAAACGATAACCTTGCCTCTAGATCTGTACCTCCAAGAATGAGTAGAGAAATAGATGAGTAGTCATAGAGCTCACCGTCCAGACATCTGTCTATCATATCCCAAGAGCACATCCTCAAATGGGTAGACGTGATCAATTGGCGCCTTGATCTTGCCTGTCGTCAAACAATAATTAGAAAAGGGCATTTAACATTAGCGAAGAGACAACGACAAACCAGATGCAAGTAGCTCAGCACATTCTTTCAACTCGTTGGTCTGCATACAAGAATGAGCCGGTTACGGAATGTAAAACCGTCGAACAAACCATCGAAGTAGCCCAAAATGTGATTGGCAGATATTTTCTGGGCGTGCCTCCGAGAAATGTGGGCCTCACGGTTCTATTGATTATCCCAACAACCGTCGTCAACGCGCTCTTGACATTATCCATGATGTGCACCGCCCCAGCGACATCCAGAAATATACCTTCAGGTTGGAGATATGCGGGAGAGGCGGCGTATAGAGCTGAAATGTCCGTCCCGACTGTGTCAAAGATCAAGTCAAATTTGAAGGCGGAATAGGTGCTGGCAAGGTAGGAGCGATAGTCGATTGTGGCATCTGGTCCCAGAGATTTGACGAATGCTTGGGAGTCGGGAGAGCAGGTTGTGACCACATAAGCTCCATATGCTTTTGCGATCTGCCATAGATTGAATACTGAATAAAAATCGGGGAAAGTTGGTTCCAACTTACTTGGACTGCCCAAGAACCAATACCTCCGCTGCCACCATTCACAAATATTCGCTCGCCATCTCCAAGTTTCAGTCCGCCATGGTTTACGAGAGACACGTAAGCTGTCAGACATGCACTCGGAAAGGTTGCTGCTTCGTAATGTTTGAAGGTTTCACACGAAGGGTTCAGGCTCAGCGACTGTATATTGTGCAAGTGCGCCTTGACCAGCCTTCCTCCTATGGAAACATTTTAATTGGTACATTTAGCAGATGCTCAGGAAGAGAGCATACACTCCATGCAATCCTTCAAAAGGCGAAATTCCAAATACCTCCTGACCGATAACAAAGCCAGTTCCATCTAACTTCCCTCCAGCGATAACACCTGAAAAATCAAACTCGGGGACAGCTGGTGTTTTGTGAAAGAGAAATAAAGGAGGGACGGAAATACTCTTCCACCCGCCAGCTGAAGTATTGGGGTTAAGTGCTTAAAAAATCATGGTCCAATGTGGGATACTCACGATTGAGAGCTACCGCGTGCACTCCGATCAAGAGTTGCCTGTTCTTACCCTCACAACTCCCACGTATTCGGTGTTTTGGGTCGAACAGGCTGGTTCAACTTTGAAAATAGAGCAACTTGAAAGAATAGAAGATTCCGCTTAGGTAAGTCGTGACTCAGACCTAAAGCGGGAGTCCACGATCCGGATTGCTATCAAGTTGGCCAGTGATTTCAGCAAGATCCTCGGCAACGAGAGCTATTGCTATTAGCGTCTATATCGCAGTACTAGCTAGTGTAATCATGTCCAACACTAAGACAAGCCGCATCGCCATCATTGGCGCAGGCTCTGTTGGTTCCACCTGCGCCTATGCTCTCCTGCTCAGGCGCATCTCCGCCGAGGTCCTCCTCGTCGATATCGATTCATCCCTCCTTCATGCTCAGGTTCAGGACCTCTCCGATGCGGCCTTCCTTAGCAACACCGCTATCCGCGCCTCCACTTTCACAGAAGCTGGCCAATGCAACATCATTGTTGTCACCGCGGGTGCTAAACAACGTGAAGGCGAGACACGCATCGATCTCATCGATCGGAATCACGGTATTCTCGAAAGTGTGATACAGAATATGAGACCAATCAGACAGGATGCGGTGCTGCTACTGGTGTCGAACCCGGTGGATGTGTTGACGCACTTTGCGCAGAGAATGAGCGGGCTACCGAAAAACCAGGTCATTGGGTCCGGGACGTTCCTGGATTCGATGAGGCTACGGAGCGCATTGGCTGAACAGATTCAGGTCAGCATTTCCGTTAAGTTGCCACTCGTGAAGTGTTGTGCCTTTGGAAAGGGGACAGCTTGCTCCACATTCTACATCCCCTGAGTACTGGTAGCTAATCACTTTCCTTCGACTGACCATAGGTCGCAGATACATCCGTGCATGCCTACGTTCTCGGCGAACATGGCGACTCCCAAGTCGTATGTCCCATCTCCCTGTGCTCTGCGTTATACTTAACCACTCTTCTGACGGCCTACCTCTTCATAGGTCCCCTGGTCCACCGCCACCATCGGAGGCTGTCCCATCCACACACTCCTGCCCCCTACCTCTCCCCCTCTCTCTGATCTCGCCGAGTCCGCCAAGAATAAAGCCTACTCCATCATCGCAGCCAAAGGCGCCACATCATATGGCATCGCCTCCGTCGTTTCGTCTATCTGCGAGTCTATCCTCTTTGACCAGCAGCATGTCAAACCGGTCAGCCACTGGGTGGAGAGTCTCGGGTGTTGTATCAGTTTGCCGGTCGTGCTTGGACACGGAGGGGTGCAGAGGACAGTTGAGGTCCCATTGAGTGATGGGGAGGCGGAGGCGTTAAAGAGGAGTGTGGCGGCGATCAGGGAGTGCGTGGAGAAGGTTGGGGTGAACTCGTGGAGTGAAGGTAGGGGGGAGCAAGTTGTCTAGAGAGAGTGACACACTCCTTTCGATTGGTATGGCGGAGACAAGGATCCAGAAACCGTACAAATGTCTAGTTTTACTTGGGTGTCCATCTACATGTGCTCAAGCTGAGATGACCCGAAGGTCCATAATGTATTTATGAGTTGGTTACGATTGACGAATGTAAAGTTACCTTCGACTCTGGCGGTCTGGAGATGAGAACACTCAGTAGCTTCGAAGACTTAAAGTAGAACACCCAGACAATAATCGCAGTGACGGGAGTTATGGAATTACTGTGCGCCGAGCTGAACCGAGCTCCGAGTTCCGAATTCTGGGAATGGAGAGTTATGTCACGGAACTAGGTCCCTGTCCGTATACCCATTGCTGAGCTCCGAGTTATAGTCCTTGCGGATTGTTTCAACCCATATATTGACTGACCTGGGATGCCAATATTCAATATTGTCCAACTTGTTTCCAATGTTTCGCCTCTGCATATTGCAAACGTTGGTAGTAGTTCTGCGACGTCTATCATAATAACCGAGTCTGAAAATAATTGACCCGATTTCATATAGAGTCTATAAGTCAGGTTGGCCGGCATACCATGGCTGTGTTCGAGAGGCTGTGATAAAACCCTAGGCTTTGCTTAATGCTCTCTTAGTGGATGGCGTGTGTCGAGGTGGCTGGGATGTCACTTTGTGAGCTGAATGCGTAGTTGTCATCGCTCTATCGCATATGTATCTGCCAAACTGATAGAGCGCCAACATTCAAACTCGATGGGGTATCATGGGGCCAAAGGTACGGGCTCTTCAAGATTGCAGCCAGGCCAATTCGGTTGGAAATTCGGTGTATATATGACAGTACATCAGTAGAACTACAGTCAGGAGGCTATGTAGGATCAGGAAGCAACCTTGACTCGGATTCAGAGGTGGAGCGGGAGCCTGTGGAGTCACTTGTGCACGTGATTGGGTTGTGGCGGTTACAACCCTAACCCTATCCCTCAGCTCGTTCTTCACAACCAGCCTTAGCGATGCCAGCCCCAGCTCCTTTCTCTTCTCCCCACTCACAATCTCTCTACCCCGCTCTCTACTTGTATCCCCTTAATGACTCTTTCGTCCCAAAACACATAGCTTTGCTGCACAACCAGCACGTAAAAATCGGCAGACAAACCAATGCAAAGACTGTTCCAGGGGAAAGGAATGGCTACTTCGATTCTAAGGTGCTGAGTAGGCAACATGCGGAGGTATGGGAGGAGGGCAACAAGGTCAGCATGCTGCTTGTGTTTGTAGGCCAGGTATTCATGACACCGACGGTGTGCCTGCAGATCTACATCAAAGACGTGAAGAGTTCCAATGGGACTTTTATTAATGGCGAGCGACTCAGCCCAGAGGGCCTCGAGTCCGACCCGTACGAACTCAAGAGCGATGATATAGTCGTACGCCCCACTTATAAATATCTCCATAGACATAATGAAAGAGGTTTCCTAGGAATTCGGCATCGATATCGTCGGCGAAGACAACAAGACCACCATCCACCACAAGGTTTCTGCCCGCGTCGTCTGCGTATTCACTGAACAAGACGCCCAAGTTGCAGCACGCGCTGAACAGCACCAACAACAAGCCTTGCAACAGCAACCGTCGTCCAGCATGATATCAATGCAAGCCGGACCTTCCTCCGCCGCTTCTTCGTCTTTTAACTTCGCTTCGAACCAGGGGGGTGGCGGAGGGCAGCGTCGTCCCCAAATGCAGCAACAGGGATTGTCGGGAATGGGCGGGATGGGTGGCAGCATGCGGCCCCCCGGGAAGAGCGGGTTGACATTCGATCATATTTTGAGTCGGTTACAGGGAGAGTTGCAGAAGAGCAGGGACACAGGGACTGAGCTACATACACTTACTGGGGCGATGAATGATATTCATGATACACTGGGAGGGACTTTGGTGTGTCGTTCTCTTAATTTTTTTTTCATGCCGATTAATCTCAATCCTCCATTTCGCCGACAGCCCCCCAACCTTCCCCCATACCCGCATGCTCTACCTCCCGTCCGTCAGTCTCAGCAACCCCCTGCCACCGACCCTTCCACCAACCCTAATGCATCCACTGACACCCCGGAACAACCCTCCGCTCCCCCACCTTCAACCCTCAATGAGCTGCAAACCCAACTCCACGACACTCAATCGAGCCTTGCAAATCATGTGGACAAGGTCAGGGCACTGGAGGGGGTGCTGAAGGAACAGGAAGCAATTAAGCACGAGGTGGGTATGTTGAGGGAGTTGGTGGAGAGTAGGAGGAGGGAGATGGAGGTGCCAGGTACGAGTCACGGTCATGGGGAGTTGGAGCCCAGGGGCGGTTTTGATCTCGATAACGAGGGTGATGAGGAAAGAGAGGTAGAGGAAGGAGGCGAAACTGACGATGACGACGACGCACGGAGCATTAACACTGTGGTCCCGCACGAACTCGATCCCGTCGAGGAGGAGGACGAGGATCAGCTAGCGCTCGCAGCTCAGGACGAGTTAGCGCTAGAACACGAAGACGAGGGTGAGCCGGATGGAGAGGAGGAGGACGAGGAGGAGGATCGCAGGAGGAGAAGAGAGGAGTTGGGACGTCCGAGAACCCCGGAGCCAACCGGCATGGGGATGGGGATACATGGGATGGACGATTACGAGTCGCGTCGTCTCCTTGCGGCTCCACGACGACATTCTTCCTCTCCCACGACCTCCACGTCCAGTGCCCAATTTACAACCTCTTCACTTTCCCATCACACACAAATGTCAACAAACGTAATAGGTGAACTGACAACCCGCCTCACAACCCTCGCCTCGCAACTCGAATCTGCACTATCGCTCTCCTCGACCCTGCAGGCCCAGCATGCCGCTGCGCAATCTACCATTTCTGCGCTGGAAAGTAAAGTTGATGCTTTGGAGGAGATGGTCAAGACCACGCAACGGGCGCAGGCGGTTACCGTTCCCACCGCCTCTTCATCTTCGGATGCGAGAACAACTGCCGGCGCCGGGGAGAGCAGCGGAAATACGGAACGAGAAGACAAAGAATCACTTACGCAGATCTTGAACGACTGGAAGAAGGGTATGGAAGGGCAATGGAGCAACATACAAGAGGAATGGAATCAGGAGAGGGAGAGGTTGTCCAAAGCCAGGGAGGAGTGGGAGGGAAAGGTCAAGCAAGTCGATTCGTCACTGGTCGCTTTACAAACTCGCATCCAGTCCTCACATGGCGGGTTCCCAAATGGCGATGCAAAGCACAATGGGCTGGTCACCCCTCCCAGCCCGCGTAGTTTGTCGGCGGACTCAAATAGACCGCGGATGAGGCGGAAGAGGTCAGGGTCATCAAGAGGGAGGTCTGGTTCGAGATCACGTTCCCTAGATGTGGATACCATGGCTACTTCGGAGGATTTCCCGAGTAAATCCGGCCCCAGGACATCATCTCCTACCTCCATCCCGTTTTCGCATGATGTGGAGAAGGAGGAAGGTTGTGGGGAAAGGTCGTTGGCTACCCCAGAGCCTAGTGTGCACACAATGTCGTCGTCGATGGACTCAGTCGGCGGGGATACTACCACGTCGTCCCCAGTTACTTCAACGGCAAAGGGGGATCTTACACAGCGGGATCAACAATTCGAGGATCTGGTACGTCTGAGCTAACTTTCTTTACGGATAAGGCTGATTTAATTGGCGCGTAGCATTCAATGAATGTACAGACCGCTGTGGGTGTTCTGGTTCTAAGTGTGGCGGCCGCTGCTGTAATTTGGCGGGTTAAACCCGAGTGATAATCGCTACCCAAGAAAGAAACCAACGGAACAAGGAATCACAGAAGTACATTTCATGCTTGGGAAGATGAAAAAATCCGCAGTTGCGGGCGATTCACAATATGTTTTTATAAAGGTTCTTCCTCGTTTTCAATCGTAGCCATTCATTCTCTTTATACTCTTATTTTCTCCCCTTTCGTTCTACACTCATGCCCCTTCGTCCGTCTATTCAGTAATGATAGTCACGACTTCAATTAAATATGCTCTAGGACAATTTTTGATGGCGTGTAAGGCGAGGTTCTTGTGTTTGTGGAAGGTAGGTGGTTTGGATCACTTGGTGTGACGTTCCCGGTCATTAGACGCCGATATTCGTGAGTTCTACACGGGCCCTGCATACCACAGCCGATTTAACTCATTTTTCCCTAGTTTTTTCCCTGCTCACATCACCATGTCCCTTCGTATTATATTTGTGTATAGGTCCCGACCAACTGCGTTATCTTCTGCGTTCGATCGTATCCCTACATGCAAACAATCGGTCTACAACGCTTGTTACTTGAGCGAACCCACGTGACTATTCATTCACCGTCGAGGCCTAGGCGGGTCGAAAGTGACGAAATTTATATCCACGCGGTAAACATCCATGTGGCATCTATCGGCTATCCAAGGTCTTCCCGCGCAGCTCGGCCATCCTCTAAGAGCTCCATTTTCACGGATCTCTGTTGAGGCCTCGGACGGAGCTATTGGTACGTCCAGCTACCCACCGCATTGATTCAGAACACACCGGAAGGAGCGCCCTAGTCTTAAAATAAATCAGAAAACAACAGGGAAACGGGCCATTCTTTTCATTTCCGCTAGCATCCTGTCATTCTCACACAGGCCGCTCTGCTCAACTGTCAAACGTGCTAAGTAGCACGCCACAGGAGTCGGGTCCTGTCGGGTCTCGTGCTGTTTCAGCAGCAAATTTACATCATTGCATCAGTATGCTGTAATAATTCGCCCTTGTTCAAGACCCGCCTATACCAATGACTCGTCAACGCTTTACCGCGAATGTCACCCGACAAACGTCCTTATGCTACAAAGTCACCTGCCACGCTAAGAACAAGAGTGACCCTTCATGCTGTCTGTTTGGTGAATGAGCCTACCTGCACGTCTGGCTTGTTTGTTACAAGTTGATGCCAAAGCAAACACACCTTCCAGTCCGTCGGGATGGCTTTATTAATAAACGACAGCAGACGAAATAACATGAATTTGAAGCAATTGTGATTTGGTGATCAGTCGCAAAGTAATCCAGTAGAGTCCGAGTCGAGAGCGCCATCATCGTCCGGGAAAAGAGAAAATATACAACGGAGGTAGATCATGCTTTTGGTTTGGTACCAAACACTTAAGATGGTCCGTGTATACAATGCTTGGACCTGAAGCTCTGACGTACAAAACAGAAGCAGGAGATCTGCAGCCACGAGACAAGTCAGAAGTGACCCCAAATTGTAGACAGCCGGGCATAGAAATGCCGATGAACCGGGAGTCAAAAGGACTCTTTGAATCGTTTACAAGGCTCCTAATTCACCAACCCCGACCGTGACCTCGACACCCAACAGAACTTTGGATTTGCCTCGCCGCATACCCCGAAGATGGCCGATCGTCAATCGCCTTTAGCCTCGCGGAGTTCGCTGTCTCTTCAGCTTATGGCGATGGGGGCAAGAATCACCAGAGTCCTCAGCGGAGGGAACAAGTCCAGCTCAGAAGGTCAGTAGCCCTTTGAGAGGAGGATTTGGATCGATGGTGATCGCTGCCGCGTATCCGAGTTTTCAGCCACTGAAGACTCCGGATAAGGAGATAAGAGCCAAAAAGCTTGGCACGATCCTATCTTGGCATCGTCCTCGAGGACTCCAGGGGTAGCCGTCATCGGATTGGAGTCAGATCTCATGGCGTGATGTCGAGACATTCTTTTGTTCTGTTTGGCTTTCCGTAACCCCTGGGCCTATATTAACCTGCCATCGTTCTGACCGGATATTTTTTTCACCCATGACAGACCGCTCATCATCCAGAGGCCGCGAAGGATTTGTTCGTAGTCTTTTCATATTCCCGATCTAGTTTTGACTGGGCTTTTTCTAGCACTCATCGGGCAGAGGAGGGCTCGGCAACATCCGCCAATCTTCAGGTTCCAGAGATCGCACTACCGTCGATGGACCAGACGATTTCTCCGAAACTCGAGGAAGAGAACCAGTGGTAGACTTCAACACGGTATCACTTCATCGATCTCATCAGAACACGAGCGCAATCCTGATTCTTTCCCTTTTGCAGACCCACTCTACAGGCCGTGGTGGTGCTGGGAACATCCGATCGCCATCCCGTGACGCTCAAGGGCCACTTACTGGCCCAGATGCACGCGAGAAAGAGATCATCCATGCTCATGAAGAAGCCGATAAGGCTGCCGTTGTACGTCCCGCACCCGTTAAGATTTGTTGTACAGCGGCTGAGTCATTTTCAGCATTCCTCCGGCCGTGGAGGACTGGGCAATATGTCTCGCTCTCGTTCTCGAGGCCCTGGGGTAGTACATTCGACAGGACGTGGTGGCGCTGGTAATATTGCATCTGGGGACGGGCTTGGAGCCGACCTTGCAGAGGATGCTGAACGCAAGCTTCATATCCATGCTGAAGGAGTGTAAGCATCTTCTTCCTAATTTCCGCTGTCTTTTTGCAACCTCACCCGGTATATCTTTCACAGTCATTCCACTGGCCGCGGTGGGGTAGCGAATCTCACCGGCGCCCCAGGACCAGGGGTTGAACACCACCTTCACGAGCACGGCGGATTCCTTTCCTCTGGCCGTGGTGGTGCAGGCAACATCTCCAGAGATCGTTCAGCTTCGCGTGATCCTGAGCAGCGTAGCAAGTCCAAGGATCACGGCGTCGCTGGGTTCATTGGCAAGCTCACTCATCCGCACCGTAAGGCCGAGGATACACCATCCGAGCCAGTTCCATGATCCCATCCTGCAGTTTTTCGTGGCAATATCCTCCAAGATGTTACCCATCATGTTCGCAAGCCAAGGAGTTTTTTCCCATCTCGCCATTTACCCTATCTTCGGACATTGCTAGTTTTAATTTCTTTCTTCTGCGTTGTACCGGAGGTTCACCCCAACTTTTGAAGTGTATTGTACCCTTACTATATGATCCGGCCCTTGAAATCTTTTCTGTAATGTTAGAATTAAAATAACGTAGACTGGTGTTATAACAACGGCCGAATATCACAATCGACGAAAGTGAAAGTTCATTCCAAGCTTCGCATTATGTTGAAATTTACACGACCGCAAGATACAAATTACCCCTAACCATATAAATAGTACCCAACACCCCCCGTGGGGCGACCTGGAGGGGGTAGGGATATCGATACTAGTAGTATTAGTAGTACTAGTCTGGATTGTTTGGCAAAGGCGTGTTTGTCCAGACTCCCACTGAGTTTCTTGCACGGTCACGGTCAGACCGTTCAGTTGAGTCTCACACTCGAGCTCCCTGCCTTGCACATTTCAAATCTATATCCTATCATTGTTATCTTCGTCCACCTCGACACCTCTGCATCCAGACGTCTACGCGAAGTTCCAAAGCGAAGACTTACCCATCCTGTTTGGCAACTTGAAGCAAGCCCCAGTTGGACTCGGACGCCACCACCATATAGCCCCTCGACTTCCTAGCCCTTCCTCCCTCCTCACTTGAGTTTTCTTCCGGATCCCACCACACGGAATCGACAACCGCTGCCTATTTACTTCCAGCTAAATCTCACTTCTCTCGCGTTCTCGTCATTCCCGAATCCCGATTAGCAGCACTCAGTTTTTTCCATATCTCTTGCCATGCATGCTTCAGTTACTCACCCATTGAGCCGGCAAAATTCAAAGGTGGGGTTCTCATTTACTCTGCCCCCAGGCTTTCGTCACCCATCACTCGCACGAGGATTCTATTGCAGCCCTATAATTCCGACCCGCCTTCCATCATTTCTTAATCTCTTCTAACCACTTTCTGAATACTCCTATTTCTTCAGTAACGTCGTCGTCACCTCAATCCCCAATGCGATATCGACATGTTCGTGACTCTGTCCTTGATCCCTGGCTTCCCAACACTGTTGCCGTCAGCAACCCCAACCTCAACGTCCACCAGCGGTCAAGATCCCTACATCCGTTATGTTATTCGGCCAGGGAGCGAGTTGCTAAACGCAGAGTTGTCAATCGTGCCACTCGACTACGACTATGAAAATGACATGACAGGCGATGAGGATGACAAGGGAAGGGACAACAGGTGTGCGGAGGACAGTATTCAGTAGCGTA